>Ga0307372_10009831_pt1 | contig 13082 bp, 15 predicted proteins | sample OX1MG_FD_202533 | JGI IMG/M metagenome (GOLD analysis project Ga0307372, IMG submission 202533) | Soil microbial communities from Risofladan, Vaasa, Finland - OX-1 | ecosystem: Environmental > Terrestrial > Soil > Coastal area > Acid sulfate soil | place: Finland: Risofladan, Vaasa | collected...
CGAGTCCTTTGGCCCTTACACTGACGGGATGCAAAGGCGCGAGCTGCAGAAGCTGATAATTTCCATATTCAAGCTCAGGACCTGCACGACCCTTCCAAAGAGGGAGTGCCTAAACTACCACATTGGAATCTGTACGGCCCCGTGCATCGGAAAGGTGGACGAACAGCAGTACAAGACGCAGGTTGAGAATGCAAGGGAGTTTCTCAAGGGAGGGAGCGAGAAGACGGTTGCAGTCCTAGAGGAGCAGATGAAGCAGGCTTCAAAGGACCTAAAGTACGAGCAGGCCCTTGAGCTAAGAAACCAGCTTGCGAGCATCGATCTCTTATCCAAAAAGCAGATAGTGGATCATGAGAGGGATTTCGACCAGGACGTCATCGCATTCAAGAAGGTTGAGGACAGGATGATCGTTGTCCAGATGGGAATTAGAAGGGGGGTGCTGCTCGGCAAGAAGGACTTTAGTGCAGATTACCAGGAAAACTTCGAGAGGGAGTTCCTGAGAGCTTTTTACACCTCAAATCAGATCCCTCGCGAGATAATAATCAACAGAGTTTGCTGGACAGACGAGGATGAGAAGGATGCGCTCCAGAAATTCTTCTCCGACCTAAGGGGAGCGCCAGTAACCCTGACCATTCCGATCAAGGGCGAGAAGAAGGCGCTACTTGAACTCGCTGAGAAGAACATCGAGGTGAACATGGAGCACGACAGTGCGCTCTCCGATTTACAGGAGGCGCTAAACCTGCCTTCGCTGCCCCTTGTGATCGAGTCATTTGATATCTCAAACACTGGAGACGAGCATATCGTTTCAGGAATGGTGAGGTTTGTGAACGCAAAGCCGGACAGGAGCGGCTACCGCAAGTTCAAGATGAAGACGGTCGATAGTGCAAACGACTTTGCGAGCATGAAGGAGGCGGTCTACAGAAGATACAAGAGGCTACTTGAGGAAGGGGTGAAGATGCCTGATCTGATACTCATCGATGGGGGAAGCGAGCAGCTAAACTCTGCACTCGACGCCCTAAGTTCCCTTGGCCTTAGCCTTCCAGTGATAGGGCTTGCAAAGAAGCTCGAGGAGATATACCTGCCAAATGTGATCTTCCCAAGGAAGTTTGACAACAACAGCAAGATGATGCTTCTGCTCCGAAGGATTAGGGATGCAACTCACGACTTTTCGCTCGGCTACAACAAAAAGCGAAGGCAGATGAAGATGCGGGAGCAGTTCAAGGAGAAATAGGGTTATCTGCGCAGCTCAACTTCGACCCTTCTGTCCGGTCCTGAGGTGTACGCCTTTGCAACCTCTATCTTGAAGAACTGGAACTCCGATGCTCCGGTGTAATCATCAGGGTTGTATCTCTCGAATGGGGAGAGCTCCGAGCGAGGGAAGAGCTTTTTGCAGTAGAGTGTTATGACCTTTTTTATCTCCGCCTTCTTAGTAACGGAAAGTTTCCCTTCCACCTGCACGCTATCTGATGTGCCAAGCGGCTGGTTGGAGTCAAATATCACTAGTGAGACATTCGGATTTTCGGTGCCATTCTTTATGTGCAGCGAATCAATTGCGGAGAGGAAATAGAAGTTTCCCTTGTAGTCATAGACGTAGAACACCGCTGCAGCCCACGGCTTTCCCTTCTTGCCGCACGTGGAGACAACCATGTACTTGTTGACCTCGATTATGTTCTCGGCCTTCTGCTCATACGATTGGAATGGCGAATGCATAACTCAACTTGGCTGCTTTAATTTATAAAGATGCGTATTATACAAAGAGTGGAAAATGGATTTAAAGCCCAAAAGGGAAATCGAATCATGTCATATTCAAAGTACAAATCACCAGATAACATCTTCGTCTCGGACCGCTTTAAGGAGAGGATAAAGGATATAAAGGATCTCAACTGGAGGGGAAAAATTGAGTTCGGGGACTACCTAAGGACATTTGAGCTCTCCAATTTTGTGGAGAACTCCCTAAATCACACCGTCCTTTGCCTTACAAATCCAAAAACTGACAGTAACTTCCTCGGTCAGCTTGAGCTGAACCTGAGGCGAAAGCAGCTGGTGGCAGATGTCCTTAAAGGCAAGGAGATACAGATGGACGAGGGCAAACTCGTCGACCTGCTTGTCGGGATAACCCTTCTAAAGGCCCTTATAATAGGTGAGCACTCCCGTGCAATAGGCGAGGACGAGGCGCTTGTCGAGGCATACTGCCAGCTGGAGCTTGTGACAATTGCGGTGGAGCTCAAGTTCAACCTGCTAAACAAGGAAGACCTAAGGGACTTTAGAAATATCATCTATCTCTCGATAGACGAGCTGCAAAAAAACTTCTCTCTTCTGGAGGTTTGGCTTAGGGACAATGATGTGCCCGACTCCGCCGACCACCAGGCTATAGTCAATTCAAACATCGCCACCCTTGGAAAGATAAGGGACTATCTGGACGGCAAGAGAGAGATGAAGCTGAGCCAAGAGGAATTCACCTGGCTCTCATCAGCAGTCTCATACATGAAGCTCATACATCCAAGCGTAACCATGGATCCGAAGGACCCAGAGTTTCGGGACATGGGCCTCTTCGCCGATAAGACCTACAACTATGATTTCCTGATAGTTATTATGCTTCTAAACCTCCAGAAGGGCCAGTCTATTTCCTAACTAGATTCCATAGGCTGTTTACGAGCCCCAGCAAAAGGAAAGCTATCATGTAAGGCTCGTCGCTGATCTCGGCGGTGTTCCACTCAACAAAAAGGGCAAGGATCTCTGCAGCAATCATTATCACAAAGAGTAGGATTAGAAACTTGTTTGTCCTCCTAATCTCGGCGGCCGAAACTCTCTTCCAGGATAGGCCAAGCAAAAGGAAAGCGAGCAGTGTGGCGATTAGTATTATTGCCTCGTCGTATGCACTTGGGGGGAACACTATCTGGGAGAAGCTCACGTATTCAAGTATATCTGCAGTGTTGAAGATGAAGATTGCGACCAGTGCAACTAGTGCAGCTCTTCTCAGTGAGATCCATCCCGTCAATTCAGTGGCCTTCTGATTCGCTCTTTTGCTTGCCATGCAGTAGAAATCGAAACTTTAATTATTATACTTTTTGGAAGATCCTTCTAGAAATAGGAAATGGGGAGTCCGAACCTGCGACGCCAAGCACGATGTATTTTCACCGGTAAATGCCGGTAAATACCTGCAACACTTAATTTCTGGTTGTTCTAAATATTGCAGAAAACCTTTATTAAGGCATTCGGACACAGAGTAAATTGGGGGTGGAAAGATTTTCCGTCATCATTCAGTTTTAGGAGAAATGCCTTATGGCAGAGTGAGAGTACTATGAGCCGTGGCAACTATTATTATGCAAGAGGCTGGGTAGGGAACAGTGGATCAAGCTGGACAAGTGGAGAGCTGGCAAGATTTAGCGATTTTGAAGACAGCTTAGTAACACCCATATTGTTTTTTGCAGTAGGTGCACTATTACAGGCCTTTTCCGCTTTTGCGGATATGAATTGGCTAGCCTCTACATTGCCCCTGTTTAGTCTTGCTTTGGGACTGGCTGGTGTGATAAGCATGTTCAGCATTTCAAAGAAAGGCCTCTTGTATGTAGGAGGGTGGACATTCATCTCGGTCCTGCTTTTTGGCTATAATCTGATAGGGGCCAGCGAGTTCTTGACTGATCTTATCCCAGTCGGCCTTTTGGTAGCATATGCAATCTACACCTTAGCCAATCAGGCAGCATAGGCCAAGTTCTGTTTATCGAGGGTATTTTAACTACACCTCTCATTTTCCATTGCATATAGGTGTGTAGATTATCACTAGGTTTTCTGGCCAAGCCACGCGAGCCGAGCCTAGGGGCGAGGCGAAGCGTGCAAGCCCCGCTCAAGCCCTGGCCTGAGCTGCGCATACGACACCTTGATCAACACAACCACCACCTGCTTGAGCGTCTCCTCCGCAGCAAGCCCCGTCTCAGCCACCACCAACATCACCCCCACCACTAAAAGCATCACCAGCTTGGCCTAAGCCTTGCCTTAGGTCTAAGGGATGGGACGCATAAAGATATGTGCCTCGCCGCGGCCCGCAGGCTCCTGCGTCGCCTGCTCCAGCCCGCGGCTTCAGCATTAAGAAATTATACAAAACAGTGGTCCAGATATAAATAATCGCCAAAGCCACCCATATTCGATACGATGCCCATAAAGATTGATTCGAAGGAGGAGCGCCAAATTAAGCTCAATGTCAAGCTGATGAACGCTGTTCGGGCTGGGGATCTGAACAGCACAAGGGAGTCTGTCAGCCAGGGCGCCGATGTCAACTGCGAGTACAAGGGAGCAACCGATTGGCCCGACTGGTCGCCGCTGCTCTTTGCCTCGAAGATGCGCCGAAGGGACATTGCAGAGTTCCTGCTTGACAGTGGTGCGAGGATAGACCACGAGAGCGACGCCGGGGATACAGGAATGCTTCTCGCATCGCTCAACAAGGACAGGGAGATGTGCATAATGTTCCTCAAGAGAGGTGCAAGGCTCCATGAGCGCACGAGAATGGAGTATCCGACAAGCGTTGAGGTCTATTTCAAGAAGGCGTATGGGCTTCTTGCCCAAGAAAAGGACCAGGAGGCGTATGAGACGTGGCAGCAGGCGTTTAGGGTTAGGCTTGGCGACATCGAGCAGGCCATCAAGATGGATGCAAACGCGACGCTTTACATGAATGTCTCCGTTTCGGAGACTCCCAAATTGGTCCCTTGGAAGAGGGAGAGCGCAGGCACATGGCTTTACATGGACCGCAGGGACTGCTACGCTTACTTAGGAATGGACGACAAGGCGCGCTCCTCATTCAACAACGCGCAGGAGGTCCTGCTAAAGAGCGCGGTGGAGGACAATGAAGGAACGGACTTTGCGAAAAGCGCAAAGGAGCTGTTAGACGACGTCCAGCGCTCGGGCAACGCTTAGACGCCTCGCCGCAGCTCGAAGCCAACACGCTGCGCGTGGGCTTCTCGTGCCTGCGGCTCGTCTCCGCGTTCCAATAGCAATTGCATATGCTTGCGCCGCGCTCTCGCCCTTCGGGCTCGCCATTGCGGCGCTCGTGGCGTTCACAGACAAATCAATGGTGATCGTTTATATATCGCCACGCGCACATCTTTTTGATGAGATGCTGAACGCTTTCAAGAAGGTGAAAAAGGTTACCGCTGGGGAGGTGAGCGGGCCAAGGGTGGAAGAGCTCAAGCGGCTGATGCTTGGCAGGGATTTTGAAGCGCGCCAGGACCTTGGCCATTTCATTTTCGTTACAGCCTATCATTCTGGGGTAAGCCCGACAGAGCAGGAAGTGGTACGTGTCGCTCCCGGCGAGGTGGTTTCCAATCCCTGGAGCAGGGACAGGCTTGAGAGCGTGCGCAGCGTGCCTGACGGCGAGTTCCTCGGCCTCTTTGAGGGGTTTGACATGCCTCAGCTCAACGGGTTCACCTTAAGGAACGGCAGCAGAATCTACTTTGTGAGTCAGGACGGGAACCATAGGGTAGCAGATGCGCTCGAGCGGGGAGTGGAATACATCCCATGCAGGGTCAGCATGTATCCCTGCCTACCGCAGCGCACATACCTGCTCGAGCCGTTCCACAGAAAGCTGCTAAAGGGGGGCCTAGAGCAGCCGTACAATATCGTGGAAGACGAGCTCAAGCTCGAGAGGCGCACCGTCGCCGAGATAATCGTCGCCTTGGGCGCAGGGGAAGTGAGATACCTCTAAATTCGAATTGCCTATTTTAAATAGATGAGACAAATGTTGAATGATGGGCAGGAACAGGAAAAATGATGAGGTGGTACGATTATTCCTTATTGTGGTAGTTTTAATCATACTTGCGTGGACTTTTAGGAATCAAATTATAGTTTTGGTTGCTAATGCCCTACAGAGTTTCCTCACTAATCTGATTAATTTTGTAATCTCTTCACTTCCTACAATTATAGTTTTGGTCTTAGGTCTATGCGTTTACTTTTACCTAACTAAAAATAATCGGCTATCTGACGATCAGGCATCTGTTGCTTCATTGATTTTGGTAGTCTTGCCACCTTTCTTACCGCAGATTTGGATTGCTAACATTTTCATAAATGGCTACGTCATAATTTTCGGGCTTGGTGCGGTTCTGGCAATAATTTTAAGGTACGCCGGTGAGGCTGTATCTCAAAGATAATCTGTGTACAGCTCGCCCGCCCCTCTCGGTCCCTTCGGGACCTCGCCATGATAGGGCTCGCTCGGTATTATTTCCGTCCTTCTATTATTTCAGCAACCAATTTTTTAACTACTTCCCAATTCTTTTTAGGGTACTCGCCGCTTCCAGGTATCTCATAAGAGTGGCCTGCATTTTTAATAATGTAAAGTGGACAGTTGGGCAGGAATTTCATAAATTGCTCTATGTTGCAGTACGGATCAGAATCCCCTATGATAAAGCTTATTTGTGAGGTTGATTTCCCGATATAACTAATAGGATAGATTTTCTGCGGCATATTTTTTTCATGCATTACTAACCCCAAGACAATAACCTTTTTTATGCCCAGTCCTTTCTCAGAGACGAGTGATAGGGCAAGCGCACTACTGTACGACTTACCTATAAGGACGATGTTTCTCAGGCCAAGCCTTCTGATGCACGCCCTTATCTCCCTGCGGCTCTTTTCATCATTGCTGGTGTCCAGTAGGGCGGGGCCTTTCCCAGCGAAGGAAAAATTGAATCTTAAAACAGTGAATTTGTGCATCAACATGTCGAATATATCTTTTATCAGCTGGAAATCCATGTCGTTTTGGGCGCCGTGCATGAGGATTATGCTGTAATCCGATCCGGGTCTGACTGAGATGTCTGCCTTTATCGTGTATCCGTCAACATCTAGGTTCTCCAGCATTATACCACGCGCATATCAATTAAAATGTACCTTATCTATAAACCGAGCTCTACTTATTTAAATGAGAAAAGACATATAATTTACGTATAAATGGGGGTTATTTGGCATTAAAAGTTTTCAACACCTTGAAAGGCGAAAAAGAAACTTTCAAACCTCTAAAGGACTCGAAGGTCAACATGTTTGTCTGCGGCCCTACTGTTTATGACTATCCTCATCTTGGTCATGCGCGAACATATATCTCTTATGACATAATTGCAAAATGGTTAAGGTACAAAGGCTATGAAGTAAATTTTTTAATGAATATAACCGATGTCGATGATAAAATAATCCGAAGAGCCAAAGAGACTGGGATTTCCCCGATGAAACTTGCAAGTAATTTCGAAAAAATATTCTATGAGGACATGGCTGCGATAGGTGTTAATAGCATCGATACATTTGCAAGGGCATCAGAACACATAGCGGAAATCGAAAAACAGATTTTTCGTTTGGTTGAAAATGGATACGCATATGCGACCAGCACTGGAATTTATTTTGATATTACCAAATTTAGCGATTACGGGAAGCTTTCTCACCAGAACCTTAAAGAACTAAAAAAGCACAGAATCGAGCAGGATGCCACAAAGAAACATCTGCAAGATTTTTCTCTTTGGAAGGTTACCGATCCATCCGAGGTTCCTAAATGGACGCTAAAAGTGGATCTACTGCTCCCGCAAGAGAGGATTAACTTTGTGTTGGGGGAGGGCTCTGAAAAATACGTAAAAATTGAAAATGGCAAACTTAAAATTTCAATGCCCGGAAGACCAGGGTGGCACATTGAGGACACTGCAATAGCGGAGAAATACTTTGGCAGCAGATACGATTTGCATGGCGGCGGTCATGATCTAATATTCCCCCATCACGAGAGCGAGATTGCACAGATGGAAGCCTCAAGTGGAAAGAAGCCATTTGTAAAATATTGGATCCATACTGGATTCCTAACAGTTAATGGCCAAAAAATGTCCAAATCACTTAAAAATTTTACGACTATAAGGGACGTGTTAAAGGAATATGATGCCGAAGTGTTGAGACTGTTTTTCGCATCTTCGATTTACAGAAGCCAGGTAGATTATAATTTCGATAATCTAAAGCAGTCTAAAACTAATTTAGAAAGGCTATACAACACCCTAGAAATAATCAAAAGTTCCCAAATCGGCAAAGAAAATGCCTCGCCGCTGTTCAGGGAATTGAGGGGGATCAGAAGTAATTTCGAAAAGGCAATGGATGATGACTTTAACACCCCAGACGCCTTGAGCATATTATTCGACGCTTCATCGAAAATAAACAAGTTCCTGAGCGAATATAAAATAAGTTCTGAAGAAATGGCTAAAATAGAAAGAGAGTTCCATGAGCTTGCAGGCGTATTCGGTTTGCTGAGAAAAGAATTGGTTACAGAAGATATCTCTGAAGAGACTAAGGCATTAATTCAGAAAAGGGAAAAATTCAGGGAAGCGAAAATGTTTGCCGAAGCAGATCAAATCCGCGAGGAGCTTAAGCGAAGAGGGATAGTGATAGACGACACGCAATCTGGCCCGAGGCAAAAACCTAAGAAGGGCTAGGGAAGCTCGCTACCTCTGATCATAGTTTACCAAATGTTCTGAGGTAGTTGGAAACGCATGTCCCCATCACTAAGATATTAAAGGATATCAGGATAAATTGATTTAGTATCGATATATAGAGGGATTAAGATGTCAATAAAAATCAAGAGGTTTAAACCTGCAAGTCTTGTTTTTAAGGGCAAACTATTCAAAATCTATCAATGGAAACAGAAGCAGTTTGATGGTAGTCATCAGATATTTGAGCGAGCAGAGCGTTTGGATTCTGTACAGATTATCGCATCCTTTGGCAAAAAGGTAATTATGATAAAGGAACATCAACCGGGCAAGCCTCTACCTTATTTTGGGCTTCCTGGGGGGAGAGTGGAAGAGGGTGAAAAGCCGATAAACGCGGCAAAGAGAGAGCTCCTTGAGGAGACTGGATACGAGTCCAAAAATTGGCTGCTGATGGATGTGGAATTGCCGTCTACGCAGATAAAATGGCGAATTTATTGGTATGTCGCAAGAGACTGCAAAAAAGTTGCTGACCCGAAATTAGATTCCGGAGAAAAAATAACTGTAATAAAAATGACTTTGGATCAATTTCTAGACAAAATTTCAAAGATTTGGAGGACAACAGTTTCGGAGATTGTGGAAATGAAATATAACGGTATAAAAAAGCGGTCGTTTTCAAAAAAACTATTTGGATGATATGGCCAATGAATTTTCAGTTTCGATCATCCAATTTGACTTTTTCCGAGGTAGGAAATTAAAACGTTTGGCACTCTTATCACACCATCTTTATCAGAGTAGTTTTCAACTATGGCGGCTAATGTACGAGTAGTTGCCAAAGCTGTGGAGTTTAGGGTATGAACATATTTTGTAATCCCCTCTTTTACGTATTTTATATTTAGCCTCGAGCTCTGCCATTCGGTGCAATTTGAGCATGAAACCATTTCTCTGTATTCTCCCTGACTAGGTATATACGCACCTATGTCTACCTTCTTTGATGCTGAAATCCCTACATCAACGCTCGAACATGAAACCACTTCATAAGGCAACTCTAATTTTGCATATATCTCCTCCGCGTTGCTAAGTAATTCATTGAAATATTTTTGGGATCCTTCCTGCTCTGAAAATACAAATTGCTCTATCTTGTAAAATTGTCCAACACGCATCAAACTGCGGATATCCTCTTTCTGTTTGTCTGCCTCCTTTCTAAAACAGGGGCTTAGGGCAACATAACGTAATGGCAACATATCTATTGGCAATATTTCACCTGAATGCATGGAGGCTACAGCATATTCCGATGTGGTAAGTAAGGATAATTTTTCTTTAGTATTAGAAACCCCAAATGCTGAATTTTGAAATTCCTTGGGTTCAACTAATCTCGAATAATATTTATTTTTTATTATTGTCGGTGGAGATACCGCAGTAAATCCCTTTTTAACAAGCAGGTCAATGGCAAACCTTATCAATGCCTGTTCCAGTAATACCAAATCCCCAATAAGGTAATAAAATCTTTTCCCAGATATCTTTTCTGCCTTCTCGAAGTCAAGCAAACCATGCCTTTCTAGGATGTCCGTATGTGATCTTCCGGCCCTTTTAATGATATTTCCCTCCCTTTTCATTACTACATAATCCTTTTCTGTTTCCCCGATAGGTACCGATTCGTCCAATATGTTGGGGAGATGAATTAGTAACCTATTTATCTCAGTGCCTAATCCCCTGAGATTTTTCCTTGCATTCGCAGTTTCCGCAGATCCAGATTTATATGCGCGCGTCAGCTGTTCACGTTGATCTTCCAATTTTAATAGGTACTCAAAGGGATAATCGCTTTTTCGCTTCGCAAGCGAATTTATAATTTCACGCTTATGCTCCTTTACATATTTGATAGTGTTCATCCAAATCCCGATATTCGTGCGTACAGTTCTATTCCGTTAAAATATTTTTATTTGCGTTCTACTTTCTTCAAAATCTTTCTTACTTCCTCTCTGAGTCTGTTCAAGTCATTATTATCATTGTTAATCTCGAAATCCAAATACTTCGAATAAATCTCTCCCAGGCCCAAAGCATAGTCTTCGCATTCCCGCTTAAAAAAGAATTCTTTCAAAGTAGAAAATTTTTCTCTGCCTTCTCTATTTATCGTTCTTGAATAACAAAGGGCTTCAGAAGCATAGACTCCGATCACTGATACGTTTTGATGATTCAGTTTAAAATATTTTATTTCTTCGACAATCCTGAATCCAGATATGACTATATCCGTATCCCTGCCCTTTTCTATTTGGGCCTGGATACTTTTTGCGACTAGCAATCTATTTTCAACATCAAGAAAAAAATTAAGATTGCTTCGCTCTGATTCCCTACAGATTACATCAGCGTATTGGCCTGCCTCAAATCTCCTGTAACCATTTTCTTCCACAAGTCTGCTAACAGTAGTCTTGCCACTTCCCGAACCACCTACAACAATCAATATGGGCATTTTTATCATCTAGATCTCATGTGCTATCCTTGAGCGGGTGAATATATTCTACTTTACTTGCTTTCGTGCCTCCAGTTTTGAAATCAAATGTCATATCGATTTGTTTCTTAATTCCAAGAAGAACCGAGATAAATTCGCCGCTTGTTATGTCATTAACAAAAGGGGACATGAGATATGCCTTTAATGCCTTATATGGATAAACTTCCGATCCCGTAGAATATGCTGGTGTCATATCTAAAAGAAATGGATTCCCGCGCTGTTTAAGCTGTTGTAAAAATTCTGTGGTATAGTTGTCTCTGGCTTCTTTCTCTACAGCGCTATCGACAAAATTTACGTGCCCTGGGAGTTCGGGAACAAAGATTATTGCATTTGACAACCCATTTTTATTTATGATACTGAATTGACTTGTCATTTCTAAAGCTATGCGCAATTTATCTGCGGCTTCTGTCAATGTCGAGAGAATTATTTGAAATCCCTCCACACCAAGTGTGTTTAATGCCACATATGCTGCTACTGCACCATTAGCTTGACGCGAATTTTCCAAAGTATATGCAAAGGGCGTATACTGTCCATATTCCACAAAATTATCCTTGCTCTTATAGAACTCCTGCTTATTTCGTATTAGGAACAGGCTTGAGGTGTACGGACAAAAGCCTGTCTTATGGAAATCAAGTCCAAATGAATCTGCAAGGTCTATGTGTCTGAGATTCGAGACAATGATTTTGAATTTGTCTTTAACTCCCTTACTCAAGTTTAGCGGATTCTTTTCAAACGAATAATTTTTAAAGAAAATCCATGGCCATCCAACAACCGCATCAACATGAACATGTGGTGAATAATCAAGCTTATTTCTCTTTATGATTTGATCCCTGATTTCAACAACTTCTTTTATTGGATCAACGGCCATATTGTTGGTGGTGCCCCCAGATATCAGTATAGCTGCTATTTTCTTATCGTTGGTGGCAGCGTCTTGCATTGTTTGCTTAAGTTCTACTAGGTCAAGTGTACTATCCTGATGTGTGTTTAGCCTTACTACGTTTTTGGCCCCAATGCCTAACCATTCTCCATCAGAAATATGGGAAGGGTGGCATGCTTTGGTGGAGATGAGGATAACATCTTTTTTAACCCCTTCAGCTTGTGAGTCCGGTAAAGCCTTTCTCAAACCTATTTTTGCCGCGTAAAGGCTGGTGGCTTTTCCACCAAAAACAAATGCTCCGCCGGCCTGTTTCCAGTCCCATCCGATATACTCGGTTAATTGTTTTATTACCCTTTGCTCTGCGGATGCCATTTTTCCTGCAGGCATATCCCAGACTAAATTTGGATTATATAGCGAAACGAGGAAGTTTGAGGCTATCGTATACAAGAGCGGCGGAGGCGTCACATTATACATTGTTCTTGGCGAATGCCATCTTACTGCGCCATCGAATAATTCAGTTATCAGCTTTACCGCCTTGTCTTCGCTCTGGATTTTTTGGGGCAATTTCAAATCCTTAACGAGGTCTAAATAGTTGAAACTTTCAACAGGCACAATACTTTTGGAAAAATCGGTCTTTTCTAACACTTTTTCATGAATCTTATTTGAAATACGCAGTGTATCGCGCAACGAATCGGTGTCTGGATTGTAAAAAAGCTTTTTGATATCCTCTATACCGTTCACTTTTTGAGGCTTAATTTTCAATTTTTCACCTTCAATAGTACTTTTTCAGTATCTCCTCGGCTTCTGTTAGAAGCGCCTGCAGCCTGTCAAAATCATCCGAATGCAGGAAAGAGAACAGCCTTTGCATCTTGAACTTGAGGCATGCCATGTCCGCAAGCCTGCTCCTCGCATATGCGTAGTAGTTCATGGGCGACCATCCTTGTTCTTCTTAAGTATCGCTTCCGCCTCCTCCAGCAGCTGCTTGAGCCTATAGAAATCATTCCTTGGCAGGAAGTCATAGAGCTCCGGCAGCATCAGGTTCGTCTCGTGCACCTCGGCGAACATCTTCGCTACGCGTTCTATCTGGTTTATCATCCCACCACCATCTCTCCCTGCTCAAGGCTGCCGCAGTACTGTATGTGCCAGAGGAAGTCCGTAGGATCCATGTAGTATTCCTTGCATTTCCAGCATAGGTATGCGCCCTCCGCTTCCTCCACTTGCCTTCCGGCCAGAACGCGCAGGAGCTGCTGAAATATGGATTGGGTTGAAAATTTGA
>Ga0307372_10009834_pt1 | contig 13076 bp, 15 predicted proteins | sample OX1MG_FD_202533 | JGI IMG/M metagenome (GOLD analysis project Ga0307372, IMG submission 202533) | Soil microbial communities from Risofladan, Vaasa, Finland - OX-1 | ecosystem: Environmental > Terrestrial > Soil > Coastal area > Acid sulfate soil | place: Finland: Risofladan, Vaasa | collected...
CCAGTGGCCCCTCCGCTGTCGCCACCGCCATCGACCATGTCCAGGTGGCGATCCCGGCCGGCGGGGAGGACGCCGCCCGCGCCTTCTACGGCAACCTGCTCGGCCTGCGGGAGATCGACAAGCCGGCGAACCTGCTTGGAGGCGGCGGGGTCTGGTTGCAAACCGGCAGCCTACAGATCCACCTCGGCACCGACGCAAAGTTCACCCCAGCCACCAAGGCCCACGTCGCTTTTCGCGTAGCCGACGTGGATGCGGTGCGCGCACGCCTGGCTGCGGCCGGCCACCCCATCCGGGAGGACGAGCCGCTACCCGGTTACCGCCGGTTCTACACCGAGGACCCCTTCGGCAACCGCGTGGAGGTGCTGACACCGGGCGGGGAGTAGCGGCCGGCCGCAGGGTGCCGCACCACCATGGGCGCTCGAGAAGGACGGGTTGCGCAGGCCCGTAAGCGTCCCGGCCGTCGGCCTCCTCCTGGTCCGCGACGGGGCGGCCTGGATGAGGGGGCCATCGTGCCGCGCCATCTGTCGCGGCTGAACGGGAGCCCCACCCCCTGCCTCTCGGGCCGCCGTCTCCTACCGGCCCAACCACCCCAACGCCCACAGTAGACCGCCACCGCGGTCGCCCATCTCCCGGTGCCCGGCCCGCCGCACCGCGGCAGGCGGCGGGGCGCTCCGCGCTCCCCTGTCCGCCTCCCACTCCCCGGCCCGCCCCCGCCCGTCCCACCAGGACCCTCGGGGGGCGGCCCCGACGTACACCGTCACCCCGTCGCGCCCACCACGCCACGCCATGCATGCGCGCGCAACTAGATGGCCTTTGCCCACGCATGGCTTCGGCTGCCCGCCCGCACTACGAGCAGGCGGGCTCCGTCTCGATGCGGCCCAGGAACTCCCCGAGCAGGGCCAGCTCCGCGGCGGTGAAATGCGAGAGGAACCGCGCGCGCACCAACTCCACGTGGGTCTGCGCCGCCGCATGCAGGTGCCGTACGCCGGCGTCGGTGATTCCCACGCGCACGGCCCGGGCGTCGGTCGCGGAGGCCTCGCGGCGCAAGAGCCCATCCTCTTCAAGGCGGTCCACCAGCCGGGAGAGTCCACTCAGGCTGAGCTGCAGCGCCCGCGCGAGATCGCCCATGCCCAGCCCGCCGCCCTCGGCGCGGGACAGGTGGAACAAGGCCTCGAAGGAGCGCAGCGGCAGGCGGTGCGCGCGCGTGAGCTCCGCGTCCAGCGCCTTGCTCAGCGCCCCGATCACACGCAGCAGGCCAAACCACGCGGCCTCCTCGGCCGGTGACATCCCCGGGCATGTGGGGGATTCCTCCGCGGACGCTGCCGTGGAGGCTTGGTCTCTCGAGCGCGGCGGCGCCACGCCCGGCCCTCCAACGCCGGCGGTCATGGCGCGCCCCGCGCTGTCTGCACCTCCGTGGTCGACTCCGCCCCTAACGGACATCGCTGCTCAGCCTCCCCGGTGCCTCCAGACTACCACACCCCTGAAGGCCCTCGATCAGGTACTTGCATCTGCACGCACTCATCTGTAAGATGTGTGCGCAGGCAAATTGCGCGGCGGAGGTGCCGGATCATGGTGGCGACAATGCTCCAGGGGCTCCTGGGCCTCGCGTTCCTGGGATCGGGTGCGGGCAAGCTGGCGGGCGGGTCCAACCTGGGGGAGCGCGCGCGGGAGTATCGGTACTCAGGGGGCTTCCTGGCCTTCGTGGCAGTTGCGGAACTCGTTGGCGCCCTCGGCCTCGCCGCCGGCTTCTGGCTCCACAGCGTCGCGCCCCTGGCCGCCGTGGGCCTCGCCATTCTAATGGCCGGCGCCGTCTACACCCATATCCTGCGCGCCCACGACCCCGCGCCGAAGGCGCTCCCGGCAGTGGTGCTGCTCGTCCTTCTGATGGTCACGGCGGTGCTGCGCTGGCCCGCGCTCGGCTGACACACCCCTTGGGCGCGCTTCCGCACGCCGCGGGGGCCCTCCGGAACCCAGCGGGAACAAGGGCGGTGGCCACCGTACTCATGGGGCCTGACCGGCGGGTGCGCCGTCCCCGCCGCCGTTCCTGATCCCGTCGGCCACGGGCGTGGCGCTGTACCGGGACGTCGTGCGCGAACTCGCGCCCATCCCGAATGTGGCGGGGCTCAAGTTCACCGACACGAATCTGGACGAGCTCCACTACCTCAAGACGGAGATCCAACCGCCGCTCAACGTGGTGTATGGAAGTGACGAAACGCTCGCGGCCGGGCTCCTGATGGGGGCGGACGATCCGGTCTGCCAGGCCGGCGCCGTCCGTTACACCCTGGCCGTCGACCATGGGCGCGATCGCGTCCTCTTCTCCAACGCCGCCAGCCTTACGGGGCGCCAGCGGATCACCGTCCGCCTCTCCCACGACGAATGCCGGACCTGGCCGGTGGGCCGCCGCGTGTTGCACGCCGGGCCTTCCGCGTACAGCGACCTGGCGGTCGCCCCCGACCTGGCGATCTGCTGCTTCTACGAGCGTGGTGCGGCCAAGCCCTACGAGACCCTCACCCTGGCCCGGTTCGACCTGCAGTGGCTCACAGACGGCGCCGACCGGCTCTGACCTGAGCGACCGTTTGTCGCTGGCCCGCTGATGCCAGATACCTCGGGGCCCCCGCCCCTCGCGCGGCTGCCTACACCTCGGTCTCCAAATCCACGCTCCGCCCAAGCTCCGCCGAGCGGTAGATGCCTTCGATGATCGTCTGCACCGCCACCGCCTGCTCCGGCGTGCAGAGCGGCGCCTCCTTGCCCTGCACCGCGCGGACGAAGTTGGCCACCACCTCGTTGTAGGAGTTCACCTTGGGCTGCCACGCGGCGGAGGCGTTCACCAGCGTGCCATGTTCTTCGCGGAACACCGCGAAGGGCGACAGGCGCACCCCGGCCCGAGTGCCGTAGAGACATTGGGAGTGTTCCTCCATCTTCTCAGAGTTGAGGATAAAGGAGGTCTCCACCATCAGGGACGCGCCATCCTTGAACGTCACGAGGGCGTTGCACACGTCCTCGACCGTATAGCGCCCGTAGTCCCAGGCGCCCCAGGGGGCCGGGCCGGGCGGCTGATTGCCGAGCTTGGTGTGCGTCACGCCCATGACCGCCTTGGGCTCGGGAAAGCCCATCACCCAGAGGGCGGCGTCGAGGCCGTGTACCCCGATGTCGATGAGCGGGCCGCCACCCTGCAGCTCGCGGCTGGTGAACACACCCCAGGCTGGGATGCCGCGGCGCCGCTGGGCCAACACCCTGCCGGAGTACACCTCGCCGAGGCCGCCATCGTCGGCGAAGCGCTTCGCAGCCCGCACGTCCGGGCTGCAACGGCTGGGGAAGAGGACCGTGTAAACCTTCCCACTCCGCCGTGCCGCAGCCGCCATCGCGCGGGCCTCGGCGGCCGTCATCGCGGGCGGCTTGACGCAGCCGACGGCCACGCCCGCCTCCAGGGCCGCGATCGCCGCCGGCGCGTGGTACTTGTTGGGCGTGCACACGGACACGAGGTCGAGGCGCTCGTGCGCCAGCATCTCCTCGTAGGACTCGTACACCCCCCGACACCCGGTCTGTGCGGCGAGCCTCTCCGCGTTGGCCCGGACCACGTCGGCGACCGCGACCAGCTCCACCTCGTCGCCCAGTGCCTGATAGGCTGGAACGTTCGCATCCCGGGCGATGCCGCCGGCACCGATGATGCCCACCCGCAAGGGCGCTGCCGCCATGTGCGTCCACCCCCGTGCCCACTCCACCTGGGGCGGGGCGTTAGACTCCGGGAGGCGCCTCCCTGCATGGGTGCGTCACCCGTACGCATGGCGCCCCACCTGCCAGCCGGGCGTACGGGTCCATGCCGGCCACGCGGCACCGACATCTCCATCGACGCCCACAGAGGAGGGGCCTGGCCGCCGACCGGGGGCGGGACCGCGTCCTGTTCTCCAACGCCGCCACAGGGCGGGGCGGGAGCGGACGACCGTCCGTCTCTGCCACGCTGCATGCGGGACCTGGCCGGCGGGCGGCGTATTGCACGCGGTCCCTCGGCCACAGTGACCTGGCCGTCGCACCCGATCCGGCCATCGGTCGCCTCGATGAGCGGGGCGCGGCGAAGCCCTATGAGACGCTGACGCTGGCCCGCTTCGACCTGGAGTGGCTCACGGACGGGGTCGACCGGCTCTAACCTGAGCGGCGGCAACCCCGGGGCGCGTCGCAGGACTTGCGACCCGCCAGCGACCACCGCCCCGCCCGAGCACTTGCGGCGGTCGAGATCGCTGGTCGACCGGATCTACCGCTGATGTACCATCACCCTGCTCAAACGGTCGCCGCCTCCAGTATCTCGAACGTCGCTGCATCGGCGTCGAGCCGCGCTGCCATACCCATGGGCAGCGTGAACACGGGATTCGTGTGCCCAAAGTCCAGGTCGACAACTACTGGATACATTGGGTTCAGCACCCGGTGGATCATCTCCGCCACGTCAAACCCCGCCGGCTGGTCCTGAGGGTGGATGCGTCCCACAGCCAGAGCGGCGATCCCCCGCAAAGCCCCGTAGGCAGCAAGTGTGCGAAGGGCCTGCTCCGCCTCCGCCGCGCCCGCCTCATCCAAAAACACGTCCTCCCAAAACAGCACGACCCCATCGGTCGGCGGCAAGGACCCGTCAAGCGCCATGCCAGCAAGTGCCGGTAGCCAGCCACTGACGAGCGGCCCCTCAGCCTGGCCGCCCGGGATCCACCGCCCCGCCAAAGGGGACCCAGGCACCGGCCGACCTACGACCACCCCTGCACCAACGCGAGCGCCTCATCCAAGGCGCGGACCTCTGCATCCGCCACAGGCAGGAGCCCGGCGGGCCACAGGCCCCCGGACCGATTGAGCCAGACGGCGCGAATCCCGGCTCCCTTGGCGCCGGCGATGTCGGTGCGCGGATCATCGCCGACCATCACGGCTTCGGCGGGCGCCACACCGGCGAGGTCCAGCGCCGCGCCGAAGAAGGCCCGGTCAGGCTTGGCCCGCCCGACTTCCTCAGAGATCACCCGGATCGGGAAGAACGCATCCAGGCCCTGGGCGGAGATCCGCCTGCGCTGCCGCAACGAGGGGCCGTTGCTGAGCAGACCCAGCACCACCTCGGGGCGCGCCGCGCGCAACGCGCGAAGCGATGGCAGTACGTCGGGGAACAGACACAACCCAGCCTCGAAGGCGGCGAGGTACTGTTCCGCCAACGCGGCCAACGCACTCCCAGGGACGGTGATCGCCGCCGCGGGGAGCGCCGTCCCAAACCACTCGCGGTATAAAAGCCCCTCTTGCACCGCGCCGCTGAGAAACCGGCCCCAGAGTTCGCCCCACACCACGTGGAGGCAGTGCTTCAGCTTGGCCAGGTCCACGCCCGCCTCCCGGCAGACCGACGCGAAGACCACTTGGACGGCAGGCTCAAAAGCCGTGTCGAGGTCGTGCAGCGTGTGGTCAAAGTCGAAGAAGACCGCCCTGAGCATGTCCTGCCCCCCGCCCGCGCAACAGCAGCGGCGCTGGCCCCGATCCCTTAGTCCGCGGACAAGGCCCGCAGGGCCTGCCGCCGGCGCGCCGCCTCGCAGCGTCCAACCTGGCAACCGATACATATTGGGGGTCCGCGGTTGCCACAATGCCGGCAGTGGCGTGGACCGACGGAGCGCAGCACGCGTCGGCCCGCCCCCTGGCCACACGGCCACCGCCGGTGGTCCCCGGCGCAGCCCGCCCGTCTGTAACCCCTGCCTGCGACCCGTTCACGGTGGGTCCTGGGGATGGTGCCTCATCGAAGACCAACGGGCGCTACAGGAGGAGTTGCGGCGGGCGCAGGCAGAGTCCGCCCGTCTCCGCGACGAGAACGCCCGTCTCCGTGCGGAACTCCACAGCCTGCACCAGAAGACCACCGGGCTCCCTACGCCCTCGGCGCCCGTCCCCTTGCGCCTGCCGCTCGGTGCTCCGGCGGAACAAGTGGTCACCAAACGCTCGCCCTTGGCCGACCAGATCGCCTTGTTCCGCCGGCTCTGCCGCGGGCGGGAGGACGTTTACGCAACGCGTTGGGAGCAACCGGAGGGCAACCGCGCCGGTTACTCGCCGGCGGCCCGGAGCCGCTGGCACCGTGAGCGCGGCCAGGATCTGCCGCTCACCGACGAGGTGGTCGGGCGCCACCTGGCTGGGGACGAGGTCCTTGGAATCTATCCGCTGCAGCGCGACGAGACGTGCTGGTTCCTGGCCGCGGATTCGACAAAGAAGGCTGGCGCGAGGACGTGGCAGCCTCCTGGCAGCGTGCCGCACCCTGGACATACCGGCCGCCATAGAGCGCTCCCGATCGGGAAATGGCGCCCACGTGTGGATCTTCTTTGAGGCACCCGTGCCCGCCGCGCGCGCCCGCCAGTTGGGCTCGGCCGTGCTTACCGCCGCCCTGGAGCAGCGGCCCGACCTGGGGCTAGACTCTTACGACCGGTTGTTCCCGAACCAGGACACCCTGCCCAAAGGTGGGTTCGGCAACCTGATCGCCCTGCCGCTGCAACGCCAACCGGCCCGTCGGCGCAACAGCCTCTTCGTCGACCCCGAGACCCTGGAGCATTATCCAGACCAGTGGGTGTTCCTCTCCAACCTCAGGCGCATGGCGCCCCGCGAAGTGGATCGTATCGTCGCCGTGGCAGCGCGGACGCGAGGTGTGCTCGGCTTGCGCGAGAACGATCCCGAGACCGATGAGGAGCCCCGGACGGTGCCACCCTCCGGGAAGCGAAAGGAGCACCCGGTCCCCGGCCCGTTCCCCGTGAGCGTGCGCGTGACGATCAGCAACCTGGTGTACGTGGAAAAGGACGGCCTCCCTCCAGCGATGCTCGCCCGCCTCTGGCGCCTCGCGGCCTTCCCAAACCCCGAGTTCCCCCAGGCCCAGGCCATGCGCCGCAACACCTTCGGTATCCCGCGCGTCGTCAGTTGCGCGGAGGACTTCGATCGTTGCATCGGCCTGCCGCGGGGCCTTCTGGACGAGGCAAGTGCCCTGCTCATCGGACACGGGGTGTCGGTCGACCTCGCCGACGAGCGCACGACGGGGCGCCCTCGAGGCGGAGTTTCGGGGCCATCTCACCGATCGGCAGAGCCAGGCTGTGGACGCCCTCCTCGCCGCCGATTGCGGCATCCTCTGCGCCCCGACCGGCTTTGGCAAGACCGTGGTCGCCGCCCGGGTCATCGGGGCCCGTCGCGTCAACACCCTCATCCTGGTGCACAGGCAGATCCTCGTGGACCAGTGGCGAGAGCGCCTCACGGCCTTCCTCGACCTGCCCGCGGGTTACATCGGCCAGGTCGGGGGTGGCCGCCACAAACTCGGTGGCAGCATCGACGTCGCCATGTTCCAAAGCCTCGGCCGCCAGGGGCGCACGCCCGACTTCGTAACCGACTACGGCCAGATCATCATCGATGAATGCCACCATATCCCGGCCCGTACGTTCGAGCGCGTGCTCGAGGCGACCAAACCGCGCCACGTGCTCGGCCTCACCGCCACACCGGAGCGCAGAGACGGGCACCAGCCCATCATCAGGTTCCAATGTGGCCCCATCCGCTTCCGTGTGCACCCGCGGGAAGCGGCGGCGGAGAACCCCATCCAGCAGGTCGTCGTGACGTGTCCCACCGCCTTCCGGCTCCCGGAGGGTGCCGACGACACCACCATCGGGGAGACGTACGCCGTCCTGGCGGCCGACGAGGCCCGGAATGCCATGATCTGCGCCGACCTGGTCCATGTTCTGGAGCAGCGCCGGACCCCGATCATCCTTACACAGCGGACAGACCATCTCGAAGCGTTGCAGGCCCAGCTGGCGGATCGCCTACCCCACCTCATCGTTCCTGCGCGGCGGCATGGGCTTGCGTCGGCGGCGTGCGGTTTCCGAGGCCCTGGCAGTCATTCCTGAGAACGAACCGTACGCCATACTGGCGACGGGGGGCTACATCGGCGAAGGCTTCGACCTCGCGCGCCCCGACACGCTCTTTCTCGCGATGCCCGTGTCCTGGAGGGGGACGCTGGCCCACTACCTGGGCCGCGTCACCCGGCGGCGCCCGGACAAGCGGGAGGTGCGCGTCTACGATTACGCCGACCTGCAGGTTCCGGCGCTCGCCAGGATGTACCGCAAACGGATCAAGGGCTATGGGTCGCTGGGTTGGAGCGTACAGCCCCATTCCTGACGACGCGGCGGTCCTAGTCATGACCTGAAGGTCAACTGGCGGCATCCGCTGTGAGTGGTAGTTTGTCCTTCAAGCCGTAGCTCGGACCCTTCATCGGAAAGATGTGGGGTGGTGCAGCAGCCGATCCAGGATTGCGGCGGCGATGGTGTCGTCGTCAAAGGTCTTGCCCCTTTGCCCAACACGGTGGTGAGCACATCGTCCGCCACTCTGCCGGCAGGGCTGGCCTGACGCACGCGCCAATTCGGCGTCATGACCTGGTCGGCGAATCCGGCGCCGAAGACCCGTACGCCCTCTGGGAGCGCGACCTCCGAAGGCATATCCGTCAATTTGCGATGTCACCGCACAACTGACGCACAGTCCCGCGCGGGCGTTGTACGGCTTCGCGGAAACCACGTGACGTCCGCCCTGTTGTCGCCCCGCCACGTCCCCCGGTGGGCTGGTGGCAGGGTCAGTTACCGGCGGCACCCTGCGGGCCCGCCCACAGCCGTACCGTGAACGACTCCTCCCCTTCGAGGAGATCCGGCTCCGTTTGGTTGTGTGCCCACATGCCCCTGACGACCTTGCGCGATACACCCATCGCCATGTGCTCCATGTATCGATAGTCGCGCATCACGTCCTTGAGGAGTTGGTTCCTGGCGGCCCGCGCGCCGGCCCGCATTCGTTCAGGCGTGATGCCGTTGGGAAGCCGACCCGGCGAGATCACTTCGAGACGGTCTCGATAGAGGGAAATCTCAATGTTGGTTGCCGACAGCGAGTAGTCGCGATGGACCAACGCGTTGACGATCACCTCGCGCACGACGTCCTCTGGATACGTCCGCCGGTCCACGCGCCGGCCCGCTTCAATCGTTGCCGAGACGCCAGCGTGGCGGTTCACGAATTCCAGAGCCCGTTCCACAAGGCCGGCATCGGTGACCTCGCCCGAGGTTTCGGCGAGCAAGGGCACCATCGGCCCCCGCAAGGAGTCGCGACCAGACGCTGCATAGTCCTTTTCGACACCGGGGTACGCCGCCACATCCACGCCCGCTTGCGGCAAGTAGCGGTTTGGCGTGCGCCCGAACAACAGCAATCCGGCGACGGTGGCCCGAATACCGGAGTCCTCTTCAATCATGAGTTCAGTATTGGTCAGTAGGCGCTCCCAATCTTCGTTCGTACCCGGTGGCGGAGTCTGGTGGCGAATCGTACCAAAGTATCGCTCCAATCTGGGCACATCGAAGTCCTCGAGGGAGGTCCCCGTGACCGGCCGTAGTTCCACGCGGACCGACCCGCGCTGCTGGTAGATCCGCTCGCGTGCGTCCGGGCTCATCTCACGGCTCAGTGAACCGACGCGGATGTATGGAATGTAATGCTTATCATGCCAGACGTGGTGCACGCTCCAGCCGGCGTCCACCTCCACCACGGCGACATCCAGACCAGGCTCCACGTCGCGGATGACTTGGAAAGAGGGAATCACCTCCGGGCGAATCTTGTCCCGACCAGTCTGCATCACCCACTGCTCGAGTCCGGCATACGTCCGATCCCGCGCATCGCCGTCGCGCCGACTTAGGCCGACGACGCTCGCGTCGTCGTCAACGCCAAGGAGGACGCACCCGCCGCGCAGGTTGAGGAAGGCGACAATCTCCTTCGCCAAGGCCCGGTTATCGATCGTGTCACGCTTGAACTCAACCTGAGAATTCTCACCGTTGCCGATACGTTCCAGCAGATCCGTCTTGGTCACTGCGCACCCCCAAGAATGCGACTACGCCATTGCGGCGACGGCCGCCATCGGTCGTGCCGGAACGTGGCGCCGGGGAGCGAAGGCTTCACCGGCCAGCCACCCAGCTAAAACCCGTACTTCGCCCGGCGCGTCTCGAACGCGGTTCGGCCCCCCTCGAGGACCTCTTCTACAAGCGCCCGTACGCGGTCGTCGTCGATCGATCCCATGTCCTCCGCGGCCATCACCGCATGACCTTCCGCCGCCTCGCCCGCCGCACCGAGACCGATGATGAGTTCCGCGTCTCCGAGCACGGGGATGTTGGCGTTGTGGGTGGCGAACAGGAACTGCCGGCGACGCTTCTCCTCCTTCATCTTCGGCACGACCCCGTCCGCGATGAAGCGATTGTCCAGATCATCCTCGGGTTGATCGACCAGAAGGGGAGATTCCGATTCGAGCAAGGCGAGGAGCAGAATAGCCGTCGCCTTTTGGCCAGTCGACACATTATCCAGAGGTTGCCAGTTGGCGGCTTGTCCTTCGGGACCCACGTTGAGCCGAATCACCGTGGTATGGGCTAGGTCGAGTTCCTCGAGCTCCAGAAACAAGGCCGGGTCCGCCTGGGCGATGCGCCCCGCCTGGGCGGGAGGTAGGCCGAACTGACTGGCCAGCACTGGCCCTCCGGCACGGCAGGCCTCCGCGAACCCGCCCGGCGACAGGTCGGGTCTCTGCCGCAGCACCTTCAGCGCCTCGGTTAGTCGGCCTCCGATCTGCTGCTGTACCAAGGCAAGAAACGGCTCCTTGTCGCCGCCGGCCGTCACCAGAACCTCGACGCGGCCTTCTAGACGCTTGGAGACTCGCTTGGCCGCACGCGCCAACTGCTTATACCCCTGGCGCAGCACGTCCTCCCATTCGGCCAGGAGATTTCTCCGCCGTTGGGTAAGGGCGTCGAGTTCGCGGCGCAAGGCGGAGAGCCTGTCGTTGAGCGGTCGGAGGTCTTCGATCTGCCGTCGCAGCTTCAGGAATTCCTCGCCATCCACCTTGGTGCGTTGCAGCTCCCGCAACGTCTGCTCGTAGGCGGTCTGAACTGCCTGCTTGCGCTCCTTCCAGCCGGCGTTGACTTCGGCGAAGGCATGATCAACCCTCATGATCTCGGTCCCAAGCTCGTCGCCCAAGGTTCGGACCTTGCGCTCGAAGTCACCCAGGACAGAATGCATTCGTTCCAGAAGGTCTCGGTTGGGTAGGTCCTCTACTGCTCGCGGCGATACCAGGGTTCGGTCCAACGGCAGTGCCGCGCGCAGGTTGTCCAGCACCTCGCGGAAGGGTTCGAGCCGGTCCGTCGCGCCACGCAATACATGTTCTTCTCGTACCAATAGGCTCTGGTCGCGAATCTTCTCCTCAAGGCCCGCTTCCTGGTACTGATGGAGCGTCTCCTCGTATGGAAGGAAGCGCCGCCAGCCGTTCCTCCGTGCGTTGCAGCTCCGCGCGTAGTTCACCCACGCGCAGGCGGTTCTTTCTCAGCTCACTTCGCAAATCGTTCTTGCGTCTATCGACGGTGGAGTCCTTGGTTACGAACCGATCAAGCAGAGCAGTGAGTTTGGCCGGGCTCTTGGCCATTTCCGAAATCTCGTGCTGTCCGAAGAGTTCTACTCGAGGTAACAGGTCCCGGGGCGAGATCGCGAGGACGTCCCCCCGTTCGTCCCTAACAACGGGGGGGTTGGGCACCGTGCGTTCAATGACGTATTCGCGTTTGGTCGGTTTCTGGAGACGCACCCGTAACGAAACCTTGGTCCCACTGCGCAGAACCTGCCTGATGATACCCTCATGCGCACGCCTCGCGTCGTCTCCGACGGGCTCGAGCTGCAACACATAACGAAGGCTCTCAATAACTGTCGACTTCCCGGTGCCCCGGCCACCCACAAGAACATTGAGATTCTCGTTAAAGTGAATCGCGCATTGCTTCAAAAAACCTTCCGTCTCCCATGCGATGGCCACCAGCTCAGCGTGCTCCTCGGGCGGAGGATCCGAAGCCAGCCGGATTCGCGATGCCGGATCCAGGAAGGCCTGCCTCAGGCCCTGCGCCGACACGCTTGACATCTTGATCCAGCACGAGGCTCCGGGCTTGGCGAGGTCCGCCGGAGCCGATGCGTCCTGGTGGTTGAGAATTGCCACGGGACGATCGCGATGATACGCAGGATCCTTGTTGCTGAGGATGTTGCGCAGATCCTCCGGGGCTTCTGCCAGGGATCCAGGCAGCGAGCAGGCGAGCAGGCCAGGATGCTTCCACAGTGCGCTGCGGGCCTGACCCTTGACCATCCGCAGCAGGCCACCGTCCTGCGCGGCCACGTGTGCGGCAATGCAGCGGGCATCCCACTCGAGGCAGTGCTTGAGGAACTGTTCCGCGAAGAGATTGCCTAAAGGGGATGCCTCCGTGGGTTCGCCGTGAACACCGCAGGCACTGATCTTCGACTGCACTACCTCCGGCGACGTGCTGGGATCCAATAGGCAGAGGAAGTGGACGCCATCGTGCGTTTTCGCTGCAAAACCAGGAAACACCGAGATGCCCGCCTTACGAGCGGCAGCCATCAGGCTAAGGGAGGTGTTGAGGCGATAGTGGTCGGTAACAGCAATCACCTCGATGCCGTGCTGCACGCAGGCGGCAACCATCGCCTCGTTGTAGGCCGCCTCACTGCCAAACGTAGTAGGCGTCTTGTTTGCCTGCAGGTAGGGAAACGGGTTGATCTGAAGTGCACACCGATAGAAGCGTGCGCCGTTGGGAAGATTCATCGCCTCCGCCGTCGCATTCTGGCCGCTCACGTACGTGCCCCCTCATGAGACTGCGCGGTCAGGCCTTGCCCTCTTCGCACGATAAGCATCCCGAGCACGTCGTCTGCCCCGGTGCGGCTCCTCGGCCCCATCGACATGCAGGCCCGCCCACCGGCTTACGCCAACAGCCTGACGCCACCGCCAATCCCATGCTACCCGACTTCGACACCACCACAATGTCCTCAGCGGCAGAGCCCCAGCGGGCATGGCGCCCCTCAATCGCCTGCTCCGTCACTCACCCCGCGATGTCCGCTCCAACCAAAATAGGTGTGCCGATGTTGTCCGTCCCTTCCCGGCTCACCCCGCCAGTCCCGCCACCTCCGCCACCGCCCCAACCAGCCGGTCCACTTCCCCCTCCTCCAAAAAGAACCCCAGGCTCGCCCGCACCGCCTCCCACCCAGGCACCGACCGCACCAAAAACCCG
>Ga0307372_10009836_pt1 | contig 13075 bp, 13 predicted proteins | sample OX1MG_FD_202533 | JGI IMG/M metagenome (GOLD analysis project Ga0307372, IMG submission 202533) | Soil microbial communities from Risofladan, Vaasa, Finland - OX-1 | ecosystem: Environmental > Terrestrial > Soil > Coastal area > Acid sulfate soil | place: Finland: Risofladan, Vaasa | collected...
GCAAATTCGTCTTCCGGATATTTTGGTGCTGGTAGGTCCTTAGACGATTCCCGGATTTCCTGGAAGAAAACCTTTCGGCAATAGTGGACCACCTTCGACGGCGTCAACCCTTCGCTCTTAATAATTACATCGTGCGACCCCGGCACGTCGCAACCAACCTTCGGTGGCTTCATCAAAACTTTGATCCACGGACGCTGAGCGTTGATGTAGCCGTCAACGCTTGCTTTTGCTGCGGCCGCGTTCTCATTGGCAGCTTGCGCCGCGGTTTCCGCGGTCCGGTTCTGGCGGTAAACTACCACGACGGCAACGAGCGAAATCGCCGTGGAGATCGCCGTAATCACGAGCATCGGTTGGCGTTCTAGAAATCGGATGACGTGGGAAAGGAAAATCACGCGCCAATTGTACCGCCGTCGTTACGCCAGATCGAACGGGCGCAGCCCCTGGCGGCCTGAACTTCCCGCGCGTTGGCGCGCAAATCTGTTTTAGAAACGCTTTTGGTCGGCGAGGCCGGCTTGCTTCAGAATGCCATTGGCGGTATGGCGTGAGAGGATTTTGTGGTCCACGGGAAAGACCGTGCCGCTGATGGGGCTGTGCCACAGCTCATGGTCGCCCTTTCCGCGGCGAACGAAGGCGCAGCCGTGCTGGCGAAGGAATCTTTTGAGTTCCGGGGCGTAGTCGGCCATCGCTGGCCATCTATGCGCTGATGGGAGACAATTCTTCCCGGTACTCGGCGATCAGCTCCACGGGTACGCTGAGCTGGGCGGCTTCGACCATACCGTTGGCCGCCATCAACTCCGGGATCAGCACGTCGAGTTTGGACTTAAGCAAGTCGAGTCCTGGGGCCTCGGTGACCAGCCCAGGCACGTCGGCGCTCTCCGCAACCCATACACCGGCCTCAGCGTCCCAAAATGCGCGCACGCGGATTGCCATGCTCGCAGCATAGCAGAGTCCCGTTCAGCGCAAGGCGCGCAGGCGGGCGAGGTCGAGTTTGCCGGTGTAGATGGCCATGCCGAGGACGCAGTCGCAGCCTAACTGGGTGAGGGCGGCGATCTGGGCTTCGTCGCTGATGCCGCCGGCGACGGTGAGCGGCAGGGTGGTTGAGGCGCGGACGGCGGCGACGGCGTCGAGCGGGATGCCTTGCATCAGGCCTTCCGTATCGACGTGGGTGTAGAGGAAGCCGCCACAGTAGGGCTCGAGCTGTTGGACCGCGTCCGGGGCGGCGAGCGGGAGGCGGTGGCGCCAGCCGTGGGTGACGACTTGGCCGCCGCGGGTGTCGACGGCGAGGATGATGCGCTCGCGTCCCAGTGGTTGCAAGGAGTCGAGGAAGGCGCGGTTGGGCGCGCCGTCGGCAAACGCCGCGCTGGCAATGATGATCTGCTCGGCGCCGTCGTCGAGCACGGCGCGGGCGCGTTCGAGCGTACGTACGCCGCCGCCCACCCGCACGCGGAAGCCGGCTTGGCAGCAGCGGCGGACCAGGGCCGAGTTGTCGCCTTCGCCCTTGGCGGCGTCGAGGTCGATGATCTGCAGCAGCGGGAAGCCGCGCAGCCATTCCAGCGTGGGTTCGAGCTCGCGTTCGAGCGCGGTGGCCTCGCCCTGCACGAGCTGGACCACCGCGCCGCCCTGGAAGTCGATGGCCGGAATAATCATGAGACGACGGGACGGACGTGTACGCCGGCGGCGCTGAGACTGGATTTCAGATCGGCGATGGAGATGGCGCCGGTGTGAAAGATGGAGGCGGCGAGGGCGGCGTCGGCGTGGCCGCGGGTGAAGACATCGACGAAATCCTGGGGCGAGCCGGCGCCGCCGGACGCGATCACGGGAATCGACACGGCGCGGCTGACGGCGGAGGTGAGGGCGCAGTCGAAGCCGGATTGCACGCCGTCGCGGTCCATGCTGGTGAGCAGGATCTCGCCGGCGCCGCGCTGCTCGCCCTCGCGGGCCCAAGCGACGGCGTCCAGGCCGGTGGGAACGCGTCCCCCCTTGACCAGCACCTCCCAGCGCCCGGGTTGGGAGCGTTTCGCGTCGATGGCGAGGATGACGGCTTGCGAGCCCAGTTCGCGGGCCAAGTCGCTGATCAACTCGGGGCGTTCGACGGCGGCGGTGTTGACGCTGACCTTGTCGGCGCCGGCGGCGAGCAGGGCGGCGGCATCGCTGACCGAGCGCACGCCCCCGCCCACGCTGAAGGGGATGAACAGCTCGCGTGCGGTACGGCGCACGGTATCAATCAAAATCGGCCGGGCCTCGTGGGAGGCGGTGATGTCAAGCAGCATGAGTTCATCGGCGCCGCCGAGGTTGTAGGCGCGGGCCAGCTCGGCGGGGTCGCCGTTGTCGCGCAGGTTGAGAAACTGCACGCCCTTGACCACGCGTCCGTCGCGGACGTCGAGGCAGGGGATGATGCGGTGCGCGGGCGCATTCCATTGGGGCGCGGGGTTGCGGGTGAGCACGGGAGCGACGCGCGGCAGGGTGAGGAAGTTGGTGAGCACGGCCAGGCCGGCGGTGCCGGATTTTTCCGGGTGGAACTGGGTGGCGAAGATGTTGCCGTGCTCGGCCACGGCGGCGCACGCCTCGTCGCCGTAGGCGACGCTGTAGGTGGTGGCGTCGTCCACCGGCGCGTAGTAGGAGTGGGTAAAATAGAACGCCGGCTGCGAGCCCAGGCCGGCGAGCAGGCGGGAGGGGCGCAGGCACTGCAGACGGCTCCAGCCCACGTGTGGAACCTTGAGCGTCGAGACCGCGAAGCGGCGCACGCGGCCGGGCCAGGCCCCGAGTCCGGCAATGCCGGGGGCTTCGTCGCTGCCTTCGAGCAAGGCCTGCAGCCCCACGCAGATGCCGAGGAAAGGCCGGTCGCCCGCGGCTAGGTAGGCAGCCAGCGGGGCGCGCAGGCCGCGCCGGTCCAAGCCCTCCATCATGGCGCCGAAGTTGCCGACGCCGGGCAGGATGGCGCGCTCGGCTTGCGCGAGCACGGCCGCATCGGAGGTGACTTCAAACTCGGCGCCCAGGTGAGCCAGTGCCTTGGCCACCGAGCCGGTATTGCCGCCGCCGTAATCGATTATGACAATCTGCTCACTGCTCACTGCTCACTGCTCACTTTCTAAAGTTTACCTTTGGTGCTGGGTAGCACCTGCGCCATGCGTGCGTCGCGGGCGCAGGCGGCACGCAGTGCCCGCGCCAGCGCCTTGAAAGCGGCCTCGATCTGGTGATGGCTGCTGCGTCCGTAGACGGTTTTGACGTGGACATTGGCCTGGGCGCCGAGCGCGAAGCCGTCCAGGAAATCGGCCACGAGTTCGGTTTGCAGGTCGCCCACGAGGGCGGCGCGCACCTGGAGGTTCGTGACCGCATGCGGACGGCCGCTGAAATCGACCGCGGCCAGCGCCAGCGTTTCGTCCATCGGCATGAGGAAGTAGCCCGCGCGGTGGATGCCTTTTTTATCGCCCAGAGCCTGGATGAAAGCTGCGCCCAACGCGATGCCGACGTCCTCGACGCTGTGATGTTGATCGACGTCGAGGTCGCCCTGGCAGCGCAGTTCGAGGTCGAAGCCGCCGTGCATGGCCATGGCTTCGAGCATGTGGTCGAAGAAGCGGATGCCGGTCGCGACCTGGGCACGGCCGCGGCCATCGAGCGTGAGCTTGAGGTCGATTTTGGTCTCGCGCGTATGGCGGGAGATGACCGCGCGGCGGATTTTCATTCTTGGCGCGGGCCCCAGCGCGGCTGCGCCGCGCGTCCCGCTTATGCTCGCGCCGGCGTGGGGCCCCTGGCGCCCCTCACCGGCACTGCGCCGGATTGGGCTTCTCATCATAGTTCCCTCCAAACTTCGGTGAAGGCGGCACAGGCGCGGCGGGTGGTTTCGAGCCGTCCACAGGAGATGCGGGCGGCGCCCGGCCAGTCGCCGCGCCGGTCGCGGATGAGCACGCCGCGGGCGCGCAGGCCGGCGATGAGCGCGGTGGTGCGGTCGCCGGAGTCGAAGAGGACGAAGTTGGCTTGGCTTTTCCAATATGAAATGCCAAGTTCGGTGAGCGTGGCCTCGACCACGGCCCGGCTCGCGACCGCTTCGATGCAGTAGGCCTGGGCCCAGGCGGCGTCGGCGAGCGCGGCGCGGCCGCAGCGCAACGCCAGCGTGTTGACGTTATAAGGCGAGTGCGCCTTGCGCAGCCAGGGGAGCGCGTCGGCGTGGGCGAAGAGGCAGCCGAGCCGCGCTCCCGCCAAGCCGTAGGCTTTGGAGAAGGTGCGCGCCACGATCAAGTTGGGCGTTTCCTCGATCGCGGGCAGCAGTCCCTCGTAGCCCACGCTCGACGCGGCGGCGGGATCGACGAAGTCGGCGTAGGCCTCGTCGGCGAAGATGAGGCACTCGGGCAGCAAACGCGCCAGGGCGAGGATCTGGGTCTCCGGGGTGTGGTTGCCGGTGGGGTTGTTGGGGGTGGCGATAAAGATGGCGCGCGTGCGCTCCGTCACCGCCGCCAGCACCGCCTCGACGGAGAGGCGGAACTCGCGCACGCCGTCAGCGATCTCGCTCTCCTGGTAGCCCACCTCGACCGGCACGACGCCCGCCTGCTGGCAGTAGAAGCGGTACATGGCAAAAGTCGGGGTGGCGATGATGGCCTCGCTGCCGGGGTCGAGGTAGGTGGTGACGGCGAGCAGGATGGCGTCATCGACGCCGTTGGTCACCAGCGCGGTGGCGGGGGTGTGGCCAAAGAAGGCGGCGATCTCGGCTTCGGCGGCGTCGTACTCGGGGTAGCGGGCGAGGTCTTCGGCGGAGGTCCGCCGCAGGGCCTCGATCACCCGCGGCGAACAGCCCTCGGTGTTCTCGTTGAAGTCGAGGCGGAGGCCGCGGCGGCCCTCCTGCGGGGGCTTATACGCGGGCATGGCGCAGATGGCGGCGCGCGGGACGAGAGCGGTGGCGTCGCTCATCGGGCCGCCTCCGTCCGCACGGCGACGGAATTTGCGTGGCCGGCGAGGCCTTCGGCTTGGGCGAGGGTGATGATATCGGGTGCGAGGCGGGCCAACCCGCGGGGCGTGAGCTCTTGCACGGTGATGACCTTGACGAAATCCAGCACCGAGAGTCCGCCCCGCCAGCGCGCACCGGAGGCGGTGGGCAGCACATGGTTGGTGCCGCTCATGTAGTCGCCCACGGCTTGCGGCGCCCAGTCGCCGACAAAGATGGACCCGGCGCTGGTGACGCGGTCGAGCTCGACGGAGGGCACGGTAATGTGCTCGGGGGCGATGCGCTCGGCCAGGGCGGTGGCCTCGGCGAGCGTCCGTGTGATGAGGATGGCGCCGCGGGCGCGGAGCGAAGTCGAGGCGATGGGATTGGGGGCTTCGGCGAGTTGGCGCTCCAGCATCCGCACCACGGCTTGCGCCAGGCGGCGTGAGTCGGTGGCGAGCCAGGCAGCGGCTTGGGGATCGTGTTCGGCCTGGGCGATGAGGTCGGCGGCGACGAAGGCGGGGTTGGCGGCCTTGCCGGCGACGATCAGGACCTCGGTCGGTCCGGCGAGGAAGTCGATGGCGCAATCGGCCCAGACGAGTTTCTTGGCGGCGGTGACGAAGACGTTGCCGGGGCCGACGATCTTGTCCACCGGCTGGATCGAGGTGGTGCCGTAGGCCAGCGCCGCGATTGCCTGGGCGCCCCCCAGGGCATACATCTCATCGATGCCGGCGAGATGTCCGGCGGCGAGCACGGCATCATCGGGGCGGGGGCAGGTCACGACCACGCGCGCCACGCCAGCGGCGCGCGCGGTGACGGCGGTCATGAGCAGCGTCGAGGGCAGCGGATGCCTGCCGCCGGGGACGTAGCAGCCCGCGCTTTTTAAGGGCCGCACGACTTGGCCCACGCGCACGCCGGGCTCGATGGTCCGCGTCCAGCGCTTGGGCATCTGCCAGGCCGCCATGGTGCGCAGGTTGCGCTGGGCGTGGCGCAGGGCCTGGCGCAACGCGGCGGGCGAGCGGCGCCAGGCGGCGGCCATCTCCGCGGCGGAGAAGGCATAGGGGGCGGGGCGTTGATCGGCGCGCGGGCCCTCGAGTCTCCGCGTCCAGTGCGCCAGCGCGGCGTCGCCGCGGCGGCGCACGTCGGCGACGATGGGGGCGGCGATTTTTTCCGCGCGCGCCAGGTCGGTGGCCGAGCGCTCCAGCAGGGCGCGGAGCGCGCGCGGGTTGGAGCTTTCGATGATGCGGATCGTATTTGCCATGGTTTACAGCACGATCTTGTTGAGCGGGTACTCGACGATGCCCACCGCGCCCGCGGCTTTCAACCGGGGCAGCAGATCGCGCACCTGCCGCTCTTCAATAATGGTGTTCACCGCCGCCCACTCCGGGTCGCTGAGGCTCGACACCGTGGGGCGTTGCAAGGCCGGCAACTGCTCCAGCACGGTGTCGAGCAGGGAGCGGCGCACGTTGAGCATGAGGCCGACGTGGCCGTAGGCGGCGATGGCCGACTTGAGCAGCAGCGAGAGGGTGCCGATCTTCTCCGCCTTGAACGGATCCTTGAGGCTGGGCGGATGGGCGATGAGCTGGGTGTTCGATTCCAGCACGGTTTCGACGATGCGCAGCTTGTTGGCGCGCAGCGAGGAGCCGGTCTCGGTGACCTCGACGATGGCGTCGGCGAGCGTGGGCGGCTTGACCTCGGTCGCGCCCCAACTGAACTCGACCGTGGCCTTGACGCCGTTGCGCGCCAGATACCGTTGGGTGACCCCCACCAGCTCGGTGGCGATGATCTTGCCCTCGAGATCCTGGACCGACTGCACCGGGCTCGACTCTGGCACGGCCAGCACCCAGCGCACGCGGCTGAAGCTCTGCTTGGCGTAGACCAGATCCTGGAGCGTCTCGACCTGGGCGTCGTTCTCCAGCACCCAATCCTTGCCGGTGAGGCCCACGTCGAGCACGCCGTCCTGAACGTAACGCGCCATCTCCTGCGCGCGGATCAGCATGCACTCGATCTCGGGATCGTCAATCACGGGGAAGTAGGAGCGGGAGGAGCAGTAGACGTTGTAGCCGGCGCGCTGAAACAGCTGCACGGTGGCATCCTGCAGGCTGCCCTTGGGGATGCCGAGGCGGAGTTTGTTGGCGGCCATGTTACCGGTCCTCTTTCGTGCAGGGGCGGGTGAAGCAGGTGCGCGTGCCTTCGTGGCAGGCGACCTGGTCGCCCTCCATCTCGACCTCGGCCAGCAGCGTGTCGGCGTCGCAGTCCTTGGAGAGGCGGATGAGTTTGAGCCGGTTACCGCTGGTCTCGCCCTTGGTCCAGAGCTTCTGGCGGGAGCGGCTATAGAAGGTAACGTACCCGGTGGCGAGCGTCTTCTCCAGCGCCGCCGGGTTCATGTAGGCCAGCATCAGCACGTCGTGCCGGGTGGCATCTTGAACGATGGTCGGAATCAGTCCGTCGTTTTTAGCAAAATCCATTGTGGTATCCATCCATTAAAGACACAAACGGCCGCCGGGTGCGCCGGCGGCCGTCAGGAATCTCTTGCATCTGCGCAAAACTGTTACGCCATGAGGTTCCCACACACCGCCCGGCCGGTATGGCTTCCGTGCTGATGGTGGTGGGTAACGGCGAACATCGCTCTATCCTAACCAGCGCGGCGCGTGCTTGTCAATGCGCGGCGCGGCCGCGGCCGTGTCCTGGGCGGGCGCCACGGCCGGCGCTGGGCGAGTGTACACTGGCCCGGAGTGATGGTGCCACGACGGGGGTTCCGATTGAGCGCGCCAGTATGACCTTTGGAGGCAGCTTGGAGAGGCCACGAGCAGAGCGAGCTTCCCCTGCCGCCAATCGAAGCCCGCCCACAAGCGACCAACGGGAGCGACCCAGCAAAGAGTGGCGAGCCACCCGGAGCGTGGCGGCGCTGCTGGGAGCCGTCTGCCTGAGCGTTTCCGGATGCGCGCGAGCGCGGGGCGCGCCGCGTGCTTCGGTGGCGGTGCGGAGCGACAGCGTGGCGACCGCGGCGCCGGGCCGGTTGGTGCGTTCGTTACGGGTGGGCGGGACCACGGCGGCGGTGCACTCCTTCACTGTGCGCATTCCGCAGATTCCGGGGCAAAACAATCAGTTTGTGCTGTTGAGCATCGTGGCCAACGGCGCGACGGTGAAGGCGGGGGACATCCTGGCCCAGTTCGACGCCACGACGGAGCGCCAGAACGCCCTCGACGCCAAGGCCAAGCTGGATGACCTCACCCATCAGGTCGAGGATATGCGCGCGCAAAACCGCGCCAATACCGAGCAGCGCGCCAGCGACCTGCAACAAGCCGAGGCCGACCGGGGCAAAGCGCAGTTGGAGTTGCAAAAGGCGCCGATCCTGAGTTCCATCGACGCCCAAACCGACCGTCTGAACCTGGAAGACGCGCAGGACCATGTGGCCGCGCTGAAAAAGGGAAACGGCTTCAACGCCGCCGCCGATGCCGCCGGCCTGCGCGTGCTGGAACTGAAGCGCGATCAGCAACAGGTGGAGTGGCAACGGGCGGAAAGCACGGTCGAGAAGCTGACCCTGCGGGCGCCGCTGGCCGGCATGGTGGGGCTGGTGCCGGTGTACCGCGCCAACAGCGAAGGCCTGTCGCAGCCCGGCGATCAGCTCTACAGCGGGCAATCGCTGTTGCGGATTTTCAACCCGGGCGACATGGAGGTTCGCGTCCAGATCAATGAGGCCGATGGCGCCACGCTGACCGCTGGGCTGAAGGGCGTGCTGCACCTCGACGCCTATCCCGGCCTGCAGTTGCCGGTGCATTTGGTGTCCGCCGGTCCGGTGGCGGTGCCCGCCGGATTGGCGATACCGATCCGGGCCTTTTCCGCGGTCTTTCACGTGGATGGGCGGGACCCGCGCCTGCTGCCCGATCTCTCGGCGGCGGTGGATCTGAAGCTCGAGAGCCCCCAACCGGAGACCCTGGTGCCGCGCGCAGCGGTGCACTTTAGCGCCCAGCAACCATATGTGACGCTGCGCCATGGCAACGGCCACTGGGTGGAACAGCCGGTGGCGCTGGGCAACTTCGATGAACGGGAAGTCGCGATCCTGGCCGGGGTGCGCGCCGGCCAGGAGGTGCGGGTGCCGCAGGGGGATATGGAAGGAGGAGGCAGCTGAGGCCGCGGGTCAAACTGGGGCTGGGGTTGGCCGTGGCTCTGGCGGTGGCCGCCATCGGAGCCCTCGGGGTGCGCTACTGGAACGCCGCCGCCGTGGCGCGCGCCGATGGCAAGATGACGACCGCGATAGCGCAGCAGGGCGAGTTTCTGGTGACGGTCAGGGTGCGCGGCAGCCTGGCGCCGCGGCGTTCGGTGGAACTCAATTCCCCCGATGTCACCGGCTTGCAGATCACCTGGCTGGCGCCGCGGGGGACCGTGGTGCAGGCGAACTCGCCGGTGGCGCGCTTCGATTCCAGTACCTCCCGCCAGCAGCTCGATGCCAAGACCGCCGCCGTGCGCCAGGCCCAAGCTGCCCTGGATGAGGCGAAAGCCAACGCCCGCATCGCCCAGCAACAGGATGCGCTCGACCTGGCGACCGACGAGAACGCGGTGAAATCGGCCCAATTGGACGCGGCCAAGGCGGTGGTGCTCAGCGTCATTGACGGCGCCGAAAGTCAGTTGACGCTGGGCACCGCCCGCGAGACGCTCAAGGTCGAGCAGGCCACCATCCTGGCCCATCAGACTTCCAACAGCGCCAAGATCGCCTCCGCCCAGCGCTTGCGCGAGAAGGCGCAGGCCGACCTCGACTTGGTGCAACAGCAACTGCGCGAGATGGTGTTGACCACGCCGGTCACCGGCGTGGTCAACTACCTCACCAACTACTCGCAGGGCTTTACCAATGCCCAGCCCTTCAAGGTGGGCGACAACGTCTGGCCCAATGGCACCATCGCCGAGATTCCGGATTTGAGCACCTTGGAACTGTTGGCCAAAGTCTCCGAGGTGGACCGCGGACGGGTGGCGCTGGGCGATACGGTGCGGGCGCACATGGACGCGCTGCCGGAGTTGACCATCACCGGCAAGATCGACGCCATGTCGGATCTGGCCGAGGCCGATTTCGGCTCGACCTTTCCGCCGCCGATGATCTTCCGCCTGCACGTGGAACTGCAGCACGTCGATCCGCGCCTGCGGCCGGACATGAACGGCAGCGTGGACATTGTCACCCGGCGCATTGCCAACGCCATCTCGGTCCCGACCGCTGCCATCTTCACCGTGGCCGGCAAACCCGTGGTCTACATCGCTGGCCCCGGCGGGCGCTTCACCGCGGCGCCGATCACGGTGCTGGCGCGTAATCCGGATAACGCCGCCGTGCAGGGTGTAGCCGCCGGCGCGCACGTGGCGCTGCAGCCACTGGGAGGGCAATGAGCGCCGCCGTTGATCTGCCCCCCCCGGCCGCTCCGCTGCCGCCGCCACGCCGCCCGCGCCAGCGCAGGCAGCGATGGATGCGCTGGCTGGCGGTGGTGGCCGTCAGCGTGGCGGCGTTGGCCGCCGCCGGCTGGGGGCTGTGGCGGCTGCTGCAATCGCTGGAAGGGCCGGGGGCGGCCATGGCCGTTCCCACCGCCGAGATCAAGCTGGGCACGGTGCGGATGCAGGTTTACGCCAACGGCGCGCTGAAAGGCGGCCGGGCGGAGATGCTGACCGCGCCCCCGGTGGCGGGCGGCCCGCTGAGCATCAAGTTCCTGCGCGGCGAAGGCGAGCTGGTGCATCCGGGCGAGGAGGTGGTGGCGTTCGACACCTCGACCCAGGAGTACAACCTGACGCAGGCGCAGGAAGCGCTGCAGCAGGCGCAACAGCAGGTGGCGCAGGCGCAAGCCACGGCTCAGGCGCAGGCCGCCGCCAACGCCTATCAACTGCAAAAAGCCGGCTTCGACGTGCAACGAGCCGAACTCCAGGTCCGCCGGAATCCCCTGCTGGCCTCCGTCGACGCGCAGAAGAACACGCTGGCGCTGGCTGCCGCGCGCGACCATTTGCAGCAGCTGCAGCAAGACGCCAGCAGCCAGCAGCAGGATTCCGCCGCCAGCATCGCGGTGCAGCAGACGGCGGAGCGCAAAGCTCAGGCCGACGCCGCCACCGCCGAACACAATATCGCTTCCATGACGCTGCGCGCCCAGCAGGATGGCTATGTGTCGATTCAGGACAACTTGTCCGCCGGCATCCTATACGTGGGCATGGTGCTGCCGCCGTTTCAGGCCGGCGACACGGCGCGTCCGGGTCAGGCGGTCGCCGAGATTCCCGATCTCACCGGTTGGGAGGTGGACGTCGAGGTGAGTGAGTTGGATGCGGGCCATTTGGCGGTGGGCGAGCCCGCCCGCATCCAGTTGGTCGCCTTTCCCGGACAGAATTTCGCCGGCACGGTCGAGTCCATTGGCGCCACCAGCGGGCGGCCCTGGGCGCGCCAGACGGCGGTGGTGCTCAGCCTCCTGCATCCCACCCCGGCGCTGCGTCCGGGCCTGTCCGCCACCGCCGTCATTACCACCGGCACGGTGACGCAGGCGCTCTGGGCGCCGAGTCAGGCGGTGTTTGACAATGGCGGCGCCAGCTTCGTCTACCAACGCGTGAAGGGCGGCTTCCAGCGCAGGCCGGTGACCGTGGTGGAACGCGGCGAGAGCCAAGTGGTGGTGCGCGGCGTCCCGGCGGGCGCGGTCATCGCGCTCGCCAACCCCGAAGCGCAGCCCACGGCAGCGGGCGCTGCCGCAGGCCGGGGAAGCAGCGGCGCCGCGGGCGCCCTGCCCGGAGGGCAACGATGACTGGCGCGGGCCCCAGCGCGGCGGTGCCGCGCATCCCGCTTACGCGCAGGCCGGGCTGGGGACCCCGTTCGCCCCGGCCCAGCCTGCGCGCCCCCCGCGCGATGAGGCCACGATGAGTGAACTGCAGCGGCTGGCCACCGATTTCGGCCTGGCGGCGCAGAACCTGCGCGCCCAGAAGACGCGCACCCTGCTGACCGCGCTGGGCATGGTCTTCGGCGTGGGCGCGGTCATCGCCATGCTCGCCATTGGGGCGGGCGCGCGCCAGCAATCGCTGGGCCTGATCGAGCAATTGGGGGTGCGCAACCTGATGGTCGATTCCATCCCTCCTGGGAGTCCGCAGCAGTTGCAGCAGCGCCGCATGACTTCGCCGGGGCTGACCGCCCGCGACGTGCGCATCCTGGAGACCAACCTCACCGGCCTGGAACATCTCTCGCCCCGGCGCTATCTCCACCCTTCGCACGTGCTCCCCACCCCGGCGCACGAAATGCCCGATCTGTTTGGCGTCGATCCCAGCTATGCCGCCATTCACCATTTTCAGGAGCTGGAGGGCGCCTTCTTTGACGCGCTCGACAACGCCGCCAGCGCGCCGGTGTGCGTGCTGGGGGTGAGCGCCAAGGTCAACCTCTTCGGCTACCAGCCGGCGCTGGGCAGCTATATCAAGGTCAACGACGTCTGGCTGCGGGTGGTGGGCGTGCTGGCGCAGCAGGCCGGCGCCAGCAACGGCGGCGGCGCCGCCCGCGATTGGAACGACGTTATCTACGTGCCGCTGAATACCTTCCAGTACCGCTTTTACGACAACAGTTTCAGCCAGAAAGACGACCTCGACGGCATCGACATGAGCCTCAAGCCGGGCGTCAACAGCCTCGAGGCGGCGCAGGTGGTGACCGCCATCCTCAACACCACCCACCACAACACCCCCGACTTCACCGTCACCGTGCCCGCCGGGCTGCTGGCCGAGCAGCAGCAGACGCAGCGCATCTTCACCCTGGTGATGGTGGCCATCGCCGCCATCTCGCTGCTGGTGGGCGGCATTGGGATCATGAACATCGTGCTGGCCACGGTGCTGGAGCGCACGCGCGAGATCGGCGTGCGGCGGGCGGTGGGGGCGCGGCGGGGCGATATTCTGCGGCTGTTTCTCACCGAGGCGGTGTTGATCTCGAGCGCGGGCGGAGCCTTGGGCATTGTGTTCGGCTTAGTTCTTTCCTGGACCATTGCCGTCACCGCCGGCTGGACCACCATCGTCAGCCCCTGGTCGATCGGGGTGGCGTTCGGGGTGTCGGCCGCGGTGGGGGTGCTGTTTGGCATTTATCCGGCGCGCACGGCGGCGCGCATTGATCCCATCGAGGCTCTGCGCTATGAGTAAACGACTGCTCGCGCTGGCACTGCTTTGGCCGGTCCTGGCTAG
>Ga0307372_10009837_pt1 | contig 13074 bp, 12 predicted proteins | sample OX1MG_FD_202533 | JGI IMG/M metagenome (GOLD analysis project Ga0307372, IMG submission 202533) | Soil microbial communities from Risofladan, Vaasa, Finland - OX-1 | ecosystem: Environmental > Terrestrial > Soil > Coastal area > Acid sulfate soil | place: Finland: Risofladan, Vaasa | collected...
CGCCAGCATATACGACGCAGGTTAGTTGCGAACTTACAGTACCTCCCTATCCCGGAGACTCCTATAATATCAACGCGACGCTCAAGCTTCCTTCCCCAGCCGAGTGGTTCGCGGGTCTGGCCGACGGCGAAGTCAGCCTGGTGCTTGCGCCGGGGGCCACATGCGCCGGAATCGCGTCCAGCGGCCTGCCGGCGAACGCCTATTCTGTTTTGCTTCCAGCGGCAACGGTCGAAAAGAATTCCGAAGGGGTAACGGCCCTCTCGCTGGGTGCCGCTCCGATAACCGTTCAAACAAATTCCCTCATGCCGCCCGCACCATACAATCTGAATTTCGAGCTTCACAGAGACGGCTATAAGACAGCGATGGTCGGTCTTCATCTCAGCGGAAACGCCAGCCTGTGCGGCGTGACCTCGTTGGCGATAGCGCTCACGGATAACGATAACGACAGGGACAACGCGGTACCCGGTTCTGATACGGTCTGCGTCGATATTCCGCGCCCCGTGATCAGCATCGTTAACGCCGGCAATTTCCTCTTTCATGGATGCGTCGTGTCTGTGCCGTAATCGCGGGCAACGATAGCGGCGCGGGTCCGATTCCAGAGATTCTCTCTTACCCAGGCTCTCGGGTCGGACGCCTTTGTGCTCCCGGCTCGAATCGTCAGCGAGGCGCGGCCAGCATCCGGGCGCAGGCGTAGACGGCGCGCAGATGCGGTATCGGAATCGCGTAGCGGTCCGCCAGCTCGACGATCGCGCCGACGATCGCCTCGAGCTCGACCGGGCGGCCGGCCTCGAAATCCTGGAGCATCGAGGTCTTGTGCTCGCCGACGGCAGCGGCACCGGCGATCCTGCGTTCCAGCGACACCGGAATCTCGGCGCCAGATCGCACGGCCACGGCGACCGCCTCGTCCATGATCGCGCGGACGACGGCGAGCATCGCGGGGTCGCCTGTTATTCGTGCCAGCGTGGCGCCGGTTATGAGGCTGATCGGATTGAAGGCGGCGCTGCCAACAATCTTGAGCCAGATTTCGTTGCGCAGATGAGCCGTCACGGGCGCGCGAAGGCCCGCCGCGGTCATCGCCTTTGCGATCATGCGGCATCGTTCCGAACGCGAACCGTCGGGCTCGCCGAGCGAGATGCGATTGCCCTCGATATGGCGGACGACGCCGGGCTCGACGATCTCGGTTGCGAAGTAGACGATCGATCCGACCACGCGGCGGAACTCGATCGCGCGGGCGATATGCGCGCCGGGATCGACTCGCTCAAGCGTCGCGGACGTATCGTTCGCGGTCTGAAAAAACCACCACGGCAATCCGTTCTGCGTGCTGACGACGATCGTGTCGGGACTCAGGTGCGGCGCGATTCGCGGCGCCAGCTCGGTCAGGCCGTGCGCCTTCATGCCCAGGATCACGACGTCGGCGCCCGCGACACAGTCTAGGCTCGCGCTGATTTCGGGACGCGTCTCGAAGCCGCCCTCGGCGGCAAGCACGCGGACGCCGCGCGCGCGCATGGCTTCGAGATGCGGTCCGCGCGCGAACAGCGTCACGTCGATTCCCGCGCGCGCCATCCGCGCACCGATATAGGCGCCGATCGCGCCTGCGCCAACGATTACGAATTTCATTGCACTGGACTTAGTCCACTGGACTAACCGGCCGTTCGATGTTCCAGCCGTATCGCGGCATCACGTTCAAGCCTTCGGATCGGCGAACGCTGCCGCCACGGCGCGCCGCTGGATTTTTCCCGTCGCGGTGCGCGGCACGGCGTCGACGAGATGGATTTTCTTGGGCGACTTGTACTCGGCGATTCGCTCGCGGCAATACGCGATCAACTCCTTCTCGGTCGCGGGCGCGCGCAGGACCACCGCCGCGGCGACCTCCTCGCCCCACATCGGATGCTCGACGCCGAAGGCGACCGCCTCGGCAACCGCGGGATGGCCGAGCAGCACCTCGTCGATTTCGGCGGGCGAAATTTTCTCGCCGCCGCGATTGATCAGCTCCTTCAAGCGTCCGATCAGCCGCAGGTAACCGTCCTCGTCGAGGCATCCCTGGTCGCCGGTGCGAAACCATCCGTTGACGAACGCGCTCGCGTTGGCTTGGGGATTATTCTCGTAACCCGACATCACGCCCGAGCCGCGAATCACGACTTCACCGACCTCACCGGCCCCGAGAATCTTTCCGTCCGCATCCATGATTCCGATCTCGACTCCAGTTGCGACACCGACGCTGTCGGCCTTGCGCGCGCGCGGCGGCATCGGATTCGAGGACATCTGATGCGCCGCCTCGGTCATCCCGTAGGCCTGCAGGACGGGCACGCCGAAGACCTCCTCCATCCGATGGAAATGGTCGGCGGCGAGGCGCGCGCTGCATGATCGGATGAAGCGGAGTCCGCTCGAAACGGCTGGACCGCTCGCGGTTTTCGCCCCACGATCGGCGCGTGCGAGCAGCATCTGATGGATCGTCGGAACGGCCGAGTACCAGGTCACGCCATTGTCGCGGACGGTGCGCCAGAAGGTCAGCGGATTGAAGCGATGGGGAATCACGACGGTACCGCCGGTGATCAGCGTCGCGAGCATCGAAGCGACCAGCCCATGGACGTGAAAGAGCGGCATCACGCACAGCGACACATCGGCGTCCGACAATTTGTAAGATTCCACTACGCTTCGTGAGGTGAAGGCAAGGTTGCGATGGGTCAGCGGGACGCGCTTGGGCGTGCCGGTGCTGCCGCTGGTGTGGAGCACGAGCGCGATATCGTCGGGCGCGGGAAGGGTGGCCGCGCCGACACGATCGAGGCCTGCGATTACGACGCGGCCATCCGGGTCGAGGCTCGCGGCGACGACGCGGACGCGGCCCTCGGCCGCCGCCCTCGCCTCCTCGGACGTGGCTTCGGAATCGCCCGCGATAATGAAGAGGCTCGCGTTGGTATCGTTCAGGAAGAACTGGAATTCGTCGCGGCGGTAAGCGGGATTGAGCGGCGCGGCGGTGCCGGCGACCGAGGCGGCGAGAAAGCATACGACGGCCGGGATTCCGTTGGCGAGCGCCATCGCGACGCGGACGCCGCGCGCCACGCCCGCGCCGGCCATCAGATTGGCGACGGTCCGCACATTCGCGCGCAGATCGTCATAGCTCAGGCGAATCGAGGCGTCGGGATCGACGAGCGCTATTCGATCGCCGGGAACGGCTTCGATCAAATCCCAGAAGGTCGATTGATCGGTGGAAACCATGATCGGCAGTGTTAATGCCATGCCGGCTCCTCGAACGGCGAAGTGAGTATTGGTTCTGGTACTTCGTTCTCGGCTACTTTTTCGGAGGTCATGGCTTTACGTCGTCCGGCAGGCGCGATACGACCACGCTGTAAAGACTGCGCGCCGCCGCGAACGACGCCTCCGCTTCTTCGCGCGTCAATTCCACCGGTTCGCCCAGATAGCGAAACTTCCATGCGTACTCGGTGAGCGGAACCGCGCGGGTAATTGCTTCGTTCAGAGTTGGCTCGATCTTGACGCAGGCATCGCCCAGCTCTTTCAAGTCGTGGGTCTTGCGGAAGGGCACATCGTGCCATACGAGGAACGCCTTCAACGACTTCTCAGCGGCCTGCTGGTAATGGAACACCGCTCCGCCAGCAAGAGTTTTTGCAGGCTTCAGCAATTCCTCCGCGATATCGAGGTCTTCTTTGGCTTTCCGGAGCCAACCCACTGTGTCGGCGACTCGCGCCGGGTCATCCCGCATAGAGCAGTTTTCCCTCGCGGAGGACGGTTCCGGGCAGCGATGCTTTGAGATGGCGGCGGGCATCGAAGTAGGACTGCGTGCAGATCACTGCATCGACCGCACCCGTCGTTCCGAAACGCCAGAGAGTTTCATATGCCAGCCGGCTGCGGCGCCGCTCGGCCGGAGCGTCGTCATTCACGACCACCAGAAGGTCATAGTCGCTATCGGCGGCGGCGTCGCCGCGCGCCTTCGAGCCAAACAGGTAAATCGCAATCGGACGGTAGGCGTCGGCCAACCGGCGCACGATCTCGGCCAGTTTCACGTCACGCTCGACTGGATAAGCCTCGATTTGCTCCCGCATATGTGTGTCCAACCGCCTTTCAGATCATCACCTCGGCCCTCTCCACGCCATACCCCGATGCGGCCGTGCGGCGCGGCGATCGGCAATCGGCCGAATCCGTGAGGATGCGCGCCGATTCGGTCAGGCGGTCAGGGCGTCGATCGAGCCGATGTAGTCGGGCTTGCCCGACGGTCCGATCGGCACCGATCCGGGCTTGCGCTCGAACGGACCATTGAGATCGAGTTCCCTGGCGATTTCGCGGACCGCCGGAATCACCTCGGTGCCGAGCAGGCGCAGGCAGGTCAGCCGATCCTCGGCGGGTGCGGGACCGTCGAGCCAGAACGAGAAGATGCCGGGGCGCAGCACCTGCAGCACCTTTCTGAGCTTCGGCATAACCGATTTCGGCGTGCCCGCGATTATCTGCATGTTGGCCTTCGATCCCTCGTAGGCCGAATAGATGGTCCGGCGCAGGCTCGCGAGGTCTTCGTCATGATGCTGCGAGACGAAGCTCGCGCTGGGCGTGTTGGGGGTCGAGTAGAGGCTGGCGAGGCGGCGCGTCGCGGCCTTCGAGTTGTAGCCGGGCGGGAACATCCATTCGGGGCGCGCGAAATGCGAGAAGCCGCCGCCAAAGAGGAAGTTTTTCGCCAGCGCGTCGGCCTTCGCTTCGGTTTCGTGGACGAAGATCGGCTGCAGATAGCCGAAGTTCTCAGGGCCGGCCTGATAGCCTTGCGCGGCGGCCTCGTCGGCGTACATCCGCCACATCTCGAGCGTTGGCTCGAGCATCGTCGCGAGCGCGACGTAGGGATAGCGATGCCGCGCGCACCACTGCACGGTCTCGGGGCTGATAAGGCCCGGAATCCACATCGGCGGATGCGGCTTCTGGAGCGGCAGCACCCACGGATTCACGAAGCGGTAATGGAAGTGCTTGCCCTCCCATCGGAACGGACCGGGCCGCGTCCAGGCCGCGATCACGAGGTCATGCGCCTCGTCGAAGTACTCGCGGTTGTAGGCGGGATTGGAGTTGTTGGCGAGCTGCTCGCTGCCCGCGCCGCGCACCCATCCGGGGACCAGCCGGCCGCCCGAGATGAGATCGATCATCGCGAGCTCTTCGGCCAGCCGCACCGGGTTATGCACCACCGGCAGCGGATTTCCGAGCAGCACGATCTTCACCTTCTTGGTGACCCTGGCCAGAATCGCCGCTTCGACATCCATCACCGCACCCATGCAAAAGGGCGTGCCGTGATGCTCGTTGAGCATCACGCCGTCGAAGGTGCCGAGTTCGTCGGTGTAGATTTTCTCGTCGAGGTACTGATTGAGGAGCTGCGCTCCCTTGGGGGCATCGAAGAACTTGTTCGGCACGCCGAAGAAGCTCCGGCGCTTCAGCACTTCGTCTTCGGGCACGTAGTGATATGCACGCTCGGTGAACCACATTATGTGCATGATTTCTCTCCGCCTGTCTCAGGCGATAAACCCGCCGACGTTGCTGATGAACTGCGCCGCCTGCTCGACCTGCGGCCAATGTCCGCACTTGTCGAGCATCACCAGCTTGGCATCGAAGATTGCCCGCTGCCACACTTCGCCCGTCGCGGGCGGTACGATCGGGTCCTGCTTGCCGAAGACGACCATAGCGGACAGTCCGACGGCCTCGAGCAGATGCGGCAGACTGGGATTGAACATGTACGGTTCCCATCCGATGCGAGCCGATTCGGCGCGCGCGTCCTCCCAGTCCTCGAATTGTTTGGGCGTGCCCTCGCCGCCAAACAGCGTCGCGAACTCGGGCGCCGCCGAAGGATCGTCGGCCGAGCGCGTCAGGTAGGCGCGCGCGGTCACCGTGAACATGTCGAGAATATCACCCTCGGCGGGGCGGATTCCCATCGGGGCGACCAGCACCGCGCGGCGGAACTGTTTGGGGTCGCACGCCGCCATCTCGGCCGCAATCCATCCGCCGAGCGAATGTCCGATTACGTCGACCGGGCCGAGCTTCTGCTCGCGCACGAAGCGCTGATAGAAGCCCGCGAGGTCGCGCACGTTGCGGATCCAGTCGGCCATCGGAGTGCGCCCGAAGCCCGGATGGAGCGGGATTATCAGCGTGCGATCCTCGGCCAGGCTCGAATGCCATCGGCACCAGCCCTCGAAGCCGAGTTCGCCATGGAAATAGAGCAGCGGTTTTCCCTTGCCGCCCTTGATTACGACCATCTCGGTCGCACCGACGTGGACCTTCTCTTCGGTCCAGATTTGTTTTTGAGCCATTGAACCTGCTCTGCCGCAGCGCTTTCGGACGCCGCGCGGTAAGAATTTCCTTCGTTTCGACAGCGGGCAGGGCCGATTTGATCGCTCCGGCGCTCTCCGCCGCGATGGCCGAATCGGCGCGTCCGGCCCAACCGGCGCTCACAGAAATGCTTAGTACAGCGCGGCCCGTTTTGCGAACGCCTCCCGGCTACTACCAATCGTTGCCGACGAGTATTGTTAAGTGGATGAATGATCCTGCAATCTTGCGGGAACGGATGGTCGTCGAGCAGCTCGAGCGGCGCGGAATCGCCAACCCGCGGGTGCTCGACGCGATGCGCGCGGTCGAGCGCGACCGTTTCATACCCGCTGAGTTCGTCGAGCACGCCTACGACGATGCGCCGCTGCCGATCGGGTCGCAGCAGACTATCTCGCAACCGTACATGGTCGCGCTGATGTGCGAAGTCGCGGAGCTGACCGGAGTCGAGACGGTGCTCGAAATTGGCACCGGCTCCGGTTACGCCGCCGCCGTGCTGGCGCGGCTGGCGCGGATCGTCTATACCGTCGAATGCGTCGAGGGACTGGCGGAGCGGGCGCGCGCCGCGCTCGATCGGCTTGAGATTCACAACGTCACGGTGCTGACGCGCGACGGATCGGCGGGATTGCCCGAGCACGGGCCTTACGACGCGATACTGGTTGCCGCGGCGGCGCCGGACATCCCTCGTCCACTGCTCGAGCAACTCGGTCCCGAAGGCCGGCTGGTCATTCCGGTCGGCGAGGACGAGTTGCAGACGCTGGTGCGAATCCGGCGGGTCGAGGGCCGCTGGCGCGAAGAGTATTTCGGCGAATGCCGCTTCGTTCCGATGACCGGAAAACATGGCTTCGGAATCGTCAAGCCCGATCGGGACGAGACGGACTGAAGCGAAATCAGCTTCACGAAACTTCCGCGGCGAAACCACAAGCTCGCGCACAACTTCGGGGTCGATGGGTGAATCACAAACGTACGTTGATCGGTCTGGCACTGGTGCTTGTTCTCCTGGGACATTTTTCCAACGCGCGCGCGGACGGTTCGGGATCGGCCGGCGCGGCTGTGTCGGCGCCCGCAGCCGCATCCGGCATGGCTCCCGGCACCGTCATCACGATGCAGAACTGGCAGCAGTTCCAGCAATTCATGCCCGACGGCATGATCGGCCTGTTTCAAGGCGGATACTGGTGGAAGATGCCGCCGGACGTCGCGATGGAAGTCGGCCCCACGGTGATTCATCCGCTGCCACAGGGTTACGTGGCGGCAACAGAGAAGTATGCCTCGCAGGTGAAGCTGGTAACGTTGCCCGACGGCGGGTTGACGGTCGCTAACTATCAGGGAGGAATTCCATTTCCCGCGCCCGCGCATCCGCATCTGGGATGGAAAATTCTGGCGGACTTCTGGTTCCGCTACATGCCCCATCTTGTCGTCAATACACCGGACAACCTCGGCTTCTACTGCACCCTCGACTCCTTCAGCAACGCGCGATGCGTCAAGGGGCTGTGGGTCTATCGCCAGCTCGCCTACAATACCGATCCCGGAATTCCCGCAACCATTCCGGGCACCGAGGGCAAGTTCTACACGACCTGGTTTATGGTCGAGGAGCCCGAGGAGCAAAAGTACACTGCAACTTTGACGGTCGGATATGCCGATCTGAGCAGGCCCGAAGAGATGTACATTTTCCTGCCGGCGTTGCGCCGCGCGCAGCCGGTGTCGGCGGCAGCGCGATGCGCCAGTTCCGGTTCGGACACCACGGCTGAGGATGGCCGCTTCGGATTCGATAGCAACATTCCCGACTTCGACGCCAGGCTGATCGGCCAGAGAAAAATACTCGCGCAGATGGACGTGGGTACGGCTGGGGCTAACTTCCCGGAGGACTATGACATGCCGCTGGGATGGTCCAAGCCGTCGTGGGGCAAATGGGAGCTGCGCGACGCCTATGTATTGGATATTCGCAAGCTACAATCGAAGGCCGGGGGCTACTGCTACGGCAAGCGCATCATGTACATCGACAAGCAGTTTTACGGTCCCCTGTGGCAGGACCTCTACGACGCAAAGATGCAGCTATGGAAGGTCGCCCTGCTGCAGCCGATAGTAATTAACGTGCCTGGCAGCGGCCCTCAGAACTCGAGCGGCGCCCAATACTCACACTATTGGGACTTGCAAAACCATCACGCCACTTTCAGCGGTCCCAACGACGGCCACGGGTACGACGTTCTCATCAATGATGAAGCGCCCAAACAGTACGAAGACATCGGACGATATACGACGCCCGGCGGCCTGAGCGAAGTCATGCGCTAGTCGAAGCGCGGGAAGCATCGATGACGCGGTAGCCGAAAGTGGCGCGGACTGAGATAGCGCGCGCGGCCAGGACGCGCTACCGTGGCAGTGGTGCCGGGACCGGCTCGGCGCGAAAATCGAGCGTGGTCGAGGGCGGCCGGCATGACGAGGGGTTGAGGGGCGGGTGGAAAGCCAGGGCCATAGGCGCAATCCCGGGGCGCGATTGATAATCGCCGCGCTTATCGCGCTTGCGATCGCGGGATGCTCGAGCGGACCGGCTGCGCACCGAACCTACCCCGCCCGTGAACCATCCACTCATATCGTCCAGCCCGGCGAGACTATCTACCATATCGCACAGCATTACGGCGTCAGCGTCGCGAGCCTGATGAGCGCCAACCGGATCGATGATCCGGCTTCGCTGCGCGTGGGCCAGCGGCTCGTCATCCCCGGCTCGTATCGCTACGCCTCGCTCGGCGCGGATAGTTCGACCACTTCCGCACTCGACCGGATGTGGAACGTGCCGCGCGCGAAGCGGCAGTTTGCATGGCCGGTCTACTCGGGCGTGGTGTCGTCGGGTTTCGGAATACGCAATGGGACGATGCATGACGGAGTCGATATCGCGGCGCCGATCGGCACGCCGGTGCATGCCGCCGGCGCCGGAACCGTGGTGTTCGCGGGACGCCTGCACGGCTACGGCAATACCGTGATAATCCGGCACGACGACAAGTTCGTTACGGTGTACGGCCACGACGAACGCAACTTCGTAGCCGAGGGCCAGCGCGTCGTGGCGGGACAGACGATCGGGGAGATCGGCACGACCGGCCGCACCACCGGGCCCAATCTGCACTTCGAGATTCGCTACGACAATCTGGCCTACAATCCGTTGAGCTATCTGCCCCCGCCCGGACCGGGTCCGGCCGAGAGCTTTGCCCGCAACGGCTCGCCCTAGTATTTTCGTAGGGCGCCGGCGCTTCACTATATTGAGCCGGCCCGGGCGATCATTTGATTAACGAAGAAGAACTCAGAAATCTTATCCGCGATATTCCGGACTTTCCCAAGCCGGGAATCCTGTTTCGGGATATCACGCCGCTAATCGCCGACGCGCGCGCACTCGCCGCGATGGTCGACCTGATGGCGGCGCCGTTCCTGGGCAAAGTCGACACCGTGCTGGGAATCGAATCGCGCGGCTTCATTATCGGAGCGCCGGTCGCCTATCGGCTCGGCCTCGGACTGACGATCGCGCGCAAGCCCGGCAAGCTGCCGTACGAGAAGATCGCGGAAAACTACGACCTCGAATATGGCAGCGCGGGACTCGAAATCCATTCCGACGGACTCAAGCGCGGCGCGCGCACGCTGATCGTCGACGACCTGCTGGCGACGGGCGGCACCGCCGAGGCGGCCGTGCGGCTGGCGACTCAGCTTGGAGCGGAGGTCGTGGCGTGCGCGTTCGTAATCGAGCTGGCCGGGCTTGCCGGGCGCGAGCGGCTGGCGCCGATCAACTGCTTCTCGCTCATCCGTTATGATTGAAGCCGGCGTAGGGGATAGCTCGGCGCGCGGCGCGATCGCGATGGCTTCGGCGGCGATCCGGCACCGGTGATGGCATCGATAACTCCAACGCCGACCGCATCATCCGCGCGCGCCGCGCACGCGCATCGCCGATCCTTCGACTCGGATCGCAAGCGGCTGCTCGCTGTGCTCGCGGTCACCTCGATCTTTTGCGCCGCGGAATTTTTCGGCGGCTTCGCCTTCAACTCGCTGGCGCTGCTCTCCGATGCGATCCACGTCCTGACCGATATCGCGGCGCTTTGCCTCGCGCTACTGACGCTCTGGATCGCAACCCGGCCGGCAACCAGCGGCAAAACCTACGGCTACCTGCGCGCCGAAATTCTGGGCGCGCTCCTCAACGGCGTCCTGTTGTGGGTGCTGGTCGCCTTTCTATGGGTCGAGGCGTTTCGCCGCCTGCGCAGTCCCGAGCCGGTCGCGGGGCTGGGCGTGATGGCGATCGCGATACTCGGGCTTGCGGTCAACGGCTTCTCAGCCTGGATGACCCACGGCGGTCACGAGCGCGGCGGCGACGCTCACGAGCATGGCGGCGAGGCGCGCTCCGGGATGGCGGTGCGGTCGGTCTTCGTCCACGTGATCTCGGACCTGATGGGCTCGATGGGCGTGCTCGCGGCCGGCGCGCTGGTCTATTTCACCGGATGGCGCGAGGCGGATCCGGTCGTGAGCATCCTGATCGGCGCGCTGGTGCTGTTCAGCTCGTGGGGACTGGTGCGCGAAGGCGTCGATATCCTGATGGAGTCGGTGCCGGCGCATATCGACCTCGACGAACTCCGCCGCGACCTGCTCGGCGTGCGCGATACCGAGGAGGTTCACGACCTCCACGTATGGTGCCTGGCGAGCCGCCAGTTCGCGCTCTCGGCGCACGCCGTTATCGCGCGCGACGCGGATCATGACCGGGTGCTGTCGGACATGTCCTCGATGCTCGAAGCCAAGTTCAATATCCGCCACATCACGGTGCAGCTCGAACGCGACAGCCGCCGCGCCCGCGAACCCGAACATTACTGATCGCGGGTGATCACCGTTTTGCGCTCGCGCGCGCTGACCTTTGCCCGCGGTTCGAGAAAGGCATGGATTTCGCCGACAGCCTCCATCTGGCCTCGGCGGGAGGCGGGCGCAAGATCACATTTCTGGTTCACCAAGATGCGCGGTCAGGTCGATCGCGACGGCGCGCCAGCGGCTCAGGTCAGGCGCATCGGGCGCAAGAATCTGGATCGAAGCGAGCTCGATGGCGGGCTCGATTCCGGCTAGCGCGCGGGTGATCTCGCGAATCACGCCGCGATGAGCGACCAGCAAAACGGCTGAGCCCGACAGATCGCCAAAGGCGCGCATCCGGTCGAGCATCGCCTCGCGTCCGCGCGCGACGCGTTCGGCAAAGGCGATCCGGCTCTCACCGCCGGGATAGACGTAATCCTGCGCGATCCGGTTCACGTTCCATCGCGCGAACTCATCAGGAAACCGCGCCGCGATTTCGTCGCGCGTGAGTCCCTCGTAAAGGCCAAAATCGACCTCGGCGAATTCGGCAATTTTTACGATAGGCGCCGACTCGCCGATCAGCCGCGCGCCCTCGATCGCGCGGACCAGCGGACTCGAAAACACGAGCGGAAATTTTTTTAGACCGTACTCGCAAGTCAGAAAGAGGCGCGCGGCATCGAGTTGCCGGCGTCCAAGATCGGAAAGCTCGACGTCGGTGCGGCCGAAGAAACGGATACTCGACTGACCCGTGGTTTCGCCATGACGCACTATCACGAGTTTTGGACCGCCTGTCAGATCAACTGTCATATGCCACGATTACTCACATCCATTCATCCTCGAAGGCGCATTGGCACGCATTCGCCAGTGTAATCGGTCTACTTGGTCAATATTTATGTTGTGACTTGACCGGTAAAGCTTACCGCATTAAGAGTCGGGCGATCTATTACACTAATATGAATCATTTGTTACTTTTTGCGGCCAACTGAGGGCTAATATTCGCATATAAAATTTATCCGGCCGATATTTACCGGTCCTTTGCATCCAGTGGGGGAGCTGCAGCATGAAAAAATTTCGCGGGGCGGTAAGTTTTGCGCTTGCATTATTATTGTTCGGTTCGCCGGTCCTTGCGATGCCGCATGGAATCTACGCCCTGATGAAGCAGGGCGAGACCTCGATTCCCGCTCCGATTCTTAGCGACAGCAGCGTCGACGGAATCTCGATCCGCGACGCATGGGGCACCCTCGAGCCGAGCGAAGACACCTACGATTTCAGCAACATCGACAGCCTCGTAGCCGCCGCCTCCGCCGCGGGCAAGCAGGTCTCGATAAGTATCATGGCTGGGTTTACCACGCCGGCCTGGGTCTATGCCGACGGCGCTCAGCCGTTCAGCTTTATCTGGACCAGACCGTGGGGAGCGACGCTCTGCTCGGTTCAGAATATCCCGGTCCCGTACGATCCGGTTTTTCTCGCGAAGTTTAGTACCTTCATCGCTGCGCTCGGACAGCATTACGGCTCCAATCCGACCGTCTCGATATTCAAGCTGAACGGGATCAACTATGTGAGCGAGGAGACCTCGCTACCCAACTCCACCGGCGGAACCGATAACGGCTGCGTCACGAATAACGACGTCGCCAACTGGCAGGCGATCGGCTACACCCGCGCCCAGATGGAGGGCGCGTGGAACACGATCGCTCAGGATTGGGGCAGTGCTTTCACGATCCCGCTGGCCGGGATGTTCAATCCCACCGGCTTCCCTTCGCAATCCGGCACCGGCCCCGACCATCAGGCGACCCTGGATTTGCTGGCGATGGGCTACACGACGCTGCCGGGCCAATTCATCGGGCAGAACAATGCACTCTCGGCGAGCTTCGTATGGTCGGCGCTCAACTCGGCGGTTGGACCGATCGGATTCCAGGCCGTCGGACCATGGGGAAGCGCTACGGCGACCCAGCAGGCGCTCAGCGCAGCGAT
>Ga0307372_10009838_pt1 | contig 13073 bp, 12 predicted proteins | sample OX1MG_FD_202533 | JGI IMG/M metagenome (GOLD analysis project Ga0307372, IMG submission 202533) | Soil microbial communities from Risofladan, Vaasa, Finland - OX-1 | ecosystem: Environmental > Terrestrial > Soil > Coastal area > Acid sulfate soil | place: Finland: Risofladan, Vaasa | collected...
TCCGGCGTTGCGCGGATCTTGTGGATAGCCAGATCGGCGCCATCGAACTCCTGCTCGGCGGTAAGACGAATGCCTACGGTTAGCTTGAGAACGCCGTAGACCAGCACTCCCCCGCCGAAGGCGATGACGATGCCCAGTCCGGTACCGATCAACTGCGACCAGAGACTGACGCCGCCGACTCCGCCCAGCAGACGGGCACCAAAAATGCCCGCGGCAATGCCGCCCCAAGTGCCGCACAGGCCGTGCAGCGGCCATACGCCCAGCACGTCATCGATCTTCCAGCGGTTTTGTGTCAGCGTGAACATCCACACGAAAAGCGCTCCAGCCACCACGCCGGTGGCCAAGGCGCCCAACGGGTGCATGACGTCGGAACCAGCGCAGATCGCCACCAGACCGGCCAGCGCGCCGTTGTGGACAAAGCCCGGATCGTTGCGCCCGACCACCAGCGCCGACAGCGTACCGCCGACCATCGCCATCAGTGAATTCATCGCCACTAGGCCCGATATATTCTCCAGCGTTTGTGCGCTCATGACGTTGAAGCCAAACCAGCCGACCATCAGGATCCACGCCCCCAACGCTAGAAACGGGATACTCGACGGCGGGTGTGCCGCGATGCGGCCGTCGTTGGCGTAGCGGCCACGACGGGAGCCCAGCAGCAGCACCGCGGCCAATGCGATCCAGCCGCCAACCGCATGCACCACGACTGAGCCTGCAAAATCATGAAATGGTGCGCCGCACAGCCGGGTCAGCCAGGCCTGGATGCCATAGTTGTGGTTCCAGGCGATGCCCTCGAAGAACGGATAGATGAAACCAACCAGGAAAAACGTGGCAATCAACTGCGGGTAAAACCGTGCACGCTCGGCAATGCCGCCAGAGACGATCGCCGGTACGGCTGCTGCGAACGTCAGTAGAAAGAAAAAGCGGGTCAGCTCATACCCATTTTGTTGCGCCAGCACATCGGCTGCACGAAAAAAGTGCACGCCATACGCGATACCGAAGCCGATGAAGAAATAAGCCAGCGTCGACACGGCGAAGTCCGAGAGAATCTTGACCAGCGCGTTGACCTGATTCTTGCGCCGTACCGTGCCCAACTCCAGAAAGGCGAAGCCTGCGTGCATGGCCAGGATCAAGATGGCGCCCAGCAGGATGAACAGGACGTCGGCAGAGGTCTTCAAGTGATCCATGCGTAAGGATTACGTAAGGGTGAGTACAGAAGTTGCAGGCAACAAGCGTGCCGCTACTGCCGCCCGGAAGTCCCTCGCACTTGAACACCAGTGCCGACGGTAGCTGCGCCTTACAGACGCAAAAGTACGGTACCCCAGGTCATGCCGCCGCCTACACCCTGCATCATCACCAATTGACCCGGCTGGATGCGTTGATCGCGTACCGCCGTATCCAGCGCCAACGGCACTGACGCGGCCGAGGTGTTGCCGTGACGCGCCACCGTGGTGATGACCTGTTCTGGACGCAGCCCGATCTTGTCGGCGATGGCGTTGATGATGCGCAGATTGGCCTGGTGCGGGACATACCAATCGAGCTGATCGGCGTCGATCCGGTTCCTCGCCAACATGTTGCGCGCACCGGTGTCCAGCGCCTGTACAGCAAAACGGAATACGTCGCCGCCCTTCATCTCCAAGTAGGGATTGCCGCGCAACTTGCCTTCGGCGATGCCGCCGGCTACGCACAAAATATGTGCCTGGCTGCCGTCAGCTTGCAGCTGACTGTCCAGAATGCCGGCGGTGTCAGAAGCCTTCAGCACCACTGCGCCGGCCCCGTCACCGAACAGCACGCAGGTGCGACGGTCGCTCCAGTCCAGCAGCCGCGAAAACACCTCTGCACCCACCACCAGCGCACATCGGTGCGAACCGCTGGCGATAAACTTGTCCGCCACTGTCAGCGCGTAGACAAAACCAGTGCACACCGCCTGCACGTCGAAAGCCGTACCCTGCCGCACGCCCAGTTTGTCCTGCAGCAGACAGGCGGTGGACGGGAGAACCATGTCCGGCGTGGTGGTGGCGACCACGATCAGGTCGATATCTTCGACCCCAACGCTGGCGGCCTCCATCGCACGGCGCGACGCCTGCAGCGCCAGATCGCTGGTCAACTCGTGATCGGCGGCGACGTGGCGTGCCTCGATGCCGGTACGCGACACGATCCATTCATCGGAAGTGTCAATGCGGTTCTGCAGCTCGGTATTGGTCACCACCCGCTTCGGCAGGTAGCTGCCGGTGCCGGCAATTCTGGAAAAAGTCATGGCGCGGCTATAGTAACCTGACGCGTGCGATCCGGGTTCAGTAATGAGGAGGCGCCTCATCTGCTGGCGGGTTGAGAGCAGGTACCCGATTCGCGGAGGACCACTGCTCCGCCAATTCCAGGCAACGCCGCTCCAGGCGCTCGATCCGGCGTTGCTGGCGTGCCACTTCATCGCTGAGCACGCGCAGGGTTTCATCCTGATAGGCCAGGCGCGTTTCCAGTTCGATCAGATCAGCTTGGGTCATTGGCGTGAGGCGTGAAAAACGCAATCCGGATCGTACCAGCGTTATCCTGTCGACCTGCTTTCAATGTCTGATTGTCCAGTGTCGTCTGAAAACCCGAAAATTCTGATCGAGGAGATCGAATTCAGCGCTGTGCGCTCGCAGGGCGCCGGTGGGCAAAACGTCAACAAGACGGCAACGGCGATTCACCTGCGCTTCGATATCCGCGCTTCATCACTGCCGGTGGCGGTAAAAGAGCGCTTACTCAAACGCGCCGACCGGCGTATTACCGAAGACGGCATCGTGGTCATCAAGGCGCAGCAGTATCGCAGTCAGGAGCAGAACCGCGCGGCAGCCCTGGCGCGCCTGCAGTGGTTGGTCGGCGCCGCTGCACATGCGCCGCGCGTGCGCCAACCCACTCGTCCCAGCCGCAGCGCCGTACGCAAACGCATCGACAGCAAGACCCGCTACGGCACGACCAAACGCCTGCGCGGGCCGGTCAACGACGAATAACCGGCTCACTTTTTCAGAGCGTCCGAAAAATAATGGCGCAGCTTCTCAATTTTCGGCATCGCCACCGCTGCAATGTAGGGTTGCCCCGGATTAAGTGCAGCGTAGTTTTGGTGATAGCTCTCGGCCTCGAAGAATTCCTGCAACGGTTCCAGCCGGGTGACGATCGGCGACTTGAAGACGCCGGTGGCGTCGAGTTGTTTTATGTAGGCTTCAGCCACGCGATGCTGCTGCGCGTCGGCGTAAAAAATTGCCGAGCGGTACTGGCGCCCCCGATCATTGCCTTGGCGATTGAGCTGAGTCGGATCGTGCGCCACCGAGAAGAAAATCTTCAACAGTCCGCCATAGCTGATGCGATGGGGGTCGTAGGCGACTTGGATCACTTCGGCATGATCGGTACGACCGCTGCAGACGATGTTGTAGTCGGCGGTCTCGCGGCCGCCGCCTGAATAACCGCTGGTCACCGCCAACACCCCATCGAGTTCCCGATAGACGGCTTCTGTGCACCAGAAACAGCCGCCGGCGAGCACTGCAAGCGCACGCCTCGATCTTGCCGTCAGCGGCTCATCCTCGACCGGATCGGGAAAATCCCCCGGACTGATTTTCAAGTCGTTACCCAACAAGGCCATGACCGGCTCCGTTGATCGACAACCCGGAGAGTCCCGCGTTTCAAATAAAGCGCTGGGATGGGTTTACTGGACCGGCGCAACCCCAACCCGTACCCGTATGGTAGCGCCAGGGTCGACAGCGCTGTGTGTGTGGAAGACCTGCCCGTTGTAGCGATAAGTAACGTCATAGCCGTTGGCCTGCCGTTGCATCACGTAATCGTTGATGGTCTGGCATTGCGTCTGCACCCGCCCATCGCTCTGTGCAGCCACCGAGTTGCCGGCCACCGCACCGGCCACCGCACCCAACGCAGTCATCGCGGCGTTGCCGGAACCCTTGCCGAACTGGGTGCCGACCAAGCCACCGAGCGCACCGCCCAACAGCGTGCCAGCGACGTGACCACCGCTGTTGTCGGTCTGGGCCTGCCGGCATTCCTGACGCGGACGCGCCACTTGGACTTGTTGATAAACCGGCGTTGCACTGAGTACCTGAGCCTCTGCGTATTGAACCTGCTCTGCGGGTTGTGCCGAAGGCTGCGGCTGATAGGTCCCGTAATAACCGGGCTGCTGCTGTGGATACGTGGCGCATGCGGCCAGTTGGGTCAGGGCGCCCAGCGCCGCCAATGCTGTCAATCTGCGTAGCATCTTTCTCATGCGACCACCTCTTGAACCTGAACGAGCGGATGTGTTTCTGAGCCTATAGTCTGGACAGAACAACTTAACTCAAGATGAACTGCATGCTGCATCTACATTAAAGAACCACAACGCCGAGCGGGTCTCATCGTCGGTAAGACAGCTGAAGACCTTAATCGGTTCAGTTGCCTGCACGCGGTTATCAAGGCACGCTGCACTCTGGCACGCTAAGATGTTCTACACAACTGGTTTTGCGGCAGCTCGCCTACATTACGGCACCTCCGGCCACTGTCGAAGCATGCGGAGAAGCCGGCTTGCGCGCCTATCGTCGGCTGCCGCAGCGGACCATCACCCCAATCGGACAGAAACACCATGACTCCATCAAAAGCATACGCAGCGCTGCAAGGCAAGGCCCCGCTGGAACCCTTCAAGATCGAACGTCGCGATCCGCGTCCACACGACGTCGCCATCGAAATCCTCTACTGCGGCGTCTGTCACTCGGATCTGCACCAGGTCCGCGACGAATGGGGGCACGGCATGTTCCCGATGGTACCCGGACATGAGATCGTCGGCCGCGTCACCGCTGTCGGCAACGCGGTCCAGGGTTTCAAGCCGGGTGATCTGGCCGGTGTCGGCTGCATGGTCGACTCCTGCCGCAGCTGCCCGAGCTGTCAGGAAGGACTGGAACAATTCTGCGAGCAGGGCTTTGTCGGCACCTACAATTCCAGAGAGCGCGACGGCAAGACCCTCACCTACGGCGGTTACTCGACCCACATCGTTACCGACGAAGCCTTCGTGCTACACATCCCCGATCAGCTTGATCCCGCCGGCACCGCGCCACTGCTGTGCGCCGGGATCACCACCTACTCGCCGCTACGCCACTGGAACATCGGCCCCGGCCATAAGGTTGGCGTGGTCGGCCTCGGCGGGCTCGGCCACATGGCAGTGAAACTGGCGCACGCCTTCGGCGCGCAGGTGACGCTGTTCACCACCTCGCCCGGCAAGCAAGCCGACGCCAGGCGGTTGGGGGCCGATGACGTGGTGATCTCCACGGGCCGGGCGGCGATGAAAGCGCAGGCCAGGGGTTTTGACTTCATCCTCGATACGGTGTCCGCACCGCACGACATCAACGCCTACACCGCCCTGCTCAAGCGCGACGGCACGATGACGCTGGTGGGCATGCCGGACCGTCCGCCGACGCTGCAGGCCGCCGCCCTCGTATTCCATCGCACCAGCATCGCCGGTTCGCTGATCGGCGGCATCAGGGAAACTCAGGAGATGCTGAATTTCTGCGCCGAACACGGCATCGTCTCCGACATCGAGATCATCCCGATAAACAAGATCAACGAGGCCTACGAGCGTATGCTCAAGTCCGATGTGAAGTATCGTTTTGTCATCGACATGGCGTCCCTGAAAAACTAGAGGTTCGACTGATGGATCGCAAGGCAGTGGAAGCGGCACTCAAACAGTTACAACAGGAGCATGCGCAGAGCCGTTATCGCGATCCACAATCGCAGGCACAGGCGCAGCAGTTGATCGCCGATTTGGAGCGCCAACTGCAGCATCCGGACAGCGCCGAGGCACGTGCGGATCTGCACCAGCGAGCCACGGCGGCGATCAGGGAATTCGAGGTCGAACACCCGCAGTTGACGGCGGCACTCACCCAGATCGTGTCGGCATTCAGCAGTATGGGCATCTAAGCGATCATCCGGACCGGTGTTCGCTGCCTGATGCACGTCCGGCTTTGCCGTCCGAAAAAGCATCACCTGTACTAGCGCGATGTTCCGCATCCGCACGCTGTACGACGACACCACTGCCGCCAACCGTGAAGCGATCGCCCAGGTCATGGCGATCAACCGGCGGCAGTTTCTCAATGCCAAGACGCACGGCCTGGAGCACCTGGCCGAACAACTGCGCGACCCGATGCGTTTCGACTACCGCTCGATCCTGCTGGTGGTGGAAAACGGCAGCGACCGCGTGCGCGGCTACGCCTTACTGCTGCACATGCCGGACCTGGACATCGCCTATCTGGACCTGATCTCGACCGCGCCGGATCGCTCGGGCGGTGGCATCGGCGCCTTGCTCTATCAGCGCATCCGCGAAGAAGCGGTGGCGCTGGGCGCGACGTACCTGTTCTTCGAATGCAGCATCGACGACCCCAGCGTGATCAGCGACACCACCACACTAGAACAAAACCGGCGACGCCTGAAGTTCTACGAGTGGCTCGGCGTACGACCGATCACCAACAACCAATACGCGACACCGACGCACGCCGGTGACCGCGATCTCTACTTCCTGCTGGTGGATGGGCTCGGCCGCACGCAACTGCCCTCACGGGCGATCGTGCAACGCGTCGTCCGCGCCGTGCTGGAGCGCAAGTACGCACACCTGTTCGACGAGGTCGCCATCGCCGCCGTGGCCGATTCGTTCACCGACGATCCAGTCCTCCTGCGACCCCCGCGTTACCTGCGGCGCGTGGTGAAGACGGCACCCGTTCAGCGCAGCACCAACGACAAGGGCATCGCCTTGATCGTAAATGAAGGTCACGAGATCCATCACGTGCGTGATCGCGGTTATGTCGAGGCGCCGGTGCGCATCCCGGTGATCCTGCGGGAGATCGACAAGACTGGTCTGTTCAAACACAGCCCGTCGCGACGCACGCCCGATGCGCTGCTGGAGCGCGTACACGACCCGGCTTACGTCGACTATCTCAAGCGGGCCTGCGCGCTGCTGCCCGAGCACAAGTCGATCTACCCAGTGATCTTTCCGCTGCACAACCGCGGCCGGCCGCCGCGCGATATCGAGTTGCAGGTCGGCTACTACTGCTCCGACACCTTCACGCCGTTGCACCGCAACGTCTACGCCGCTGCGCGCGGCGCGGTGGATTGCGCCGTCACCGGCGCCGAACGACTGTTCGAGGGTCATCGACTGGCCTACGCGCTGGTGCGGCCCCCCGGACATCACGCCGAGCGCCGGGTGTTTGGCGGTTTCTGCTACTTCAACGCCGCCGCTGTCGCCGCCGAATATCTCAGCCGCTACGGTCGTGTCGCTGTGCTCGACATCGATTACCACCACGGCAACGGCACGCAAGATATCTTCTATCGCCGCGCCGACGTGCTGACCGTCTCCATCCACGGCGCGCCGCCGACGGTGTACCCACACTTCGCCGGCTTTGCCGACGAAACCGGCGAAGCCGAAGGCGTCGGCTTCAACCTCAATCTGCCACTGCCCGAGCACATCACCGTCGAACGCTATCGCAAAGCACTGGCGACCGCACTGCGACGGATCCGCAAGTATCAGCCTGCGCATCTGATCGTCTGCCTGGGACTGGACACCGCCAAAGCTGACCCGATCGGCACCTGGACCTTGCAGGCCAACGATTTCAGCGCCTGCGGTCACGCTATCGGCGCACTCGGTCTGCCGACGCTGGTGGTGCAGGAAGGCGGTTACCGCACACGCACGCTCGGCATCAATGCACGACATTTCTTCGAGGGATTGTGGACGGGGCACCAACCGCGCCCTTGAGAAATTGGACACCGCGACTCACCGCGCGACAATAGACGCCCGCTTTCATCCTCCATCGCGATGTCCCGTGCCATTCTGGTACGCCGTTCCGCCATCCACGGCAACGGCGTGTTTGCCGCCCGTGACCTGCCTGCCGAGAAAAGCCTGATCCAGTATCGCGGCCGCCTGCTGACGCATGCGCAGGCCGACGAGCGCTATGACGGCAGCCTCGACAGCGGCCACACTTTCCTGTTCACGCTCAACGACGACTACGTCATCGACGCCAACTTCGAGGGCAACACCGCACGCTGGATCAACCACAGCTGTGATCCTAACTGTCAGGCGGTGACGATTGAAAGCACCGATGCAGATCCGGCGGGGGACCGCGTGATGATTGAAACCCTGCGCCCGATCAAGGCCGGCGAGGAGCTGACCTACGACTACGGCATCACGTTGGAAGTACGCCACACCCAGCGTATGAAACGCATCTGGGCCTGCAGCTGCGGCGCCCACAACTGCAGCGGCACCGTGCTCAAGCCGAAGCAGAGACGCAGCAGCAGTGCCTGATCGCTTCTGCGGTCTTGCGCACGGTCTTCTGCCGTTCGGAATCAACTTTGGGCTGAATCTGGACTTCCGCTTTGCTAATACTGGAGTTACCATAACAACAACCCCTACAAATACCCCGTCGTCGTTTCGGGGAGCCTTACGCTGATGGGGATCTTTAATGTAGGCCCATAACTGCAGTGAAAACAACACTTCGTCCACGCACCACGCAACCCAGTCACATTCCTTGCTGGAGCGACAGTGTTATCCAGTCTGTCATGACAGATTTGGCTATTGCCGGGTTCGTCTGCATGCAGGGAGTAATTAGCTCACAACTTCTGTCAAAGTTGCGCTTAGAGGCTTTTCACAAAAAGAAAGATTCCAGACCAGTTTATGGCACATCCCCGCATCAGTACCGAGCCCATTTGTCTGGTCTTGGGAAAGCGGGATTTACTTTCCTCGCTGGACGCAGCATGTCGGAACTCCTTAATATCTTGTTTCGAATGCCACTTTCACTAGAAAAAGACGCTAGTTGTTATACCTATTACCAGCCCGGGGATTACTTGGGGCCACATCTTGATCACGCCGAACAATGCACAACAACAGCGATACTATATCTTGATGTTGTCTACCCGGATCAAAGATCGGATAGAACTGGTCTGGAACTCCATATTTTAGATGATTCTCCCTCAGACGAAGGACAGACCCGGGCGGTCTTGCCAACGAAAGCTGGGGCTCTCGTTCTAGGTCTGGGATCCGTGAACTGGCACAAAAGGCCAACGTTGCAAAACGGCGAATATCTCACCGCGTTGACAGCATGTTATTCCAGTCCGCTTTCTGCATAACTTCAGGCACGGCGCATAATTGTGGCTTTTCTACAACGATAGACTCAAGATAGAGCCGTTGTGTATATCTAGCTTAGTAACAAAAGCGCCCTGAATCCATCTATCCTCACCATCAAACCTTGGTGTAAAGCTGGCGCGTGCATGCAAGCATCTTTTATTGTTCAGAATCAATAGTGATTTTTCATAATTCGGAATCTTCACAGCGACTTTTCGTATTCCATGGTTCAGAGCCTCTTGTGCATCAATTGCTTCTTCATTTAACCCAATGACATTGTCTTGATCGTACTTAACCGCAATTTTCCCTTCTTCGATAAAAAAGACCGGTTTCAAATCGTAACACTCAGGAGACTGACTGACCAAGTGTTTGAACACGGGCTGCATTAATACATAAACCACTCTGGCAGATAACTGCCGAACTAAAGTGTCCAGATCCACGACAAGATTGACGGCGTTTTGATCGCTCCTGATGCAATACAGCAAGACATAGTCCGGACTGAGTTTCGGGTGAGCCGACCCGTCAGAGTGAAATGCCAACATTTTTTTGGAATTTACAAAAGACCTGGAATTCTCATGCCCTTTCGCGGGATAGATGTCGTACATTACAAATCTGCTGGTTTCCTCGTACCCAAACAGCCTTCCCAGCGCCAGAGAGACTGCGCCAATTACCCCTTCTGATTGAAATGTCTTCTTCGAAATTCTTGAAGTATAATTCGCTGCCGTCGGCGGGACTGCTTCTGTTACGGGAATACCTCTAAATTGATAATACTTGACCTGGCTCGCATGGAGCTGGCTCAGCACATGTCTTGTCTCGGAGCTGAATTGCTTATTCAGCAATTTCGCATGTAACAAAAACCTACTCAAGTCGCCAGAGTACGGAGAGGGGGTCTTGGCAAGCAAGCTCCTGCTGAAATTTTTAACAAACATCTTAGAGCGTCCAACCCAGTTATGGTTATTTCCAACTCAACAACCACCAGCTAAAGCTGGTGGGTTAGTGTTACGGACTAAAAGTCCGGATACGCGTCGCCTGAACGACGCGTCTTAGTCCGGCTCCATTTTGAAGTCGTCGTTCGGCCTCGGCTCAAAGTGATGTTCCAAATATTGTTTGATCATCTCTTCTGTCATCTGCCCTACTGCCGCGCAAAAATATCCCCTCGCCCAAAAATGACGCCGCCAGTTCGCCTGACAGCACTTTGTATCGGTATTTCGTTACCCACACAAAATGATATCCAATCTGATAAACCGTATGCCTTCCATATCTGTAGTCCATGCCGCTCCTCCTCATCGCGGCAATCCTCGCAGCTAAAGCTGACCGGCTAAAGCCGGTGGTTTAAACCTTGAGATCGATAATTAAGCTTTTATATTTTCTCTGATGTGATCAATGAGAGCGTCAGTAAAAGTTTGCATTTGGATTTTGCATTCTGGAGCCTCGGCGACCTTGAATGTCCCGTACCTTTTGAACTTTATTAGATTGTACCCGCCCGGACACAGTGCAAAGTAAGGACATGCCTCCTCACATGCAGAATGACTACTTTGGAAATCCCGGGATATTTCGATAATTTTTTGAGACTCGGCAATATCGTCCAAACTCTGATGCTTCAAATTCCCCAACACAAGTCCCTTTCCATCCCCATATATATCCGCGCACTCATCAACCGTGACTCCAGCATAAAATGTCGAGACATCTCCATTTGTCGCGATATTGAGCGCCCGGAAAGGGCGACTCATATAGCCAGCTGTTTGTTTGAGTCTTTCGACACGCGATGAAAATAAACGATTATAAAAATAAGAGAAGTTCTTTATGTTCAGCAACTCATCTTTCGAGCCCAAAGACTGGATCTTGTCGAATATTGCTTTCAAAAATGCATAATATCTATCTTGTGAACTTTGATATGAAAACTCTCCAGACTCTGAAAATTCATCTAGCAGATTGAAGCGAAATTCAGAAATATATGGCTGATAAGAGTAAAAAAATCGAAAAACTCATCAGAATAATGTAAAGTGCGGGGGGATATTACGGCGATTAGGCTAAACTTTATGTTGTTCTTTACCAGCAAATCCATACCCCTAAGGGTTTTTTCAAATGTGCCAGATTCTCGCCAGTCTCGTCGATAGACGTCATGCATGTAACCCGGACCATCGCAGCTGACTCCGACAGTAATGGTATCCCGATATTTTTTGAAGAAAGAACACCAGTCTTCATCAATCAACGTCCCGTTTGTTTGGAAATCATGAAGGATCTCAAAGTTCTAACCACAAAACCTCTCCGCGAGCTGAGATATACACTCTATAACCGTCTCATAGTAAGTGGGCCCCAGAACGAGGGGCTCTCCCGAGTGCCAACTTATAACCAAGCGATTACTCAAATATTGACTAGACAGGATTTTTGAAAAAAAGTCGAAATTTGAGGTAGCGATATTCTGTCTTTAGTTTTTCTTGTTTCCTCAGATAAATAACAATATTTGCAGTTTAAATTACAAAAGGCAGTTGTCTGAACGACCACAGGCTCAATCGGGTTGAAATTCCCCGCTTTTTTGCACAATTGGTCACTATCAGTGTGGCGAAGAGGCATTTATTGATGTGCGCAGTACAACAAAGGCCCTGCCACTGGAGTTCTTAGCATCTTCGAATCTCCGATAGCAGAGCCTTTTAATTCTGGTAGTGAATCAAACCATGTTCAGGTTCTCATCATCGGGCCCCACTGAATCTTACATGTGGTTTTTTCGTTAAAGCTATCTTAAAGTTCCAGCGCTCTGTAACTGTCAAGCAGCTTACTTGAGTAGGACTCATTTAGGCTGACCACTAAGGCTTCGATTCGATTCTGATCGGAAGAAATTTCTTGATTCATGACCATGCTCCAAAATTTATAGGTTTCAGTCTGGCACACATCCATTACCCAACGAACTTGCGGACAGAAGCATTCTCTGGCCACCGCTGTTAGACGAGCACAGTTCAACATGCTTGAAAACAGATGTCCAGACATCGCTGGGATTGGGTGTGGGTGTTTATGAGATGAGCCTACCTCAGTAATGGCGAATAGGTAGTTGTCTCGGGTTACATTGGCACGAGGGGCATAATACTTGGCGAGATTCGTGGACATGCAGAGCCTGAGCGCTGTTGCATTCGGATCTATGGCGATAAAGCAACATTCCGTCTGTAAATTTGCCACCCTTTGTTGGCGTTGGATCAGTCTTCCACGTCCATGTTGAGCTAGGCGCGGCCGCACACCCACTTCTCGGATATCTCCATGGCCACAGCGCTGGCCAGACGTTCACAGGAAGCGGCACTGGAATTACGGTGACATGATACTATAATCACCATGTGGTGGATGGTCGGGTATGTTCCGCCTTCCCAGCATCGACGCCACCGCACCTTTCAGGATTCGTGTATTTCGTATCATGTCACCGTAACCATAGATCGCAACAAAGCGGCTTGAGACCTTACACCCAGATCGTTCAGGCTCATTTCACTTTTGGAATGTGCTTGGCTGTCGACACCGATAAGCCGACACCGACACGGGCGCTACGACTGCAGCATCGACTCGACCTTTTCCAGATGCTGACGGACTTCGGCCATCGACACGCCCTCGGGCGCCAGCGCAATCAGATGCCGCAGCGCGCGGGCACCGACCTGCAGATCGACGCGTTGGCCAGAGCGGGAAGCCACCCACCCGAGTTGTTGCAACGCTTCGATATGATCGGGAGCAAGCTGCAGCGCCTGCCGGAACATGATGCAGGCTTCGTGAGGAAACGCTTGTTGCAGATACAACTTGCCAAGCTCAACACGCAATTCGACGTCATGGGGCGCCTGCTGAATGGCGATTTTATAATCCCCGATTGCAGTCTGCGCATGACCTTCAGCAGCAGCGATCACCGCCTGCGCTCGTGCGCCGCGCGCCGGGTGGAGCTTGGCAATCATGGTGGCCTGCTCGCGCGCCTTGGCCAGATTGCCGCCAAAAAAAA
>Ga0307372_10009841_pt1 | contig 13068 bp, 10 predicted proteins | sample OX1MG_FD_202533 | JGI IMG/M metagenome (GOLD analysis project Ga0307372, IMG submission 202533) | Soil microbial communities from Risofladan, Vaasa, Finland - OX-1 | ecosystem: Environmental > Terrestrial > Soil > Coastal area > Acid sulfate soil | place: Finland: Risofladan, Vaasa | collected...
CCTCGATTGCAAGACGCCCATGCGCAACCTGAAGTCGGTCACCGAACAAGAAGACACCCATCACGATGCTTGCAACAGGATTGACGATGAGAAGTGCGCTCTGGGAGGCAGCAACGGGTCCTGATTCGAGTGCGTGCTGACTGACGACCAATCCGACAAGTCCGGCGACGGCAATCGCGTAGGGCTCGAAATGGGTAAAGATCACACTTGGGCCCCTTGGCCAGAGGTCTGCTGCGGCCTTGATGAATGCGGCGGTCATCGCGAAGGCAATCGCCGCGCAGACTCCATAGCACGCTGCGCGCCAAGAGCGCGATCCCCTGTGCGCAACGGACCACGAAATCGCCATCGCCCCAATGCTCGCACCCAACAAGAGGATCCAGTCTTCGGTGGCTGGGCGATCCGTGCCTCCTCTCGCCGAACTCACAAACAGAAACACTCCAAGACCAACCGAGGTACCGATTGCACTCAGCCAGTCGTGCAGGGCCAGCGTCTTTTGAAACCACAGGCTCAAGATGACGACGAGAAACAGGATCTCCGTAACCATCACCGGTTGGATCGTCGAAAGATTCCCGAGAGAAAGAGCAAATGCCTGGAGCAGGAAACTCGCGGCAACAATGACAAGTCCCATGAACCATATCGGTCGTTTCACCACTCCCGCCATGAGTGCTCGACTGCTCGAGTCGGACTTGACCGCCTCCTCAACTCCAATGCGCTGCATAATCGTCGCGAATGCATTTGCACCAGCCGCAATCAAGGCGAGGACGATGGCCATGGCAAACGTTAGTCCTCAACGATTCGTCGAAGAACTCGCAAATTCAAGAACTCCGCGGTGCGAAGCTAGAGGCAAACGACCAACTTTTTCGATGGATCTCGGATATTCCAATGCGGGCGAGGGCGTCAATGTGCGAGGGCGAGGGATACCCTTTATTCTTCGCGAATTCGTAATCTGGATAGATGTCGTGATACTGGATCATCCGCCGATCCCGCGTCACCTTCGCGAGGATCGACGCGCCAGCGACCGTAAGAACTGTTCGATCAGCCCCGCGAATCATGATCGCATCCGCTCTGCCAGTGAAGTTCACGGTTCCATCGATAATGCAGACGTCCGGCGACAGCGTCAGATTCGCAAAAGCACGTTCGGTTGCGAGACGCTGCGCCTCGGTCATTCCATATTGGTCGCACTCGCCAGGATCTGCATGACCGATTGAATAGGCACTGACGGATCGCTCGAGGAACGGAAAAATCTTCTCCCGCATTTTTTCAGAGAGCATCTTCGAATCGCGTACGCCTTTGGGAAAGCTCGAAAGCGACGCGCGATCAACGATTGCGATGCCGACGGAGACAGGTCCCGCCCAAGCTCCTCGGCCCACCTCGTCTATTCCCGCGACATAACGCGCGCCGCTCGCAAAAAGGAGTTGCTCGGAAACATCGGTCGGATCTTCGACTCGCGTCACGCGCGTCTCACCCCAATTGCCCGATCATCATTGCCCGCCAGTCACTGGTCGTCGAACTCGGACTTTGCCACACGAGACATCAATCGAAGCATTGAATCGCGAGGGCTACTTCCTCCGTGACATACCGCCAACACCTCTTTGACGATAGGAACATCGATCAGGTGTTGATCAGCGAGTCCTGCCACCGGGCGACAGCTGCGCACTCCCTCTGCAACCATGCGCGAACCACGCGTGATCTCCTCGATCGACCTGCCCTCACCGAGCGCGCAACCGAGGCTGAAGTTTCTGCTCTTGGAACTCGACGAGGTGGCGACGAGATCGCCGAGTCCGGCGAGGCCGGAGAATGTCTGTCGCTGACCACCGAGGGCCTGGCCGAGCCTCGAGATCTCCGCCAGCGAGCGGGTCATCAACGTCGCCCGGGTGTTATCTCCAAAACCAAGCCCAGATGCCATGCCGATCGCGATCGCCATGACGTTCTTCGCCACCCCGGCAATCTCGCAGCCAACGATGTCGGGATTGGTATAAATACGCAGAGCAGGTGTCGAAAAGATCTCCTGGAGGTGTCTCGCGACAACCGCATCTTCCATTGCGACAACCGATGCGGTCGGCTGTCCAAGAAGGATCTCGCTGGCAAGATTTGGACCGGTGAGCAAGCCCACAAACTCTGGTGACCAGATCTCCTCGATCACCTCGGTCATGCGGAGATTGCTTCGCTCTTCGAGGCCCTTCGTGAGACTGATCACCACCTCAGCTTGCGCCGGACGGAGGCACTGTTCGAGGACCGAACGCACACCGTGACTCGGAATGGCAATTACCACGACGGAGACATCTTCAAGCGCAGATTCGAGCGACGAGGTTGCCCGTATCGATACCGGCAGCACGTGCGAGCCGAGGTAGGTGTGATTGGTGTGGAGCTCGTTGATCTCCCGCGCGATCGATTCATCTCTCGCCCAGAGAGAGATCTCGTGCTGGCCCGAGAGCAGCGTTGCGACGGTTGTACCCCATGAACCTGCACCGAGGATTGCGATGTGTTCACCCACCGGCGGTGTCGCTCTCAACAGGTGCGGATAGAGCTCTCATTCCCACAACGCTAATGGCAGCCCCGGCTCACGTCGGTGCAAGCAACGAACGCGCCAAGGAGATCCCTAGACTGAGAGAGATGCAGGCCATCTTGGTGCCAGTGAAATCGTTTCGCGAGGCGAAACAACGCCTCGCCGACGCGCTTGGCGACGAGACGCGCATCGCGCTCGTCAAACAGCTGGCCGAAATCGTCATAAACGCGCGCGGATCATCTCCTGCGTTTGTCGCGTGCGACAACGGCGAGGTCGCAGACTGGTCAATCACGAAGGGGGCAACGGTACTCTGGACTCCCGCGCTCGGCCTCTCCGGTGCCGTTGGAGCCGGATTCCGTCATCTTGTCAGCGCCGGATTTTCGCGCATCATCATCGCCCACGCTGACCTCCCCTTCGTCACTGATCTTGAACACTTTGGCTCGGACAGCGCAGTAACGATCGCTCCCGATCACCGCCTCGATGGCACCAATGTGATCGCGATCCCCGCTTCGACACCGTTCACCTTTTTCTATGGCCCACACTCCTACCAACGACACCTGGCCGAGGCTGCTGAACAGAAGATGGCATGCCATAGCGTGTTTGACTGGCGTCTAGCATCCGATATCGACCATCCCGACGACCTCGCCCTCGTCAGCGACCTTTTGAAACAACAGCATTCGAGAAAGCGAGCAATCTCATGACGACGAACCTTGAACGACCATCACGCGCGCTCGCGATCGCCGCACACCCGGACGATGTCGAATTCGGATGCGGAGGAACACTTGCGAAATGGTCGGCCGAGGGGACCGAGATCTTCCACCTCATCTGTACCGACGGCTCCAAGGGCACCTGGAAGCGCGACCAAGACCCACAGGAACTCGTCCTTATCCGGCGCGAGGAACAACGTGCAGCGGCGCGTCGGCTCGGTGGCACTGGTGAGGTGATCTTTCTCGGCTGGCCAGATGGTGAACTCGAATCAGGACTCCGCCAGCGGGTACAGGTGGCTAGCTGGATACGTCGCATACGGCCCGGAGTTGTTTTCGCGCACGACCCGTGGAAGCGCTACCGACTCCATCCCGATCACCGCAACGCAGGGTTCCTCGCCACTGATGGCATCGTCGCGGCGCGCGATCCACTGTTCTTCCCGGAGATCAACCTCGAATCGCACCGTCCGGATCACCTCTTGCTCTGGGAGGCGGACGAGGTCGACCACCTCGAAGAGGTGAGCAGTTCGCTCGAAACGAAGATCGCCGCACTCTTGGAACATGCAAGCCAGTTCCAAACCACGATGCATATCAGCGAGGGCGATGGACCCGAGGCAATCGACGAGCAAGAGACCTTTCGCCGACGCATCATGGAGCGGCTCGCGGAAGCCGGAGCGGCTGAGGGACTCTCTTACGCCGAAGGGTTCAAGCGGATCGACCGGCTTTAGGAGCCGATGGAGGTGCGTCCTTCGCCAGAGAGAGCAGCGACCCCGGCCTTTGGCCGGGGTCGCCTTGATACCACGCCAATCATTGTTAACGCTTTTTGGCGGGAGCCTTCTTCGCAGCAGTCTTCTTGGCTACGCGCTTTTTGGCGGGTGCCTTCTTGGCCACACGCTTTTTGGCAGGTGCCTTCTTGGCCACACGCTTTTTGGCAGGTGCCTTCTTGGCCACACGCTTTTTGGCGGGTGCCTTCTTCGCGGCCGTCTTCTTCGCTACGCGCTTCTTTGCAGGAGCGCGCTTCGCGGCTGTCTTCTTGACAACTCGCTTCTTCGCGACGGTCTTCTTTGCTGCGGTTTTCTTGGCAACACGCTTTTTCGCGGGCGCCTTCCTTGCGGCAACTTTCGTTGGCACAGATGCTCCTTTCATAGCAGCAACCTCTTTGTCAGGCGCTGCGGATTTGGGTATATCCGACGGTGTATCCGTATTGAGGTTCTGCCTCGGTTTTACGCCAGGCGCACAACCGATTCATTTGGAGGCATGGACTTGAACAGCCGCTCCGGTCCGTCGATGGCAACCTTCACGGGTCCTTCGCAATCGAAGTTCATCGGCACCAAATCCCGGAACACACACTGCGCCACCCGCGCGAACACTCGAAGTGGCTTTGCAGACAGATGCAGTTGCTAACGCATCCGCTTGGTGGCGCGTCGTTCCGAAATCAGCACTAATCACTTCGACTAGTTCAGTTCCGTTCACTCATACCTCCGTAGCATGGGGCTTGCCATTCAGCTCTTCAAGAACTGCCGAACAACATTTTCCGGCCCCCTTTGATTCGCTAAGCACAAAGAATAACCAATATGTGTTGGTAAATACGTGTCATTGCGCATTTTTTTTCATCAGGAACTCCGCGACCGATGATCCGTCTCTCTTCGTTGCAACTTCATGACGTAGGAAAATCGGTAGCGCGAACGGTATGCGCGCGCGTTAACAACGTCGTACGCAGCGCGCGAACGCGGACGAGAAAGACGGATGACACAAAAATCTGGCATAAGAAAACAACCTGTTGACCAGCACTTTTCTCGAATCTTTCTTGGTCTTGGTGAGAGAGGTCCATTGTGGTGCGCGCCAGAGATTTGCGCATTGGTGCTTGGTCCACCGCGCGTCGGAAAGACAACGTCGGTCATCATTCCGAACGTTATTCTCGCAAAAGACAGCGTCATCTCTGTCTCCACAAAATCTGACGTAATTGACGCAACAAGCCGGATTCGCGCCGATCTGGGGCCATGTTTTCTGTTTGATCCATCGGACGCGCTCGTCACTCCCCGAACTGTCACGCGCGTTGGTTGGTCACCTTTACACGCCGCGCAAGCTTGGGAACACGCCGTGCTCACCGCCGATGCAATGGTTGGAGCGACGGGAAACCGCTCTGATCGAGAGGGGTCGCACTGGCGCGAGCGCGCCTCTGCGCTTCTCGCAACACTCTTCCATGCTGCGGCACTTGACGAGGCGCCAATGGCTCGCGTGGTGCAGGCCGTCAACCGTCGTGATGCGGAGTACTTCGTCGAGGTGCTCGCGAGAAAGGACGCCGACCTCGCACTGGACCTCCTCACCGGAATACGCGAGACCGATGCCCGGGAGCAAAGCGGCATCTGGTCCACCGCATCCGGGGTTCTCTCCGCGTTCCGAATGAGGGCGACGCTTGCCAATACCCTTTTGCCAAATATCGATTGGGAGGCATTCGTCCGTCGACCGTCAACGCTCTACGTCGCCTCCCCCTCCGACCACCAGCAGCACATCGCGCCCCTCATCGCGGGACTGATCCGCGACCTTCGGTCCTACAGCGCCCGGCACTTCTCCTCCTTGAATTCGCCAGAACCCTTCCGCGTGCTGCTGATCCTCGACGAGCTTGCGAACATTGCACCGCTGCACGACCTGCCGGTTCTCATAGCCGAGGGCGCGAGCCAGGGAATCGTCACCCTCGCGAGCCTGCAAGATCTCTCCCAGGCGCGATCGCGCTGGACCATTGCGGGTGAGGGCTTCCTCTCGCTGTTTGGCGCGAAGGTCGTCTTCGGTGGCATCGGCGATCGCACGACGCTCAGCGACATCTCCGCGCTTGCGGGTGACCACTATGTACGGAGCGTCTCACAGACGAAACGACGTCACCTTGGCCAATGGGTCGCAGCTGGCACCCAGCGCTCCATGACAAGAGAGCCGCGCCTCTCGATCGACGAGATCGCCGTGCCGCCTCCCGGTGAGGCGATTGTGATCATCGGCGCCGAGCCACACCACTGCAGGCCCGTCCCCTATTTCTCCCGTACAACCACGCCTACTTTGGAACCCGACTAGAAATGGGCCGATTCGCGCAACTCAAGCGACTCGCCCAAATTGGCTCGAAAACTGCCACGCGCGCGTCCTTCAGGTGAGATCTCGCGCGTCCGTTTGACGTCTCGCTGGTAGAGCACACGCTCGCCGACACGGCTACCTCTCGGACCATAGGGCCAGAGATCTCGCGGGAGGGGAATTGTCCGGGAGGAGACGGCCAAGTCGATGCTGGTTTCGAGCTCTAGGACCGAACTCCCGATACGCGAACCGTCCGCGAGTCGGCGAAGCAGCTCGAACAGCTTGACCTCGTCGCGACCAGAGACGATGCGGACGATCTCCAACGCGAGCCGGTGGTGTCGTTCATCGCCAGGGAGTTGACGGTTTCCGGTCATCTCCTCGAGTCGCGCGCTCGAGATACCAAGCCGGAAGGCACGCGTCCTCCAGATTTCGAGCAACTCGTCGTAGCCGAGTACGAGCTTGCGTGCCGACCGGGAGTGACCCGCGGCAATCTCCGTCGCCCGGTGACTCGCAAAACCGAGGTTCGCAACCTCGCGCAAGATTTCCGCTCGGCGCTGCGAGAACGCGCGGATCATCGGTGGCGAGAGTCCCTCGAGGTCATACCAACCGGGCTGGATCTCGCGCCAGCGCACGCCGAGCAATCGAGAGAGTTGGTGACGAAGCCCCGACCGGTAGAGCGAGCCGAGAAGACCCACATGGACATAGAGGGGACGCAGATCAATTGCACTCCAGACCTTCTCGTCATCTGAGGCGAGATTGGGAATCAAGACATGACTGTGCAGATGTGGATCGTTGGAACGGCTCGTGCGATGCTCAAAGACCGCTTGGGAGACGGTCAGCGCGCGGCTCGCGCGGCGTACTCCCTCGGTTGTGCGCCGGACGGAGATGATCTTTCGATCGGCGAAGTCCATCGCCTCAAAGACGCTCGATCGTTGCGCGTACTCGATCGCCTCGCGCGTGCGATCACTCCCAAGAGCATGCAGCACGCTGACACCCTTGGGTACGGCGAAGGTGGCGTCGAGAGCGCAGATCTGCACCTGGCGCTGGAATCGATTGAGCACCGCGCCCGTCTTCGGGTCCACACCGCGCCCAAGACCGAGCAGCCGATCACCCGCGACGACAGCCGAGATATCGGCCTGTCGCGCCCTCGGCTCTCGCCAGTAACCGTCCCTCTCATAGAACGGCCCCGAAGTGCGTTCCCTGGTGACGCCGAGATAGTACTCAAGGTGCGCTGGGAGAACCTTGTAGAGCCTAAGCATGGCCCGAAACTAGAGCGAACGCCTCCCGCTCCACCTACCGCAATCGTACCGTTGCCTCGCTCTCAGATTCCGTAACGCGCCAGTGTCTCAAGCGCCGCCTGTTCCTTCGCGTGCGAAAGCTCCAGCGGTGAGACGACCTGGGCTCGCATACCGAGACGCAGCAACAGATTGCCGAGCCAGCGGCCGGATCCCACCGCGAGCGTGACGAGCACCTGGTCATCGCCAAATGGCTCGATCGGTGCGGCGGTCAAAGGCTCGATGAAATACTGACAGCTCGCTGGCGCCACGATGGTCGCGATTCGCGTCGCGGATCGCTCGACAAAGGCGCGCGAGCCAAAGAACTCCGATGGAGGGATCCGGGCGACTCCCTTCTCTTTGGTGGACGTTACGTTTTGGATATTGTGAACGAGAAATCGACGCCAGTCATCACGGAGGTGACAGAACGCGTCGAGATAAAACTTGCCCTCGCGAAATACGACGGCATAGGGTTCGACGCGCCGACGCGCCACCTGTAAGCCATCACTGAGCGGATAGTCGATCTCGACAATCGTCGAAGTCGCGGCAGCCTCGCGAAGCGCGACGAGCGATGTGGGAATCTCCACCTCGACGTGTATTGCGCTCTCTCCAAGCACCGCCTCGAGCTTGACCAGCGCCGACGCGAGCGCGCTATCGACTCCTACTCCCTCCGTGTTGACAAGTGTGCGCGCCGCGGCTGCGACCGCGAAACCCTCATCGGGCGTCAGCCGGAGCGGACGCTCGAGCGCCTCGAGACGATGGACATGAACCTCGCCTTCGGTAACGAGAATCTCGAGGAGCTGATCTGGCGTATAGGGAGGAAGGCCAAAACACGCCGCAAGTTCAAGCTCGCTGATGACGGTCTTCTCGTCGATGCCAAAACGCGCGGCGAGATCGGAGATCTGCGCAGATCCCTCGTTCGCAAGGAAGGTGAGCATCGCTATCATGCGGCGAAGACGCGCGCCAGCATCGAGCGAAGCCCGTCTCTCTCGGGGCATGGACTTGGCGCCTGTCTTTCGTTCATGGGTACCAACCGTGCGCGGAATCTTGATGACCGGTATCTGCTCGGCGAGATATCCCTGCAGACGTTCAATGACGCGCGACCGAATCGATTCAGGTGCAACAACCTCTGCGGCAGATCCGAGTCCAAGAACCCACGAGATGACGGCCTCTTCGTCCGCGATCGGGAAAGAGACGCTGGCTCTCCCTCCGTCGTCCCTCGCGAGGATCACATCACTGCCCACCATTTCGATCACCGACGCAGTCGCACTCGCGTCGACGGAGAGCTCGAGCACCTGCCGGGACCCCGGCTCGTCGGTATCGTCCCTGCTCGGAGCGCGCAGCGAAAAGGCAAGTTCATGGGCGAGTTCGGCATCTCCTCGACGCTCGAATGAGGCTCTCGGCCCGACGAAGATCTCGCCAACGATGCGATCGACACGAAACGTACGCCGCGCGTGTTCTTCCACGCTGGTTCCCGACAGACCGATCAAATACCAATGGCCCGAACGAAAGACGAGCACCTCAGGTTCGACCTCGCGATCGCGATCGTGATAGGAAAAACTGACTATTGCCCGGTCGCGTATCGCCTCTCCGATTCGGCCGAGCGCCGGGAGACGTGGAAGTTCCATCACGGCGGGAAGCGTTGATTCGGGTTCCGCACCGATCTTGACGGCAATCTCAGCGTGCATTGTGCCCTCGAAACGCACGCTTGCAAGGGCAAGACGCAGGGCGTTTCTCTCGGGGCCACTCAGCCTGAGGTCGGGGAGATAGTAGTCAGCTGCTAGAATTTGGTATCCATCTTGGGCAGAGCTGTTTGGTGAACTAACGGTGATGGGAATTCCGCTCTCTCGTAATGTCCGCTTGTCGCGTTCGAACTGTGTGCGACGTGCCTCTTCCTCGGACGGATAGCCCCGTACCTGTGAGCTGATCTGTACCAGTGTGAGCGGCTCCTGTGCGTTTAGAAGAATCAGCAAGAGGTCGGCGACACGCTCGACTTTTTCAACCCGTGGTGGCATGACCCAAATCTATGCCCTCATGTGCACAAAGATGACGATCGGCAGAACCGCCTCAATAGCGGCATCAAAGGATAGGAACCCAGTGGCAATTAGGAATGAACTCCGCAACGTCGCGATAATCGCCCACGTTGACCATGGCAAGACCACGTTGGTCGATGCCATGATGAGCCACGCCGGGACCTACCACGAGCGCGAGGTGGTGGTCGAGCGCGCGATGGATTCGATGGATCTCGAACGTGAGAAGGGCATCACCATTCTCGCCAAGCAGGCCTCGTTCATGTTCGGCGACCGCCAGCTCATCGTTGTGGACACACCAGGACACGCGGACTTCGGAGGCGAGGTTGAACGCGCGCTCGCGATGGTCGATGGCGCGATGTTGCTTGTCGATGCAGCCGAAGGACCAAGACCTCAGACGCGCTTTGTCCTGCGCAAGGCATTCGAGGCCGGACTGCCGATTGTTCCGGTGATCAACAAGGTCGACCGCCCGGACTCGCGTATCCCAGAGGTGATGGAAGAGCTCTACGAACTCTTCTTCGACCTCGACGCACCCGAGTCGCAGTTCGAAGTGGCCTTCCTCTTTGGTAGCGCTCGAGATGGCTGGCTCTCGCTCGAACAGCCCGACGGCCCGGTGAGCGAGCCTCCTCCTGGTGCGAGCCTCGCGCCACTCATCGATCAACTCTTTGCCCATCTTCCGGCGCCACGCTTCACCGAAGGTCACGCACTCCAGGCGCTCGTCACCAACCTTGATGCCTCGCCCTACCTCGGACGACTCGCGCTCTGTCGCGTTGTCGAGGGCACGATCAGACGCGGCCAGCCGCTCGCATGGTGCCGCTCCGATGGATCAATCGAGCGGACGAAGGCGGTTGAACTGCTTGTCGCGGTCGGACTTGAGCGGGTGCCCACGGAATCTGCTGGACCCGGCGAGATCGTCGCCGTGGCAGGAATCGGAGAGATCAATGTCGGCGACACGCTGTGTGACCCGGAGCTACCCGAAGCGCTGCCTCGGCTGCACGTCGACGAACCAAGCCTTTCGATGACGATCGGCATCAACTCCTCCCCGATGGCAGGACGCGAGGGCTCAAAGCTCACCGCGCGACTCTTGAAGGGGCGACTTGAAAACGAGGCACTGGGAAATGTGGCTCTGCGAATATTGCCGACCGAACGTTCCGACACCTACGAGGTACAGGCAAGAGGCGAACTCGCGCTGGCCGTGCTCGTCGAGATCATGCGGAGAGAGGGCTTCGAGCTCACCGTCGGCAAACCCGAGGTCCTCACCAAGACGATCGACGGAGTGCTTTGCGAACCAGTTGAGCGTCTCTCGATCGAGGTACCCGATGACCACCTTGGCGCGATTACCCAGCTGCTCGCGAAGCGCAAGGCAAAGCTCCAGAAGATGGTGCACCATGGCACCGGCTGGGTGCACCTCGAGCATCTCATCCCCGCGCGGGGCCTGATCGGCATCCGTGGCGAGGTTCTCACCCAGACACGCGGCACCGCCCAGTTGAGCCACGCGTTCGACTCCTATGAGCCCTGGTACGGAGAGATCCGTACCCGTCAGGCGGGCAGCCTGGTCGCTGATCGCGCCGGACAGACCACTGCCTACGCGCTCGCCGCGCTCGCGGAGCGCGGCGCGATGTTTGTCGGCCCGGGTGAAGAGGTCTACGAGGGGATGGTGGTCGGCGAGAGCAGTCGCACCGACGAGATGGACGTCAACCCAACCAAAGAGAAGAAGCTCACCAACATGCGTTCATCTGCTGCCGACGAGCTCGTCCGGCTTGAGCCACACCGCGCGATGACCCTCGAGCAGGCACTCGAACAGGCCGATGAAACAGAGTGCGTCGAGGTGACGCCGACCACGGTACGTTTGCGCAAGATCACCCTCAGCGCCCAGGAGCGCGCAAAGCACCGCAAGCGCGCCACGGACTAATTGCTTTGCCGTCCGCGAAAATGGACCCAATTGCCTCGTCGTCCGCCGAAGGAGCTCGACGCACCCCACACCGTACGCATAGGTTGAACGGGGTTCGAGCGGACGACGCGAACTCCAAGCATCATCGTCAGGAACTCTCCACCCCTCGCACAGCAAATTCGTGCTGTCGCAGATAGCGCTGGCGCAATCCAATCGCCGACCAGGACCCCCATCCAAGCGCTAGAGGCCCCCAGAAGCTGATGATGCGATAGAGCAAGACAGCGAACACCGCAGAGAGCTCCGCACCACCGAAAGCAACAAGTGCAACCGTCAGACTCCCCTCCACCACGCCGAGCCCTCCTGGAGTGATCGGCAGGTTGGCCGCGAGCTGGCCAGCGCCGTACGCGAGGAGCAGCCCCCGCCAAGGAACAGGTGCTCCGACTCCGGCGAAACTCGTCACCAGCACGGTGCAGTCACAGATCCAAAATCCCGACGCGAAGAGCAGGGACAGCCAGAGTTTGCGACGCCCGAGACTCACCGCGGCCAAGCGCGAGGTGAGATCGTCCATCACAACGACGACATCGCGTCTCGGTCTGCCAAAACGTCGGTGCGACCAGGTGAAGAAAATGTGGATGATTCTCACCAGCCACCTTCGCTGCCAGACCAGAGCGTCGATCGCAGCAAAGAGCAAAAGCGAAGAGGCCGTAACGATGATGAGGTTGTACGAAGCCCCTTCGTGGATTGCCATTCCGACGCCTGCACTCGCCAAAAGCGAGAGCGCGAACGCCTCAAAGGCGACGGTAGCAAAAAGCACCCAGACGGCTACTGCGCTATCTGCCCCCTTGCGCCGATACTGGCCAAAGGTATAGATGCCGGCGAATGCGGGGCCCCCTGGAAGTGAGGCGACAATCGCGCTGAACGCAAACGCGAGTGCTGTTGCAAACGACATGGAGACCGTCACCCGGCCAGCGCTCAGAAGGTTGCGTTGCAAAGCGCCGAGTGCGATATACGAGAGGAGTTCAACGGCGGCACCGAGTACAATCCACTCGACCTTGACCCTCCCAAGCTCTCCTATTGCCTTGCTGAGTGCACTTCGCTGACCGTTGAGCGCGTCGAGTACAAATGCGCCGAGCACAACCCCAAGAATGAAACGCACCAAATAGAAGACCCGTCTAAGGCGGCGACGCTCAATATCTTGCATGAGCCCCACCGTAGCGGGCCAAGATAAAACTGAGCTGACCGAGCATCTGCTCGAGCGACAACGAGAGACCTTTAGCCAGACGGCACTGTGGTCGTTGTGACCGGCAGCGTGGTCGTTGTGACCGGCAGCGTGGTCGTTGTGACCGGCGTTTGACCAAAACGCGTCACGCGGGCGACCGCGAACCAGTCGGACTTAAGACCAAGGGCGCCGACGAACTCCGACACCGGGACCCGGATGAAACCCTTTGAACCCTTCAGCAATACGGTCTCCGCGCGACCACCATAGGCGCCGTGACCGTTCCTCGCGCTGACGTGTACCATCGACAATCTGCCGATCGCGCGGAAATCTCGGGTGATCTGTGTGCCAGCAAGCGTCATGCTCCAACTGTGGTTGGGGTTGCACTCG
>Ga0307372_10009844_pt1 | contig 13067 bp, 9 predicted proteins | sample OX1MG_FD_202533 | JGI IMG/M metagenome (GOLD analysis project Ga0307372, IMG submission 202533) | Soil microbial communities from Risofladan, Vaasa, Finland - OX-1 | ecosystem: Environmental > Terrestrial > Soil > Coastal area > Acid sulfate soil | place: Finland: Risofladan, Vaasa | collected...
GGTGAAGAGAGAATCGTAGTCGGTTTCGTTCAGCCCGTGCGGATGCTCGCTGGCGGATTGCAGCTTCATCAGATCGACGACGTTGATGACGCGGATTTTCAGCTCGGGCAGATGCTGGCGCAGGATAGACACGGCCGCCAGGATCTCCAGCGTCGGCGTGTCGCCGCAGCAAGCCATCACCACGTCGGGTTCGCCGTTCTGGTCGTTGCTGGCCCACTGCCAGATGCCGAGGCCCTGCGTGCAGTGCACCACCGCTTCGTCCATCGTCAGCCATTGCGGCAGCGCGTGCTTGCCGGCGACGACGACGTTGACGTAATGCCGGCTGCGCAGACAGTGATCGAAGGTCGACAACAGGCAGTTGGCGTCGGGCGGCAGGTAGACGCGCACGATGTCGGCCTTCTTGTTGATGACGTGGTCGAGAAACCCCGGATCCTGGTGGGTGAAGCCGTTGTGATCCTGCTGCCAGACGTGCGAGGCGAGCAGGTAGTTCAGCGAGGCGATCTTGCGCCGCCAGGGCAATTCCGAGGTTACTTTCAGCCACTTGGCGTGCTGGCTGAACATCGAGTCGACGATGCGGACGAAGGCCTCGTAGCTGTTGAACAGCCCGTGCCGTCCGGTCAGCAGGTAGCCTTCAAGCCAGCCCTCGCACTGGTGCTCGCTGAGCATCGAGTCGAGCACGCGTCCCGCGGGCGCGAGGAATTCGTCATTCTTCACCTCGCGGGCGTCCCATTGACGGTTGGTGACGTCGAAAACGGCGCCCAGCAGATTGGAGAGTGTCTCATCGGGACCGAAGACGCGGAAATTGCGCTGATCCTGGTTCAGCTTGACCACGTCGCGCAGGAACTTGCCCAGCACCAGCGTATCCTGGCCATCGACGGCGCCGGGCGACGGCACCGTCACCGCGTGGACGTGGAAGTCGGGCATCTTCAGGTCGCGCAGCAGAATGCCGCCGTTGGTGTGCGGGTTGGCGCCCATCCGCCGGTCGCCCTGCGGCGCCAGCTCGGCCAATTCCGGCATCAGCCGGCCCTCTTCATCGAACAATTCCTCGGGCTTGTAGCTTTTCATCCAGCTTTCGAGCTGCTGGACGTGTTCGGGATGGGCCGGATCCACCAGGAGCGGCACCTGGTGTGACCGGAAGGTGCCCTCGACCTGCAGGCCGTCGACTATTTTCGGCCCGGTCCAGCCCTTGGGGGACCTCAGGACGATCATCGGCCAGCGCGGCCGGCTGGCGTCATTGTCGTTGCGCGCGTTCTTTTGGATTTGCCTTATATCCTCGATGGCCGCCTCCAAGGTCGCCGCCATCAGCTCATGCATCTTCGCCGGCTCGTCGCCTTCGACGAAATAGGGCGTCCAGCCGCAGCCGCGCAGGAATTGCTCCAATTCCTCGTGTTCGATGCGGGCCAGGATCGTCGGGTTGCTGATCTTGTAACCGTTGAGGTGCAGGATCGGCAGCACCGCGCCGTCACTGACCGGGTCGAGCAATTTGTCGGACTGCCACGCCGTCGCCAACGGCCCGGTTTCCGCTTCGCCGTCGCCGATGACGCAGGCGACGATCAAATCGGGGTTGTCGAACGCCGCCCCGAAGGCATGGCTCAGCGAATAGCCCAATTCGCCGCCCTCGTGGATCGACCCCGGTGTCGTCGGCGCGACATGGCTGGAGATGCCGCCGGGGAACGAAAATTGCTTGAACAGTTTTTTCAGCCCGGCTGCGTCCTGGGTGACGTTCGGATAAACCTCGCTCCAGGTGCCTTCGAGGTAGACGTTGCCGACGATCGCCGGGCCGCCATGACCGGGACCGGCGATATAGAACATGTCCAGATCATACTTCTTGATGACCCGGTTCAAATGCACATAGATGAAATTCTGGCCCGGCGTCGTTCCCCAGTGTCCGACCACCAGCGGCTTGACGTGCGCCAGCGTCAGCGGCTCGCGCAACAGGGGGTTGTCATAGAGATAGATCTGGCCGACCGACAGGTAGTTGGCAGCCCGCCAATAGGCGTCCATCCGGCGCAACTCGTCGGCACCCAGCGTCCTTTGCCCGGGGTGCGACCCCGAGGCGGGGCTGCGGTCGCGAGGCGCCGGCTTGGAATCACGTACGTCCATTCTCTCGGACCTTCTTCGGTTCGGCATGCGATCGCGCGCCGGAACGCTGCGCCGCGGCTAGGGCGGCTCGATCAGGGCGCGGCGCGACCCAGCATGGCCTTCGGCAAATCACCAAGGACAGGCTCGGGATTTACCGATGCCGCCGCATCGGTCGGCGCACGATCATTGACCTTCTGGCCGTTCGCGCGGTTCTGTGTCATCGCTTGGCTGCGGATTTAGTTCCGCCTGCCGGAGACCAAGGGACAATCGCTGGGACCGACCCGGCAGCTCTGGAAGGGGGCGACATCCTGATGTTGATCGTCGGCGATATCGGCGGCACCAAGACTCGGCTGGCATTGGTCTCGCCGGAAGCGGGGCCGCGCAAATTCATCGCAGAACAGGAATTTCACAGCAGCGACTTTGCGGGGCTGCAGCCGATCGTCGAGGCGTTCCTGAGCGGCAAGGGCGGCCACCCGACCGCGGCCTGCTTCGACGTGGCGGGGCCGGTGATCGGCGGGCGGGCGCACCTGACCAACCTCCCGTGGGACCTCGAAGAAGCCACGCTCTGCCGCGACCTTGGCCTGCAGCGCCTGACGCTGTTGAACGATCTGCAGGCGATTGCGCTCGCGGTGCCGCATCTGCTCCCCGAGGAGACCGCCGTGATCAATGCCGGAACGGCGGTGGAGCATACCTCGATTGCCGTGCTGGCGCCGGGCACCGGCCTTGGCGAGGCGTTCCTGATCTGGGGCGGACAGGAGTACATCGCCTGCGCCTCGGAGGGTGGGCATGCCGATTTCGCGCCGACCGACGAAATCCAGGCCGGGCTGTGGCTGTTCCTGACCGAGCGTTTCCGTCATGCCGCCTATGAACGGGTCTGCGCCGGCAGCGGCCTGCCCAACGTCTACGACTATCTGCGCTCGCGCGATCCGGCTTCGGAAAGCCCCGCCTTTGCCGCCACGCTGCGGGAGGCGCCGGATCGCACGCCGCCGATTGTCGAGGCGGCCCTCAACGGCCCCGACAGCAATCCTCTCGCGGCCGCGACGCTGCGTATCGTGATCGACGTCTGGGGCGCCGAAGCCGGCAACCTGGCGCTGAAGGTGATGGCCACGGGCGGCGTCTACCTGGCCGGCGGCATGCCGCCGCGGCTGGTGCCGCAGCTGCAGGACGGCGCCTTCATGCGGGCGTTTACCGCAAAAGGGCGCTTTGCCAATCTGCTGAGCGCGGTGCCGGTGCATGTCGTCACGGTCAATGCCGCGCTGCTCGGAGCGGCGATCCACGGGCTCGAGCAGGCGGCACCGCCGTAAACCGGGGGACCGGGCAGCGGATCACGCGACCGGGGATCTGCCGGGTCGCTCCCTGGCGCCGGTTTCGACTCGCGAAGAGGCGGCGACCGTTTCGAGTGACCGCTCGATCCGGCGCAGCGCGCCGGTCGCCGCCGCGACGCCGTCGCTGTTCAACGAGTCATCCGACAGCACCTCCGTCTGTCGCCGATAGAGGGCGAGCAAGAGCCTGCGCAGGCGATCCCCCTTGTCGGTCAGGCGCAGCGAACTGGAACGCCGGTCCCGCGTCCGTCGTTCGCGGCTGATCAGGCCGCTCTCGACCAGCCGCTTGATGTTGTAGGACGGGTTGGTGCCGGTATACCAGCCGCGCACCATCAGGTCGGTCGGCGATATCGCCAGGTGGCCAATCTTGAGCAAAATAAGCGCCTGCGTCGGGTTTATACCGCGGACGGCGAGTTGATCGAGCTCGGCCTTGACGAGGTGAAGGCAGCGCCGATGAACCCGCTCCGCCAGTGAAATCAATTCGAGAAATTCATCGTCCAATCGCAAACCTCCGCTGGCCCTCGCCAGGCGGCCCGTCGTTCCGGGCAATTGCTACCCGCAGCAATTTTCATGCCTATATCGCAAGGGTCTAACAAATAACAATTCTTCAAATCGGCAGATAGATGAAATAGATGTAAGTGTAAGATCCGTCGACATCTGCCAACGAAGTGTAAAAATTTCCGACAATCGAAATTTTTAGCAATATTTGGATCGATTGTCTCCAGGATGCGTTGGAAGGCACGACAAATAGGTGGTGCCTGATGGTAGCGTATTTGGTAACCGGTGGCTGCGGCTTCATCGGCTCGCATTTGTGCGAAGCGCTGGTTCGCGAGGGAGCGCGCGTGCGGGTGCTCGACGATCTGTCGACGGGATCACTCGACAATATTCCGCCCGGAGTAGAGGTCGTGCGCGGCGATGTCGCCGATCGCGACACCGTGGTCGCGGCGATGCGCGATGTTGACGGGTGCTTTCACCTCGCGGCGGTCGCTTCGGTCGAGCGTAGCAGGCAGGACTGGCTCGGCGCACATCGCACCAATGTCACGGGGGCGGTCGCCGTCTTCGATGCGGCCCGGCAGGTCGGCCGGCAGCGGCCGGTGCCGGTCGTCTACGCGTCATCGGCCGCCGTCTACGGCAATAGCGCGACCATGCCGATCCGTGAAGACGCCGAGAAGCAACCCAGTTCGGCCTATGGTGCAGATAAATACGGTTGTGAACTGCACGCGCGGATTGCGTCGGAACTGCATGGGGTGCCCACGATCGGGCTTCGTTTCTTCAACGTATATGGCCCGCGGCAAGACCCCAAATCGCCGTACTCCGGCGTCATCTCGATCTTCTGCGACCGGTTGCGGCGCGGCCTGCCGATCCAGATCTTTGGTGACGGGTCGCAAACGCGCGACTTCATCTTCGTCGAAGACGTCGTGACGGCGCTGCTCGCTTCGATGCTGCGGCCTCCTGCAGCGCCGGCCGTCTTCAACGTCTGCTCGGGCCGGCAGACGAGCGTGCTCGAGCTCGCGCTGATGATCAGCCGGCTGTGCGGTCATCGGCCGGAGATCCATCATCTACCGACGCGCAGCGGAGAAATCGTCCATTCATTCGGCGACTGCTCGGCGGCACGCCAGCAGCTTGGGTTGCCAGCCCCGAGCGATTTGCGGGTCTCGTTATGGGCGACGCTGTTCTGGATGGAAGCGCTCGAACGACCGCGGCGCCTGGCTGTCACGCGCCGGCCGTCAGCGCCGCAAGTCGCCCTTGCCGGCTGATGTCGGCAGAGCTCGCCCTGAGCCTGCACGCCTCGCTGGATCAGCTACCCGCCGACGCGGGGGATATTTTCGAGGCGGCCCGACGGGGTGACTTCGCGCTCGGCGCGGAATGGTTCCGCAACATGGTCGAGACCGGTCTGCCGCCCGAGGTCGAGCCGTGCTTTGCCGTCCTGTCGCGCGGTGCCGAAACCGTCGCGATCGTGCCGTTGCAGCAGCGACATCGCAGCCTGGGCAGCCTCACCAACGCCTACACCAGCCTCTACATGCCGCTGATCGCCGCGGGGCCCGCTGCGGGCGAAACCGCGCGGCTGCTGGGGCGCGAGTTCGGCCGCCTCTGCGCCACGCGGCCGATCGTGCGGCTTGATGCGCTGCCGCTGGAATGGCGGGCGCTCGATGCGTTTGAAGCAGGGTTGCGCGAGTCGGGACTGCAGGTTCGCAGGTTCGCTCATTTCGGCAACTGGCAGCAAAACCTCGCCGGCGCATCGTGGCCGGCCTATCTGGCGGCGCGGCCCGGAATGCTGCGCGAACTGCTGCGCCGCAAGCCCAAACAGTCGGCGCGCACAGGGCAGATCGAATTCGAGATCATTCGCGACGCGGCCGAAATTGGCCGCGCCGTCGCGGTGTATGAGGCGGTCTACCGCCGCAGTTGGAAGCCTGACGAACCCTGTCCCTTGTTCAATGCCGGACTGATCCGCGAAGCGGCTTGCCTCGGCGCGCTGCACCTCGCGATCGCCTGGCGGCGCGGTGACCCGATCGCGGTGCAATTGTGGATTGTCGCCAATGGCCGTGCGACGGTCATGAAACTGGCGCACGACATGGCGCACGCCGCGCTGTCGCCCGGCACCATGCTGACCGCGAATGTGATCGAGGCGCTGATCGGGGAGGGCGTCGAGATGATCGATTTCGGCCGCGGCGACGACCCTTACAAGCGGCTGTGGGCCGGCGAGCGGCGCCAGCGGATCGGCCTCATCCTGGTGAACCCGCGGCGGCCGCACGGGCTCGCCACCCTGGCGCTGCATGATGCCGGGCTCGCGCTGCGCCGGTTCCGCCCTGACCCGGCGCCGCACGCGCCGCCGGGTTGAGGACGCGGCGGTTGCGCATTCTTTACAGTCATCGCACGCAGTCGCGCGACGGCCAAAGCGTCCACATCGACGAAATCGTGACGGCGCTGCGCCGGCTCGGGCACGAGGTCCTGGTGGTCGGTCCCCGGCTTGGCGATGCAGCCGCGTTCGGCGGCGAGAGCAAGGTCGTGGTGGCCGTCCGCCGGCGGCTGCCGCGGGCGCTCCTCGAACTGGCCGAACTCGCCTACAACGTTCCGGCCACCCTGAGGCTGCGGCGCGCCTGCCTGGCATTCGAGCCCGACCTGATCTACGAGCGCTATAATCTGTATTTCCTGGCCGGGACGCTGCTGCGACGCTGGCGCGGCATCCCGCTGTTTATCGAGGTGAACGCTCCGGTTTGCGAGGAGCGGGCGCGGTTCGGCGGTCTCGCGTTGCCCCGCCTCGCGGCGGCGCTGCAGCGCTGGGCGTGGCGATCGAATGAGCGGGTCTTCGTCGTGACCGACGTGTTGAAGAGCCTGGTCGTCGCGGCCGGGGTCCCCGCAGCGCAGATCACGGTCGTCCCGAACGGCATCGACGCCGAGATGTTTTCGCCCGAACCCTACCACGCGCGGCCCGAAGGGGCGGTGACGCTCGGCTTTATCGGCTTTGTGCGCGATTGGCATGGCCTCGACCACGTCATTGACGCGCTGGCCGCCGACCGTGCCGGCGCGCCGATTCAACTCGTCGTCGCCGGCGACGGCCCGGCCCGGCCGGCGCTGCAGCAGCAGGCGGCAGCGCTCGGCGTCCGCTCGCTGGTGCGGTTTGCCGGGCTGCAGCAACGCGATGCCATTCCGGCCTTGATCCGGCAGTTTGACATCGCGCTGCAGCCGCAGGCGGTGCCCTATGCGTCGCCGCTGAAGATCTTCGAATACATGGCTTGCGGCCGGGCGATCGTGGCACCCGATCAGCCCAACATTCGCGAGATCCTGACCGACGGGGAGAGCGCCCTGCTGTTTGATCCTCACCGGCCGGCGGAAATGTGGCGGGCCATCCGGCGGCTGGCCGGCGATCCCGGGTTGCGTGAGCGGCTGGGGCAGGCGGCGCGGCAGGCGCTCGACAGCCACGACTACACCTGGCGGCACAATGCCGCCCGGATCATCGCCGCAGGTGACGCTTTGGCGGATCGCGGCTGCGCCGCGATGACCCCCGGTCAAGCCGGATCATTCTGATCACGATCACCGCGAGAGCCACGGTGATGGCGCCGAGAAGCGCCGATTGCAGCGCCGCGATCATGCTGTTGCGCGCCGCCGCGCCGGCGCCGGGCGGGTCAATGCACCGACCCGTCGCCGGATAGCGGCTCGACGGGGCCGGTCAAGGTGTTGCCGGTCAGCACGGCCGGGGTTGCGGTCAGGTTGCGCACGAAGATCGTCCGCCTCGATTGATCGTTGCGGAACTTGTTGCCCGAAATGCGCAGTTCGGCGGTCGGCTGCGTCACCCCCTCGCCGCCGATCACGATCGCCGCGCCGTGGTTGCTGGAGTTCGGCCCTTTCTCCAGGATGTTGTTCTGCATGACCAGCGATCCGCCGTTCGAGATGTCGACCAGGTAGCTGGACGTCCCCGCGGGACCGTCCTCGATCGTATCGTTGCGCAGTTCGGTGCGCAGCGCCCGCGACTTTACCGAGTGCCCCATCTTGGTGTCATAGAACTTTGAGCCGCTGATCCGCAGCAGCGCGATATGGCCGACATAGATGCCATGCGCGCAGGCGCTTTCGCATCTGCCGTTGTCGTCGAACTCGCTGTTGCTGATCGTCACCACGCTGCCGGCGTCATCGCCCGCGAGGATGCCGTTTTCATCATTGACGAACCGGCTGTTCTCGACCGTCAGATTGCGGCCCTCCAAACGGATGCCGGCGCCGTTGCCGTCGGGGACGCGCGCCCGGGTGAAGGTGATGTTGCGGATTGTCATGTCATTGCCGCGAACCACGAACAGGGCTTTGCCCTCGCAGGTCTTGTCGGTGATCACGACACCGGGGCCGGCGCCGGAGATCGTCAGGTGATTGGCCGTCCACACCGCACAGTCGAAATATTGCCCCGGCTGGATGACGATCGTATCGCCAGCTCGCGCCACGGAAGCGGCGGCACTCGGCATCTTGAGCTGCTGGTGGGGGCCGACCTCGAGGCGGTTCGCCTGCGCGCCGGCGGGAAGCGACAGGGCGATGGCGAGCGCCCATGGCACCACCGCCAATCGGCGCCAAAATCGCCTGCGGGGCGTCTCGTTCATTGCCGCTCTCCTCGTGACGACGCGCGTGTCGGCGCAATCGGACTGGCGGCGCGCCATCCCCGGCGCGCCATCCCCGGCGCGACCCGGGGCGCGACCGGGGCGCCAAATGGGAACGCTGCGTCGGCGCAAGCGTTCAATCCTGTCGTCGCAAAATCGCGGCGATGCACAACGGAGCGAGGGCATGTGCGGCATCGCCGGCATTTTTGCCGCGGGGCCCGATCCGATCCCGGAAGTGACGTTGCGTCGGATGACCGCGGCGCTGGCGCATCGCGGCCCCGACGGCGAGGGGTTTCACGTCGAACCCGGCATCGGGCTGGGCCATCGCCGCCTCGCGATCATCGATACGGCGGGCGGCCACCAGCCGATGTTCAACGAAGACGGCACGGTTGCGATCGTCTTCAACGGCGAGATCTACAACCATGTCGCGTTGCGCGAGGAGCTGCGCGCGCTCGGCCATCGGTTCCGCAGCCGCAGCGACACCGAGGCGATCGTCCACGCCTGGGAAAGCTGGGGGCCGGGGTGCGTTGGGCGGCTGTCCGGGATGTTCGCCTTCGCCGTGTGGGATCGCAACCGGCGCCAGCTCTTTCTGGCCCGCGACCGCCTCGGCAAGAAGCCGCTCTACTACGCCCGCCTGGCTGACGGCATGGTGGTTTTCGCTTCCGAGCTCGCCGGGCTGCTGGCCCACCCGAACCTGCCGCGCGCGCTGTCGCCGGCTGCGATCGACGATTTTTTTGCGTTCGGCTATGTGCCCGATCCCGACTGCATCTATCAGGGCATCAAGAAGCTGCCGGCGGCGCATCATCTCTTGTTGTCGCAGGGGCAAGCCGCCGTGCCGCCGCCGCAATGCTACTGGCAGCCGCGTTTCGCGCCGCGGCCGCGCGACGAGGCTAGCGCCATCGCGGAATTGCGCGACGGGCTGTCGCGCAGCGTCGCAGACCGGCTGATGGCCGACGTCCCGCTCGGCGCCTTTCTCTCGGGTGGGGTCGATTCGAGCGCCGTCGTCGCGACAATGGCCGGGTTGCGGGCGGACCCGGTCGCCACCTTCACGATCGGCTTCGGCGGCGGCGACGACGAGACCCCGTTTGCCGAGGCCATCGCCCTTCGCTATGGCACGGCGCACCATACCGAGCGGCATCGGGCGCTCGACTACATCGACGCGGCGCGCGAGCAAGCGGTCATCTTCGGCGAGCCGTTTGCCGATAGTTCGTCGGTCCCGACGCATCGCGTATGCCGAATGGCCCGGCGCCACGTCACGGTCGCGTTGTCCGGCGATGGCGGCGATGAAATCTTTGCCGGCTACCGGCGGTATCGCTGGCATTGCATCGCCGAGGCGGTGCGGGCCCATCTGCCCGCCGCGGTGCGGCGGCGGATCTTTGGCGAACTGGCGCGCCTCTATCCCAAGCTCGATCGCGCCCCGCGCTGGCTGCGCGCGAAAAACACCCTGTCGGAAGTCGGCCTCGACAGCGCCCTGGGGTACTATCGCACGGTGTGCAAGCTGCACGACGAGGCCCGCCGCGGCCTGTTCTCGCCGCAGCTGCGCAGCGCGCTCGGCGACCATCAGCCGTCGGCCCGCATCGCCGAGGCGATGATCGAGGCGGATACCGACGACCCGCTGTTTCAGGCGCAGTACGCCGATCTGAAGACCTATCTGGTCGGCGATATCCTGACCAAGGTCGACCGGGCGAGCATGGCCGTGTCGCTCGAGGTGCGCGCGCCGCTGCTCGACCATAAGATCGTCGAATGGGCGATGACCCTGCCGTCATCGCTGACCTTGCGGCGCGGCGAGGGCAAGTACGTCCTCAAGCGGGCGATGGAGGATCGGGTGCCGGCGGCGAACCTCTATCGCCGCAAACAGGGTTTCGCCACCTCGCTGGCGGCAAAATTCCGCGGACCGGGCGCGGAGCGGATCGCGGCGCGGCTGTTGTCCGGTCCGATGGCCGATGCAAACCTGTTCGATCGCGACTCGATCCGGCTGCTGTTCGAGCGCCATGCCGGCGGTCACGCTGACAACAGCGCCGCCCTGTGGGCATTGCTCGTCTTTGAGGGCTTTCTGGCGAACCTGGACGCGGCCGGCGCGTCATCGTCGGCCTCCCTCGCAGCGGCGTGACGCCGCCCGCGGCCAGACGGCCGGCGATCCCTGAAACGGCGTGTCGGAACCCTTTACGGCGGCGCCGGGACGGGTGTCCTAACAGCCATTTTTTACAATTATATCAATGTTTTACGGCGGTGGCACGGCCGTTGCACTTATTGAGCCGACAAGGCTTTATGCAGGAGTAAGCGGCAATGCGCAGATCATCATTAATCGGCATATCGGGGGTGGCCGGTGCGGTCCTGGCGCTGGCGCTCGCCGCCGCGCCCGCGAACGCCCAGGTCATCGATCCCCAGCTCTTCGTCCAGCAATCAACCACCGATACCTCCGCGGCGGGCGGGGATCCCAATAGCATCGCCGATCCCACCGCGTTTGGCGTCGGCGTGGCGGGCAATCATACCCTGCAGAACCCGTTGCTGATCATCGTCGGTGAATATGGTTCCGGCACGCCCACCATCAGCTTCAGCGGTTGCGCTACGCCTTCGGCGTGTCCCACGGCGACCCTGGGCACCTATGGTCTGACCGCGACCACCGCTTCGTTCACGTCATCCTCGACCGGGAGCGCCTTCGATCAGCTTGGTCTCTCCTCCGGCGGTTCGGAGAGTTTCGGCAATTGGTCGGCCGCCGATGTGGCGAACGGCTTTGCGGCGCCATCCAGCTACACGCTCTACGCGTTTGCGCTGGATACGGCCCTGTCGCCGACGAACAACCCGATCACGATCGATACGACGGCCGGCGCCGGTTCGTACATCCTCGCCTATGGCTGCGAAGTCGCCACGGGCGGCGCTCAATGCACGGGCGGTGACATCGGACAGACGGTGTTCACCAATACCGGGCTTATCGGCGGAACCGGGGAACCGGTCCCGGAGCCCGGCAGCCTCGCGCTGCTCGGCACCGCGCTTGCGAGCCTCGGTCTGCTGGGCCTGCGGCGTCGCCAAGTCTGACACGACAAGAACCCAACTCCTTGCGCCGCCCGATCCGTCGGGCGGCGCAATTTTTTACATTCGCTTGTTCGCCTCCCGCCTCCCGCCGATCAGAGGCAGGTGCGCATCGCCGTGGCGCTGGCGCTCGCGGCTTCGATCATGAAGCTGAGATCGCTGCCCGGCAGCACGACGCGCACGCCCATGCCGATATAGCGCCGCAAGAGCGCCTCCTCGGCGATGCCGCCGACGCCGGCAAACTTGCCGTGCGCCCGGCACGCTTCGCACACCGCCTGATAGGCCGCCGCGATGCGCGGGTCGGCGAAGGCGCCGGGAATGCCGAGCTCCATCGCCAGGTCGTTGCTGCCGATCAGCAGGCAGTCGATGCCGGGCACGACGGCGATCGCCGCCGCGTTGGCGATCGCGGTCGGGGTTTCCAGCATCACGATGACGAAGGTGGCGGCGTTGAGCGCGGCGCAGGTCTCGGCGAGAGCGACCTTCCGGTAGCCGAAATGCGGCAGTCCGCCGGCGACCGAGCGATGGCCCTGCGGCGGGTAATGCAGCGCCTGCGCGATTGCCCGCGCCTCCTCGGCGGTGTCGACATGCGGCACGACAATGCCGAGCCCGCCGCCGTCGAGAAAGCGGGTCGCCAGCCACAACTGCCCGGCCGGCACCCGCGCGATCGGTGCGATGCCGGCGCCGAGCGCGGCGACCGCGATCTGCACCGCGGTGTCGAGGTCCATCGAATTGTGCTCGAGGTCGAGGAACAGCCAGTCAAAGCCGCAGGATTGCATGATCGGCGCGATGTCGACGGTGCGCGCCTGGCGCAGGATGACGCCGAGCGCCAGTTCGCCGGCCGCCAGCCGCTCGCGCGCGGCATTTGTCAGAACCGCCGCCATGTTTCCCTCCTCACCGGGTTGCCGGCGCAAGAAAAAGCCCTCTCCGCCAGGCGCAGAGGGCTCGCCTTGGGCGATCAGCGGCGCAACCTAAGCAGCAATTCAGCGATTTGTCACACGATTGCTGGGCCGGGGGCAATCAGCCCCTCACCCCAACCCTCTCCCCGCAAGCGGGGCGAGGGAGAGGAGCGCGCACCGTCAGAACCCTCGCCCCGCAAGCGGGGAGAGGGCAGGGTGAGGGGCGGGCCGGCCGGTCAACAGTGGCCCAGCCAAACGAATCTTGCCTAGCGTCCCAACACACCTTCCCGGCGAAAGCCGGGACCCATTTCCGCCATGGATACCGGCTTTCGCCGGTAAAGCGAAGATGGTGGCCGGCGGCGCCGGGAAAGGTGTTTTCAACGCCCGCGCTACCAGCCTAGCCGTGGTTGGCCTGATAGCGCGAGTTGCGCAGCACGCGGCCCGGCAGGTTGCCGGTGTGATTGCCGTCCTTCATCAGCATCTGGCCGTTGACGAAGGTGGCGTAGATGCCCTGGGCCGGCTCCTTGAAGCGCCAGCCGCCGGCCGGGAAGTCGTGCACGATGAATTCGGGCAGCGGCTTCACGGTGTCGGGGTCGAAGATCGTGATGTCGGCGGTCATCCCCGGGCGCAACAGGCCGCGGTCGTAGAGACCGAAGGTCGAG
>Ga0307372_10009845_pt1 | contig 13067 bp, 14 predicted proteins | sample OX1MG_FD_202533 | JGI IMG/M metagenome (GOLD analysis project Ga0307372, IMG submission 202533) | Soil microbial communities from Risofladan, Vaasa, Finland - OX-1 | ecosystem: Environmental > Terrestrial > Soil > Coastal area > Acid sulfate soil | place: Finland: Risofladan, Vaasa | collected...
CGCGCCAGCACCATGTCCCGTATGAAGCCCAGGATGCGCGAGATGAGGGTCATGCCGCCCACCAGGGAGGTGGCCTTGAAGAGAGCGCGAGACATGCAGCTGAGATCCTGAAAACCAGACTATTCAATGGCCTGCATAATACCGGCCTTCAGCCGTCGCTGCCATGCGTGCTGCCGCAAACCGTGCGCCGGGAAACTGCTTGCATGTCTCATGCCGGCCCGAGACTGCATTGCGCGGGTGGGCTGAAATCCGTATAGTACGCACCCTTTCCGACCGCTTTCTGGGCGGTCATACGGTATTTTCAGGAGTCTCTACCTTGGCTAATACCAAGCAATCAAAGAAGCGCGCACGCCAGTCCGTGGTCCATCGTGAGCACAACGCTGCCCTGCGTTCCATGGTGCGCAGCTACATCAAGAAAGTGGTGAAGCTCACCGCCGAGGGCAAGAAGGCGGAAGCCGAAGCCGCCTACAGGGAGGCCGTACCGGTCATTGACCGCATCGCCGACAAAGGGCTCATCCACCACCACAAGGCCGCGCGTCACAAGAGCCGCCTGAACGAACGCATCCGCGCTCTCAAAGCCTGAGGACCGCGAGCATCTCCCAAAGCCGGCCTGGATGCCGGCTTTTTTATTGCCGCCGGGACATCGGCGTGCCATAGTTGCCGGGTATTTCCCAGTACCATACATAAAATCGGGGACGCAACCATGAAATCAGGCATCCTGCTGGCCATTCTGCTGGCCATGCTTCCACCCTCGGCTTTTGCCGCCGGTGCCGGGCAAATCCCGGTGCCGCTGCGTAACGATATTCTCCAGTTGATCAACATGACGGGCGGCGCTCATCTCGGACAGATGTTCGGCAATGCCATCGCTCAACAGATAATCAACAACCTGCGGGCCTCCCACCCCAGCATCTCGCCCAAGGCCTTCACGATCATCAAGGAAGAAACCAGTGGCATGCTGGCGGATCCGGGCATCTATAAACAGCTCACCGCGATGCTGGTGCCGATCTACGCCAAATATTACAGCGACGCGGATGTGCGGCAGATGATTGCGTTCTATAAGACGCCAATCGGACAAAAAATCATCCGCAACAATCCCGAGATTGCCCAGGCCAGCCTGCAGAACGGCGAGCAGTGGGGCAAGGACGTGTTGGCGCCGGAACTGGTGAAACGCATCCGCGCCCGTTTTCAGCAGGAAGGCATCGAGCTCGACCAGCCGGCAGGTGAATCTCCCAATGACCAGGGAGGCAGCCAAAACAGAAAGTAAAGCGATTTGGGTGCGCCCTGATAGATTTGTCTATCACGAACCCGGGCTTTATCAAAACCAGGTATTGATTCAAGATTTGCATGTATCGCCGTAAGTTCGACATGTTAGGCAGCTACCCGCTCAACAAACTGGGAATGCAGTCCGATAATTACTCGGATGTCCTGTGCATTACAATCAATCAATCCGAGATAGGCACATCATCCTGTTGAATGGCTTTGAGATCGCCACCGGGAGGCCACTCCAAGCAACCACGTTTGCCGATCAGTTGCTACGGTCAGAGCCTCAGGACTTTATACCGCCTCCATCCTTCCACGGAGATATTCGGCGAGCCAACCTATATCCAGGTGGCTGGCGACGCTGTTTTTGTTTTTTTGTATTGCCAGAATGACGATACGCCAACCTGAACATGGTTACCCACGTTGGGTACCATCTGCGTTCGCTAATGTCTATTGCATCCGGTCCATCCATATACGCCGCGTTTATCGTTGGATTGACATCCCGCCAGAAATTCCAAAACTTGTGAACAAGGGACTTGGTTATTAATGCCAGATCGCGGATACGCAATGACAGGATCAGCCTCCGCGAGCTTGGAAACCACGCACGCGTTGGAATGTTGAGCGCAGCAATGGCACAGTCATCGGCATCTGGAGGCAGTTGCTGCTGCAGATCAAAAGTTGACCGATAGCTATAAACCGGCGATTGACGAACCGCGTCTTCCGATATTTCCAGGCTGGTATGCGTCTTGCCAAGCAACTCGTTCCAACTCATTCCGGTCATCTGGTCAATCTCGCGATTAACATTTTGAACCCGCAAACGCCGATCGACACGCGAAATTATATCGGTCGAATGCGTAATCGGTTTGCAGGACTGGTATTTGCTGCTTGAGTTTCCCTCATAAGAATTCTTGTACTCTGTAATCACTTTAGAAAGGACTAGCAATGCAGCACGTTTTTCGTATATGAACTCATTGCACAGCAACTCGACATCTATCAGATCACTATGTGCCTCACTTAGTTTCAAGATACTGGCGCGGGTAACGGTCTTCGTAGTACTTTTGACATGCTCGAGAATCTCGATAATCCCTTCATTCGGAACGATGTCCTTGAGTGTCATTGCAAGAAATTGATTCCGGGAAAAGCCGTATTGCCGCACTGCGACGTCGTTCACCGCTAGGAATGCAAGGCTTACAAGATCAAGAATCCAGATAGATAACGGGTTGTGCTTAAACAGTAAAGAACTTTGCGCATGAATGTCGATACCGGTTTGAGTGAATGGAGCAGATATGGAATACGCCATGGTGGATCTCGGTTGTATTATCGGGTGTTAATGGGAGGTATCCGAAACACATGGCATTTCCCTGACAACCCTGTGGCAGAGTGCGCGGCTTCGTACCGCAAGAATCCTCCGAAGGCCGGACTTACTCTGTGCGCAACCGCACATAGAGGTAAATTTCTGGAGGAAATATTGGCCTGGAGCGATTCAGAAGCTCAATCACTGAGACAACAAAATCACTCGAGCTGCCGGCTAAAAAATACTTGTCAGCGGCTGAGATATTTGGAACGCAAGAAGCGGCTCAACTGATACAAAGAGATGGCGCGCCCCAGCCAAACACGAATTCTTGGAATGCCCCTTCCAAACGTCAGAAAGATTGTCAACATCGAGATTACAATGATCTGAGGGTGTTCCCTGATGGAGCGCGCTATCCGGAAACCGGCCCTCATCCACGCTAATGATTCCTCAAGACTTCTATGCACGTCGCCAAGCTGAGTACGTTGATTCGCGGCTCTTGTCACCAAGATCAAGCGGCGTTTTGACAATTCGAGGAGCCGCTGATTCATGGCGTCAAGTTAAGCCGTAATAGTGTGGACGGGTAGATTTATATCTAGCATCATGTTTGCAGCTCGGTATGATCTTTGTGCAGCTCTCCGAGGCTGGTGGCGAATAGTTTCGATTTCCTTCTCATTCGATATCTCAACCAACACAAGGATGAGATTCCCAGCAGCATATAGAAAACGGTGACACTGCCCAATGCGGCAATCCGATGCTCATTCCAAAACAGCGCAACTGCCAAGATTGACAGAAAGATCAGGGCCATACCGAGAAAGAATACCGCCAGTGTGCCTAGCAGGATAATCCCTGCAAGGCGTATCTTTTCTTCTTCGACTTCGGTTGCCAGAATCTCTAGGCGCGTATGCGCCACAGCAACCAGTGTTGCCACCAGCGTTTTAATAGAGGCTAATATTCCCCGTTGACGTTCGATGGGCGCACTATCAGGCCCCTCACTCATGACTTCGAGGATGCCGTCATCCGATGGGAAATGAATCCGATAATAAATCCAACTCCTGCAGCAACCAGCACAGACTGCCAGGGATTCTCATGTACATATTGGTCGGTTGCCTTGGCGGTGGCCCTGGCCTTCTCGGCGATAATATGTTGCGCTGCCGTCAATTTATGTTTTGCGTCAGTCAGGCGCTCAGACATTTTCATGCGAATCGCAGCGATTTTTTCACCGCCTTGATTTGCTGTCGCATTCAATAACTCTTCGCCATCTGCGAGTACCGCCTGGAAGTCCGCAACCAAACGATCTTCGCCATTATCAATACTTTTAGACTCGTTACCCTTCATGATCGATGCTCCTGATTAAATGTCACAATTACAACAGCTTGAATACGCTTGCCGCCCACAGCAGCATTTTGAAAAACGTCAGAAAGCCGGGTGGAATCAGCCGGAACCGTTCGGAATCACCGTCAGCCGGTTACTGACGCCTTTAACACCCTCCACATTACCTGCGATCGCCACGGCTTTATCACTATTCCTTTGTGAGTTGACCGTCCCCGTCAGAGTTACCATACCGTTGGTGGTCTCGACGTTGATCTGCAAAGTCTTTAGTCCCGGCTCAGCGAATATGGCCGCCTTGACCTTGGAAGTGATTGCGGTATCAGAGAGGGCCTGGCCTGTGCTTGTGGCGGCATTGTCAACGGCATTCCCGACGGTTTGCGCTGCCTGATCCACATTTTTTCCGGCAGTCTCGGCGGGTCCGGAACCCTGTCTGCCGCAGGCCGTCAATCCGATTGCCGACAACATCACGGTCATGACCATAGCTGTTCTAAGAATCTTCATAATCATGCGCTCCATGTTTGATGAATACTGATTACCATACACCGGCATACACGTTCAGTGAGAACGCTCTAAACGCCGGCTAAGCAATTGTCTAAACGCTTAAGTAACCCCATTGCATGGGGTAGCTCATCAGCTTGTTCTGCGGCCGCGCCGGGACACGCCGAATATCAACGACAGAATGAATAAGATGATGAATATCACAAACAGAATCTTTGCGATGCCAACGGCTCCGGCAGCAATGCCGCCAAATCCGAAGATGCCGGCAACAATCGCGATAACAAAAAATATTATGGCCCAGTACAACATATGTTTCGCTCCTAATTGAGCGTAGTTAATCGTTTCATTAACTACTACTTAGACGTTATGATCCACTCGCTCTTCAATCCAAGTATGCATATCTAAATATTAAAGACAAAGCCAGTGGCGGAGGGGCCACTGGCTTTGCACGTCGTTAAAAACGACACTGCCTAGCCCTATTTCGATTGAATACAGCTACAAACGCTATTCTCAATCAACCAACTGAAACACTTGGCGAAGATTCCGCTGCCGGGACGCATTTCTCCGAACAGGGCTGAACGCCGTGCTTCATGGAAAATACGGGTACTTCCGTGTACCCGCTTTGCGAGTTGTCTTTCAACAACCCACAGAGACAATCTACACTGATATGCTGGTTCCATCTGTACGCTGGCGCACACATCGCAAAGGCATATTTTTGATTGCTGAATGGCATTCGAGTGTAGTGATACCTTGTCAGCCGCAACGAGGTTGCCTCGAATACTAGCGGCATCCGAAACATTCGGTTATATCAGCCAGAACCCGGACGATTGTCCGGGAACCAACTGATATTCTGGAGTGTTTACTGCGAATTCTGATGACCCTTGACCGTCAGGTCATTGGTAACGGATTTCACATCGTCAACGCTTTGCGCAGCGTTCACTGCTGCATCAATCATCGCTTGGCTGTCGAGAAAACCGCTTAACTTGACGACGCCCTTGAAGGTTTCCACCGTGATTTCAGTGGAATCAACGTTAGACGTGCTCAATAACGCGGCTTTCACTTTGGCCGTTATCGCAGAGTCACTCAGATAACCACCGGTGCCCTCATGGGAGGCGGTCGAGGCGCAGCCCATCATCGAGACCAATAGGACTGTAAATATAAAAACGACAGGGAATTTACTGATTGCTTTCATTACGATGCTCCCGATAGATGATATTTTGAAAATAACAATTGCAAAAATACCGTTTTGCGGTTTGCTGGTGATGCCCTAAGGCCGCATGGTCATATGCTTCATCGCGGACGAATACGGATGCTCATCAGTCTATCGGAGGGTACATGAGAGAACATGCTGTTTCTGTGCGCTACCGCACATGCGGTGGTTGACTTCCGGTTCGGTACGCATGCGCCTATTTCGAATCCGCAAAATAAGCGATTGGACATATGCAGTTTTGCGATATTCATGATATTTGCTGTCCGTGCGTCAAAATAACGCCCCATACTTGGGGCGTTTGTTCTGCAATTGAACACTATTATTGTCGTATTGGATAACTGCCCGCGTGGGCCCTGGCTCGATCAGAGCGGGATCACCAGGCCGATGCTGGCGATGGTATCGCCGAAGTTGCCATTTCCCAATGTGCGCAGATATTGCGCTTCGAAACGGATGGCCCCGTCCCAGTCCCAGGGGGAGGTGGTAAATCCCAGGCCGGCGGTGCCGTAGCCATTGGTCTGGCTGCTGCTAAAGCTTGTACGCTGATCATTGGCACCGGCGCCGAACTCTGCAAATGGCGCAAAATCCTTGCTGCGCCCCCCAAAAAACCACAGGCCGTTCACTCCGTAAGCGGTTTCATGCGACGAACCAGGAAGGCCGTTCTTGTAATCTGTTTTATAGTCAATAACGCCTAGTTCCAGGTTCCAGGTGTCTGAGACCGGCGCACCGATATCAAATTGCCACCCGCCGCCGTTTACCACGCCGCGTTTGCTGTCAGGCCATGCATAACTGTACTGGGGTGCAATATACCAACTGTTACTGTAGGCCTGCTCATCCGCAAACGCACTGTTACACGCCAAGGTCATCAGCCCGAGAAATACTAATAAAAGTCTCCATTTCATGTCATTACCTCAAATGTTGCTTGTTTATCGGGATTGGATGGCCGCCTGTGCCGAATAAATAATCAACTTTGGCAGCCTTGCATTTATTAAATACCCACATGCAGTTGCGGAAACTTTCGATTCCGGTGTGCATGAAATCAAATACGTTATTGCTGCGGGTATTTTATAAACATGACCGATTTACGGCCAACGGTCATAATACAGAGACGATTCAACTAGCACCGTGCGGTGGCGCACACAGGTGGCATCGGCATTTGCGACTTTTATTTTCTTCTCAAGCCATAATGCGGCGCGCCATGACACTGACGATAGGCAACGCGATACGCCGGGTGACGACGCCAAGTTCGAGTGGCTTTAGCAGTGCACGTGTATTCATTTTATTTGGAAAGTAGCGCATAAATAAGCGCCGGCAGCGCCTTTGCATAGATAGGTATATGCTCATATCAAAAGGTTCGCTGGGGTGGCAGGCGCCATACACATGCTTAAGCGCCACGAGACTGGCATTGCCGTCATACATTCTCAAGCGATGCAGTAAGGTGCGGAGCACCTGTGCTCGATGGGTATTCTCACTTTCACGATAGCGGATAAAGTAGCGGTAAAAGTGCTGGCAATGGCGCAGCTCATCTTCGCGAATACGCTGGGCCACTATGCCCAAGATGGGATCCTGCCTAAGGTGGCTGAGTGCCTCATAATAGCCCGCGGCGCACATCTCCATCACATAGCGTGAAGCCATTTCCAGACTGCGCATGTCTTCCAAGGGTGCTGACAGGCACTTGGGCGCATATTCCATGAAGAAAAACTGGTACGCTGAATTCCAGTCGAACTGCGGCCACACCGACTGTACATAGTGTTTGAGAATCTGGCCATGCTGCATTTCTTCATGCTGCCAGTGCAAATTTAGCCAGCCGCCAACCTCGATATCATCGGAAAAATAATCAACGAGCTTGACCGCATCAAGGCTGCTTGCCGTCTTGACAAAGGAAGCCGTAGCGACGAGGTAAAAAAGTTCCTCTTCATTAACCACCGCTTCGCGTTCAATGGCATGCCACGGAATTGCATCTTCCGGCAACCCGGACTCAGGGCCGGCGGATTCCGGATGCGCCATGGATGACGGGTTCTGCATGCTTTCAGCTCCTGTTTGAACGCTTGTCTGCGACCTGATTTCTGCAAGGCCATTGATACGCCATTGTCTCGGTAGCGTCTGTTCGCCAACACACGTATTGGATATTCCGAGTGTTTTTGTCTTTTCCAAGAAAAATTATGTGATTAGGAAATATAATTAATATATAACCTTAAGAACTTTCCACACCGTTGCTTGCGTCCTCACCAAATCGGCGTTTCCCCAAGCACGTCATTCAAAACCTCCTTTACTTTTGTGGGTTACAAACCGGAGGATTTGGAGCTCGTCCGGCATCCTTTTCACCCAGGTTGCTAAGAAAGGCTCCCAACAAAATACGCATACAGCCTGTGGCAGGCGCTCAGAAAATAACGCGCGCACCTCAACACCCGGTATTTGCCCCAAAGCCAAAGAATTCTGGGTCGCACCAATCATCTATCCTGCGGGCGCCCCCGACCTGTTTCGGAGCTTGAAATGGTTCGCGTCCATTTTTATAATTTCGTTTGACCATTGAAAGTGTGCGCTTGGCGAGAGACACTGTAGCAATACAATATAGGTCATGATCGAATTTACGAGAGCAGCCTGCAATGCCTGAATTAGTGAGCCCGAAACAAAATAAACTGCTGGCCGCCCTGCCCGATGCGGATTACCAGCGCATCGCTTCTCAGCTGGAACTGGTGTCGTTGCCATTAGGCGAATCCATCTATGAATCCGGCGACAAGATCGACTATATCCATTTCCCCATCAGCTGCATTCTTTCCCTGCTGTATGTCATGAAGAACGGCGCCTCCGCGGAGATCGCGGTGGCCGGCTCTGAGGGTTTGGTGGGGATCGCCCTTTTCATGGGAGGCGGCAGTACCCCCAGCCGGGCGGTGGTCCAAAGCGCCGGGCACAGCTACCGGATGAAAGGCACTACGCTGAAGCAGGAATTCGACACGAGTCATGCTTTACAGCTGTGCTTGCTGCGCTACACGCAAGCGCTGATTACCCAGATGTCCCAGACCGCCGTGTGTAACCGGCATCATTCAGTGGATCAACAATTGTGCCGCTGGTTACTGTTGAGCCTGGACCGGTTGTCGTCCAACAAATTGGAAATGACCCAGGAACTCATCGCCAACATGCTCGGGGTGCGGCGCGAAGGCGTGACCGAGGCGGCGGGCAAACTGCAAGCCCAAGGCATTATTCACTACAGCCGCGGCCATATCACCGTCCTTAATCGCTCGGCGCTGGAATCACAGGTGTGCGAGTGCTACCAAGTGGTGAAGACCGAATACGACCGGCTGCTCAACAAGGGCGCCTAGACTGCTGAACCTGTCGCTCGGCTTTTTCAAGTCCTCACCTCACAGGCAGCACGAACCGCGATGGGAGCATCCAGCATGCGTAGCCGTGCAATAATGGCGCCGCACGCTGCGTACGCCAATACTTACGTGCGCTCTCCGCGGCTTATTTTCAACCTTCAAATCCGTCCCAAGTTGATCGAGTGCTTCAATCCTGACTGACCCAGCACAACAGAGCTTAGCTGTTGATCATTACTTAACAACCCGCTGTTCGTATGATGCGTAGGTTTAATGATCGAGGATGCGGCTTGGAATCACCCGATTTTGTCCAAGAATCGTGAGCGGCTACTGGACCACCATCGGCAAGCTTCAGGCGGCCGCTCCCATGCGTCGCAGCCAGCGAAAATGCGCGGCCAGCGCCGCGGGGAAGCTGGGATTCGCCGCGTAGGGCACGCCGAACTCCCGACAGGTGTTTTCGACCACATCGGATATGGCCGGGTAGTTCACATGGCAGAGCGTCGGGAACAGATGGTGCTCGATCTGGAAGTTCAGGCCGCCCACCAGCCACGACACGATGCGGCTCTTGCGAGCGAAATCCACGGTGGTCTCCACCTGGTGTACCGCCCACGGCTTCTGCATGCGGCCGGTGTCCGGCCGCGGCTCCGGGAAGTGCGCCTGCTCCACCGCATGCGCCAGCTGGAACACCACACTCAATACGATACCCGCCACCACCACGGTGATGACATAGAAGAGTGCCACCACCCACAGGGGATGGAACAGCAGTGGGATACCGAAAGCGAGCGCCAGGAACACGAGCTTGCCACCCGCGAACAGCGCGAACTCCCAGCCGCGCGGACGGGGAAGGTGGTTCACGCCCATACGCCCGGTGATAACGTCATGAAAGTCGTCGAATAGCTGCCACTTGATAACCATCACGCCGTACAGCGGCCACAGGTACCACTGCTGCCAGCGATATAGGGCACGGCGCGGCTGCTGTGGACTCAGGCGTCCGAAGATGCCGAGATCTATGTCGGTGTCGTGACCCGCCACGTTGACGTACATGTGATGGAACACCACGTGTTTCCAGCGCCACACATAGGAGCTGCCGCCCACCAGGTCCAGGGTCATGGCCATGAACTTGTTGACCCAGGGATGGTTGGAATAGGCTTTGTGGCCGCCGTCATGCTGGATGTTGAAGCCGATTTCGGCGGTCGCAACCCCGAGCAACGTGGCAAGCGGCAGCGCCTGCCACCAGATGCGGGCAGCAAATACGAGGAGACAATAAGAGAGCGCGAACACGGCGAAGATTACCGCAGTCTTCAGGTACATACGCGGGCAGTCGCGCTCTTTCAGCCCCTGGTCGTGGATACACGTCCCCACCCGCTGGCGGAGCACGCGCAGGAAGCCGGTATCAGGGGCGAATTTCAGGCGCTGGCCGGAATCCACAGCGACATGTTCCACCACGGTTTCATAGGCGGGTTTCGATGCGTATTGCATAAACGTAGCTCTTGAACCAAATTACTCTGGTTACAGGATAGCAATTCTAGAGAGTTGCAGGCATTAATATAAGTCAACAATCTCCACCGCCGCTGCAGAGGCCGTATGCGCCGCGCTTGGGTCGCGCAAGGCGCTTACTTTACCTGTTAAATGCACTTGCAAAGTCAGATTCAATTTCAAGAATTCCTCTAAATCCAGCCCATAAATATTAGACCAAAAATTTCACGTCTTTTGTACGTTAGCGCACATAGACGTTTCCAGAAATGGTCTAAAATTAGCATGTTAATTCTCGATCATAAGTTTTTCTGAAGGTACGAGGATTCCATATCCATGCACAAGGTTTGATAATCGTGCCAATAACCGCTAACCCGAAAGATAATTACATACTCGCTTCACTGCCCGCGGAGGCCTATGCGCGGCTATTACCGCACCTGGAACAGGTTTCGCTTACGCTTGGACAATCTCTCTATGAATCCGGAGTTGAGTTGAAATACATGTACTTTCCCATTGACTCCATTATTTCGCTGCTCTATATCTCAGAAAACGGTTCGTCGTCCGAGATTTCAATCGTGGGTTTTGAAGGGATTCTCGGCATCGGATTGTTCATGGGAGGCGGAGGTGCGCCAAACCGCGCGATTGTCCAAAACGCAGGCACCGCCTACCGTCTGAATGCGGAGCTATTGAAAGACGAATTTGCTGCGGGCGGCTCATTGCTGCTGCAATTATTGCGTTACACCCAGGCGCTCATGACGCAGATGGCGCAGACCGCAGTATGCAATCGCCATCATTCCATAGAACAACAGCTTTGCCGCTGGGTATTGCTTAGCATCGATCGGCTGCCTTCGAACGAGATGAAAATGACGAACGAATTGGTGGCCAATATGCTCGGCATCCGTCTAGATAAGGTCACAGATGTGGCATCGCGATTGCAATTCGCGAGATTGATCCACTATGACCACGGCAGCATTACCGTGCTGAACCGTCTTGAGCTGGAAATCCTGGTTTGCGAGTGCTATCAGGTCATCAAGAAAGAATATCAGCGGCTCCAACCAGAATTAATGGCTGCTTGATCCCCCACCACCAGCTTAATCCGTTGTGATTTGAACGAGTCTTAAGCAACGCTGCAACATCTGCGAACTTCCTTTCGATGCCATCAACCGATGCAATACGCTATTACCAGCGTAGCAACCAAGCTGGAGCGGGAAAGCAATGAGCAGCAGGAAACTGACTGTAGATGAAGAGCTGGATCAACTTCAGCGTGAAACCTTCGCCTATTTCCTGCACGAGACCAATCCGGTCAATGGGTTGGTAATAGACCGGACCTCCCCAAATTCGCCCGCCAGTATCGCCGCCATCGGTATGGCGTTGTCGACCTATCCAGTCGCCGTCGAGCGTGGATTCATGCCGCGTGCCGCGGCGGTACAGCGCACGCTTACAACACTGCGTTTCTTCTGGAACAGCCCGCAAGGCCCCGAACCGGACGCGACCGGCTACCGGGGCTTTTACTATCACTTTCTCGATATGCACACCGGCCGGCGTGCGTGGTTAAGCGAACTGTCCACGGTGGATAGCGCCTTGCTGCTGGCGGGCGCGCTGTCCGCAGAGCGCTATTTCGATGCGGATACCCCCGACGAGCATGAGCTCCGTCACTTGGCCGATGCGCTCTACCGCCGCGCCGATTGGCAATGGGCACAGAATCAGGGCGCAACCGTGACTATGGGATGGAAGCCGGAGAGTGGTTTCCTGCCCTATCGCTGGGAAGGTTATGACGAAGCGTTGATACTCTACACATTGGGGCTGGGTTCGCCCACGCATCCGCTGCCCACAGCCAGCTACGCCGCCTGGACCGACACTTACGAGTGGAAAAGCAGTTACGGCTATGAATATCTGTATGCCGGTCCATTGTTCATCCACCAGCTCTCACACATCTGGATTGATTTTCGGGGCATCCGTGATGCATTCATGCGCGCCAAAGACAGTGACTATTTCGAGAACAGCCGCCGCGCCACCTACGTGCAGCAACAATATGCAATCAACAACCCGCTCAAGTTCGAAGGCTACAGCAAATACTGTTGGGGGCTCACCGCCAGCAATGGCCCGGATCCGGAGACGCTCACGGTTAAAGGTGTTCAGCGGCAATTTTACGGCTATATAGCACGTGGCGTGCCGGATGGACCCGATGACGGCACCATTTCACCCTGGGCAGTAGCGGCTTCTCTGCCGTTTGCGCCTGAAATTGTTCTGCCAACCATTGACTATTTCATTCACCAGGTCAAATTGAAAGCCGCTGACCCCTATGGTTTCAAAAACAGTTTCAATCCTACCTATCCGGAAAAATCCTCCAATCCCTACGGTTGGGTATCACCCTACCATTGCGGCCTGAATCAGGGACCGATAATTCTGATGATTGAGAATCAACGTACGGGTCTACTCTGGCGCTTGATGCGCGCGTGTCCCTATGTTACCAACGGCTTGCAGCGAGCTGGCTTTTCCGGAGGCTGGTTACCCAATAACCCCATATCCGCATAACATTTTCATTCACACAGAGTCTGATAACTTTACTGTCCAGGCGGCGGTGGGCCCGCATTGTGCTTGCGGCGTGCCGGTGGGGGTTTGGATTCGGGGGGCTGCATGTGCGGCGGTGCACGCCGTTCGGGTTGCCTGGCATACGGGTGTGGCGGTTGCG
>Ga0307372_10009846_pt1 | contig 13066 bp, 10 predicted proteins | sample OX1MG_FD_202533 | JGI IMG/M metagenome (GOLD analysis project Ga0307372, IMG submission 202533) | Soil microbial communities from Risofladan, Vaasa, Finland - OX-1 | ecosystem: Environmental > Terrestrial > Soil > Coastal area > Acid sulfate soil | place: Finland: Risofladan, Vaasa | collected...
TTACATCCTGCACACGGTCGCAACCTTCGAGGAGCAGGCGCTGCCGGGTGCGCAGATGGCCGCGCGTGTTCAAAAGATACAATGCGAAGAGGGGCTGCCCTGGCTGGTTGCCGAGCGCGGTGGCAAGCTCGTCGGCTACGCCTATGCCACGCAGTGGAGGCAGCGCTCTGCCTACCGCTGGTCGACCGAGACCGCGGTCTATCTCGAGCCGGACTGCTGCGGCCGCGGAACCGGCACACGACTGTATGAGCAGTTGCTCGGCGCGCTGCGTACACGTGGCATGCATCTGGCGATCGGAGGCATCGCGCTGCCGAATGTGCCCAGCGTGGCGCTGCACGAGAAGTTCGGCTTTGAGAAGGTGGCGCAATTTCGCGAAGTCGGACGCAAGTTCGAGCGCTGGATCGACGTCGGTTACTGGCAGAAATGTCTGTGAGGCAAGCGGCCCATGCCCTCTTTTGACGCGGTCTCCAAGGTCGATGTTCATGAACTCACCAACGCCGTGGATCAGGCTCGGCGCGAACTGGACAAGCGCTACGATCTGCGCGGTACTGGTGCGCGTTTCGAACTGGAAGGCCTGGTGATCACGCAGTTCGCGCAGAGCGAATACCAACTCGAGCAGCTGCTGGAGATCCTGCGGCTGCGACTGGCCGCGCGCGGCATCGACCTGCGCTGCATGGAGCTGGGGGCCGTGGAAACCAACGTGGCGGAGGCTCGCCGCCAGATCACGATCAAGCAGGGTATCGAGCAGGCCGTGGCCAAGAAACTCGTCGCCCGTCTCAAGGAATCCAAGCTCAAGCTCGATGTCCAGATCAGCGGTGACAAGCTGCGGGTCAGTGGCAAGAAACGCGACGATCTGCAGGCGGCCATGGCGCTGCTGCGCAAGGGCGATGTCGAGGTGGCGCTGCAGTTCGAGAACCTGCGCGACTGACCTATGAGCGCGCCTATCATGCCCGACCCGCATGTCGCGAGTTCCACGTTCGAAGGCCGGCACCGCCTGCGCGCCTGGTTGCGGCCGTGGGCGCCGCGCCTGGCTGCGCTGATGGCCGTGCTGATAGCCATGGTGGCGGCGCCGGGAGTCGCGCCGGCGCTGGGCGCCGTACCGGCACCGCCGGCTGCGCCGCCGACGGGTGCGCGCAGTGTCATCCGCATCGTCGCGGCGGAGAACTTCTACGGCGATGTGGCGCGGCAGGTGGCGGGCCCGGACGCGCGCATCGTCAGCGTGCTGCGCAATCCGGCATCCGATCCGCATCTGTTCCAGGTCGATGTGCCCACGGCGCGCGCACTCGCGGCGGCGGACCTGCTGATCTATAACGGCCTGTATTACGATGCCTGGGTGCCGCGGCTGCTCTCGAGCATGCCCTCGTCCACCCGCCGCGTGATCGAAGTGGCGGCACTGATGCATCGGCAGGGTGCCGATGCCAACCCGCACCTATGGTACGACCCCGCAACCATGCCGGCGCTGGCGCGAGCGCTCGCGGCGCAGCTGCAACAGCTCGACCCCGCCCACGCGAGCGCATACGCGCAGCGTCTGCAGCGCTTCCTGGAATCGATGCGTCCGATCGATGCACAGATTGCGCAGCTGCGCCGCCGCTACGCCGGGATGCCCGTGACCGCTACCGAGCCGGTGGCGAACTATCTGACGGCGGCAATCGGGCTGACGATGCGCGGGCAGCGCTTCGCGCTCGCGGTGATGAATGATACCGAGCCGGGGGCACGGGAGACGGCGGCGTTTGAGCGCTCCCTGACAGAGCGGCAGGTGCGCGTGCTGATCTACAACGAGCAGGCCGGCGGCAGCGCGATACAGCGCCTGGTGGGCCTGGCACACCGCTCGCACGTGCCGGTGGTCGGCGTCACCGAGACCGAGCCGCCTGGCCTGGACTATCAGCAGTGGACGCTCATGCAGCTGTCCGCACTGGGCCGGGCCCTGTCGAGTTCCCATCCTTGAGCGCGCGTCCTTGAGTGCAGTCGAATTCGCGGCCGTTTGCCTATCTGTGGGTGGGCGGCGCATCCTGACCGATGTCGACCTGACACTGCGGGACGCCGAGTTCATTGGCGTGCTCGGCCCCAACGGCGCCGGCAAGACGACCCTGCTGCGCGCGATTCTCGGCCTGGTCAGGCCGGTGGCCGGCAGCATCCGCGTGCTGGGCGCAGCGGCGATACGCGGCAACCCGGCTATCGGTTACATGCCGCAGACGCGCAGCCAGAGCGCCGCCGCTCGCCTGAGCGGTTGGGATTTCCTCGCCAGTGCCGCCCAGGGCCACCGCTGGGGCCTGCCGATCGCGAACGCGGCCGCGCGCAGGCAGATCGACCGGGCACTGGAGCGCGTGGGCGCGGGTCAACTGGCGCGGCGGCCGCTGGCGCAACTGTCCGGCGGAGAGCGCCAGCGGCTGCTGCTGGCGCAGGCACTGCTCGGCCAGCCACGCCTGCTGCTACTCGATGAGCCGCTGATCAGCCTGGACCCGCATCACCAGCGCAGCGTGGTCGAGCTGACGCGCCAGGTGCAGCGCGAGCTTGGGATCAGCGTGCTGTTCAGTGCGCATGAGCTCAACCCTCTGCTCCAGGTGCTCGATCGCGTGCTGTATCTGGGCAACGAACACGCGGCGCTGGGCACGGTGGATGAGGTCATCACCGGGCCGGCGCTGTCGCGCCTGTATGGCTCGGATATCGAGGTGGTGCATCTGAATGGCCGCATCTTCGTGATGTCCGGCGGTCAGGAGATCGAGCGCGACGAGCACCGTCATCATCATGGCTGAGCGGTGCCGCGATGTTTGAATACGATTTCATGCGCAACGCCTTCGGTGCCGCGACGCTGGTGGCGATCCTGGCCGGCTGCACCGGCTACTTCCTGGTGCTGCGGGCGCAGACCTTCGCCGGGCATGCGCTGGCGCACGTCGGGTTCGCCGGCGCCACGGGCGCGGTGCTGGTGGGCATCTCCCCACTATGGGGATTTCTGCTGGTGACCCTTGCCGGCGGTGTCGGCATGGGGTTGATGGGCGAGCGGCTGGAAGGCCGCGATGTCGCAATCGGCATCGTGCTGGCGGTGTCGCTGGGCGTGGGGCTGCTGTTCCTGCATTTTTTTACCTCCTATGCGGCGCAGGCCACCGCGCTGCTGTTTGGCAACCTCCTGGGCGTGGACGCCGCGACCCTCGAAATACTGGCGGTGCTGACGGTCGTGAGCCTGGCGGCACTGGCGCTGCTGTCTCGTCCGCTGCTGTTCGCCAGCCTGCAGCCGGAGCTGGCCGAGGCCAAGGGAGTCTCGCTGCGCCTGATATCGGTGCTGTACCTGGCGGTCGTGGCCATCGCCACCGCCGAGTGCGCCCAGATCGTCGGCGTGCTGCTGGTATTCGGCCTGATGATCGCGCCGGCCGCCGCGGCGCAGCGACTGTGCAGCGCCCTGTCGACTGGGGTGTTGCTCGCGGTGGTGTTCGCCCTCGCCGATGCCTGGGTCGGCCTGGCGCTGGCCTACTACACCGATTGGCCCAGCAGTTTCTGGATCATCGCACTGAGCGGGGTCACCTACCTCGCCTCGACCCTGCCGCGGCCGGCGCGCGGCTGAACGCACCGGCGTTAGTGCGCGCGAGGGCAGCAGCCCTCTGCGGCGTATTAACTTCCATGGCGCGGGTATAGCGTGGGCGTGACGCTTCACCGCACGTGAACCTTAGCGCGTGCGCCGCACTCAAACCACGTATTGCGCCGGCGCAACCATGGTCGACCCGGCATTGCGATACTATATGGGGGTACCAGCCCATACTACCGGGGGGTACCGCGCGGCTCGGATAACGTAGGCAGATCGCGGAAGGCAGATGGACGAGTTCGACACCCCTTCTTCATCGCACAGCGCGGGGCACGGCGCAGGCGAATCGGTCACCTCCCGCGCCCATCGGTTGCTGCGGCGCCTGGCGTGGCTGTACGGTGGCATCACCATCGCGGTGGTGCTGCTGCTGGCGATGGCGGCGGCGCCGGCGGCGATGCTGCCGCGGGCGCACGCGCTGGCGCACGAGACGCTGGTCAACGGTCTGGCGGCCATGGTGCTCTCGGCGCTGCTGCTGGCGCTGACCGCCCTGGCGGCAGCGCTGGCGTTGACCACGGCGCGCTACCGTTACGCTATGGCCGGGCCTGGGACCGTATTCTCCGCGCGTGTGCACTGGTCACTGGCCGAGCCTGGCTTTGCGGCGCGGCAATTGCAGGCACTGATCGTGCCGGTCGGTGCGTTGCTGATCTGGGTGGCGGCGCGAGTGCTGTGGCCGGCGGCGCACACTGAACTGGGTGCCGCCGGCAACGTTGCCGCGGCGGTGGTGTTTGCGCTGGCATTCGTGTCGCTGATGGCCGAGCGGCTGATGAACGCCTTTCCGGCGCCGCAATTGCCGGAAGCGCCCAGCCTGAGGCGAGTGCTGCTGCTGGTCACGTTGCTGCTCACCGCAGCCGGCCTGGTACAGGTGGGTCACAGCGCCAGGCTCTCGTGGATGCGCTGGCCGGCGATGGTGATCATCGCGGTACCCTGCGTGGTCGTGCTGGAGCTCGCGCTACGGGCGCTGGCGCGCCTGTTCCTGCCGGCGCCGGCCGCCGCGAATGCCAGGGCGGTCAGCGACAGCGTCATCGCCGGGGTGATCACCGGCGGTCCGCGCGCCCCCGGAGCGCTGCTGCGCACGCATTTCGGACTGGACTTCGCGCGCAGTTGGGCGCTGCGGTTCTTGAGCGCGGCGGTGCTGCCGGCGATCCTCGGCACCGCGCTGCTGTGCTGGGCGCTGAGCGGCCTGAAGCTGATCGACCTGGGACATCGGGGCGTGTATGAGCGCTTCGGCGCACCGGTGGCGGTCTATGGGCCGGGACTGCACCTGCTGCTGCCCTGGCCGATGGGGCGGCTGCGCCTGGTCGACTACGGCACGATTCATTCGGTGCCGATCGGTGTCGACGCGGCCACGCAAAAGAGCATTCCGGTGCAGCAACGGATCAGCGCGGAGGCGGTCCCGCCGCTGAGCCTGAACCGGCTGTGGACGAGCGTGCACGCGGACCAGGCGCATTACCTGGTCGCAAGCCAGGGTACCGGCGAACAGGGCTTCCAGAGCGTGGATACGGAAATCTTCGTGCTCTACCGCATCGGGCTGACCGACGCGGCCGCGCGCGCGGCCGTCTATACGCTCACCGATCCGCCGGCGCTGATCCGCCAGGTGGCGAGCAGCCTGGTGTTGCGCTTTTTCAATTCCCGCACGCTCGAGCAGGTGATCGGGGCGCAGCGCGAGAACGTCGAAGGGCTGCTGCGCGGCGAGCTCTCCGCCGACCTCGCCTCTTACCATGCCGGCATCGACATCGTGTCGGTGCAGATCGAGGAGATCCATCCGCCGGTCGGTGCCGCCGCGGCCTACCACGCCGTGCAGGCTGCCAAGATCGACGCCAGCGCCAGCATCGCCGATGAGCTCGGCCGCGCCAAGCGCACCGCCGGGGTGGCGCAACAGGAGGCGCATGAGCTGGTCGCGGCCGCCACGGCGCAGGCCGCCGAAACGCGCGACGCCGCAGCCTCGCAGGCGTATCGGTTCAATATCGACCAGCGCACCTACGCGGCCGATGGCAGACCGTTTCTACTCGAGCGGCTGTACGGCAACCTCACCGAGGCGCTGCGCGGCAAGCGGCTGACGCTCATGGACGCCCGCCTGGGCGCGGGGGATGGCCCAATCATCGACATGCGCCCGCCCGGCGCAACCGGTGCCATGGTGTCATTGCCGGCTGCGGCGCCGCAGGAGCCGCCGGCGCTCACCATCCTGGGGAACACCTACGACAACCTGGACTCCGAGCCGTCATTCACCGACGCCGATTGAGGCGCAGGAACATTCAATGGCTACGCGCGACGACGTTTCCGACGACGTTTCGACTCTGCAGGATCGGCAGGAGCGGCGCGACAGCGATCGCGACCGCCTGCTGCGCGCCTATGTGCGCACCGGTGTCGCCACACTGATCGTACTGGCGGCCATCTGCGCGGCCTGCATCGTGATGGTGCCGGCTGGCCAGGCCGACGTGATCACCCGCTTCGGCAAGCCGGTACGCGTGTTGACGCAGCCGGGCCTGGCGTGGAAGTGGCCGGCACCGTTCGAGAGCGCCATCCCGGTCGATCTGCGACTGCGCACCACCTCCACCGGCCTGCAGGATGTGGGGCTGCGCGACGGACTGCGCGTACTGGTGCAGGCCTACGCCGCCTGGCAGGTACCGGACGATCCGCAGCAGCTGCTGCAGTTCCTGCGCTCGGTGCGCAATCAGCCCGACGAGGCGGCCCGACAGTTGCGCAGCTTCGTCAACGCGGCGCTGCACATCACCTCCAGCAATTTTGGGCTGTCCGACGTCGTCAACATCGACCCAACCAAGGTGCGTTTGAATGACTTCGAGCAGCAACTGCGCGGCCAGGTCGCCGCGCGTATGCGGCAGGTCTACGGCATCGACGTGCGCCAGGTCGGCATCGAGCGCATGACGCTGCCTGATGAGACCCTGGCGGCCACCGTGGCGAGGATGAAGGCGGAACGCGAGACCGTGGCCGCCGCGGTCACCGCGGAGGGCCTGCAGAAGGCGGCCGGTATCCGCGCCGATGCCGATCGCGACGCGCGCGTAGTCGTGGCGCAGGCGCGCGAGAAGGCGGCCGGCATCCAGGCGGATGCCGAGCAGGCCGCGGCCACGATCTACGCCAATGCCTACCGCCGCGACCCGAGCCTGTACACCACGCTGCGATCGCTCGATACGATCGACCAGCTGGTCGGGCGCAACACCAGCCTGATCCTGCGCACCGATGCCGCGCCCTTCCGCGTCCTGGTGGACGGTCCCGGCGCGCTGGGAGCGCTGACGCCCAGCGCAGCGTCGACCGATAAGCCGGCGCGCGCGCACGTTCATGCCGGTGCTGCGGACCGGGCCGCGGCGGCGCCGAAGGCGACGCAGGCCGCGAAGCGGCCATCACGGCTGGCCGATCGGGTGGCACCGCAGCCATGAGGGCCACCTGCCGATGAATGCCCTGCCCGACAGCCCCGACGTCCCTACGAGCCCCGGCGCGACCCGTGCGCCGGCGGGGCCGCCGCCATTGGCCCCGCCCGGACCGATCGCGCAATCGGTGGCGATTGGATTTCGCACGGTGTACATCGCCACGGCGCTGCTGCTGCTGGTGTGGCTGGCCAGCAATGTGCGCGAGATCGCTTCCGACAGCCAGGCGGTGGTGCGCCGCTTTGGCCGCATTGTGCGCTCACAGGAAGCCGGCCTGCTGATCGCGTGGCCACGCCCGATCGAGGAAGTGCAGCTGCTGCCGGGGCCGGAGCGACAACTGAGCCAGCAGGTGCCGGCGCTGCCGGCGCCGACCGAGAAGTCCGCCGCGCTGATCGGCCCGGGCCCTGGCGGCCCAGGCTCCCCACTGCCGGCGAATGCCGAGGCCTATCTGACCGGCGACGGCAACGCGGTGCTGCTCGATGCCACGCTGGTGTACCGGATCAACGATCCGGTTGCCTATTCGCTCGAGGAGAGCCACGTTCCCGCCGCGCTCGAGCGCCTGTTTCACGCCAGCGCCGTTCAGGTCGCGGCGGGGCGGAATCTGAATGACTTTCTGGTGGTGCCGGACGATGTGCAGCAGGCCAGTGAGAGCCACCCCGTGATGGCGCTGCGCGCCGAGGTGCGCAACACGCTGCTGCAGTCGGTCAATGCGCGGCTGCAGGCACTGTCTGCCGCCGGCACGCCGCTGGGCGTGGACGTGGAGCGCATCGACATGACTCCGTTGCTGCCGCCGGAGGCGAAGGCCGCTTTCGACGCGGTGCTGGTGGCAGCGCAGGCGGCCGATCGCGGTGTCGCCACCGCGCGCACCGACGCGGAGCGCCGGCGCCAGGGAGCCAATCAGCTCAGTGAGCGCCTGATCAGCTCCGCGCAGGCAACCGCCAAGGAAATGGTGAGTTCGGCCACGGTGGCCACCTCGACCATCCTGCCGCTCGAGCACGAGGAAACGGCGCTGACGCGCAGCAGCCTGCTGCTGAATCAGTACCGCGCCCGCGTCAGTGACATTATGAACCGCGTCGGCGCGGTCACGCTGGTCGATCCGAAGAGCGGTGCGCGCTTCCTGATGCCGGGCAAGATGCTCGCGCCGACCCAGGCGGCGGCGCCGTCAACGGATCAGACACCGCCCGCACCCACCATTCTGATGCCGGCACCGGCCAGCGCACCGCTGGAAATCACGCCGTCGGGGATACAGCAATGAACGCAGACCTGCAGGATCGCAACGATTCGAGCTGCTGTACGTCGGTGGTACCACTGCCGCTCACCGACCGCGAGGGCCGGGAGGGCAAGCCGGCGATGCTGCTGGATCGTACCGAGCGGATGATCCTCGGCTCGCGCCTGACCGTGGCGCTGGCGGCGCTGTGCCTGGTGGCCGTCGCCGGCGGCATGCGCCTGTTCCTGCCGGCCGAGCGCGGCATCTCGGAGCTGGTGGCCGGCGCCGGTGCGGCGCTGGTTGCGATCCCGGTGTTCGTCGAGGCCTGGCAGAGCCTGCGGCATCCGAGCCTGCATGGCATCACCGACCGGCTGGTCGCGCTGGCGCTGATCGCGGCCTGGGCCACCGGCGATCTGATGACCGCCGCCTTCCTGCCGATCGTGATGACGCTCGGCCACGTGCTCGAGGAGCGCAGCATGCTCGGCTCGCACGAGGCGGTGCGGGCGCTGACGCGGCTGACCGCGGCCGACAGCCGCCGGCTGCTCCCCGACGGGAGCGTGGAGTTGGTGCCCAATTCGCAGCTGCAGGCCGGGGACCTGATCGAATTGCGTGCCGGCGATCGCGTACCAGCCGACGGCACCGTAGAACGCGGCAATTCGAGCCTGGACATGGCCTCGCTGACCGGTGAGTCGGTGCCGGTCGAGGTTGGCGAAGGGGGCGAGGCGCTTGCCGGCGCGATGAACATCGATGGGTTGCTGCAGGTGCGGCTCAAACGCGTCGGCGCTGAAAGCACCCTCGGCCGCATCATTGCGCTGATGCGCGACGCCGAATTCGCCAAGCCGCCGGTGACGCGCCTGCTCGACAAGTACGCCGGGCAGTACATGACGCTGGTGCTGCTGGTGGCCGGCGGGGTGTGGCTGATGACCGGCAACACCCCGGCGATGCTGGCGGTGCTGGTGGCCTCGTGTCCCTGCGCGCTGGTGCTGGCGGCGCCCTCCACCGCGGTGGCGGCGATCGCCGTGGCCGCACGCCATGGCATCCTGATCAAGGGCTCGGCATTCCTGGAGCATCTGGCCGACGTCTCCTCGGTCATCTTCGACAAGACTGGTACCCTGACCACCGGCCAGCTGCGTGTCGCCGGCATGCATCCGATGGCCAATGTCGATGTGGACCTGCTGCGCCGGATCGGCGGCAGCCTCGGTGCCGCCAGCAATCACCCGCTCAGCCGCGCGGCCGCGGCCGCGGTGCCGGCCGAGGAGCGCCTGCCGCTGCAGGACAGTCGCGAGCTGGGCGGCTTCGGCGTGACCGGTGAGATCGATGGCGCGCAGGTGGCGCTCGGGCGTGCCGATCTGTTCACGCGCCTGGGCATTGCCTCGCCCGCACCGCCGGCGCATAACGGACCGATCGCCGGTGTCAGCCGCGATGGCCAGTTCCTCGGTTGGCTGCTGTTCTACGATCAGCTGCGCAGCAGTGCCGCCGAGGCGGTGCGCGATCTGAAGGGCCTGGGCATCGAGCACTTGATCCTGCTGACCGGTGACCGCGCCGCCGTGGCCCACCAGGTCGCCGACGAGATCCACATCGACGAGGTGTGCGCGGAGATGCTGCCCGAGCAGAAGATGGATCGGGTGATGCAGGAGATCCAGGTCGGCCGCCGGCCGATGGTCGTGGGCGACGGCATCAACGATTCGCTGGCGCTGCGCGCCGGGGCGGTCGGTGTGGCGATGGGTACCCAGGGCGCCGACGTCGCGCTCGCCTCCGCGGACCTGGCGCTGATGAGCAATGATCTGCGGCGGCTGGGTACCTGCATCCGCCTGAGCCGGCAGTGCCGGCGCACGATCTACGTCAATGTTGCGATCGGGTTGGGCTTCACCTTCGGGCTGACCGTGCTGGCCGCCGCGGGCGTGCTCGGTGTCGAGGCGCCGATCATCGCCGCGCTGCTGCACAATCTGGCCACCTTCATCGGCCTGGGGAATGCCGGCCGGCTGCTGCTGTTCGATGAGACCGGCGCCGGCGCCTCTACGAGCGCCGTGCCGCAGGTCGTGCCGTCGGCGGCGGCCAGCGGCCCGGTGGCCCATACAGCGGCCGGCCCCGCGGGCGCGGCCCAGGCGCTGGCCCGCTCGGTCACGGCCTGACCCTCACGGAGGACCGCTTGCGCCAACGGGGCTGGCGATGGGCAGTGCTGGCGGCCGTGGTGATCATCGCCGGCGTGGCACTGGCCACGGTGCTGTCACGACGCGCGCAGCGCGCGCGGCTGGTGCAGCAGATGATGTCGGCCTATCCGGACGAGGTGACCGACAACCCGGCGGTGGTGCACTTTGCGGTCGCTCAAGGCAAGCGGTTATTCGTGCAGCACTGCGCCCTCTGCCACGGCGCTAACATGCGCGGCAATCCGGCCATCGGATCGGCGAACCTGACCGACAACGTGTGGTTGTGGGGTAACGGCAGCGTGTTTCAGATCGAACGCATCGTACTGTTCGGCATCCGCTCCGATCAGAGAAAGTCGCTGCACATCACCGTCATGCCGTCTTTCGGCGTGTGGGGACGGCTCGACGACGGACAGGTGCGCGACCTCGTGCAGTATCTGCTCAAGCGCAATCACCGGCCCTACCAGGTGGGCGCCGCCAATGAGGGCGATGCGCTGTTTCATTCGAGCAAGTATGGCTGCAGCGACTGTCACGGCGCCAATGGAGACGGTAATCCGGATTACGGCGCACCGAACCTGACCATCAATGTCTGGAACAACGGTGGTGATCCGAAGTCGCTCTACGACAGCATCTACTATGGCCGGGATCGGATGATGCCAGCCTGGCAGGGCATTCTCAGCCTGGAGCAGATCCGTGCGCTGGCGATCTATGTGCATGAGGTCTCGCTTGGGCTGGCGCGTCCTCCCAGCAATGCCGGGGCGATTGTGCCGGGTCAGGGATAGGTACGGAGAGCACCGATGAGGCGACCGAGCGTGAACCGCCTGCGACGCATCGCCCCGCGAGCGCTGCTGCGCGCGTGGATCTTGGGTCCGCGTCGCGGTGTGGCGCTGGCGCTGGCCGGGATTGCGGCGGGGCTGATCGCCGCCGGCGTCGTGGTGTTTCATCCGGCTGCGCGGCGCAGTACCGCAGTTCCCGGAGGGTACGTCGCATTGGTCAACCAGCAGGGTGTCCTGATGAGCGATTTCATCTCGCAGACCTCCACCGAAATGGAAGAGCCGTTCGAGCGAACCACCCCCGCCCAGCGCCGCAAGGTGTTGCACGAAATGATCGACAAGGAGCTGCTGGTCCAGCGGGCCGAGGTGCTCGACCTGCCGGAGACAACGACCGAGGTGCGTACCATCATGGCCGAGGCAGTCAATGCACAGGCCGCCGCGCCGGTGCTGGCGCAGACCCCGACCGACGCGCAGCTGCGGGGCTACTACGAGGCGCACAAGTCGCGCTACAGCACCGAAGGGACCATGACGGTCCGTAACCTGGTGCTGCACGTCGGCGGCTACCGCAACGCCGACCAGACCACCGCGCAGGCGGACGCCGATGCGGTCGAGGCGGTCTATCAGCTGCGCTCGGGTGCCTCGCTAAGCTACGTCATGGAGCATTTCGGCTTTGTCGATGCCGATCCGGCCTATGACACGCAACAGCTCGACTTTGCCGCCCAGATCCACCTGGGCAACAAGCTCTATGCCATCGCACAGACGCTGAGCACCGGACAGATCTCTGATCCGATCGACGACAGCGACGGTGTACATGTGCTGGTGATGCAGCAGCATTCGCCTCCAGTCGCGGCGGATTTTCCCACCTCGCGCATCCAGGTCTACACGGACTACCGCCAGCAGGAGGCCGTGCTTGCGCAGCAGCGCAACCTGCAGTACCTGCGCCGCCAGGCGCAGATCCTGCTCGCCCCGGGGCAAGCCGAGTGAGACCCGGCGCGAAGCGCCTGCCGGCGCTTACGTGCCTGGGCTTGCTGGTGCTGGCTGCGCTGGCCGTGGCCGCGCATCCGGCCGCGGCGCAAACCCCCGGCGTCAGCTACTCGAACTGGAGCCTGTCCGGCAACATGGTGATCCTGCGGTACCTGATGCCGGTGGCCGATGCGCAGCGCGTGGCCGGCAGCACCACCCTGGTCGAGACGCAAGCCAAGGTAAGCAGCTACCTGCTCGGTCACGTCAGCGTGCGCTCCGACGCGGGGGCTTGTCCGGCGATCGATCAGGGTTTCGGCATCGGCCAGGTCGATCCGCTCGCGGTCCAGGCGGGAATGTACGGCTTCGAGATTTTCTTCCAGTGCCCGGGCACGCACGGGCTGGTACTGCACAACACCGCGCTGTTTGATCGGTTGCCGGGCGCGATCAATTTCGCGCGGGTCGAGATCGATGGGCACGTCACCCAGCAATTGTTCACGGCCGCTCATGCGCAGCTGCGCGCGCCCGCCTCCGGTGCGCTGCACCCCGCCGGCGTCGGCCGTTACGTGGGGCTGGGCGTGCGACATATCCTGGGGCATTGGGACCGGCTGTGCTTTCTGTTCGGCTCGCTGCTGCTGCTGCGCCGGCCGCGCCAGCTCCGCACGCTGATTGGCGGGCTCGCGCTGGGGTACGCAACCTCACTGGTGATCGCCATGGGCGGGTGGATCACCCCGCACATGACGCTGCTGGGCGCATTCATCGGCTTCATGGTCGCGTTCCTGGCGGCTCAACTGCTCACGCGCCAGACCGGCAAACCACGCATTCTCGCCCTCGGCAGCGCCGGTCTGCTGCTGTGGCTGGCCGCCGCCGTGCTGCTGGCGCACGGCAACGTGACGGTGGTGCTGCTGGCCGGCGCGGCGCTGTTCGCCGGCTGTTACCTGGCAGTGTCCGATCGGATCGAACAGCACACGATCGGCTGCCTGCTGGTCCCGGCGGTGTTCGGCTTTCTCGATGGCTTCGTCCTGCCC
>Ga0307372_10009849_pt1 | contig 13063 bp, 12 predicted proteins | sample OX1MG_FD_202533 | JGI IMG/M metagenome (GOLD analysis project Ga0307372, IMG submission 202533) | Soil microbial communities from Risofladan, Vaasa, Finland - OX-1 | ecosystem: Environmental > Terrestrial > Soil > Coastal area > Acid sulfate soil | place: Finland: Risofladan, Vaasa | collected...
GCGAGATTCCCCTATCGTTTTGACGACCGTCTTCAGATGCTCATTTTCATCCACGATCTGAATTGGCTGCGCGACGACCTTGCAAGGGCGGGCAAAAAATTTCGAAAAACTTCCTTCCTTGGCTGGTAGATTGGACAGGATGTGATATCCGGCAAGGGCTTTGTATTGCACACCTCCTTTCGCAGAGGATCTGTCCGAAACTATGACTGCACTAACTTGCGACGCGGTCAATATCTTCGTTGCTTCGAGGATTGGCGCTCGTCCAACTAGAAACGGCGTGTAGCGAGAAAATATCTTCGGAAACAACTGATTGACGGTCGGATCGCTCAGAGTCTTCACGAGCCCGATTATGCCGATCGTGCTCTCCTTTACCACTGCCATTTCGAAGAGAAGACCCCAAGTTTCAGGCCACGCATTCTATTTTTTCATTTGTCTTAGAGGTCTTAAAGCATACGACCAGGTGTTGCGTACTTGCAGACTCGTAGTCGCCATCTGATAAACAAACGTCGCGATTCCCATTCTGCAAATGCAATATTCATGAAAAAGTACGATAACCAAAGACAGTAATAATCAGGGCAAGTCTTGACGACCCGAAACTTGCAGAAGTAGATGGCAAAGTTTTCATTCCTTTTTGCAGATGCAGTCACCAAGCAAGAAACCACACTGCAATGGAGCGCATCGTTAAGTTGGATTCAAGGCTGAATCCGAAGACAAAATGTGAGAGAGAAAGCTGACTGTTTCCAGCCGTCTCTTTTTTCCTAGTGGAAACACTCGAGGATCCAAGAACCTATTCTTTTTCCCTAGACTTGTGCGGTACTTTCAGAATCCGAAATCAGAAACTCATTCATGGTTTATCCCACCGGGTTTCTCCTACGTGTGCATACGGCTGCAAAAGAAAGCAGCGGCTGCCTAGATTCCCGTGCAGCCGTTTGTGCAGGAGTACCAAGCATCAAGGCTCTCTCCTACAGTTGCAGCCATCGGCCTTACGCTGCTGTTATCTCCCCAGTACTGAAACAGCACATCGTGTGTGGAGCCATGACAGAGGTCGCAGTCTGACGGATAGACGTAGTACGTGGCGCCCGCTGTGAGTCCGGTGAATGTGTATCCATTTTCGTTCGCAAATCCTGTCTGGACGACGTTCATTGAGGAGTCATACAATATGACGTACATCGACGCTCCGGGGCCAGTTCCAGCACTGCAAGTCGTCGCAAAACACGGGGCCCAGTAAGATGCGGGAATCCTGCTTGCGTAGATGGTTATTCCGGCAGAACCCGTGCTGGTTCTGTTGGTGGTTGTGGTTGCCGTCCCTCCGTAGACCGCTGTTAGGCTGATGGTCGTGCTGGTAGTTGGTACATTGACAGTTTCCAACCCTGCAGACTTGTCATTCTGCCAGTGGTTGAAGATCTCCGAGCCGAAGGAAGACGCGGCGACCTGATACGTTTGTCCGCCGCTTACAGAGAATGAACATGAAGAGAAGCACTTTTCAATTTGCGCACCGTTCTGCAAAAGAGCAATGTAGTAGCCAGAAATCTGACCACCCGCAGAATTCACAGTCGAGATATTGATAGTCGATGCTGTAGATGTGCCGCAGTTGTAGACCGCCGAGACTGAAGATGCTCCAATTGTGGCGGTGAATGACATCGGATCACTGGAAGCTCCGTTCGACCAGTTGGTTACGACACAGCTTCCAAAGCTCTCTGCCTCCAAGCTGTACACCTGTCCTGGAGTCGTAGAGAAAGTCTCCGGCGTGAATCCAGATGCAACGACGCTGTGGCTACTATCGTACAAGATGGCAAAGTAGCCCGTAATTGCTGCACCTTTCGTGTCCTGACTCATTACTGTCAATTGGGACGCTGTCTGGGCATGGGTTACATTCAGCGGAAGTACAACGGCTGCTGAAAGAGAAAGCAGTATTATGACGAGAACAATTCTTAGTGGCCGAAACATCTGACTTTTTGTTTGTAATTGATTAAAGGAGCTTCCCAAAATACGCACAGTTATTTTTCTTTTGCCTCATCATATGAAGAAGCGATGATTTTACCCATACAATCATAAGAATGGTAGCTACATTAAGCGATTTTAGTTAGTCCAGCACATCTTTATTTGTCGCAAGTCTTTTGCAAGGGTTGCCTTCAGAACATATGTAGAAAGAGAAGCGTGCAGAATATTCTAGCGAAAAAACTCTAGCGAGAGAAACGGTTTTCGTTTCTGGCCTTGTTGCTGTTTGGTTCATTCCTCATCCGAATGAATCTGACCACCACGGGCAGCAAGAAGATGATGAGAAGACCTGCAAATATATCAAAGAAGATTGAAACCAGAATTGCAATTACGGCGAGAGGTATGATCACTGCTCTGATTGTCTGTTGCTCCTTGAGATTTTGACTTGGCGGGCGTTGCTTGAATGGATTCCCGCCATTTGCGTAACTACCATCTCGCTTGTACGAATTGCGATAATCTTGGGTTCCAAAACTATGCTTACCGCTTTGTTGCCTGATAAGAATGAAGAACATCGCGAACAAAACGCTCACTACTCCAAACACTCCTGCTATGGCCAGAGTGATGAAGTCAATCATTTTTCCATCGCTCACAAAACTTACGGTGAAGACGCAAAATCTCTTCCGGGAGATCCAATATTAGGGATCAAAGATTCAATTGTTTGTATCACGAACACATCACGCATATAGTATCTTCCGTTGGTTTTACGTGATATGAAAACTAGCTATTCAAATTGTGACCGAATATTGAAGCAAAGCAAACACATTTCGCTGCCGAATAAACAAATCCGCATGGAATGGCAAGCGTTGCTGGGTAAATTGGTTAGTTGACCTGACGAGAGTCCTTGCTAGTGATGCGTACCTTTTGCGCTGTATAAAGGGCCGGGCGAGCTAGATTTGTAATGATTGATAACAGTGAAATCATTCGCTCATCTTTTGAAACATTTCCGGGAACAATTTTCTTAGAGATTAATTTCTGAATATTTATGGGCGATCTAGCATAAGTATTCCGATAAGATTCAAACGGTCAACACCTATATTCCCTTGAAGTCTCTGAAATCAAGGTCAAACTTTCATGGTCGATGTTTCTGTTCTAGATTACAAACCAAAGCCAATTGACGACGACTTTATGTCAAAAAGAAGTGAGTATCCCGTAACGGGAACTCATGAAGGACATGAAATCCGTGCGGAAGGCATTCGAAGAAATGACGCGAATGGAAATCCGTATCCAACTTCACTCGGTATTCACGGAACTAGCGTCGCTGTCGATTGGGAAGCTTGCATAGCTGATGGACAGTGCAGTGATCAATGTCCGGTGAATGTGTTTGCCTGGTTCTTGAAGGGCGACGGAAAGGGCGGTTCCGGAGAGGAGGTAAAGATCGAAAAGGGTTCTGATAAGTGGAATAAGTACAGGACAGATAAAATGGACCCACTGCGAGAAGCAGATTGCATATACTGCATGGCATGCGAAACTGTATGCCCTACAGTCGCGATCAAAATTACGCCAAAGTAATTACGCCGATTTTTGGATTGTTCTGTCCTATTTCCATTTTGTTTGCTAAACTCTGTTCTGGACCTTAAGAACGCAAGTCAGTGGTATCGCCATGGTTCTAGTCAAGAGTGACTTTGATGAGGTCATTTCTGCGAAGCTACAATCAATGTCCGCATCTTCAAGTACTTCTGATTCACCTGTTTTGTCTCTGCAGTATGATGAATATCGGCCAAATTCTTCAGCAGCTAGCATATTTCCAGAATGAGCGCTAGCTCCACATTTTTCATGGTTCATTTATGATATTTGGTCAGAAATTGATAGTTAATGAATCGCTAACAGACAAGGAAGAAAGCCACCAGAAGTCAAGGAGTATCCTGAACTGTCATAACGACAGTCAAAACATCACGGCGAGTGAGATGCATGAAAAGACTATGAATGAAAGATTAGTCTGGGAGACCCAGGATTTGTCGTTTTGCTCAATTGCTCATTACTTTCTCTATCGGGAACAACCCCGCGAGAACGCCAGAGTAAGGGGCAAGCCCGCACTTGTCACATTGTGGTTGCAACGCATCTTTGTTTGAGCTTCCCATGCAACATGGCATCTTTATGTTGCCTCTGTAGTCAAGTGGAAGGATCATCCAATTGGGGCATTTGTATCCCCAATTGCCACGCAGCAACTCAAACTGTTCCTTGGAGTTTATCACAAAGTGCTTGTTTTCATTGGCGCTGTAATCAAGAATGCTATCAATGGTTTTGTTTCTCTCCTCACCGAAAGGCAGCCATAGCGGATCGTTATCGACGAACGGCGTATGGAACTGAATGCTGATCCTCCCCGCCATATCATCCCACTCGTGGATGACGTCCATTATGGTCTTGTAATTCAAAGTGTTCAAGGTCATGTTGATGTCGACCCTTCCACCAGCATCGACAAAATCTTGCACGTTCTTCTTTATCCGCGCATAGGTGTTTGGACCACGGATGCGATTGTGAGTCTCTTCGGTTCCGTCTACGGACACGAAGTAAAGTCCATTGATTTCCATCATCGGGAACATGCCATTCGTAACCACGCTAATCCTGTTCTTCATTTCTTCCGAGAAGACTTTGACAACATCCTTTCTCATCATTGGTTCGCCACCGACTACAGTGACGTTGGCTATCTTCATCTTCTTGTAGGAGTTTTGAATGACGGTCCTCCACTGCTCGGGGGTCAGCTCACCGGCGGTCGGTTCTCTTGTGGTCCACCAGTAACAATGGACGCACTTGAGGTTGCAGACATTGATGATATCAGCGGACCCGAAGAGCGGGGTCTTGATTCCTCCTCTCAACTTCCTCCACCAATGGAAAAGGTCACGTCCTCTGTTGTCCTTCAAGAAGTTATTGACGGATCTGGCATAATCCACAGGCGTTGGGTTGGTAGCAAGGCCCGGGAGCATCTTCGCAAGGTGTGGAAGGTTGATCGCGTCCTGGTAAGCCGCTTTCACTTTTTGCCCGATGGGCTTTTTCTTTATCTTCAGATCAATGTAGGATTCATTTTGTCTGAGCCTTCCGGCAGAGACCTTTTCAACAAACCTTTGTGCAAACTCCTCCTCAGACCAATCAAAATACTCTCGCTGAAAAGGTTCGGGAGATTGTAATGTCATGCTCTATCTGAAATCTACTGCGAATCTCGGTATTTTCTACCTTTGCTTCTCGTTGATTTATTGAAAGTCAGAGCTAACTACCTAGTCTTTTCCGACTCTTCTCTGCGCTTTTCGTAGGTTCTCGCTCCGTTTTTCCTTGGATCTGTTCAATCTTACCGTCTGTGCCATGCCCACAATCGGCCCTGATCCCTGGAAAAGAAGTGGTAGAGTGAAAACTTTCGTTTGAGGATAATCGATCAGAGTTTGCGATGTTTCTGAGATCTGACGAAAATTACACCAAAGAACCGCTCTGAAAACAAACGTAAGTACATCTCCAATGTAGTGTTAAAACATGAACACCGATCAGGCATGGAAAATCATAGAGTCAAACCTTCCAAAACTAGTCAATCTGATGGCGACCGTCCAGAAAGGAACCTGGGTAGATGTCTTCTGTGATCCAGCTGGAAGTAATCTCTCCATCTCAAAACCTTCGGGTGACACCAGTATCAAGCTCTGCGCGGTGACTGCTCCCGATCTGGAGAAACACTACGACATACGCCCAAATGGTGATGCTTTCGTCGATGGTGAAGGAGAACAAATTCCAAAGGATCAATTGGCAGCCAGTCTTATGCAGTACATTTCTAACGCGAAGGACGAAGGCGCAGAATGGGGCTGGGAATTCAAGGTGAGCAGTGATTAGTTCATCACGAATTCTTGTCAGGCATGTATCAGTTAATGCCGCCTCTACTATTCATTAGCAGCATCTTGATCTCGATTTGGAATTCTTGTGTTGCGCGCGGTAATATTGGGCTTTACTGGATTTTTTGGGGTGTCGGGCACCACATCCTTCAGATTTTCGTCAATGTCTGGATTCGTTATCGCGTCAACATTTTCTTTCTTCATTTTCTTCGAGTAAGGATTCTGTTCTGACATTTTGATCTCCAATAGCAATCAGTTTCTCGAGGCATTAAGCATGAAGGTAGAAAGCACTAGAACTCTATCCGCTCCCTGTGAAGAGAATACCAATGCAAATATTACAACGATCTTTGTAGTCATATGTGACCATCATGCCGACGAGTATGGAAAAGGCAAGAGGAGGAGTAATTCGATATAGGACCAAGAAATTGCCAGGTGGGAAATACATGCATATCGCAGTCACCAAAAAGAGTGGCCCTCGTGGGGGAAAAACCATTGCAGGCCCCGTTCATAAAAAGAAAAAGTCACGCTAAAATTCGCACGGCCGGATCTCCAATGTCCAGCAGCTTTTTTTCGCCATTTCTGAAACCTACCATATATAATGACTCGAGAATGGCGTAGGATGCACTAAATTGTAATGTGATTCGGAGGGCTCTTCCTTCCTATGGTTGCAACCACTTCAGTCCAGACTACGTCCCTGACTCCCTTCATGGCCTTTACTTCTTCCATGAGATCGAGCAAAATGCCGTTGTCTTTGACGAAGACTTCAACTCGCAAATCTATCGTGTGTTCTCCTATGGTTCTAAAAGCTGACGTTACCTCTTCGCGTTTCAATAGTTCTTTGCCGATGTTCATCGTTTCCCCGCCTTCAGTGTAAATGAGAAGGTCAATCCGTCTGTATCCGAACTTCATGGGGTCTAACGAGTAAGTCTTTATCAGATAGGTCTCTTCCAGCCTCTTGCGACGCCTTTGGACAGTGCTCAATGGGATTCCAAGTTGCTGGGATAATTCATGCGTTGGTATGTGTCCCTCTGAATCAAGAAGTAGTTTCAGCATCTTTCTGTCAATTTCAGAAAGCTCGGAGTACATTACACAATATCCCAAACCGAATATTAGAAGTAACATATGTAAAAAGATTGCCCAGTCAGAAGCCGCTTAGCATGAACTGACGAGCGTCTCTTCCTACGTGTTTATACAGCCTAATGGCATTCTGATCAAAAATCGGAAAAATTGCCCATCCATTACAGTACAAAAAGAGTAAACAAAATGACTCGAATCCTTGGCAACGAAAAAACCTAGTCAACGACCCAGAGGACAAAGACATACAATGCGGCGATATTATTGAGTTTATGCGCAAGAATTAGCCAATTCCAACAGTAATTTCGGCGTAGCGAGTCCTGCGATGCCTCACTCAAGCTAACTATGGAGTTTCATCGAATCAACGGTTTTACTAGTCATAATCTTGCTGAACATGAGTTTCTCATTGTCTTTCACTGTTTTAATCGAACGGATTACGTATGTAGTCGCTCTACAGAACTACCATATTGTATGAACATAAGGAACAATAGTGAAGAAATAAGACGGGAAAGAACCCTACATGGAAGAACGAATCCTTTGATTTCAGGGTGTTGCAATTGAAATACCGAAGCAGAGGCGAAATCATCTCAAACATTCTGAGAGTTGTCGCCAGCAATAAGGCTACAAAGACCAGGCTGATGTACGGTGCTTACTTATCATATACTCAGATTGAAGAGTACATGGGTTACATATTGCAACAGGGATTAATGAACCAAGTACCAGAGACCAACCTGTATCAACTTTCGGAAAAGGGAATGCAATACCTCAACCTGTCCGATGAATTATCCCAATTGTTGGTTGCGCCAATCCTGAATGCGAAATGAGAGAACTATGCCGTCAAGTTGTCGTCCATTTGTAACTCATGAGCTAACGAAGACTTTGAAAGGTATCTAAAGTTGCAAGGTACCCGATTGAGCAAGAACGAGACGGACCTGGTCTTGGGGTGGAAAATAGACGGGGATGGAAACCCACTGTACTGGACACCTGAAGCAAAGGCAGGATATCAGGAGAAGGAACATCTCTTTCTTGTTCATTCCGCGGCCATGGCTGCACACACCATTATAGTCGCCCAGTCCGGATCCGGGAAATCTTTCTTCCTAGGACGCTTGTTGGAAGAGTTGATGATGAACACGAAGGCGTATTGCGTGGTGCTTGATCCGAATGCCGATTTCCGTAGAGTTCACCAACCGGATTCCGCTAACTCATGGACGACATCATATGATCCTTCAACTAGAACCGGCAAATTACACACAGAAAAGTCGCAAGCTGATTTCGCAAAAATTTGGAAGCGAGTAACAATCCAGATCGAAACGGCGAGGGTTCCAACGAGCGAAACAGAAAGCGGCGAAGTCAAAACCGATGATCATTATCAAGAATTGAAAATTTGGTGGCCGTCAATTTCAGAAGAAATACTTGCTGAAGATACGAATCCTGTAATGCGAGCTGAGCTCTATCACTGTCAGACATTTGTGAGGGCAGTAGCTGACCTTCTTCTACTTCAAAGGTCAAAGGAGCGGCGCCGTACTTTCGGTAGTCCTGTCAGAGTTGCAGAGGATATCTACAACAAGATTCGGCCGCTCGTGGAAATACCGAATTACGAGCAAACTTCTCGAGCAATAATCGCCGAACATTTGGGCATACAGATAGAGCGGCGAGGCTCGCAGGAAGAAAAAATGAACTCGTTAAGATACCGCGATTCGTTGAGATACCGTGCGCGAATCAGTCGGATCACGTCTCCGATAAAATACTTTTCAGATGAAACAGCCACATTTTACTTCACTCAAGCCAAGATGTATTCGAATATTCAAGCAGTCCGGCTACCCACGACAGATAGAAACAGGCTCACGGTAATCGACATGCCTTCACTGAAAGAAAGAAGTGCAAGATTCCTCGCGGTCTATTCCAGGCTCGCTCTCGAATGGGAGGGGGCGAGGAAAAGATGGGAAGACGCTGGAGACGCCGACGAGCATGTCAAGAGAGTACCTACGTTTATTGTTTTAGATGAAGCGCACAACCTGATTCCAGCCTCAACCGAAAACAAATCAGAACAAACTCTCAGAGAGCTCTTTAGAACGATAGCAGCCGAAGGTAGAAAGTTCTCCATCTTCCTTATTCTCGTGAGCCAAAGGCCTGACAAGCTCGATCAATTCGTCATTTCAGAATGTGAGAATAAGGCAATCATGCGGCTTGGCTCGGCTGAGGTAGTTGAGAAGTTCAAAGATGCATTGGGAATGGAACAATCGTACGACTCGCTGCTCCAGCAGACTACCAAGTTTGGCGTGGGCAAAGTGGTCATATCCGGGCCGTGGGCGGGAGATAAACCTGAAGTCTTCTATGCTGCGGCGCGAAGAACAAAAGAGGGCGGCGCGAAACTATTGCCAGAGGACTGGGCAGTCCATTCGTTTGATAATCGAAGCCCCAGCTCAGGAGTGAGTAGGAGAAATCAAGAGAGGATCCAGAACAAATCAACCGAGCCCCTGAAGAAAGATCGGCAAGTTATCCTTCGCGCTCCAAAAATCATTACTCGTTGATTCCTTGCAGGGAAAAGACAAAAGTGTGAGGTAGCTCATTATCAGTACTCTGTCAACGTCCACACTACCCGAAGAAGTTTGCTGACTTTAGCACTTGAAGAATGTCGGCATTGTTTCATCGTGCTGATACGTATTCTATCAAGTAGGAGTAAAGGAAGAAGAGTTCCAGTAATCAACCAGAAACTAATGCGCTGTATTTCAATAACCCCTCGGAGCTTATGCACAGACTCGCATCTGACAGTTTCCCGGCAAAGTAATTGGTGGAAAACCTTGCAGATTCCATCAGCGCAAAGTTGTACGACAAGTTCGTTGCCTATTGCAAATAGTGAGTCAAATTCGTGAGTAAAAAAGAGCCTCGGGCGAATTTAAGAATCTTCGGAGCATAATCCCCCGACAAAATTAGTGAGAGAGGTATTCACATGCGAATAGTTATTGCTCTCCGACCTGCCAAGATAGACTTCTTAATTCTTTATTTCTTCTTGAGCTTCTCTGATTTCCAGACCTACAAAGCTCAAAATCACGGCTGTAGCCACGTAGTCTGCCCAAGATATTCCGAGAAAATAGTTCAATAACAAGCTGCACAGTACAGCAACTGACATGAAAAAACAAGTTCCCGATTCGGCCGCGTCGATGGTAAGTGCCGCAATGTTTCCCTCGTTTCCTATCCTTTTCTTTTGGATCCATAAAACAGGCATAATGATGACAGCCCCCAGAGACACGGCGATTCCAAGGAGAGAAGCTTCCGGCTTGATTCCAGAAAAGTAAGAATAGACAGCTCCGCCCGCGATCACTGGAATAAGCAAAACCAATAGTCTGGTTGCCAGCTTTTCAGTTCTTTCAGACTCGGCTTCGCCCTGGAATATTCCATTATTCAATTTCCTAAGGTAGCTCAGGACAACGTAAGCGGAAATTAATTCAACTATGCTATCACCACCAAAGGCAAGAAGAGCTAGACTCTTGCCGACGAACAAGCCAGCGATTATCGAGGCAATTACCTCGACGGTCATCCATGCTAAACTGAAATATTCAAGGAATATTCCTCTTCGCACTCGTTCCATGTGCCAAGCGACATGAGTATTCGCACAACAGCAAGATTCGATTGAATTGCAATCGTGGCATTGTTCTTGTTTTGTGCATCCTTTACAAGATTCCTCTACGCAATTGCAAGTTTGACAGATAGCTTCTTGTGTTTGAGGCATACTGACTAAATAAGGAGAAACGGATCTAAGGTTATGTTCTTTACTCATTCACTTTTGAAGAGTTCTGAATCAAAGTTATTCAATTGTTGGAGTAGACGTTCCTCCATTAGGCCGCATAACAAGAAATGAATGCAACGGAAAACTTAACGCCCAGGGATATGTGGAACAAATGTCGTCAAGAACATGAGTCTCTGGGATTCTGTATATTCTTCTGATAGTTCGTACTTTGGTGAAGAACCGAGCATACTTGCAAGAGAATCGCTCCGCTATTTCAACCAATATCGCTGCAAATCAATCATTGAGCTTGGTTGTGGTCAGGGAAGAGATACAGTATTCTTTGCGCGAAACGGTCTCAAAGTAAATGCCTTTGATCTCTCAAAGGTTTCTGTTTCACAGCTGAATCAGAATATTGCAAAGTTGGGGCTAGAGGGGAAAGTGAAAGTATCGCAAATTGATCTTTCGAAAAACTTTCCCCAACTCGCGAAAGACGAAGTGGTAGACGCAGTTTACTCCAATCTATTCTTCTGTATGCCTTTCAACGATGATGAATTGGAGAAGCTCTTTGAGTTTGCTTATGACATGCTTCCAGAAGGTGGATTGCACATCTTTTCAGTCAGAAACAAGGACAAAGACAAATCGTGGGGAAAGGGGAAGGAGGTTGGAAAGGATACTTGTGAAATCAATGGGTTCAGAGTACGTTTCTTCACAGCGGACGAAGCGCTGAAACTTAATCATCGATTCAGGACTCTGGAAGTAATCGAACGATACGAAGATCCTTGCTCCTTGATTTTGGTCTTTTCTGTACTTGCCGCAAAAAAGCAAATCGTCCTACCAGCAGATCGGTGAGATGTCTGCGTCAGTAGTGGACGAGGGCGGTTCCGTTGACTACCGCCGCCACCTGCTTGCACGTTTGCATGGCTTAAAGCTCAAGTGTGTCATTTCTCCTTCACATGTTCGATAATGCAACGAAACGCTTTCCAGCGCGGCAGATCGCTTCTAGGATTCCAAATTCCAGCTCACGAACGCCCTTGTCAAATGCCTTGCCAGTCTGGCTGGCACTGTTAGTGACATGTGCCACAATGCCTACCGGGAACCGGCGCGCCTCAGAAAAAGCGAACAGAGATGCCGCTTGCATTTCCACTGCCAGCACTCCAGCCTTGGCGTGACTGGCCAATTGCTTTGCTGTTTCGCGATATGGCGCGTCAGTCGTCCACACAACTCCAGACCGAACGGGCAGAGGCTGTTTTTCAAGTTCAGATTCAAGTAGACTTGCCACATCAGATGGTGCATCAACCATTGCAGTCGCCGGCAAGTAGTGGTAGGAAGTCCCTTCATCACGGATCGCGCCTGTAACAGCGACTAGTCCTGGAACAGGCATCGTGGAACTTACACGGCCGGCGGAGGTGAGACCCAACACAAGGCGCGCCCCAGAAATCGCCATCTGTTCTGCGACAAGAACCGCGAACGGTCCTCCAATTGTGCGGGGAACGATGCCGCAAGTGATGCCGTCCACCTCGAGCAAGAACATGGTTGTGTGAAAGCATGCCCATGATTTGCAGAGGTGCGCTGCTCCCTTGGAAACTAGCCAGTCCGTTATGTCACCGTCAAACTCAAGCACGCACACCTTTGGAATCGGTTCGCGTGGAAGGCTTCTCTCCGTACGAACCACTTCCATCAAAGCTTCAGGGGTAAATGCTGTTGGCATTTCCAGATCATGGTTGAAAAGCGGAAGCGAATCTTTCATCACCTACCGTTCATTACAAGACACTGTAAGTCTTTTGCGGAGGTTTAGGATAGTCAACGGCATCGGACTTGAGATATCATTTGTGCAGAATCGTAATCGAATCGCAACAGCAGCACTCTCCTAAGCAGAACAAAGAAGATGAAGAATGGCTCTACAACTTTCTGATGGACCATTCCGCGTTCTCGGCACAATCCTCAGTTTAACAAAGACAGGCTGCCGGGATATCTGAAGAAGTCGAACATCAGCACTGGAGGAGCTCGTCGGACTTTCAGGACGCCGCAGAGTCGTTTTGATGTGCGCCGAAGCTGTGCCGTGCAGGTGCCATAGATCGTTAGGCGCAGACGCACTTTTTAATCCGACAAATCCAGGCAATAGAACATATTCACCGCGACAATGAGCAAGAAGCACACACTCACTCCCTGGCTAAGGTTAGAGGATAACGCGTAACCTATCCCATCACTTTTCGAAACAAGCAATGCTTATCAAAACGTTCTGGTTATTCATGATACAATGAAGAAAATTATTATGACTGCGATAGTTGTACTCGCACTTTTATCAGTCGGAATGCCAATAGTTGCAAGTTCTTCATCCGCCGCGAATCCTCCTGCACAGGCTTTTGTAGCCTATCTCTCTGCCGCGCCTGGAGTCAACACCTCGGCCACGGGAGAGGCAACGTTTCAGCTGAGCCCAAGCGGTCAGAGTCTAACTTAC
>Ga0307372_10009851_pt1 | contig 13062 bp, 15 predicted proteins | sample OX1MG_FD_202533 | JGI IMG/M metagenome (GOLD analysis project Ga0307372, IMG submission 202533) | Soil microbial communities from Risofladan, Vaasa, Finland - OX-1 | ecosystem: Environmental > Terrestrial > Soil > Coastal area > Acid sulfate soil | place: Finland: Risofladan, Vaasa | collected...
TTTCGGTCGCAATGAAAGAAGAGCGAGCCGTCCTCGCAGAGGATGCGGTGCATTTCCAACAAGCGCTCGAACAAAAACTTGCCGTACTCGCGCGCGGTGGACCAAAGATCCTCAAACGAGAACTCCCTGGATCGATCTCGCGGGCTAAGGCGATGCACCTTGTTCGTGAAAAAGGGTGGATCGAGATATACCATGCGCACCGCGTCGCTTTGCATTCCCTGCAGAATGGGCAAGCAATCCCCGAGGAGGACATCGATATCAGCTTTTTGGTGCATTTTCTCGCGCTAACTTGGTGAGGATCTTAAGAAGGTCAACGCCGGTCCTGCTCTTCACGTACCGCCAAGCAGCATCGCCATAGTAGTATTGGCCGTTTACGCCCTTATAAACCTTCTCAAGGGTCCTTTGGATTCGGATTGCTTGTTCGCGGTTCGGGTAATAGAACATGACGCGAATCGGCACGTACTTGGCATCGACGATTGCCTCGATGCGCGCCTCCTCTTTCAAAATATGGTCGCCATCCGTGGTTGCATCCCGCCACTTGATCTCGATTGCTTCCGAACCGATCAGGCAATCGATTCCAAACCTCTTCGGGCGCCGACCTTTGGTATTCGGGACTTGAGCAGATCGTGCATCGGAGTACTTTTCAAGAAAGCAGAGCTTCGCCACTTCCTCCAGAAACGAGCCGGCGTACTTATAGACGAAACGGCCCTTGTTTTGGTACTCGTCCACCAACCGACCTTCCTGATCGCCGATTCCGAGCACTTGGTAGATCAAGAAATGCGATCTGTCGTCTTCCTTCATTTCGACCATCCGCTGGTCAATGGCTTTCTTCAGCTTGTCACCATATTCGCGCGCAGCGAGCCGAATCGCCTCTTCAATTCCTGTCGGCCTCTTTTTGCTCACCTCGTGCTTCCGTTTCTCCATCGACCGAACCCATAGGGAAAAACGCAGCCGGCGGCCGGACGCTCTATACGTTCTTGACCGCCGAAACCAACTGCGTGAGCGAACTCTTGGCGTCGCCGAACAGCAACGCCGTCTTGGGGTTGTAGAACAGCTCGTTCTCGATGCCCGAAAAACCGGGGTTCATGCTCCGCTTCAACACGATGACCCGCTGGGCCTGATCGGCGTTCAAGATCGGCATGCCGTAGATGGGACTCGAGGCGTCGTTTCGGGCGGCCGGATTCACCACGTCGTTGGCCCCGATGACCAACGCCACGTCGGCCCGGCCGAACTCGTTGTTGATGTCGTCCATGTCGTAAAGGCGGTCGTAAGGCACGTTGGCTTCCGCCAGCAGCACGTTCATGTGACCCGGCATGCGGCCCGCCACCGGGTGAATGGCATACTTCACGTCGCCGCCGCGCTTTTCGATCAGCTCGGCCAGCTCGCGCACCTGATGCTGCGCCTGTGCCACCGCCATGCCGTAGCCGGGTACGACGATCACCAGCCGCGCGTATGCCAATTGCAAGGCGGCATCGTCAACCGAGATGGAATGCACGGTCAAGCCCTCGGTCGATGCCGCCGGGCCTGCCGCCGCGTCGCTCGCCCCAAAGGCGCCGAACAGCACGTTGGTGAACGAGCGGTTCATGGCCTTGCTCATCAAGATCGAGAGCAGAAAGCCGCTGGCGCCGTCGAGGGCGCCGGCGATGATCAACACGCTGTTGTCCAGCGCGAACCCGGTGGCCGACGAAGCCAGGCCGGCGTAGGAGTTCAACAGCGAAATCACCACGGGCATATCCGCGCCGCCGATCGGCAGCACGATCAGCACGCCGACCGCCAGACCTAGCGCAATCATCAGATAGAAACAGGTCCCGCTTAGATTCCCGTCGGGGTTGAGCGTGAGGTAGACGAACAGCAAAAAGCCGACGACGAACATCGAGATGTTCGATGCGTTCTGGCCCTTGTAGGTGATTGGCTGGCTGGGGACGAAGCCTTGCAGCTTGCCGAAGGCCATGAAGCTGCCGGTGATGGTGAGCGAGCCGAACAGCACCTCGAAGCCGAGCGCCGCCATTTCGACGCGGCCGATCGCGTGGGTTTCCGCGGCCGGCGGCGGGGCCAAAGTTGTGGCCGCCACGACGGGCGGATTGATGGCGGCCGGCGGCACCGTGGCGGGTTCGTGAAAGTGCGCGATGCCGACCATCGTGGCCGCCAAGGCGCCGAAGGCGTGAGAGATGGCGGTGCGTTGCGGCACGGCGGTCATCGGCATCCAGATGGAGATGGCCGCGCCGATGGCAGAACCGAGGATCATGCCGGCGACAATCCAGCCGTAGGTGACGATCTGAGCGTCGATCAGCGTGCCCACGACGGCCACGGCCATGCCCAGCGCGGCGAGTTGCATGCCGCGTCGGGCCTTGGCGGGGTTGGTGAGACCTTTCAGCCCGAAGATGAACAGCACCGACGCCGCCAGATACGACACTTGCGTCAGCAGCACGCGCGGACCGGCCGAGGCCGGGCCGCTGGTTTCGGCGAACAGACTGCACAGCACGGCCAGACTCACGGTTTCGCTTTCGGTTCCTGGCGCTTGAACATTTTCAGCATGCGGTCGGTGATCATGAACCCGCCGACCACGTTGATCATGGCGGCCGTGACGGCGATGAAGCCCAGGATGGTGCTGGCGGTATGCCCGCTACCGCGGCCCGCCATGACCAGCGAGCCGACCAGCGAAATGCCCGAAATGGCGTTGGTGGCCGACATCAGCGGCGTGTGCAAAAGCGGCGGCACGCGCGTGATGACCTGGAAGCCGACGAACCCCGCCAGCACAAACACGTACATTTGCAGGAAGGCGGTCAGGTCGGTGGCCATGGTGAAGGATGAGGGATGAGGGATGCCGGCGAACCGGAGCTTCTTTGTTCCACGATTTGCGAATGCTATCTTGATAGGGGCGGATTCGCAAGGGCTTCACGGTTTCTTGCCCGTGTCGAAGCCGGGGCGGCCCACGCGGCGAATTCAAGTGGGGTTTGTTTCCAGCTTTGTTCCCGCCACGATCGGGGCTTGCCCCCGTCGAGCGCTGATTGAACGCCAGAGGCCGAACCGCGCCAACCGCTTTTTACCCGTTTCGCGCGGCCCGCCTTCTGCCGCCGCGTCCCGGCGGCAGAAGGCGGCCAATTGGTGCTGAAAAGCTCGCAAATCAAGCGGCTCCCGCCCTGCCGAACCCGATGATGGCTTCACGATTCCCTCGCAGCCGCGCAACCGCGCGCATCAGATCGTCGGCGTTCAAACTCAATTGCCCGTCCGCATCGCCCGCGTCGCGCAACACCGCTCGCTGCAACGCCAGGAAGACGACCTCGCGCACCTGGGCGCCGGACAGCCCGTCGGTGGCAACGGCGGCTTCGTCGAGCAACCGTTCGTCGGCGCTGCCGCCGGGCAGATTACGGGCCAGAATTCTTCGCCGCGCGTCGCGCGCCGGCAGCCCGAGGTACAACACCACGTCGAAGCGGCTGGGCCGCTCGCGGATGGCCGGGTCGATCGCTTCCAAGTCGTTCGTCGTGGCGATGAAAATCACCCCGTCGTTGTTTTCGAAGCCGTCGAGCTGCGCCAGGATTTCGCCCAGCACGCCGCTTCTCCAGTGCGTCCGCTCCGCCGCGAAGAAGTCGAGGTCTTCCATGAAGACGATCGTGGGCGCCAGCTTTCGCGCCAGCTCGAAGACGCTCCGCACTTCATTGAGCCGGCTCATGTCGGCGGCGGTCGCATACACAAACGTCGCCAGCTTCAGTCCGGCCAGCACCTTGGCCACCAGCGTTTTGCCGGTGCCGGGCGGACCATACAGCAAAATGCCCCGCTTCAGCGGCACGCCCAGGCGCTTGAACGACTCGCGGCGACGGATGACCTCGACCGTGTTCTGCTCGATCGCCTGGCGCACGCCGGGATCGAGCGCCACGTCGTCCCAACCGCAGGGGGTCAAATCTGCGACAATCTCCGCGTCGGGCTGGATGACCTGCCCTTCGAGATAATGCGACCTCTCCATCCGCGCCAGCAGGGCCGAGAATTCGCGGCCCACCTCTTTCTCCTGCGAGCGCGGGGCGAAGAGCCGCACGCTGAATCCGCCCCTGCCCATATCATGCCAGCGCTCGATGCCCAGCACTCGGCATCCGCCGTCGGGCAAGCGATAGAAGCGGGTCGCCTCATGGGCAAACTCGGCCCACCGGCCCGGCGCCACGAGCATTCGCCGGGTTTCGGGCACCCACAGCGTGCTCGTGCGCGATTCGGGTCGGCCGCCTTCGGCCGCAAGCTGCCAATCGGCAAAGCACGCGGCGCCTCGCGAATATATTCGGACTGGCGGAGCGGGTCGACTTCCGCTTCGATAATCACGGTCGGGGCGTTCAGCTCGATGAGCTTCGCTTGCCGGCGACGCCCCACCGCCTCGATCCAGGCGCGCGCGGCGACTTCCTCGGCCGAGAGCCCGGAAGCGTTGATTTCAACGGTAGCCACCAGATCGAGTTCGATCGACAGGACGAGCGGCGCCGGCTCAGCAGCCTGGCATTCGGCCCAATCATCAGGGGTGCGGAAATGGTAGACGGCAACTTCACAGTTCATGCGGGATTCTCGCGGGGTGAAAAGGGAACCGGAATCATAGACGCTTGAAACGCCGATTTATTTGCAAGCTGGCAAGTTTGTGACAAGTTTATCCCCGGCCGCGGCGGGCAGTGCCGCCGCGCTGCGAATCGCTTCCTGCCTAGGCGGGCTTGGCGAGCTTCGGGATGGGCAGGACTAATAATCGCCCCAACTGCAGGGGTCACCAGCTTTAGAGATCGACCTGCTCAATGGAAAGATGGGTAAGGCAGGAGGCCGTCGTAGCCGCGAAGCGGCGTGATTCATCAGCCCAGGGCAACGCCCTGGGTGTACGGTAGGCAACAATGTTTGTAGCCCTGAAAGGGCGCGGCCTCGGTGGCCAACACCTACCGGTCGCACCCCGTTGGGGTGCCGAAAATGGCGCCGATCAGCACCCAGGGCTGATGAGTGCGACCCCTTCGGGGTCGGGACTCGTGGCCAAAAACGCCGCGAGAAAAAGCAGGACAACCTCTAAAGCTGGTGGCAAACACGCCCGGCCGGACCCAATGACCGGGCTGGATTAGCTTGATATAATAGACCAATCATAGTCTTTGGCCCTGGAGCTTTGAGGATGTCAGTGATTTCGGCCCCTGTCGATTGGGTTGAGTCCGTTGGCCGGCTGCGCTTGCCGCCGGGAGCAGACCGCCGCCTTCAAGAACTGATGGACCGCAACACGGATGGACAGTTGAACGAGCGAGAACGCGAAGATCTCGAGGCGCTGGTCGAGTTGAGCGAGACGCTTTCGCTGGTGCGTGCCGAAGCCTTGCACCTTTTGGGGCGCAAACCAGCGTGACGTCTTGGAGCGACATCGAGCGACGCGTTCGCAACCGCGCCGGCGACCGGTGCGAGTATTGCCAAACGCACCAAGCGCTGCAGGGGGCGACGTTTCACGTCGAGCACGTCGTGCCACGGTCGCTTGGCGGCAGCTCGGATCTAGACAATTTGGCTTGGTCCTGTCCGGGTTGCAATCTCCGCAAGGCTGGCCGCATCGGATTGCTCGATCCCGACATGAACCAGCGCGTCCCAGTGTTCAATCCGCGCAGCCAACGGTGGCACGATCATTTCGAATGGCGCGAGTTTGAGATCGCGCCGCTGACCGCTATAGGGCGGGCAACCTGCTCTGCGTTCGAGTTCAACTCGCTCCGTCGGATCCGCATCCGGGAGGCCGAAATGATGTTCGGGCTTTTCCCGCCGGAAAGTGTCGGCGAGCAATGATGTTAAGTTACGCCTTCGCCTCCGGCGGCCACGCCTTGCCTTCTGATGCTTCGCATTCGACCCCATCGAGCTTGCCTCGATGGTGAAGCAGATGGTGAGCTAAATGCGGGGCGTTTCACCTCATGCGACCCCATTGAGCTTGCCTCGATGGTGAAGGAGATGGGTGGCTACCCACAGCCGGACGAAATCTTATTCACCATCCGGGCGAGCCGGATGGGGCCTTCTTCTCGCAGCGGGCCGCCCCTGTTAGCTCGCCATCTCGTTCACCGATCCGCACAAGGCGGATGGGGTCTTCGAGGTCGCGGCGATCATTTTTGCCGCATTTTTCGAAGGCTGCCAAGCAAGTTGGAAGGCTGCCACGGTTTGCAATTGGCCATCTTCGACATTACCCGACAGTCGGTACGCCGCCGACGCGCGGCCGTTTGGGTGCAACGTTGCACCGAAACCCCCCAGCGGGGGTTTGTCTGGAGTTTCGCCGACCGCTGACCGAGCTCGATTGCGAATCTTCGGGATCGAAGGCTGCCAACCAATTTGGAAGGCTGCCACGGTTTTGCAGTTTGGCCATTTTCCGATCGCTGAACGCGGACACTGTTCCGCTACCACCAATACGTTCGCCGGTGCCGCCGAAAATCCCAGTCCGCGGGAAGAATCTTGGGCGGCCCCAAGCCCAGGACCACTAACCAATAACTGGGCAAGGAGAATCACTGCTCTTACAGCGGCCGTCGAACGTCACGCCGATTTTTTGGGCCAATCGTGCGCATCTTCCCGCTTCTGGCTGGCCCTTCGCGGCGATCGTGAGCTAGAATGAGACGATGGCCAGAGTCTCCCAAAAACCGAAATTGAAAGGGCGTGGTTCGACGCGGTGGTATCGAGGCCCCAACGTCCCCACGTCGGTCATCCGCCGTTTTGCGCGGGACGTGGCTGAGCGCTTTCAGCCGGAGAAGATCGTCTTGTTCGGCTCCCACGCCTACGGCCGGCCGCACGCGGACAGCGACGTGGACATTCTGGTTGTCATGTGCGCCCGAAACCAACTCGACCAAGCCGCGCGAATCAGCCAGGCGATATCCCCGCCCTTTCCGCTGGACATCATCGTGCGCACTCCCAAAAATCTGCGCTGGCGATTGGCGGAGGGAGATTCGTTTCTCACCGAGATCATGACGCGCGGCAAACTTTTGTATGAAAAAACTGACGGCGGAGTGGGTACGGAAAGCCGAGGCCGACCTGGTATGCGCCGAAACGTGCGCCAAAAGCCCGGTTCCGCTGCATGATCAGGCCTGTTTTCACTGCCAACAGTCCGCTGAAAAATACTTGAAAGCCTTGTTGGAAGAGCTCGGGGCCACCGTTCCACGGACTCACCAATTGCTCGACCTGCTAAGCTTGTTGTCTGCTCGTCACACGTCCCTGCGCTCACTGCGCCGCGGGCTTGACTTTCTAACACGCTTTGCGGTCGAGACGCGCTACCCCGGCGACAGCGCGACGAAGCGCCAGGCCCAAGCCGCCCTGCGTTGGGCCGTGCGCGTACGCCACGCGGCCCGGTTGGTTCTCGGACTCAAGACGCGCCGCGGCAAGCCCATGTCAAGTCGGCCGCCCCGCAAACGAAAGCGGCGATAGCTCGCCACCTCCAAAAACATCAACTCGTGTGGTCGTCGTAGTATTCCGCGGAACCCGCGAAGCCGGCGACGACGCCTTGGTTAGTCTGGGCCTTGGCGAACGCCTGCAGCCAATAGCTGAGACCGCTGGCGTCGGCCGGGCGACCCAGCTGGCTCTTGAGACCATTCTGCTTCGTAAGCTTGTTTGTCGCCGAAATCCCGACCCCGAAGGGGTCGAATTCGATAGCCCAGGGTGCAGCGCAGCGGAACCCTGGGTTAACGGGCGCAGAACGATCGTAAGCCCCAACGGGGCGCCATTCCGCGGTGGCGAACGACCGGTATCTCGCCACATTATCGGTGCGCGGGCCGCCCTGTTAGCTCGCCATCTCATTCACCGATCCGCGCAAGGCGGATGGGGTCTCGAGGTCGCGGCGATCATTCTTGCCGCGTTTTTTCGAAGGCTGCCAAGCAACTTGGGAGGCTGCCACGCTTTGCAATTGGCCATCTTCGACATTACCCGACAGTCGGGACGCCGCCGCCGCGCGGCCGTTTCGGTGCAACGTTGCACCGGAACCCCCCAGCGGGCGTTGTCTGGAGTTTCGCCGAACGCTGACCAGGCTCGATTGCGAATCTTCGGGATCGGGTTGTGCATCTTCGAAGACTGCCCAAAGTTTTCGAAGGCTGCCAAGCAATTTGGAAGGCTGCCACGCTTTGCGGTTGGCCATCTTCAATGTCGCCCGACAGCCGGGTCGCCGCCGGTGGGCGGCCGTTTTGGTGCAACTTGCACCAAAACCCACCACCGGTGGGTTTGTCTGGAGTTTCGCCGAACGCTGACCGAGCTCCGCCCGCGAATCTTCGGGATCGAAGGCTGCCAACCAATTTGGAAGGCTGCCACGGTTTTGCAGTTTGGCCATTTTCCGATCGCTGAACATGGACACTATCCCGCTACCGCTTCGCGGCCCTTCGCCCCTTTTCGCCCCAGGGCTACCCAATTGTTGAATACCAACACGGGCGTTCGGGCCAGTGGGTCACGCCCGATGCCGCGCGAACAGCCCGACGTCGGGACGTCCGCCGCGCTCGACCTGCGGCTGCACGAGACACTGGCCTATTGGGCTTTCCCGCCGGGCAGCGATACGCCGGCGCCTCGCGGAGCACTCGGCATCAACCAATGGTGACCTCGTCGCCCTCAATCGACGCCTTCAGGTCATCGTCAAATTCGAAAAAGGACGGCTCGATCTCCTCCGCGTTCAAGGCGGCACGCGCAGCCTCGTATTCGGCTTTGGAGATCAGGTAGAAAATCGCCTCGCCATCACGCACCTCGACGGGCGTGCCTTCCTGCAGCGCCTGACGTTGTTCCTCGCTCAATTGCGCGATCATGGTTGTACCTCCTAGAGTTAGTCTACACTCTGCGCGGCGGGCGTGCGAGCCACAGCCGTTGTGGCGCAGGCGTCGCACCGACGGCGGCCGCCGCCGCATCAACCTCGTGCTGCTCCGCCATCTCCTCCAAGACCCCGCCTGGCTCGACGCCGCGCTCCACAGCCCGCCGCGGGCAGACGCGCCGCCGCCTTGCCAGATGCTCTTGTCACGACTACTTGCTTGGCGAGCGCGGCACGGTTCTAATGAAGCTCCACCCGCACGCGGAAAGCCGATGAAGCACGATTGGTTCTACATGAAGGGCGCCGACAAGCACGGTCCCGTGAGCACGTCGGAACTGCGCGCGTTGGCCCAAAACGGCCAATTGCTGCCGACCGATCTGGTCTGGCGGGAGGGGATGAAGGACTGGAAGCGTGCCGGCAAGATCGCGGGATTATTCGACGGAGCAAGCCAACCACAGAAGCAGGCAACACCGCAGCAGCAGGTAATGCCGCCACCACAGCAGCCTGCCGTGCAAACGCCGCCCAAACGGCCGCCGGCGCCGCCAAGCAATCTCTATGAGCACTTCGTGCCCGTGATTCAAACGGCGGCGAGGCCACCTAGCCCGTCCCAGTCCCTCCAGCAACCTCTCGTCGAGCGGATGTTCCAGTGCCCATATTGCGGGCGCGGAATGGTCAACGATCCGTCGATGGCGGGGATGGCTGTCGCTTGCCCACATTGCGGACAACAATTCCGCATGCCAGCGGCAGCACGCACCTCCTCGATCGCTGTCACTCCCAGACGCACGACGACGAAGTCGTTCAGCAAATCGACGGCGGTGATGACGGGCATCGGGTGTCTTTGTATGTTCCTATGCTGTGGCGTCCTCGGAACGATTATTGGGCCGTCAGCCCAACTGGAACAACGAGCAACGAAGGCACAGCAAGTAAGGAAAGCAAAGAAAAAAGAAGAGAATTTGCTGGCCTCCGCGTTGGATCATCCGCCGCCCATCCTCAAAGCGCTATCCGAAAGAAGCGAGGTTTGGGAACTTGTGGGCTTCGATCGGGACCAAGTCCTCTATGTCGTTTTCTCCGACGGTGTCTTTGATTTAGCGGTGACAAAACAACACTATCCAAAAGGAAGCGTCATGGCGGAAGAGATCGATCCAGGCGGCGATAAGGTGACATGTTGGGTCAAACACCCGATCAACATGCACACAACATTAGACGATTTTAGTGAGAGGTGGAGCGGGCGAGAGTCGCCGTACGGTTATGAAGTAACCGAAGAGACTCGCATTGACCAATATGAGGCCCCACCAGCCGGCTCAGCAGATAAAAAGCGGGTCTTGGTAATGACCAGTACAACGCATAAAAGAATATCTATAGATAAAAACAGCGGGCACTGGTCCTGCGAAAGGTGGTTCGACGGCGTAGTAATTCGTGGAAGGCAGCATCCGCGCCGAGACGACCCGGCTACTGAAGGAGTTGCCCTGCGTGTGATTCACGCACGTTGACTCGTTCCAGCGCTCTATTGAGCCGCAGCGCGTTCCGCGGCTTCCCGCTGCGCATAGCGTCGCCCATCGCGTTCCGCCTGGTCGCGACACCCTGGAGCGACAGGCCGAATGACAGCCTTCGCGTGGTTCGCCACCCGGCCGGCGTTCTCAGATGCCTCCGACGCGTCTCTGGGAGCATCATCTTCGCCAGTTTGCGTTGCGCGAACCCAGCAGGCTGCGTCCAGCCTGCCAAGCAGGGAGAGCCGTCTTCGCGCGTTCGTTGGTGGCATTCGCTTCCCTCTCGGCGACAGTGGCCGGGCGCGAAGCAAACTGCTCTTGCGCGACGATCCACTCCAAGACTCCGGTGGGCTCGGCGCCGCGATGATCGCGAACGGGCGACGCGGCGCAAAAAGGGTTGCGATCAGCCGCGTTTGCCATTGCCAGCGAGCCCGAAAGGCTGCGTTTGGCCCGTAGCGCGACTCGCTCCAGGATTCCTTCTTGCTTTTGGCGACAGCGGTTGAGCGCTGCCGTGCCCGTGGTATCATGCAAAGCGCGGCGGCTGCAAATGCTGCTCGCTTAACGCGCAACCCTCACTTGATGACCGGAGGTGCCTCATGCACGTCGGGACGGAGAGCGGTCTGTATCTTGGCTATGATCCGGGCGGCGGTGGCGCACACGGGGTCGCCGCGGTCGATGGTCACCAACCAGTGTGTGATACGATGCCGACCGCTGAAGACGCGATCGACTGGTTCAGCCAGCGCTGTCACGACAGCGAGCCGAGCGCGTTGGGCGTCGACACGCTGACCCTGTGGAGCACCGGACCGGCGGGATGGCGTCCCGCAGATCGAGCGCTGAGGGCGTTCTACCCAGCCGTCGCTAACTCCATCACGGCTCCAAATTCGCTCTATGGAGCCATGCCCATCAACGGCGTGGCTGTTGCGCTGGCGCTTCGCGAAGAATTTAGGGATTTGAAGATCACCGAAACTCATCCCAAAATCCTGTACTTCGCGATTACGGATTTGGTCTACGATTTCGCGCAGCATCGGGACGAAATGGTTCAGTATCTCCTCGACTGGGTCGCCTTGGGCCATTGCAATGTCGGCTCCGAGCATGCTTGGGACGCGCTTTTGTCGGCGTTCGCAGCGCGCCAATGGGATCGGGGCGCTTGGCCGGCGGACCTTCACCAATTGCCGCGCAACGCCGGTGAGAGGCTGATTCCCGCGCACGCGTCGGACGCACACTACGCGTGGCCGGCAGTCGTTCCACAGGAACCGCTGGAGCAGAGGGAACGAGCGCCGCGCGCGCCGAGGCGGCCTAAGGGCGCGAATGCTCCGCGTGGCCGTGACCGCTGGAGAATTGCAGTTGATCGCCTTCAAGCCGCTGGACACGACGACGTTGCGCAGCAGGTCGCCGAGTATCGCAATGCCCGCAACGAGCGGTCTGGGTGGGACGCCTGGTTGCGGTCAAACTTCCCGGCGCTTTGGAATCTGGTCGAAGAGGGCGAGTGAAGGATCGCGCAGAAAGCCATTCAGTCGGGCGCGAGGTCGCGGCTGACGGATGAACCCATTTTGTTAGTCTCGGCCATGAGTTCCGTAATAGTTCCAGCGAATGCGAAAGGGAACATTTCGTTCGTTCTGACATGGTGTGACACCCTGCTCGTGGCTTTCAACGAGTTGCCGAAGCAAGTCTTCGCCGATTTGTGCTCCCGCAGTTGCGTCCGATCTCCCGGCAACGTCTTCCCCAACCGTTCCAGCAACCATCCCCTCGATGTTCGCACGGACTTCGGCTTGAATAGTGTCGAGCTCCTCTTGCGACAATTGCGCAGTTAGCACTGTGACTGAGTCGCCCGCCTGATACTTTGCCTGCCACGCTGCGACTCGTTGCGCGATCGCTGGCGTCATTACAAGAAGATACCCTTTCGCCTCGTCCCCAGATCCGCGAAGCTCCTTGACGGCATACACGAGCCGAAGGAAATCGAGTTCCAATTTCGGCCCTTTGGCGCCTTTCATGTCCAAGTTTCGCTTGACCATGCCAAGGATGTGTTTCATGTGACGTCGATTGCAGTTACGCAACCTCCTGAACGCGAGTCGGAACCCGCTTGCGGCCCGGAGCGACAACACGATACACGCGTTTGCAATCAGGGCAGATGATCCTCGAATAATCTCGTGGCGAATTCAGTTCGTCCGCGTATCCGAGCAAGGGGCGATATCGCCCACACCGGCATCGCCACGCTGCGTTGTTCCCCGTCCGAGCACACTCATCCTGCGTGCCGTCGAGGAAGTGAATCAGAATGTCATGCTGCTCTTGCATCCGGGATCCTCTCGCGCGGGGCTAACGTGTTTTACGCTGATCGGCATATTGCCTGTAGGCCGCGGGTGTGCAGCCGAACGCGCACCGCGCACGCAACGCGTCATCGCAAGTCTCATTGTATCCATTGGTTACGCGATTGTCACGCATCCTTTCGGCGCGACAGGCTGATTCAGCCTATTGTTCCTCCGGTCGGCGGGGGAGAGAATCGGCCGGGCTCGGTCGATCGGCCGCACGGCCCGTCGCGGGCACACATGCCGCGGCCTTGCCGGATACTCTTGTCAGGAACACCCTTGCTTGGCGAGGGCGGCACGGTTCTAATGAAGCTCCGCCCATACAGGGAACGCCGATGAAGCACGATTGGTTCTACATGAAGGGCGCCGACAAGCGCGGCCCCGTCAGCACGTCGAAACTGCGGGAGTTGGCCAAGAACGGTCAATTGCTGCCGACCGATCTGGTCTGGCGGGAGGGGATGAAGGACTGGAAGCGTGCCGGCAAGATCGCGGGACTATTCGACGGCACGGGCCAGCCAACGAAACAGGCAGCACCGTCGCAGCAATC
>Ga0307372_10009852_pt1 | contig 13062 bp, 17 predicted proteins | sample OX1MG_FD_202533 | JGI IMG/M metagenome (GOLD analysis project Ga0307372, IMG submission 202533) | Soil microbial communities from Risofladan, Vaasa, Finland - OX-1 | ecosystem: Environmental > Terrestrial > Soil > Coastal area > Acid sulfate soil | place: Finland: Risofladan, Vaasa | collected...
CACAGGCGGCGGGGCGGCTCTGCGGTCGCCTACGCCTCCCTTCGAGCCGCCCCGGAGAGAAGAACAAAAGCAAGACCACCCCCCGGAACTCACATTATGATTGGTACAAAGAAGGGGGGCAGGTCAGACCCAAACCTTCTGATATGCAAAGACTTCCGCCCCTGTCTGCGGTGAGATTTGTCTGAACGGTGCCGTGCAACTGAGAGCGTCACACTTCGGTCTCAATCCTGGATGCCGGACAGACGAAAACACCCGATCACTTCTGCCGTGGTATTGCTTCGACGGACAAGCCCGCCCGCTGCCAGGCTTTGAATCCTCCCCCGCAAGGGGTAGACTTCCTGGAACCAGCGGTCTTTCAATTCGCGCGCCACACGGGCGCTGGTCTTTTCTCCGCTTCAAGTACAGTAGGTTACAAGCGTGCGGTTCCGAGGCAACTGCTTCAGTCCCTCGTCCAGATTCTTGGCAGTCACATGAACCGCCCCGGGCACATGCTGCGGATTCCTGGCCAGCGCGGTCGCGCTGCGTGCATCCACGAAGACCAACTGCTTCATTCGTTGCCGCACCTCATCGAGGCTGATGCGGCGAATTGGAGTTTTTGTTTGAGTCGCCATGCTGGTGAGCCTCCTTGGATTTTTGATTGTCCGCTCAGTGAGTGGCCAGGCAACCGCGGCGCTGCCGTTGGGACAATGTGGTCAGTCACAAGAGCAGCAAAAGCCTTCGGACCTCATTCAGCGCGCAGAACTCTCCGGAAGCGCGCCAGTCAGCAGAAATGCACTTTCCTCGAGCGCTTCCACGTCATGGGTGACTGCCAGATCCAGGACGAGCGCCTTGCCTTGGGGCAGATCAAAGAACCTGCCGTCAGCATGCATTCGGATATGCCCTCGCACAGTTTGGACGCAAATCCTTCCAGGATTGCGATGTTCGGGAATGCGAGCGTTCGCCTTCATCGCCCTCAAAGTGATCTGAAAATCGGGATAACGAATGAGCACCTTGCGGGCAATGCCATTATGCCACGCGGGGCTTCTCTGCAGTTCATCAAGTTCTTTCTCGATATCAAGTTCAGCAATGCGCCCCTGCATCATCATCGATGCCCCTTGTGAGCCATGGTTCAGCGATTTGTTCTCGATCCTTTCGGACTGCATGGATTTAACCTCCAATTAGTTCCTCTGTTTTTTGCTCAGAATACCAACGTGCCAAGCTACGTCATCTTAAACACATTCCGGAAGCACTGGTCTCATCCCATCGCCTTAGCTGCTGTTTGGCTATTGCTTCACGTTGCGGCCAAGATGATCTTCTACATGTGCTACAGCAGTAGCGAGCAGATCGGTCCGGTCTGCGTAATCGTCGAGCCGGATCAGAATAAGCACGCGGTCCGTCTTTTTGCGAATCGCGGTATGGTATTGTTTTGCGATATCCATCAACTGCTCCCAAGTGCCCTCGATGAGTGTCCCGAAAGCGGTGACCCGGTATGGCAGCCCGCTTTGGTCGATGAAATCCACCAGTTCCGCAAGATCGGCGCTGAACGATCGCCCGTGTGCGAGCGGAATGACGGTCAATTCCATCAACATACCTGACCTCCGGAATGAGCCTCGGGGAGAAACTGAGCGCCCCCTTGGGGCCACAGAGCTGAAGCACCCTTCACCCACGATCAAGGACGAACAATTTCCACTGAACAAGGAGCATCACGAGCCACATCCTCGGATATGCTTCCTGAGAAGAAATGCCGGATGCCTTTTCGCTGCCGGGAACCAAGGACGAGCAGGTCAGCACGCCATGCCTTTGCTTCTTCGAGAATGACCGCGCGCACGTCGCCTTCTTCGATTGAGGAACTTACCGAGAAGCCGGCGGAGCGAAGCCTCTCAGTGGCTCGCTCCAGTAATTCCCCCACAAACGCTCGTTGCTTCATCCGCGCAGCGGTGAAATCAGGGGAGTCATGGCTGCCCATCCGCTTTGCTAACCTTTCAGGGTAAGGGTCCACAACATGGAGCAAGCGCACTTCTGTCCCACTGGGCTTCACCTGATCGATCAACAGAGTCATGGCTGTCTCTGAAGTTGCTGAATCATCAACTGCAAGCAGGATTCTCATAGTGTGATACCTCCAGGGCAATCTGCCCACGCCTGAGCAAAAAGGGTCGAGCTTCTCGCGTACTCAGTTTGAGTTTCAGGTAATGTTGGCGCCGGGATCTGAACAATCACCTTGCAGGGAGCGCGGTGGGCCACGTGCCGCATTGTTGACCCCAAAAGAAACTCACTCACTTCATGCTGGCGGCGATGGCCTAGAACCAACAGATCAACGGCTTGTTCTCTGGCTTCTGCAATGATTGTTTCGCCAGCATTGCGCGCTCGAACCAGTTGTGTCGAAAACCCGCTCAGAGCTTTTCCAGTGGCGACCCTCGCCGCCTGTGCAAGGATTTCCTTCCCTTCTTGATCGATAACTTCGTCTTTTGCATCAAGGGGTGTGGCCAGAGGAATCTGGATTATGTGAAGCGCAATCAGTTCTGCCCCCATTCCGCCGGCCAGTTGGCACGCGAGATTGGTTAATCCTTCAACAGATGTTTTATCTCGTAGGGCAACCATCACCTTAGGTTTCGACATTGAAACCTCCGATCTTTGAAGGAGATTACTCACGTATCAACGATTTACACTTAGCATCAAGAGCAAGCGCTATTCCAAAGTCGAATCTGCAGCAAGGATGCCTTTTCTTGTCAAAGGGATCGCTGTCGGACGTCTGCAGGACGGACAGAGGGGGCGGAAGGCTGTTGTCTAGATTCTCCAACCGATGATCGACACTTTTGACCAAATATCGACGCTACCGGACGTCTTCCTATATAAGGAACTGGAGTCATATGCCCGCAGTTTTGGCCTGTAAGTTGCCCAGGAACCAGGCAGGGGAGACTTAAGTCATGAGGTTCCAGCAACGTAACAATTACAATCCATTCGATTGGTGGATTAACGTCGTTTACCTTCTCCGATGACACAGAAACAGCGGAGGCTGTTCAGAAAACTGCGCAAGCTTTTGTCTTCCCGCCTGCCCACCACTACGGCTTGCTCATTTCGTCCAATACAAGCACACCTTTGAGCACTGGCCGAACACTCACTTCTTACGATATCCATGATGGTGCGGTCTTGTTTCTCACCATAACTGGTTGTTGAGCGTCCGGCAGTACTTGTCGCGGCACTGCGCCTTTAATTTCCCAACCTTGCGCATCGATTCGAGTGAACTCGGTCCAGGCAGCACCCGGCGAGGATGATTAATCTGCCTGCTCGATTGTTGGGGGGGCCGAGCCAATATGGATGTCCGACCGAGTCTCGCCGTAAAGATCGCTCCTCAACAAAACGCGGCGTCTCGTGCGCAGAACGCAGCGGGCAGTGTCGCTATTTTGACAAAAGTGCCATCAGAATGTTTCGATTCTTATGCCATCGCGCCTGCCACGATAAGAATCCTTCCCGTTACTTCTTTTCTATCAGAGAGTTAACCCTTCGCGATTGGCTGCACCTGCCTTTGGCCACAGCCTTGCTGTTACAGGTGTCGGCTACAGATTGGCGTTGAGTGCCATGGATTACGGAACAAGAAGGTTGGTGAGCAACAGCACGATGGTAGTTCAAACTGCTGAACCGGAGTCGAATGGAGGAGTGTAGGCAGTCGGCCTTGTGGTAAGCAATCCGGCATTTCAGGGGCGAGTTGGCAAGATTACCCGAACAGAAAGCTTGATTTTAAGTAATCCAGCAGACGTAGAAGACGTCGTTCATCGGACGATTGGACCCATCAATTCGCAACTTCGAGCAGAGGCCACGTATCGGGGAAGGAGAGAAGTCATGTACACGATAGCAGTATGCTTCGTTTGCACAGCGCTCATCGCTGTCATTGGTAGTGCCTTGTTCGCTGTAACTGTGACCATTGTCGCCGTATCGTATGGTGTTAAGTGCGCATCGTCGGCTGTTCGCAACCCCGCTCGTGCCTGGATCTCGGCAATGGCTTCTCAGGCGAAGCTGCTGCCGAGTCTGCCGCCGCAAAGGGCTCCGCTATCAAGAAATTGATAGGGCGTGTCGGCAGCGCGTCGCAAAAAGTGGGTACGCGGAGATGTTGCGCCGAAAAGAGATCGCGGGCTGGGATTCCATGATCACTGTCAAGAGTATATACGATCGGAAGGAGGCTCGTTACGCCAGGGGATTCCTCATTGAGCGGTCGTGGCCCAGAGGTCGAAAGGGAGCCAGGCCGCGTTTTGAGGGCTGGCTAAAGGACATCGCGCCAAGCGCTGGGTTGAGCGCCTGGTTTGAGCAGAACCATGATAAATGGCGGGAATTCTGCCGCCGGTATTTCACCGAGCTGGACACGCGTCCAGAGGCGTGGAGACTCTTATTGGAAGAGGCAAGCCACAGTACAGTGGAGCTGCTCCATAGCTCTCACTATGGAACGCACAACAACGCTGCGGCGCTCAAGGAATATCTTGATGCAAAGCTCGGGCAGAGGGTGCCTCTGCCGGGGAGTGATTCCAAGCCATTCATAAATCTGACATAAGGAGCGATGACATGATCTCGGCGCAAGCAACATGGCCGGTACTTAGGTCGAAACTGATGAGGCGGACAGAAATTGCGGAAGGAACGATGGCATTCCGGTTTGAGCGGCCCCCCGGGTGGACTTTCAAGGCGGGCCAGTTCGTGGATATTACGCTGCTCAACCCGCCGGAGACCGATGTGGAGGGCAACGTCCGAGCATTCTCCATCGCGAGCGCGCCTTACGAGGATACCATTACGGTGGCGACGCGGATGCGCAACACAGCCTGCAAGCGGATGCTCGCAACCATGCCGCTCCAAACAGAGGTCCAGATCGAGGGGCCGTTCGGCGATCTTGCTCTTCACAATGACGCCAAGAAGCCGGCCATTCTGCTGGCAGGAGGAATCGGCATCACACCCTTTCATAGCATGGCGCTTTGGGCGGCACACGAAAAGCTGCCGCACCGAATCCTTTTATTTCACTCGAATAACCGGCCGGAGGATGCTCCCTTTCTGGAAGAACTTCGTGAGATCGAAAAACAGAACCCGAATTACAAGTACGTACCAACCATGACAGGGATGGAACGATCGCACCGGCAGTGGTCAGGCGAAACCGGGATCATCCGTGCGGAGATGCTCTCAAAGCATCTACGGGCCAGAACGCCATCGGATCCGGTCATTGCCGATGCAATTTATTACATTGCGGGGCCGCCAGAGATGGTCGCTGCCCTGCGAAAGATGCTGGTTGACTGGGGAGCGGACGAAGACAACATTCGGGCTGAGGAATTCGCAGGTTATTAGAGGGACACTGCGGTCCGGCATCAGGAATTCAAAGGCCCAATCATGAGCAGCGCGACGATGACACCAGCAATCGAAGAGCAACCCGCCAAAACTACTTCCAGTAAGACCGTTGCCGAGCTTCTGATGCTGGTGACTACGTTTTGCTGGGCCAGCAATATTGTTGCCAGAAAGGAAGCGTTGCAAGGTTTCGGCCCTCTAGCTCTTGCGCAACTGAGGATGTCGCTGGCGGCGCTTCTCTATGGAACATTGTTCTTCTTGCGGCGAGGGTGGCCCAAGCTTCACTTGACTGCGCGGCAATGGTTGCTTCTGGGACTTATGGGTTTCACCGGAATCACCCTAAACCAAATTTGCTTTCTGGGCGGCTTGGCGCGAACTTCGGTGACTCATACCGGCCTGATCCAGGCTGTGGGGCCCATCATGGTATTCCTGCTCTCCGCCTTAATCGGACGCGAGTCAATTACGCTTCAGAATTGCACAGGCATGGTGATTGCCTTCGTAGGCGTAGCCATCTTAATTACCAGTAAATCGGGTTCCGGGAACGGAGCCCATTGGACCGGAGACCTGATCCTGCTTGCAGCGGGCGCATCTTTTGCGCTCTACACGATCTTGATGAAAGATGCGTCCTGCGATTATGACGCCCTGACCCTGAGTACGTTGGTTTTTGGTTTGGGTGCTGTGCTTTTAATGCCATTCTGCATAGGGTCAGTCACGGCCGTGGAATGGGAGGATGTTCCCTTGCGCGCGTGGGTGGGCCTTGCTTACATGGTCTTTTTTGGATCGGTTGTTGCATACCTCATCTACGCATTCGCGCTCGGCATCCTTTCAGCTTCAAAGGCCGCAGCTTTTGCATACTTGCAGCCTGTTCTGGCCGTTGCGCTTGGAGTGTGGCTGATCGGAGAACACGTCACGCCGGGAGCCTTCGCTGGAGGTGGCCTGATTCTATTGGGCGTGTATTTAACCGAGCGGCAGCGGGCCGGAGGACATGCTCCAGGGGCTGCGAAGGATTCGGATCCGGCGAGAAAGGTCCAAATATGGGATTGCAAAGCATTTAGAGGATTGCCGGACGCTCACAGGTTAGCAACCTCCCTCTTGGTGACAGGCCATGAGTGCTATACGCAGATCTTTACTCAGAGAGAATATTGTCAGTTTACCCATCGACCACCGAATGCATTTAGTCACACGGGCGACAACCCAACTACACACTGCTCCCGAGATGCCGCACCAAAGTACAGCTCGGCCCGAGCAGGTGGCCAAGCGTGGCTGAATTGTTGTTCACCGAACTCAGGAACGGATCAGCCTGGAAGTGTGTTTTCCCATCGAGATGATGCTTAAGCGGCCGGCCGGTGTCATTCCGAGGGTCATAGGGAGGATTCAACCATGCCAGCAAGAATCGATTACGAGACGGTGGCACCTGGAGCGATCCAGGCAATGCGGAAGCTAGAGGAATACGTTCGTGGAAGTGGGCTGGAGGGCTCGCTGCTTGAGCTCGTCCGGCTTCGGGCTTCGCAAATGAACGGCTGCGCCTACTGTGTTGATATGCACACTAAAGACGCTCGGGCACAAGGCGAAAGCGAGCAACGCCTCTATGCGGTTGTGGTTTGGCGCGACACGCCTTTCTTTACAGATAGAGAACGGGCAGCGCTCGCATGGACCGAAGCCGTCACATGGATGAGTTGGGAGCACATGCCCGATGATGTTTACCAGACGGCGCGGCGGCATTTCAGTGAGAAGGAACTTGTGGATCTGACAATGGCCGTAATTGCCATTAACGGTTGGAACCGTTTGTCTATCGCGTTCCGCCGCGAGGCGGGAACGTACCAGCCCGGTGGGAGAAGACAAGGCGCTGGAACCAAATAAGTTCCGAGGTCTGCATCCACCGCTTGACCAGCTAGAAGGGAGCAACAAAGTGTTAATGCATATTCGGAACCTTTTTGAAAGCTACGATTCGTCGTTTGCTTATCCAGCCTTTAATACTCAGAACCTGGAAACCACGCTGGGGATTGTTCAAGCGGCGGAAGAACTCGACACGCCAGTGATTCTTGCGACCAGTGAAGGGACCGCAGGGTACGCCGGGCTCGAGACGATCGCGGAGATCGTGAAATCGGTTGCAAGCCGGTCAAAGGCAGCGATCGTCTTACACTTCGACCATGGTAAGGATATCGGGCGGATCCAACGCGCGATCGAACTGGGGTACTCGAGCGTCATGATCGACCACTCATATCTCCCCTTTGAGGAGAACATGCGGGACACGCGGCAAGTTGTGGAGTTTGCACACGAGAGAGGAGCATGGGTGCAGGGCGAGATTGGACGCATGAGAGGCTCAGAAGACTGGGTCTCGGTGAGCGAGGCCGAAACCTTGCTTACGGACCCCGGGGATGCCCTGAGGTTCTACCGCGCAACCAGCGTGGACACTCTGGCATGTTCGGTGGGTACGATTCATGGGATCATCAAAATGCGCGGCGGCGTGAAGCCTCATGTGGACATTTCAAGGATCAAGTCGATTCACGATTTGGTTAAGGTTCCCCTCGTGCTCCACGGCGCGAGCGGCGTTGATCCCGAAACGACCGCCCTGGCGATCAAGAGTGGCATCTCCGTCATTAATATCGATACTGAACTCCGCATAGCTTATGCGCAAGCTTTAAGGGCATCACTTGAGATCTACCCGGAAGAGGTTGACCCCCGGCGGATTCTAAAGCCCGCAATCACGGCCGTTAAAGAGATGGCGATGGCAAAGATCAGACAGTTTGGAACGCGCAAGCTTCCGGCCGTCGCCTGATTGCAACCACACTGGAGTTGACTGATCTATGCACGAGGAGGGATTCGTGAGCAACAGAAACGGCAATCATCGAGATTATTCTGCTGTGACCCAATTGTCTGACTGGAGCACAGACGCGAGCAGCGACATTCTGGCACTGCAGCGGGTCACCGCGGGCCCGGCCGCGGATCGTTTGGAAAACATCATCCGGCTGCTGCTGGCTGAATTGAATCTTGATGTCAACAGTGAGCATTTCCGCGATACGCCTGCACGGGCAGCCCAGTTTTACCGGGAATTCACACAGGGCTACGCCGCAAAGCCGGTGGAAATCCTGAAAACATTTTCCTCTCAATCAGACGGCTTGGTAGTCGTCTCAAATATAGACTTCTACTCGCTTTGTCCGCATCACCTGCTTGTCTATGGCGGTAAACTCCACTTCGCCTATGTGCCCAATGGACAGATTGTCGGCGTTTCGAAGATCCCCCGCCTCGTTCATGCGCTTGCAGCGCGGCCTGTTGTTCAGGAAGCGCTGGTCGCAGATATCGCCGATGCGTTCATGTCCGTGGTCAAGCCTCTCGGTTGTGCCGTCAAGGCGATTGGGCGCCATGATTGTGTCGCGGGTCGAGGTGTTAAGTGCCCATCCATGGTGATGACTACTGTGGTGACACGCGAACTTTTTCAGGAGAGGGAATCCTTGTGCCGAGAATTCGGTCAGGCCGTTGCGGCGGAAACGAAATGTGACCGTTAGAGTGCGGCAAAGATGAGACAAGCGGTTTTGCAAGATTAGATCAGGAAGACTCCGGGATGCTTTGACCGGAAAGTGGAGGCAGGAGAGATTTGTCCCGCCAGACCGATAGCTCGAGGTGGCAATGCGATACGGAGGCGTTTGAGACTGTCTTCGCGCCAGTGCATCGGAGCAGGGTTCACAGAGGCTGGCCAAACGCGGTGCCTATCACATCATAGGAGCGACGGGTGTCTCGCCGGAAGACAGAGTCCATTCTTCCATCGCTCCAATCTTTAGGAGGTAAATGCAAATGGCACAGTGGCAGTACCAAATAAAGGAGCCCAAGCTTGAAAGTACTGTTGGCCTGGATGAGCAACTGCAGAAGGTTCTCCGTGAATACGGAAACGGAGGATGGGAGTTGGTTCAAGTACTCACTCCGAAGGACAGTGCTAAATGTCAATTGATATTTAAGACAGAGAAGCCGTTAGATCCCGCCCACGGTTAAGCCCCACCTCGATCTGACCGCGTCCGGTAGGCTTCTAAATTAGTGAACCCGAATTCGCGGCGGACTGTCGTTTGGGAAGGCGGCATCACACCAGGGTAATTTGCGGGATTCCGGATTGAAATGCGGGAAGTAGCTCTCAATGAAAACATTCGAAGTGGGAGACCACGTTCGATGGAGCTCCGAGGCGGGGGTGGTGAGCGGAACGATCATCAGGAAAATCACCGCGGACACAGTAATAAAGGGATATACCCATCACGCTTCCGCGAATCAACCCCAGTACGCCATCAAGAGTGATAAGACGGACCATCTTGCTGTCCACAAGGGAACAGCGTTGAAATTAGTGCGCAGATGCCTGAAAAGGCGCGGAGGAGGCTGAAACCATGAGTTCACAACCGTTACGCAACGCCCAACGCAATACACGGGAAGCGGTGACATTTGTTCCCGCGCACGGTTTGATCGAGCGCGGAAAAGAAATACACAAGCTAATAGAGCGCCGCGCTTATGAGATCTACGAGCGGCGTGGCCGCGCGCATGGTTTCGATGTCGACGACTGGCTTTGGGCTGAATCAGAACTACTTCATCCGTGCCGTCACAACCTGAAGGAATCTCCCGAGGCGATTGTGCTCCAAGCCGAGTTGCCAGGTATTTTTACTGTCGATCAGCTTGAGGTCAGCATTGAGCCGCGACGCCTCATGGTGAGCGGCGTCAGAGAGGTAGATGCAATCCATGGGGACAGCAGCGGCTGTCATGTGCAAAGGGAGGCACAGAGAATCTTTCGTGTGCACGATTTGCCCTTTGAGGTGGATCCTTCTAAGGCTGCCGCGAGCCTCACAGAAGAATGCCTTGAGGTCGTAATGCCCAGGGCTGCAGTGGCCAGTAAAGCCGTCAACAAGGCGAAAGCGGCTCATAAGGGAGCATAACCTTCGTCCGCAGGGACAATTCGGCGCCTTCAATCTCGAGGAGGGATCGCAATGATAACGAGTCACATAATAATCTTGGTTACTTTCGGTGTGCTTTTATCAGTTGCACTTTACGTAACCTTCAGGGTTGACACTTGGACGGGCATTCTGGTTGATGGACGCCACTGTCCTCAGAACAAGGAATCCAGTCACGCCAACTGTGGAGTAAACGCATTTTTCTGCCTGCTGACACCGGACAAAGAATACCACGTGCTGCTCCAGCCTCCACCGTCCTTGACATCTTATATCGGACAGCCGGTACGAGTGATGGATTCTAAGCGTTGAGGGGCGGTTGTTGTTAAGAGGCTGCAAGTTCGAAGCGACAGCAAGTGGGCGGGCATAGGAGCGCGAACGGTGAAGGGATGAAGTCGAAAGCCGGGCTGACAACGGCAAAAAGGACCACCAGTGACACTTTACGCTGGCACCGGACTTCCCGGCACAGACTCTGCGGTCTCGATGGGTCGAATGTGAGGAGCGAAACGGAAAGGGTCAAATGATATGGAAACCACAGGCATTTTGATGTCGTCAGAACCGCGCCAGCCTGACAATCAGTTGAGCCAGCTTGCGATCAACACCATTCGGTGCCTGGCGATTGATGCTGTTGAAAAGGCCAAGTCAGGCCATCCAGGCTTGCCGATGGGAGCTGCAGCGATGGCTTACGTTCTCTGGACCCGATTCCTAAAACATAATCCCCGCGATCCGCGTTGGCCTAATCGCGACCGGTTCATCCCTTCTCCCGGTCACGGCTGCATGTTGCTCTATAGCCTGCTTTATCTCACGGGGTACGAGGTCTCTCTTGACGATTTGAAACAGTTCAGGCAGTGGGGAAGCAAAACTGCCGGCCATCCCGAGCGGCAGCTAATCGCCGGAATTGAAACCACAACCGGCCCGCTCGGCCAGGGTTTTGCAACCGGCGTAGGAATGGCAATCGCTGAGAAGTACCTGGCCGCACATTTCAACCGGCTAGGCTGCGCCATCGTCGACTACAACATCTATGGGATCTGTAGCGACGGGGACCTTATGGAAGGGACATCTTCTGAAGCCGCATCCCTAGCTGGCTTCCACCGGCTGGGCAACCTCATCTACCTCTATGATGATAACCGTGTGACGATTGAGGGATCGATAGCGCTTGCATTTCACGAAGATGTTGGAAAGCGGTTTGAAGCCTACGGATGGTTTGTCCAGCATGTGGCAGACGGGAATGACCTTGCTGCGGTTAGCCAAGCCTTATCCTCCGCGCAGAACGAGGCCGAGCGGCCGTCTCTGATTATCGTGCGGAACCATATTGGCTACGGCAGCCCGAACAAGCAAGACAAATCGGCATCGCACGGAGCGCCTCTGGGTGAGGAGGAAGTCAAACTGACGAAGAGAAATCTCGGCTGGCCGCTTGAGCCGCCATTCTACGTTCCATTGGAAGTATTATCACATTATCGCGAGGCCATCCCGCGCGGCCAAAAACTTCAAGATGAGTGGGTGAGGCGCCTTGAGGTTTACAAGCGGGAGCTTCCTGATCTTGCAGCCGAGTGGCAGCGCTACGTTCGTGGCGAACTTCCCAAAGATTGGGCGTCGAAGATTCCGGTCTTTAAGGTGGACGAAAGGCCGATGGCCACTCGTCAGGCTTCTGGCCGGGTCTTGAACGCGATCGCCTCCAGCCTGCCAACACTGGTGGGAGGCTCGGCGGATCTCGCTCCGTCAACTGATACCTACATTGCGGGAGGCGGAGACTTCGGGCCGGAAAACTATGCGGGACGCAATCTGCATTTCGGAGTTCGTGAGCATGGCATGGCAGCCATCGTGAACGGCATGTCTTTAAGCGGACTCATCGCGTATGGTGGCACCTTTCTGGTTTTCTCAGACTACTGTCGTCCCAGCTTACGCCTCGCGGCCCTCATGAAGGCTCATTCAATCTTTGTGCTGACGCACGATAGCATTTTCCTCGGCGAAGACGGCCCTACCCACCAGCCGATTGAGCATTTGCCCGCCTTGCGGGCTATTCCAAACCTCTGCGTGATCCGGCCTGCAGACGCCAACGAGACGGCTGTCGCTTGGAAGGTAGCGATCGAACACCAGGATGGCCCGGTTGCCCTCATCCTCACCCGCCAGACGCTGCCCGTCATTGACCACACCAAGTATTCTCCCACCGAAGGCTTGGCGCGTGGAGCTTACGTTCTGGCAGAGGACCCAAGGCAAAAGGCCAAAGCGGCTGTGATCGCTTCAGGCTCGGAGGTGACGCTCGCGCTGGCAGCTTACGAGGCTCTCAAAGGCGAGGGCATTTCCATCCGCGTTGTCAGCATGCCCAGTTGGTCCCTTTTCGAGCGCCAGTCTCCAGCGTACCAGGATTACGTCCTGCCGCGCGGCATCAAAAGCTGGCTGACGCTCGAAGCGGCCTCCCCCTTCGGATGGGAACGCTATGTGGGAAGGAAAGGACGAATCATCGGGATGCGAACGTTTGGCGCATCAGCTCCGTACCAAGTCTTGGCCGACAAGTTCGGATTCACCTGCGCAAACGTGGTTCAGCAGATTAAGGAATTGTTAGATAGCGACAAATACGTAGGAACGCTTGGCAGAGACAGCGGCTAATTTTCAAGAGAGCTTCGAATGGCACCGGTTTCATTCAAGAAGATCATCCCATTGCACGGTCTATGAAGGACTCGTAATTTCACGAGCCGGAAACCCGACGCGTCCGAACTTAACTGTCCTTAGCCTGCTTTATTCACGAAGGGACGACAAGGTGCGGGTCTGAGGCGTTTCGCGCGGCTTGAGAGTGGCCTCCGAGGTCTGCCAAGCACTTTCGGGCGCTCGGTTTCGGTGGTGGGCTGCGGTG
>Ga0307372_10009853_pt1 | contig 13061 bp, 9 predicted proteins | sample OX1MG_FD_202533 | JGI IMG/M metagenome (GOLD analysis project Ga0307372, IMG submission 202533) | Soil microbial communities from Risofladan, Vaasa, Finland - OX-1 | ecosystem: Environmental > Terrestrial > Soil > Coastal area > Acid sulfate soil | place: Finland: Risofladan, Vaasa | collected...
GGGGCTGGCGCGGACGACCGCTCGCGGACGAGGAGATCGCGGTGCTCGCGCGTCTTCGGGCCCAGCTGCGCGGTGAGCTCGGCGAGACCCTGCGAGGGCTCATCTCGTCCCGCGAGGTCAAGGCGACGATCACCCGTACGGAGACGCTCCTGCGGACGCGCCGCTTCCCGCTGCCCGACCCGGACCGGCCGGCGATCCCGTGGCCGCCGTTCTGAGCTGAGTGCGCCGGACGACCGGCAGGAACGGCCGGAATGGCGCATCATGCATCATTCCGGCGATCGCCCCGCGAGTTGCGCGCGGCCGGGTCGCCGACGAGAAAGCCCAGGAGCGTGCCGGTGAATCCGAACCCGCCGAAGTCGTCCGCCTTGGTCGCCGACGAGCCGCTCAAGCACGTCATCGAGACGTACGTGCATCGGCTCCAGCACGTCACGTGCGTCTGCGGCTGGCAGGGCAGCTCCGCGACCAACGATGGACAGACGTCCGAGTGGACCGCGCACCTGCTCGTGGTGCGGGGCAAACGCCGCTGACCGTCGCGCCGGCATGACTGTCCACCGGCCTGACCGTCCGCCGATGGCGGATCGACCACCGCATCCGGGCGAGGCGCTGCGCGGCGTCTGGAACATCGTTCCGACACCGTTCACCGGGGACGGCGAGCTCGACCCCTTGAGCCTGCGCCGGCTCACCGATTTCGTCGTCGCCAGCGGCGTCGACGGGATGACGGTCCTCGGCTTCATGGGCGAGGCCCATAAGCTCGCCGACGCCGAGCGCACGGAGGTGATCGAGACCACGATCGCCGCGGCCGCCCAGCGGCTGCCGATCTGCGTCGGCGTGACCCATGGCGCCACGGACCGCGCCGTGGCCTTCGCCCGTGAGGCGGCCGCCGCCGGCGCCCACTCGGTCATGCTCGCCCCGCCGACCCTCGCCCGGCCGTCGGACGAGGCGCTGCGGCGTCACTACCTCGCGGTGGCGAGCGCGGTGGATCTCCCGATCGTCGTCCAGGACTACCCGGCCGGCTCGGGCGTGCCGATGTCGGTCGAGTTCATCGCGCGCCTCGTGGCCGAGGCACCGACCTGCCGCTACCTCAAGCTCGAGGACGAGCCGTCGCCGCCGAAGGTCGCGCGGGTCCGGGCGGCGGCACCGGGTGTGCGCATCCTCGGCGGACTCGGCGGGATGATGCTGTTCGAAGAGTTGCTCGCCGGTGCGGACGGGACCATGACGGGCTTCGGTTTCCCCGAGATCCTCGTCGAGGTCGTCGGCCGATTCGGGAATGGCGACCGCACCGGCGCACGCGATGCGTTCTACCGGGCGCTCCCGCTCATCCGCTTCGAGAACCAGGCGGGCCTCAACCTGGCGCTCCGCAAGCACGTCTATCGACGCCGCGGGGCGATCGCCAGCGAACGCGTGCGAGCACCCGCGCCGACGCTCGATCGGAGCACGCTCGAGGTGCTGGACGGGATCCTCGTCCATCTCGGCCTCGCCGCCGGACTGGGACCGATCGTCGAACCGTCGACCTGAGGGGGCGGCGGCTCCTTTTCCGGATCTCGGGCAGACTGGCGGCTCACCGTCGTCCCGTCCCGGAGGATCCATGGCGCATCCGGCCCGCCGCTCCCGTGATGCAAATCCGGTCATCGACAGCTGGCGTCGTCGACTTCCACCTCCTCCGATCCTCGGCATCGCCGCCGCGGCCGTCGTCTTCCTGCTCGTGATCGCTGTCGTCGTCGGTTCGAACGGCGCGCCGTCGGATGTCGGCGCCACGTTCGCGCCCAGTCCGTCCAGCGTCGCGATCGTCCCTGGCGCCGCGTCGGGTTCGAGCGCGCCGGGGGCGTCGGTCCTTGGCCTCACTCCGTCGGGGGGTGGGTCGTCGCCGGCGCCCGGCGCGAGCACCGGGCCCGCATCGTCGGTCACACCGCTCGCGGCGAACGGGCCGTTCGGCCCCGCCCTCCTCATCGCCGACCGCGGCAACGGCCGCCTCCTCATCGTCGATCCGACGGGTCGCATCCTCTGGCGCTTCCCGGTCCTCGGCAGCCTCCGGCCCGGCCAGTACTTCAGCGCGGACGACGCGTTCATGACCGCCGACGGCACGACGATCGTGGCGAACGAGGAGGAGAAGCACGTCGTCGTCAAGATCGACGTGGCGACCCGGCGGATCGTCTGGCAGTACGGCACATTCGGCGTGCCGGGAGCCGGCCCGAACCACCTCAACACCCCGGATGACGCGTATCCCCTGCCGAACGGCGACATCTCGGTCGCCGACATAAGGAACTGCCGGATCATCGAGATCTCGCCGGCGAAGCGGATCGTTCGCCAGTGGGGCCGCACCGGCGTCTGCCGCCATGACCCGCCGTACACGTACTCGAGCCCGAACGGGGACACGCCGCTGCCGGACGGCGGGATGCTCATCACCGAGATCGGCGGATCGCACGTCGTGCGGCTGTCCGCGAGCGGCACGGTCCTCTACGACGTGCACGCCCCGGTTCGTTACCCATCGGACGCCCAGCTCGACGCGAACGGTAACATCGTCGTCGCCGACTACTCGAGTCCTGGCGCCGTCGTCTCGATGACGCCGACGGGCACCGTGCTCTGGCGCTGGGAGCCGCGCGGCGGCGGCGGCCGGCTCGACCACCCGAGCCTCGCGATACCGCTGCCGAACGGCGACGTCATCCTCAACGACGACTTCCGGCAACGGGTCATCGTCATCGACCCGATCACGAGGAAGATCGTCTGGCAGTACGGCCGGACGGACGTAGCCGGCCGCGGAGCCGGAGAATTGTCCACGCCGGACGGGCTGGAGCCGCTCGCCGGCTTCCCGGTCTTCTACTAGCGCCCGGTCGCCGCCATTCCCCGGACGGAGACCGGCCAGGCGTGGCGGCGCTGATGCTCAAGGAGCATCAGATCGGGCCTCCGTGTGCACGGTCGGACGCCCGATCTGCAGATCGGGCGCGGGGCCACGCGCGCTCGCGATGTATCCGATGCTGGTGAGCATCGCCTCCGCGCCTGCGCGGGTGCCGCCACGCTCTACGGAACGCCCGTTCACATCGAAACGCCCCGGGTGGTTGACAGACGCGACGATCCCGTCCACACTCGGGCCATCGACCGACGTCGAAGCAGCAGGTCAGAGCATCACTCCGCTCCCGCTCCTTCGCACATCGACGAGACCAACCGCTCCGGTCCCTCACCCGGATCGTCCCGAGCGGAACCATCGGCCGACGCGGCCGCCGGACGCAAGAACGTCGCGGCGCCGGCCATCGACAAGAAGGATCCCTGAACCCGTGATGACCAGAACAACAACGACGACCCTCACCGGCCGGGCGAGCGCGATGCGCCGCCTGCGCCGCCGGTCGGCCGTCGCGAATCCCCTCTACTGCCGGACCAACGGCTGCACGAGCTTCCTCGAGCCGAACTCCGCCACCGGCACCGCCACCTGTCGCATCTGCGGATACGTGCTCAAGCTCTCATAACCGCGGCGGGTCGCGCGGCCGCGTCGCGGCCGGCGCGGCCGCGGCTCGTCGGGCATGATGGTCGGCGCACCGCCTCGCTACCGCCCGGAGGGCCGCCCAGAGTGACCGCCGCCACCCTCGACCGCGCTCGGCTCGAGCGCCTCATGGCCCGCGAACAGCGGACGTTCGTCGACGACCACCCACGCTCAGCGGCCCTGTACGAGCGGGCGAAAGGCTCACTCCTCGCCGGCGTGCCGATGAACTGGATGGTCAAGTGGCCGGGTGCATTCCCACCATTCGTCGAGTCGGCACACGGCGCTCACTTCCGCTGCGTCGACGGCCACGACTACATCGACCTCTGCCTTGGCGACACCGGGGCGATGGCCGGCCACGGCCCCGCGGCCACGATCGCCGCGGTCGAACGCCAGATGCCGCACGGGATCACCCATATGCTCCCGACGGAGGACGCGGCGTGGGCCGGCGAGGAGCTGCAGCGACGGTTCGGCCTGCAGTTCTGGCAGTTCGCGATGACGGCGACCGACGCGAACCGCTTCTCACTGCGACTCGCCCGGATGATCACCCGCCGGCCGTTCGTCGCCGTCCACGAGTTCAACTACCACGGCTCCGTCGACGAGACGTTCGCCTGGCTCAACGCGGACGGGCGGGTGGAGGCGCGGCGCGGCAACATCGGCCCGCAGGTCGATCCGGCCCTCACGACGCGAGTCCTCCCGTTCAACGACATCGCCGCCCTTGAGGCCGCCCTCGCCGACCGCCAGGTCGCCGCCCTTCTCATCGAGCCCGCCCTGACGAACGTCGGGATCGTGCTGCCGGAGCCCGGCTACCACGAGGCGGTCCGCGAGATCACCCGTCGGACGGGAACGCTGCTGATCATCGACGAGACGCACACGATCTGCGCCGGACCGGGCGGGATGACGAAGGCGTGGGATCTCGATCCTGACCTGTTCGGCATCGGCAAGACCATCGGTGGCGGGATCCCGGCCGCCGCGTACGGCTTCACAGCCGACGTTGCAGACCGGATCGCGGCCGACATGGACCTCGAGGACTGCGACGTCGGCGGGATCGGCGGCACGCTCGCCGGCTACGCCCTCTCGATGGCGGCGATCCGGGCGACCCTCGGTGAAGTGCTCACCGACGCGGCGTTCGCGGCGATGATCCCGCTCGCCGAGCGCTGGGCCGCCGGCGTCCGCGAGATCCTTGCGGGACGTGATGTGCCGTGGCACGTGACCCGCCTCGGCGCCCGCGCGGAGTACCACTTCATGGCGGAGCCGCCGCGCACCGGGCGCGAACAGTGGGAGCACGGCGACTTCGAGCTCGAGCGATTCCTCCACCTCTACGCGCTCAACCGCCGCATCCTCATGACCCCGTTCCACAACATGGCCCTCATGTCGCCGGCCACGACCGAGGCGGACATCGACCGTCACAGCGAGGTGTTCGGCCAGGCCGTCGGCGAGTTGTTCGGGTAATCGTCGCGCGGCAGCTGTCGCGCTGCGCATGGCTCGGGCACGGCCGGCACGGCGAGGCCATGCCAGGCAAGGTGACACACGCCTCCGCTAGGCTCCTCCTGCGGCCAAACCTCGCCCGGAGTGCTTCGTGCAGCTCATCGACGGCACGATCATCGTCAGCGCCACCGATCTCGTCGGCTACCTCGCCTGCGACCATCTCGCGACGCTCGAGCTCGGGCGGATCGAGGGACGCTGGGCGCGGCCGCCTCATCGGACGGACCCGGAGCTCGAACTCCTCCAGGAGCGCGGTGACGCCCACGAGCACGCGTACCTGGAACGGCTGCGATCAGAGGGGCGATCGATCCACGAGATCGAGAACCGCCACCCGACGTCGCCGGCCGAGCTTCGCGCGGCCGAGGAAGAGACGCTCGAGGCGATGCGGCGGGGCGTCGACGTCATCTACCAGGCCACGTTTTTCGACGGTCGCTGGCGCGGCCACGCCGACTTCCTCCTGCGAGCCGAGCGACCGAGTCGCCTCGGCCCGTGGAGCTACGACGTCGCGGATACGAAGCTCGCCCGGGGCGTGAAGGCGGGCGCGATCCTCCAGGTCTGCGTCTACGCGGACCGCCTCGGCCAACTCCAGGGCATCCCGCCGGAGCGGCTCGTCATCGTCACCGGCGACGGCGTCGAGCACGAGGAGCGGCTCGCCGACTTCGCGGCCTTCCATCGCACCGTCAAGGCTCGCTATGAGTCGCTGATCTTCGGACCCGGCCCTCGTCCGGCGACCTACCCGGACCCGGTCGACCACTGCCGGGTCTGCACCTGGTTCCCGACCTGCATGGACCGTCGCCGCGCCGACGACCACCTCTCGATCGTCGCCGGGGCCACCCGGACGTACACCGAGCGGCTCGTCGAGGGCGGCGTGCCGACCCGCCGTGCGCTCGCGGTGCTCGACCCGGCGCGGACGATCGGCGGCATGAACCCGCGGCCGCTTGCCCGGCTCCGCGACCAGGCGCGGCTGCAGGTGACCGGTCAGGACAACGGGACGCTGCTCTACGAGCTCGTCGAGCCGGATCCGGAGGCGCCCGGGCACGGTCTTGCCGCACTGCCTGAACCGTCAGCGCTCGACGTCTTTTTCGACATCGAAGCCGACCCGTGGATGGGCGAGGCCGGGCTCGAATACCTGCTCGGGGTCGCGTGGCGCGAGTTGGACGGACGCCATGAGTACCTGCCCATCTGGGGACACGACCCGGCCGGCGAAAAGGCCGCCTTCGAGCGGTTCATCGACCTCGTGATCGGCCGCCTTCAGCGCGATCCCGCGATGCACGTCTACCACTACGCGGGATACGAATCGGGCGCGATCAAGCGCCTCATGCAGCGCCACCAGACGCGCGAGGACGAGGTCGACGTGCTCCTCCGGGGAGCCGTGCTCGTCGACCTCTACCAGGTGGTTCGACAGGGCGTGCGCGCCTCGGTCGAGTCGTACTCGATCAAGAAGATCGAGAAGTTCTATCTGCCCGCCCGCGAGGGCCCGATCACCGAGGCGGGGTTCAGTGTCGTCGAATACGAGCACTGGCTTCGCGACGGCGACGAGCGCCACCTCCGCGACCTCGCCGACTACAACCGCGACGACTGCGTCTCCACCCTGCTCCTGCGGGACTGGCTCGAAGAGCGCCGCCGTGAGGGCATCATCGAGCACGGCTGGGACCTCCCTCGGCCGAGCGCGGCGGACGGCGAGCCGTCGGAGGCACTGTCCGAGCGACAGGCCGCGACGCGCGCCCGCGAGCACGCGCTGCGCGACGGGATCGATGCAGATCCGACGGGGCGGAACCCCGAGCAGGCGGCGCGCTGGCTCCTCGCGGGCCTCCTCGACTGGCATCGACGGGACGCGAAGCCGGCCTGGTGGGAGTACCACCGGTTGAAGGAACTATCGGTCGAGGACCTTCTTGGCGAGAGCGGGGCCATCGCCGGCCTCGGGTATCTCGGAGTCGTCGGCACGGAGAAGCAGTCGCTCATCCATCGCTATCGCTTCGACCCGCGACAGGACACGAAGATCCACGTCGGGGACAAAAAGTGGGTCGATCCGACAACCGAGAAGGTGGCCGGGGCCGTGGTCGCCCTCGACCTGCTCGAGGGGACGATCGACCTCAGGCGTGGAAAGGCGAGCGGCGCGGCGCACCCGGCCGCGCTCATCGAACCGCCGCCGGTCCGTACCGATCCGCTTCCCGGCGCGCTCGCCGACATCGCGGACCACGTAACAACCAATGGTATCGCCGGACCGGGCCCATATCGGGCCGTCCGGGAGCTGCTCCTCGGGTCGCCCCCGCGGGTGTTGGGCACCGCCACGGGAGCGCCGCTGCGGCGCGAGGGCGAAGCCGCGCTCACCGCCGCGATCCGCGTCGTCGCCGATCTCGACGAAAGCACGCTCGCGATCCAGGGACCGCCCGGCACCGGCAAGACCTGGACCGGAGCGCGGATGGCGGTCGCCCTTGTCGCAGCCGGTCGGCGCGTCGGCGTGACCGCGCAATCGCACAGGGCGATCACGAACTTCCTCAGCGCGATCCACGACGCCGCGGGCGCGGAGGGACGGCTGGTCCGCATGCTCCAGCGCTGCGACACCGGCGATGACGGCACGCACCTCGACGATGTCGATCTTGCGGCCGGATCCGACGCGGTCGGGTCGGCGCTGCGGGCAGGACGGTACGACGTCGCGGCCGGGACCGCCTGGCTGTTCGCCCGACCGGACATGCGCGAGGCCGTCGACGTCCTCTTCGTCGACGAGGCCGGCCAGATGTCGCTCGCCAACGTGGTCGCGATGGGCGGCGCGACCCGCTCGATCGTCCTGCTCGGCGATCCGAACCAGCTCCCCCAGGTGTCGGCGGGCACCCATCCGGACGGCGCTGGCCGGTCGGCCCTCGAGCACGTCGTCGGTGACGCGGCGACGATCGCACCGGATCGCGGCCTCTTCCTCGAGACGACGTATCGGATGCACCCGCAGGTCAACGGGTTCATCTCGGATACGTTCTACGCGGGTCGCCTCGCCGTCCACCCGTCCACGGCGCGGCAGCGCCTCGAGGCGCTCGACGGCAGCGCCGCGCTCGGCCTCCGCTACCGCGCGGTGCAGCATGCCGGCGACGCCGCGCGCTCCGCGCTCGAAGCGGAGGCCGTCGCCGATCTGATCGCCGTGCTCGTCGGCGGCCGTTGGACGGACCGCCTCGGGGATACCCGAGCCCTCACCCTCGACGACGTCATCGTGGTCTCGCCCTATAACGCGCAGGTCGCCGAGATCGGTCGCTCGATCGAACGGCGCTTCGGGCGCCCGGGCCGGGTCGGCACCGTCGACAAGTTCCAGGGGCAGGAGGGCGTCGTCGCCATCTACTCGATGGCCACCTCGTCACCGGACGAGATCCCGCGCGGGATGGAGTTCCTGTACGACGGTCATCGTTTCAACGTCGCGGTATCGCGGGCGCGCGGCCTTGCCGTGGTGGTGAGCAGCCCGGAGCTCCTCACCGTCCGACCCAGGACGCCTGATCAGATGCGGCTCGCGAACGCGCTGTGCGCCTACGTCGAGCGGGCGACGCCGACTGCTGTCAGCCGCGGAGGATCGGGCGGGTGATACACGTCGGGCCGCCGGAACCGTTGAGGCCGATCTCGGCGGCGGAGTACGGGTGGACCTCGCAGCCGGCCTCAGCCAGCGCGCGGGCCGTGGCCGGGTTGCCGTCGACAACGACCACCACGCCTGGTCGCACGGCGAGCACGTTGCAGCCGAGGGTGGCGAACTCATCCGACGGCACGTCGATGAGGCGGATCCCGAGCTCGGCCAGCAGTTCCCATAATCCGGCTGGGAGGAGGCGGAGGTGGACGACGGCGAGGTCGTCCGCGACCGGCGAGATGACGGACAGGAGGTGGACGAGTTCGGCAGGTCCCTCCCAGTACGGGACGTCGAACATCCGGACATCACCACCGACAAAGTCGGCCAGCCGGTGCGCCCCGCCACCGTTCGTCCGCAGGGTACGGCCGATGCAGAGCAGATCCGGCCGCAGCCAGAATGTGTCGCCGCCGTCGACCGTTCCCGGCGCCTCGATCCGACCGATGGTCGGGATGCCGCGAGCGAGTGTCCAGCGCTCGAGCTCGAGCTCCTCACCGCGGCGGCTGGGCTTGCCGGAGCGGAGGAGGATCGATCCGGCGTCCGTCACGAGCAGCGGGTCGTATGTGTAGACGAGATCCGGCGATGAGGTCTCGGCGTCGAGGACCCGGACGACCACACCGAGTCGGCCGAGGAGCTCGACGAACGCATCGTGCTCGCGACGGGCGACCGCGAGGTCGACCGGGTGGCGGAACCCGTGGGCCGGATCCTCGTGGGCACGACCGAACGCTGCGCCCGGCCGCTTGACGAGGACCTCGCGGAGCGGCGCGGTCATGCTCTGGGCGCCGTACGCGCCCGGCGCGACGCCGCTCACGAGGCCGATCCTGGCATCGTCTCCGTGTCCCCCGCGTCGTCCCGCGTGGCGGCCGCCTCGATCGTCTTCGCATCTGCGCTCATGAGCGCGTCGAGCTCCGTCGCCAGCGCGGAGGTGGGCTCGTCGAGGATCCGGCGCTCATGTGGGAGTGATGAGGACCTTGGCGGAGGTGTTGGCGTCGAGCGCGACGGTCATCGCCCGCGGGGCGTCATCGATGGCGAAGCGATGGGACACCATGTCCGCGAAGGGGATCCTGCGATGATGCCGTGCGAGGAGCGCGAGCGTTCCCTCGTACGCCCGCAGATCCTCACCGCCCACGCCGATCAGAGCGAGACTGCGACCGCACAGCGACGCCAGGTCGAATGCCTCCTCGCCCATCTCGACGAACGCTCCGACCTCAACGATCGTGCCGCCATCGCGCACCATCGCCGTCGCCTGCGCGAACGACCCGGGGAAGCCGGTTGCATTGACGACCAGATCAGCTCCCTCACCGCCGCAGCGCTTGCGGACCTCGACGATCGAGTCCTCGTTGGCCGGAACGGCGATCGCATCGGCGAGCCTGCCAGCCAGCTCGAGGCGGACGGCGGAGCGATCGACCACCAGCACCTGGCCCGCGCCCATCAATGACGCCTTGATCGCGTGTGCCAAGCCCAGCGGGCCGACGCCGATCACGACGACCGTGTCCCCGGGGCGAAGGCCATTCGGCCTCGGCAGCCTCGCGGCGTGCTCCAGGCTGTGGGTGACGGCAAAGACCTCGGTCAGAACGGCGACGTCATCCGGGAGACCTTCTGGAACTCGGAAGATCGCCGTGCCCGGCTTGAGGTAGAGGTATTCGGACCAGCCACCAAACAGGTGCGGCGCGCTGGCACACGAGAGCGAGTTGCCGTAGTTCTCGAGCTCGCGGCACAGGTAGTAGGGGAAGCCGCGCGAGCACATGTGGCAGTGGCCGCAGGCGCGGTTCGGCGCCGGGACGACCCGGTCGCCGAGCGCGAGCGGCGCGCCGTCGAAGGCAAGCGGGCCGCCGGGGCCGAGATCGGCGACAACGCCGACGTTCTCGTGGCCCGGGATGATCGGAAACGGCGTGCTCCGCTCGTACTCGGTGCCGACATACTGATGGGTCTCGCCACGGTACGTATGTTTATCTGTGCCGCAGATACCGGAGGCGAGCATTCGCAGGAGCACGGCGCCAGGCTCCAGCGTCTCTGGGTACGGATACTGGCGCACCTCGAGCCGGTGCGGCGCCACGAGCGTGGCGGCCTTGACCGAGCGCACGTTCATTTCGCCGCCGCGCTCACGGGCCCGTGCCCGCCTCCTGGGCCAGAGTCTCCGCGACCTCTCGGAGAGCGGGTTGCTCCGCGCCCATCCGCTGGAGCTCGTGGCTGAGCTGAGCGAGCTCCTCACCGCCGGCCATCATCTGGGTGAGGTCCTCGATGCCGACCTCGTTCTTGGTGAAGCTGCCCATGACGCGGCCTCGCTTGAGGAGCACGAAGCGGTCGCCGACGGGATAGGCGTGGTGGGGGTTGTGGGTGATCAGGATCACGCCGCGTTCCAGGTCCCTCGCCTGGACGACGTACTTGAGGACGATGCCGGATTGGCGCACGCCCAACGCCGAGGTCGGCTCGTCGAGGATGAGCACGCTGGCACCGAAATAGACGGCCCGGGCGATGGCCAGCGCCTGCCGCTCTCCACCGGAGAGGGTGCCCACCGCCTGATCCGGGTCGATGATGTCGATCCCCATCTCGTGCAGCTGGACCCTCATGACCTCCCGGGCGTATGGCAGCTTCAGCCAGCGAACGGGCCCTATGCCCGTGCTGGGCTCGCGGCCGAGGAAGAAGTTGCGCCAGACCGACATCAGGGGGATGGTCGCGAGGTCCTGGAAGACGGTGGCGATACCGTGGCTCTGGGCCGCCCGCGGCCCGCTGAAGTGGGTGGGACGGCCCTCGACCAGGAGTTCGCCAGCGTCGGGCGGGAAGACGCCGGAGAGGACCTTGATCAGGGTGGACTTGCCGGCGCCGTTGTCGCCGAGCACGCACGTGACCTCACCGGCGTAGACCTGGAGCGAGACGTCGCTCAAGGCGACGACGCTCCCGAAGTACTTGCTGACGTTGCGGACCTCAAGCAGGGGAGTGCGCTCGTCACCGGCGAGCTGGCTGCCGCTCATCGGCGCGCCCTCTGCGCCCGTCGGTAGACCAGCACGTTCACGAGGACGCCGAGAAGGAGCAGGCCGCCGAGGAAGGCGAAGCCCCATTGGCTCGGCCAGCCGGCGTAGATCACGCCCTGGAGAGCCATCCCGATGATCGCCGCGCCGATGGCCGCGCCGATGGCGGAGCCGTAGCCCCCGGTCAGCAGGCATCCGCCGACCACGGCGGCGACGATGTAGTACAGCTCGTAGCCGACGCCCTGCTCCGAGACCGCGGACAGCCCCTGGGTGAACTCGATGGTTCCAACCAGCCAGGCGCAGATGGCAGTGCCCACGAAGAGCAGGATCTTGGTCCGGTCCACGGGGACGCCGAGGTTGCGCGCCGCATTGGCGTCGCCTCCGGCCGCGAAGATCCAGTTGCCGAAGGTGGTCCGGGTGAGTACCCAGGTGCCGAGGATGGTCACCCCGACCCACCAGACGACGGCCACCGGGTAGGGGGGGTTCGACCCCAGTGTGCCGCCGAACACGGCCCTGGCACTGGCCACTCCGCCCGGGTGCCCGAGAACGTTGACCACGGTGCTGTTGGCATTGAGCGCCTCCACCAGCCCGACGCTGACGCCGCGGAGGATGAAGTACGTCGCCAGCGTCACGATGAAGCTGTGCAGCTTCGTCTTGATCACGAGCAGACCGTTGACCAGGCCGACCAGGATGGCGAAGACCAGGGCGGCAAGGATGCACGCCCAGATGTTCCAGTGGAGCCCGTTGGCGAGAAGGGCCATGAAGATGGCGGTGGCGCCGGTCATGACCCCGGTGGAGAGATCGAACTCGCCGGCGATCATCAGCAGGCCGACCGGGACCGCCATGATCCCGAATTGCCACGCTTGGCTCAGCCAGCCCGCCAGACCCGCCTGCGACAACCAGAGCGATCGGGAGGTGGGGTCGAAGGCGAAGAGCAGGAAGACGGCGAGCGCGCCTAGGGCGGCTCCGATCTCCGGCCGCCGGAACAAACGGGTCACTGCGCGCGTGCCGACCACCCGCTCGTTGACTCCGCGCGCGGGCCGAGCCGCTCCCCCTGCCGGAGCCGTGACCGTCATGGCGCTGCCCTCAGAGCCTGGGCCTGGAGTGCCGAGCCAGGCTTCACCGCCCGGCTCGGCACCAGCTCACGCTGTTGCGTCAGCTCGTCAGTCAGTCCTTACTCGCCGGCGGCTGCCGCGGCAGAGACCTTCGAGGCGTTGCTCTTGTCGACGAGGAACGGACCCGTGGGCACCGTGGTCCCGCCACCGACGCTTCGGCCGTTATGTGCCTGATAGAGGTACAGGAAGACGATCGGCAGGTAGCCCTGGAGGTATTGCTGCTGGTCGATGACGAAGTCGAGCGTGCCGCTCTCGACCGCCGACAGGTCCCACGCGTTGAGGTCGAAGGTCGCCACCTTGATCGTGCTCCCGCTCGGTAGAGCCGTGACGACCCCCTGGGCGATCGCGTTGTTGAGCGTCATCACTGCGTTGATCTGGGGGTGGGCCTGGAGGAAGGCCGTTACCTGGAGCGCCGACGCAGAAGGGTT
>Ga0307372_10009855_pt1 | contig 13059 bp, 15 predicted proteins | sample OX1MG_FD_202533 | JGI IMG/M metagenome (GOLD analysis project Ga0307372, IMG submission 202533) | Soil microbial communities from Risofladan, Vaasa, Finland - OX-1 | ecosystem: Environmental > Terrestrial > Soil > Coastal area > Acid sulfate soil | place: Finland: Risofladan, Vaasa | collected...
ATCTCCAGAGTATAAGCTCCCCTAAAAAGAGAAACATCAATTTCATTCACATGTCCCTGGTAACCGGGAATCCTGGTCAATTCCTTATTGACCACCCGGAGTAAGATATATGGCAAGGCAAGCCTTGCTGCAATGAGAATGATCAGCAATGAACCCAATACAATCCACCAAATCCTGATTTTTCTCTTTTTTCCCCTTTTAGCCATACCGGGATTAAAATTTCAAAAGGAATGCCATAATATGCAGGAAGACGAAAACAGGCTGGGGGGAATTAATTCACTGACCTAAACCCGGGCGATCAGGTAAAACATCAACATCAGGCCAATAATCACAATGGCCAGGGTAAGGGCTATGGTGAGCACATTGGATGACCGGAATTTTTCCCGGAGTAGCTGTTTCTCAATATGTTTATACCGCAGAAAAGAGAACAGGGCAAGGCAAGCCCCGAAACCAACCAGGAATATCCCAATGATTGCGGTGTAGCCCGGTTGTGTAGTGAGTATCTTTTTGCCCAGAACTGCGGATAATTGTTTGAGGAACAACGTGAACTTAACCACTACAAAACCGAATGCCATGATGCCGATGGAAGTGCGTATCCAGGCCAGGTAGGTCCTTTCATTAGCCAGGTGATCTCCTGCACCTGCGGAAGTTTTGCCCTTATCTATATCGTGATCCATGGGATTTATCGGATGTATTTCCGATCAGGGACGAAAATACACGGATTTAGCGGATATTGGGTAGGATCAGTCGTTCAGCCCGTTATTCGATCCTCAGGATGATCTTTCCCCGGGCATGGCCCTGTTCACTTAAGGCATGAGCTTCGGCAACGTCCTGCAATGAAAATTCCTTTTCAATGACTACTTTCAGTTTACCCGCATCAATCCAGGAAGCAATCTGACTTAGTCTTGCCCCATTGGATTGAAGGTAGAATGAAGCAGTCCTGATCCCGCGCCTGGTCCCTTCCTGCGTATCCACCTGCGAAATGGAGACCAGCATTCCACCGGACCTGATGGAATCCCAGGATTTTTTCTGAGCCTCCCCTCCCACCGTATCAAAAACCAGATCGATATCCTGGATTTTATTCATGGATTCCTCCGATTGATAATTAATGACTTCATTGGCTCCCAGTGAACGGATGAAATCGATATTCTTTTCTGAGGTAGTAGCGATCACTTCTGCTTCGGCTATACGGGCCAACTGAACGGCAAAACTGCCTACACCCCCTGAAGCTCCCAAAATCAATACCCGCTGTCCGCGCTGCAGTCCTCCTTTCTCGAATAGGCCTTCCCAGGCTGTTTGTGCGGCCAGGGGAACTCCAGCTGCTTCCTCAAGCGGAATAGACTTTGGAGCATAGGCTGTTTCGGTAACCCGGGCCAGGGCAAATTCGGCATAACAACCATTCCGGGAAGTATCCGGTCTGGCAAAGACCTTATCTCCGGGTGCATAACCGGAAACCAGTTTTCCTGTTTTTTCCACAGTCCCGGCCATATCCCAGCCCAGGATGAACGGAAATTTGAGTTGCAGGCCCTCCTTTAATCTACCCTGGCGGATCTTCCAGTCGATCGGGTTCACTGCCGCGGAATGCACGCGGATCAGCAATTCATCCAAACCAGGTTCCGGAACAGGGGCCTCTTCCCATTTCAGGGTATTCGGACCTCCATATGCATATATTCTGATGGCTTTCATTTTTGAAGTATATGCAGCTTTAAATCTAAAGCTGTGCCAGAATGATATTTATTTATCTGTTCAAAATAAAAAAAAATGCATCTTAATTATCCATATCTATTTAGTAATGTAATATATATTAATGCTACAGATACTATGTACATTTATAAGCAGGCTGGAATGAGAAATAAAGGAGGGTATTATCCGTTTTACCTGGCCAAAAATCTTAAAGAGAAAATGAAATTCGTGGTTATATCGGATACGCATACCCGCCATGACCTCCTGGAATTACCGGTTGGTGATGTGCTGCTTCATGCGGGTGATGTGACCAATATTGGTTTTCGTACAGATGTGATCCATTTTCTGGAATGGTTTGAATCGCAGCCATTCCGGTATAAAATTTTCATTGCTGGTAACCATGACTTTTTTTTTGAAAAGCATTCCCGGGAGGAAATCAATTCTTTAATTCCTCCCGGGATTATCTATCTGAATGACAGTGGAGTTACCATTGAACATATTCCCATCTGGGGTTCTCCCATCACTCCCTGGTTTTACCATTGGGCATTCAACCGCCATCGGGGAGAAGCCATACAAAAACACTGGGATCTTATTCCTACAAATACCCGGATCCTGATGACACATGGCCCTGCCTATCAAATCCTTGACCGGACAAAAGGGGGAGATCATACCGGTTGCAAAGATCTTTTGCAGGTGGTCCAGAAAATCAATCCAGAAGTACATGTCTTCGGACATATCCATGAAGCATATGGTCAAACATCCATTGGAGGCACTACATTTATCAATGCGAGTGTGCTGGATGAACGCTACCGGCTAAAAAATTCTCCCCTGACTTTTGAATTGTAATCAACCAGCTGAACTGGTATAACCGATAATCCGCTGCCTGCTCTACTGCTTTTTCAACCCCCGTATCCAGTTCAGGAACCTCTATCTCCTTTTAACTGTCCCTTGACTATCCCTTGTTGAGGAAGGTTCCGGGCATCCAGGATAATCCTTCCTTTCACGGATAAAACCAGGTTACGGCTTCCTCCCGACTCCCAGGCTTCAATTTCCAGGTATACCGGTAAGGCATATACCAGGATACTGCCATGGTCTGCTTGGATATACCCCTGATTACCGGGTACAAAAATCGGGCTGAGGGGCAATTCCTGTGCTGCGGTTCTTTTCATCCGGATCCGGTTTCTCAAGGTAAAACTGATCCGATCCAGATCATACCCAATATGGGATTTATCGGATAAATTAAGTTGCAGGTAAAGCACATCATCATATATATAAATGCCATAAAGTTGAAACTTCATTTTGTATCGCTTATCTGAAATACCGGTTATCTCCCGTTTCTGTTGCGCTGTTATTGCCGCATATCTGGCCATTTCACCCAGAGTAGCCGCCGGGCTGCTTTCCTTGCGGATATGATGCTGGATCACCGGTTGCATGCCTGAAGTATCTGCAACCCGATTGCTTTGACTTACACAAATATCCAGGTGGGCAGGTTGAGCCTGGTAGTCCACAGTGAAAGCAAACCATTTCCCGTCCAGGGTCAGCACATGCAGGTTGGTTTCTGCCATATTCTTTCTGGCCGCTTTTACTTCAAGGACATTCCCTGTTCCTCCTGCTTTGCGCACCAGGATATCCGGGGTTCCCCGGTCTACGCTGGCAATTGCTGCTGGGAATACCAGGACGGTCGTTTTATTTTGGGTAATTTCCAGCATCATCGGCCGGATATACTTCATCGTATATGTTCCGGTAAATCCCTGAGCATTCATGGCAACGGGCAATAATAAAATCCCGCATATGGCTGATATATAGAAGTGCTGTTTCATTGGTTTTGTTTGATTTCGTCCCTCATTTATCCTGATTATTCAATAGAAAAACCTGGTATCCGGATGGTATCCGCACCCTGACCTGCCTTACTTTGCGATCAAAAAAGGTTTTGGCGGCATTTATCCCGGCCCCGGCAGCCTGGGCTGCCAGGCCGGGATTGGTCATCATGTAGTTCATTTCATCAGCAGCTTCAGCAGCCGATGATTTGGATGCTTTTCTGCCGATAGCATCGGGGATATAGATTCCTGGCAAGCCGTCCCGGTCATATACGGATAAGGATACCCGGAATAGGGAACCCTGATATAAGACGGATTTTACCGTGATCAGCAATCGGTCATTCTCCAGGGCGGCTATCCCAAAGAGATCCTGACCCGGAGGTATTTGCTGACCTGCGATATACAGGGGAGTGATGTTGCGGAGGCCGATTTCAGATCCGCTGACCACTTCATCCTGCTGCATAATTTCCGCCTGGATGGCCAGCTGTCTACCTCCCTGCGTAATATCTGTTGCAGATAAGCCATAAAATCCCGGATGATCCGCGGAACCAATCCCTGAATCCACCGGGTTATCCTGTTCGCGGGACCATCCGCTGTTAAAGGCATGACCTGCTGACAGATTTCCAGGATTTACCGGTAGAACAGCTCCCTGTGCGCTCAACCACCTGTTCCTGAGGCTATCGCTGACCATTCCCGGATGCTGGATTTCCAGGATTTTATTCAACATCCCGTCAATCTGCTGCAATTGCGGATCGTCCGCAACAGGTGCTGCCATTTTTCCATTCCCCGGGAATGGAGCGTTATTTTCCTCCAAATTCCTGGTTTGCACAGGCCGGGTTGAATATTGGGAATCCGTATTATGCTGCACAAGTTCTCCTAATGCTGCCAGCTGATTGCGGATATGCTGTACTTCCCGGTCCGGATGGCCGGCCATAACCTCTCCGGATTGCCCAGGCTGACTGGCCGGTGTTTTCCCTGCCGGATAATCCTGAACCGGTGTACCACTGCGGAATTCCAAGGTAGCGTCTGCACCCGTATTTTGGGCTTTCCCGGATTGGTGACTTCCGGAATCCAGATCTGCCAGCCGGTAGAAATTCATTTTACTCCATCCTTTGAACTCCCTGAAGTGGGCGCGCGGAAACCGGGGATTAAACCCGGATTGATTTTTCGGTTGTCCGGCTTTTTGCGACCCCCCACCCAGGGCATAAAAAAACAGGGTGGCAAAAGGTAGGGCCAGCAAGGGAAGGACCAGCCGAAATTTTCTTTTCCCCGAAATCATCCTTTCTTGGATAGTCTGTTCCATATCAACTTATTTTTCAGCTCCTTGATTTAATATCCCAAATGGGCTTTCAGTCGGGCCTTTTTTCCCGGTAATCCGCCTGCTGCCAAACTATCCGGGAGTTCTCTCGGTTGGAAATGGACAGATCTTGGAATGCGGATGGATGCGGGCACCTGAAAATGGATTGCCAGGCCTCCTGTTAGGGAAGTGATGAAAATGGCCACGCTAATCCCACCGGCAACCAGGCAAAAAAACAGCCATCCCAGCCATAGCTGAACTGGTGAAAACCGGTTGGTCCTTCGCTGCAGTTGCCCGGACCAGCTGGCGATGATTTTACTGATCTGGTCCTTACCAAGGCTTCTGTGCAGCCAAATGAAAAAGGTATTTTTTTCGGGCATTTTCAGGGGATTTTTGTTTGCTGATCTGTATTGCTGAGCACCTGCCATCGTTCTATCAATAATCCGTGGGGATCATGGTCTGACCTGGATACCAGCCGCAGGTAGCCCTGGGTGATCAGGTTTCGGGTGACTGTGACCGAGGTCCTGATGATCAGTTGGGTGGCATAATACCGGAAATAATATGGGTATTGATCCAGATCCAGGCTGATGCTGTCCTCTTTCACCCGCTGGCTGATATTTCCAGAGATCAGATTGGCATAATAACCGCTTTCCCTGAGGTTATCATACATGCGCCTGGCTGAGGCATCAGCCAGATCCAGGGCCCGGGACAAATGATCCTGGATGACCTGCTGATCCGGATCCAGGGTAAAAAAATAATGATGGAACATCCGGATCTCATCCCTTGCTTCCACGGCCAGATTATTCTTCCGGTCAGAAGCATAAGCCTGCAGGACCTTCCCCCCGGACAATAGGTATATCCTGGACTGCAGTTGTGCGGAAAACCGGTACGCCGAATAAACAGAAACCAGGCTGATGGTCAGGCAGGCCAGGATGAGCATCAGGGAAACCGACCGGATATACCGGAAGGCAAGGTCAATATCTTTCCAATGGGTGAGCATGGTCGGGGTATTTCAGGATCCGGAGATCTGGTGATGGATATATGGAGCCGTGCCGGGATCTGCATAACTGCTGGTATCCTCCCGGACGGCCTGTGCACCAGGAACAGGAATCATCATGGCCGCACCGGCTGCCAGTGCAGCACTGCCGGCGGCTACACCAGTGAACCGGTGACCCAGCACCTGGTTACCGAAGGACTGCACGATATAGCTGGACACCGAAGGAACCGTAAAATACCCGGTGATGGCAATAATCATGAAGATCAGGTAGGCAATGTCCGAAGCACTGAAAAAGGTATTACCGGTGCTCCGGATCTGGCTGATATCCAGCTTGAGCATCTGTTGCTCAATGGAACCGAGTATTCCTCCGAACAGGTTGGCCACCGGGAGCCACATGAATACATTGATATACCTGGCCAGCCAGGCTGTCAGCGTTCCCCGGAATCCGTCGAATACAGAAAGTCCAAATACCAGGGGGCCCAGGATGGCCAGGACAATCAGATAAAAGGTCCGTATGGTATTGATGCAAAGGGCCGCCGCTTCATAAAGCACTTCCAGGACCTCACTGAGCCATTGCTTGATTTCACTGCGCAAGTCATAGGAAGCCTTATTCATGGCAAACCGGACATCTGCGCCCAGACCGCTGATTAATCCGGAACCTGCCGTATCGCCGGGATGCGCATACTGGTACCATTTATCCTCATTCCCCTGTCCGTTTGTCCCTGCATACATCAACCATTCCTGCGAGCTGTCCATGGCAGCCTGCTTCTGCTGCAGCAGCAGGGCAATCGACAGGTTGGCCTGCTGCACCATACCGGAAGTGGCATTGACCACGGGCTGCAGGATGCCATTGATCAAGGCAATCACCAGGGGAAAGACCAATATGGCGAATCCGAGCACAAAGGGTCTGAACAACGGATAGAAATCTATGGGTTCGGCCCGGGCAATATGAGCCCATACCCGCGAAGCGATATACCAGGTCGCAGCAAAACCGGCGATCCCCCTGCCTGCCCCGATCAGCCGGCTGCAGAGCGGGATCATTTGCTGGTAGAGCTGATCCAGCACTCCCTGCAGGCCTCCGATATCCGAAGCCAAACCCTGGGCATGCAGGGAGAAAGGCAGTACCAGACAAGCAACCAGGGATACACTTCTTTTCAATCTCCTGTTCATATGATCGTTTATTGTGGGATAATTCCATATAGATCCGCTGTAACCCCGGCATTCCTTTTACCCCGGGTCCTTTGTCGCGCCAGCAGGATCGCCCGTTCATCAAAGGCCTTCAGGAAATCCAATCTGTCCGCCATCTCCCGGCTGATCCGGTTGATTCCTGCCAGCCGTTCCGCATCGGTCATGCTCAGCAGGCCGGGTTGTAGCACGAGTTGAAGTTCATCCAGACTTACCCTGCAATGGGACAGCAGGTTGGCATATACTTCTTTCAGATAACCAAGTTCCGCCCGGCTGAATCGCTCCAGATGATTTAAAGTCCCCCGCGTTGACATATATTCTCCTATGATCCGACGCTGATCCAGTAAGATCAGGGATATGTCCTGATCCCTGTTCACCGCAGGACTAATCCTCATCAGGCTATCGATATGACCTGCCTGTTGCAAATAGGTAGCTTGTTCGACCTGGATGATGGCCTGATACCCCGTATCCATGGCCTGATACCCGCTGTACATATCCTGCAGGATGCTCCTGAAGCCGGCCAGCTTTTCCCAATCCAGCATGAGCTGCTTGGCTGCCTGGGATTGTCCCCGGCCACTGCCGGGGTGGATCAGGAAAACGGTAGTCCAGATCAGGATATGCCTTAACCTGTTTATTTTATTCCGGTAATGCATATAATCTTCTCAAATCCCTGACCTGGTTACCTGCCCGGTTCCGCTCCGCGGCCAACAGGGCAATCTCCCCGTTGAAATATTGCATGAAGGCGGATTGTTCCCTTTCCTGTCTGAAAATATCAGATAACTGCCGGAGCCTTTCTCCATCATCCATGCTATAAGCGCCGGCAGTCATGACCCGCTGGAAACGGTCCATGGAGTTCAGGGCTGCCCGGATCATGGCTGAATATACCGCGGTATAATATGTCCTTTCCTCGGGATGGACATTTGGAGAAGACAGGTCATATTCCCGGCATGCAGGGCACCATTTCAACAAAGTGGATTGAACAACCCACAGCTGATGGACCAGGGCCAGCTGCCTGATCCCTGAATCTATGGCCTGGAGCGAATGATCATGTGCCCCGATCAGCTGAAAAACTGCGGTAGCGGTATCCATCAGGCCCCCCAGTCCATAGCTGGTTATCTGGTATCCTTTCTCCAGGCTCCCTTTATAAACAATCAGTTCCGCCAGCTGTTCCGCACCAGGATGTAAATTCCGGGATCCAGGGACCTGGCCATTGGCAATAGGGCTGATGAAAAGCGCCGGGACAAAGCATAATATGATCGTCTTCATAATAACTTATTGTTTTGACAGGCCATAAAGGTTCCGGATGGACTGCAGGTTAATGCCGGAACTGGTCCTTTGTACACTCAGCCTTATATTTTCCGAATAAAACTCCCGCAGGCTGGCCAGTTGGCGGTCGGTTTCCCTGCAGGCATGGTCGATCAGGGTCAGCCGCTCCCCGTCGGTCATCTGGGCCTTACCGGGGCTGAGTACCAGTTGAGCTGTATTGAGATCCAGGTTCGATGCAGCGAGGATGCCCTCCAATACCTGGTCCAGATAAGCCTGTTCGGTGGCACTGAAATGATGATCTCCGGAGAGCCGGGAAAAATCATCCTGGTATTCCCGGAGCAGCTCCTGCTGTCCGGAAATCAACTGCCTGACCCGGCTGCTGGCGGTAATGGCCGGTTTAGGCAACCATAGCTCCTGATAATAGCGGGCAAATAAATCCCGCTGCAGCCGGCTCCAATAAATGATATTATTCAGTTTTCTGGCGACCAGGGCATTTTCTGCCTGCTTTTCTTCGTCCTGGAGTTGCAGCGCCTGGTTTTGCAGGCGCTGCAAATGCAGATCCATGAGGTTGATCGCCTTCGTGATCCCGGCTTTGATGAGGGCCAGTACGGCCAGCTGGGATTGCCCCTCCTGCCAAACCAATAATAGGGCCATCAAGATACCCACCGACTTTGCTTTTATCCTTATCACACCTTCCGATTGAATGTGGTTTATTTCCGCTGTTCCTGCCCTGCCTGGTCTCCCATCCTCATTTTCCTGGCCAGGACAGCAATGGCTTTCTGCCGGTCGCCCCCATATTGCTCCGTAGCTTCCTGCACCCTGATCTTTTCCCTTTCTTCTGTCGTATAGGTCAGGTATTCCTCCGGGGAAACTTCGGTGCGATAGACCCGGGAATGCACGCCACCCAGGCTGATGAAGACTTCCCGGTAAAGGTACCCGGGATCATTGGCCCTGTTGAGGGACAGCACCAGGGATTTTTCATGCTCGGTAAGCCCCAGCAGCTGCTGGATCTGGTCAAAGCGGTTCAGGTACTTGCTTTGATCCAGCAGGATCCGGCAATCGGAATTATTCAGGATGGCTTGTTTCACGACCGGGGAATCCAGGATATCTTCCACTTCCTGAGTGACAACCACAGCTTCCCCAAAATATTTCCGGACCGTCTTGAACAGGTAACGGATATATTCCGCCATGCCTTCCCGGGCAATCGCTTTCCAGGCTTCCTCGATCAGGATCATCTTGCGTTTCCCCTTCAGGCGGCGCATCTTGGAGATAAATACTTCCATGATGATGATGGTGACCACCGGAAACAAGATGGGGTGGTCCTTGATCTGGTCCAGCTCAAAGACAATGAAGGATTGATCCAGCAGGTCCAGGTTTTCTGTCGCATTGAGCAAAAATCCGAATTCCCCCTCCCCATAATAAGGCCTGAGCACATAAAGCAGACTGTCCAGATCTGCATCCCTGGACCTGGGCTGGCCACTGCCCATTCCCCGGGCAAATTCCCCGCCCAGGAATTCATAAAAACTGTTGAACCCGGGAAAAACATCCGGATGGGCCAGTATAAACCGATCATAGGATTGGAGGGCATCGGAGAGGAGGATATATTCGGCCCGGTTAAACCCTTCGTCCTCTTTTTTCCAGAGCGCCAACAGGAGTGCCTTGAGACTTTCCCTTTTTTCCGTATCCGGAGGTTCTCCAGGGATCCGGAAAAAGGGATTGAACCGGATCGGGTGAAGGTCATCATAAGTGAAATAATATCCATTCACCAGTTCACATAAGCCCTGATAAGAATGGCCGGTATCCACCAGCACGATATGTGCCCCCTGTTCATGATAGCTGCGCACCAGGTGGTTGGTGAAGAAGGATTTGCCACTGCCGGAAGGGCCCAGGATGAATTTGTTCCGGTTGCTGCAGATCCCTCTTTTCAAGGGTTCATCAGAAATATCCACCAGCAATGGTTTTCCGGAGAGCCTGTCCCCCAGCCGGATGCCAAATGATCCTTCGCTTGACCTGCTTTTTGATTCCATGCCAAGCAGGCTGATTGCGGGACCTGCGAACGTAATAAAGCTCTCATTCATCGGAAAATCACCGGCATTGCCCGGCAGGGCTGCCCAAAACAACTGGGGTGCTCCCACTGATTCCTGCTTGATATCCGTATGTAATCCAGCCAGGGCAGCCATTACCCGTTTGCGGATTTCTCCTAATTGTTCCCTGTTTTCAGCCCATACCATGATATTAAAATGTGCCCTGACCGGTTGTTGCTGATTCCGGACCGCTTCGTCCAGAAAATCCCGGACCGCTTCCCCCGAGGAAGCATTTTCCCTGGAATAAGCTGCAAGGGAATGCAACCTGCGCCCTTTGCGCTCCAATCCGCGGATGATCCTTCCGGGTTCTTCCATAAAAAGGAACTGATTGTATATATGGTTACAAGGCAGGAGCATGCCCAGCCCGGAAACAAAACCGATGGAAAACCGGCTTTGCTCCGTGGAATATTTTTCATAATCCAGCCTCGGTCCGCAAAGTGCCGGCAGGGACGGGGGATCAGAGAGGGTGAATATCTGGACCTGCTGGTCGCCGATATGCAATTCTTTCTCCAGGTTAATATCCCGGATCAATGGATTTGCAGGATCCTCTGTCAGGAAGCAATACCGTTCAATCCATCCTGACTTCCCGGGGCTGCTCAACAAATCCCCATTCTTTAACCGCACCAATTTAACCAACCCGCTGTCTTCCAGGATCTGTCTGAACTGACCGGCGCTATCCAAGAATTCCTTTATGCCCTTATCGTCCAGCAAATCCCAGGGCACTACCGAAGACCGGATCAGGCCGGTCGCCCCCGAGCTGGAAGGCTTGCGGCTGTTGGGCTTACGGGTCAGCAGGATAAGGCATTCGTGGTCCAGCCAGGGCCTTTCATGGAAATATCGCTCGCTGCCTGAGGCCAGTAATCCAGCATCATCATGACTGAAGTCACCCCGGATATTTCGCTGGGTGAACCAATCCTGTTTATGCAACACTCCCGGACAGGGAACTGCCCGGATCGCCCTGACCCATGCCTGGTGCAGGATCTCGTACTGCTGCCCTGACAAGGAAAATATTTCCGGCAACTGAACCTGAAAGGCTACCGTGATATCCCCTTGCCGGGATAAAATGCAATCATCCTCCACCGCCTGAAGGGGAAAAATACGGGCTAAGTCCTTATCCATTTTTGCTGAAATTCCCATAAAACATTTTCCGGGTCCCGGTCCGGATGGTCCGGGGTAATCTTCTTGACGCTCTTTTTTTCATGAGTCCAAACTGGCCGTACCGGTGATTCAGCCGGTAAACGACAAAGAACAGGATAGCCCCCGTTACGAATGGGAAAGCGGTGCATATCCAGCCATTGATCCCGCATACAAATAAGATCACAAAAACAAGCAGGATCAGGATAAGCCCTGCACCCAGGTAAAGGATATACTGGGATTCAAGCCCCCTGAATTCCACTGGTTTATTGACTGCCCGGTTAAGCCGGTATACCGGATGTGTCATCAGGTAAAAATGATCAGAGTCCGAAAAAAGATTTTAACACAGTTGCCACGATGACCAGAAAGACACAGCTGCCAAACCAGGCCGCAGCCACTTTGCTGGTATCATGGTCCCCATGGTTCCATTTCTGGTATACCTTCACAGCACCCACAAGTCCAACCACCGCCCCGATGGCATACATGAGACTTGTCCCGGCATCAAAATAACTTTTGACCTGTGTGGCTGCCTGGGTGATTCCGGCATTGCCGTTTGCCGTCTGGGCGAGTGCCTCCAGGTTGACCCCCATCAGGAAGCACAGGGTCATCAGGGTATACCATATCCAGGGAACCCTTGCATAGGAGTTCAACCTAATTTTTGCCTTCTTCATTTGATGGGAATTTCAATCCGGTATAAAAACAGTTCAAAAAAAACTCCACCCGCCCCTACTTCCGCTGTCCAATCAATCTCCCGCAGCAGGTGGAGTTTATGCTTTTTCTAAAAAACATCAAAATGCCGGGCAGTCCTCAATCCATCGGACCTAGGCCCGGCATGACTATGCAATAGCTCCATCCGCCCTGCCTTTCCACAGCATATTTATTTCCCCCTCATTCAGGCAGATGGAGCAAATTCTTTCACATTGGGACTTTATCAGGTGGTCGATGGCAGTCCGGAATTCCGTTCCAGCCAGAATTTGATATTGACCCATCCGGCTTTGCAGGGCCATGATCAGCTCCTGCCTGGGAAAATGACATGCTGCTGCCCGGCTGATGACTTCCAGGACCACGGTGGAAAGCTGATAGCTGAGATCTACGAGTTCCTGTCCTGTTGAATTCCCGGGGGCGGTAATCCCCCGATCAGGTCCAGCCTCAGTTTTATCCTTTACCACTGGCAGGATCTTTTTGGTCCCCAGATCCATATCTTTGGGACGGATCATCCTGTCCAAACCCTGTAGCCGGCTTCCCAGCTTTGGTGCATAATACAGCAACCCGACAATCAGGTAGTATCCTGCCAGCAGCGCGCTCATGACTGCCAGATACTCCCCCCAGGTAATCCCTTTCAACATAAGACTGCTTATTTCAGATTCAATAAACATCCAATCTTTGATTGGATGGAATACAAAATTGAACCGGAAAAAAGCAAGGTTCCCACCCCTGGCACCCCCCTTGGGTAAAATATTTCTAGCACGGATTTGTCAAAACGGCTCCCGGGCAGATCCGCACAGATCAGCATAATAGAGATCCATGACAGGATCCACTGATTGGCCAGAGAAATTCATAGGGCTTTTTTAATGAGCAAATCCTTTTTTTAATGGC
>Ga0307372_10009856_pt1 | contig 13059 bp, 11 predicted proteins | sample OX1MG_FD_202533 | JGI IMG/M metagenome (GOLD analysis project Ga0307372, IMG submission 202533) | Soil microbial communities from Risofladan, Vaasa, Finland - OX-1 | ecosystem: Environmental > Terrestrial > Soil > Coastal area > Acid sulfate soil | place: Finland: Risofladan, Vaasa | collected...
GACGAGCTCCTTCTTCTTCGTGTCGACGCTGATCACCGGCTGGTTGGCCCGAGCGAAGCTCCCCACCGTCTCGTTCAGGTAGATGAACTGCGCGTCGCGGTCGGGGTGGCTCGTGCCTTCCTTCTCCTTGGCCGGCGCCTGGAGGGAGTAGCCGAGGGACTTCAAGATCCTCGCCACGGTGTCGTCGGTGATCTTGAAGCCCTGGCGCACCAGATCATTCGCGAGATTCGCGGTCGACTTCGACGTCCAGCGCAGGAAGGACATCGGGTTGCCCCGCGTGTCAGGGTTCCCGGCGCTGGAGTTCGTTCAGGTGTGGGAGCACCGTCGTGAAGAACCGCGCGAGCTCATCCCGACTGGCCTCCACCAGGCCATCGTACTACGCGCGTACTAACATTCGGGGAACCCTTAGCTCTCGAGCGGCCTCGGTCTCCTCCAGATCCGCGACCATCTCAACGCGAACCCCGAGCGCTACCCGCCGCCGGTCCCGGTCGAACCGGCCGCCGCGCTCGGGCACTGGAGCCGCTCCAGCATCTGAGAGGTGCCGCGCAACCCGAAGTACACCGGCTACCAGGTCTGGAACCACCGGGCGTGGAAGAAGGGCAGCAACCGGATCAACCCGTCCGAGACCAGGATCCGGTCGGAGGAGCCGGCACACCCGGCCATCGTGAGCCGCGAGGAGTACGACGCGGTGCAGGCCCGAGCGACCGCGAACGTGCGCTCACGCAAGGCCAGGCCCGCGACCGAGGCGCGACCTGCGGCGCGGGCGGACTACCTCTACCGCGGCATCCTCCACTGCGGGATCTGTGGGCTGCGGATGTGGGGGAACCGGCGACCCTCCTCGACCTACTAGTCGTGCCAGCCTTCCCACCAGCGCGCGAGAGACATCCCCGCCGACCATCCGCGCCACGTCTACCTGAACGCCGCCCGCGTGGACGAAGCGCTCCGCCCGTTCCTCGCCACCGCGCTGTTCGGTCCGGGCCGGCAGGACTACTGGCGGCGCTGTTTCGAGGAGGCCTCGGCGCCGGACCGCGTCGCGCCGGCAAGCGCCCGCCGGGACGAGGTCGCAGCGGAGATCGCCGAGCTGGAAGGCTGCCTCGACCGCCAGGTGTGCAACCTCTCCGTGCCTCCGGCAGGGAAGCAACAGTAAGGGAAACGCCACGCCCAGCTTTTTCGCGACGGCTCTTGACGATCGAGACGGCGATCGCTCTGTCGGACGGTATGGCTCTCGCTGGCAACGAACTCGAACAACCCTGATCGGCGCGGTAGGAGGTCGCGACTACGGCACGCAGGCTCTCTGCGTCGGCATTCGCCGAAGAGCCGATCGACGGGGGGCTTTGCCTTCGTGACCGTGTGCGCTGGCTCGACCGGGCGGTCGCTGGTCCGGCACAGATACACCCCTCCCGTACCATCTACGGCGTGGCGGAGAGCCGAGAGACCTCTACCGGGCGACCGTCGATGCTCCGGCGCACCCTCGATGCCGACGAGCGCGTGCAGCTGCAGGTCCTGAAGGTGGCGACCGAGGCGAGCTCGCCGCTGTACGGGGCGATCCTCTCGGTCCTGGTAGCCGCCAAGGAGCGCTACCAGGTACAGGTTCGTACCGAGGACGTCGCTCGCGAGCTTGCCGCGAACGGCGTCGACACCACCACGCTGGCTACCGCGCTCGAGCAGCTGAAGGACTGGGGCGTGGTCACCTGGACGCAGGATACGAGCCGTGTCGCGCGCCTCGAGGACTTCCACCGCCGTCGCGAGCTGTGGCAGCTAACGGCCGCGGGCCAAGTAGCCCACGAGAGCGTGCTGCGGGTGCTCGGCGCTGCCGAGCAGGCCGGCTCGCTCCAGCGCGCCCTGTTCCGCGACATCCGTGAGAACCTCGACGCGCTCGCGACTGCTGTCGACGACGGCGACGCCACCGCCACCTACCTGCGGCTGCGCGACCTCGACGGCGCTCTCCGCGACCTCGCGGCCAACGCCAGGGACTTCCATTCCACCATGGCCGAGCTCCGGCGCGAGCACGAGCTCGTCCCGGAGCGCTTCCTCGCGTACAAGCACCTCCTGATCGATTATCTCCAGCAGTTCCTCGACGACCTGTTCCGGTACCGCGTCCAGATCGCTGCGCGGGTAGCCGCTGTGGAGGGGCGAGGTGTCGAACGCCTTGTCGAGCTGGCCGCTGCAGGCGACGATTCGACGGGGCTGTTCGCGGACGCTGACCTCGCCGCCCGGTGGCGAGATCGCTGGACCGGGCTCGCCTCCTGGTTCCGCGCCGATCGGCAGCGTGCCGCCACGGGCGCCGACGAGCTCGCAGCCGCGACGACCGTCGCTATCCGCGACCTGATGGCGTTCCTCCGCAGGCTCACCGAGAGCACCACGCGGCCGATCACCCGCGCCTCGGAGCTGCTCCATCTCGCGCGCTGGTTCGCTCGCTCCGCACCGGACGACGCGCACCGGCTCTTCGACGCCGCGTTCGGGCTCGCGCCCCCGCACCACCTCAGCCAGGAAGAAGGCGACCCCGATCTCACGCCGGCCACAGCGAGCTGGTGGCACGCGACCCCGGTCGAGGTGCCCGTCACGTTGCGCGAGTACGGGCGCCGCGCCCCGGCCCCTCCGCCTGCTGCCGCTGTGGACTATCGCGAGGCCAAGGAGCATCTGGCCGCGGAGCACCACCAGCGTCGGGTGGCACGCGTCGAGGCCGCCTCCCGGCTCACCGCCCGCCCCATCAGAGAGCGCGAGCTCACATCAGGTGAGTTCGCGTTGCTGCTCGAGCTGCTCGACCGCGGACTTCACCAGCGGCCGCTCGCGGGCGAGTTCAAGGTGGAGATGGAGGCCGAAGGAGTGCGGCTCGTAATCGCGACGGCCGACGGGTCGACGCGCATCGCCACGCCCTTCGGTGCGCTGACGCTTCTCGGGGTCGAGCTCGAGGTGCACCGGCTGTGACCCTCGCTCGCATCGCGGCGCAGCTCGACCCGGCGAACGAGCTCGAGGAGTTCCGGACCGCCGCGCGCGCCTTGCTGGTCGCTGGGCTGGTCACCGAGCGCTACCCGCACCCGGGCGCGCTCGCGCTCGTCCGACGCTTCGAGGAGCCACTGCGAAACGAGTTCGGCCGGATGTGCCACTGGCGGCTCGACGTCGGCCCGACGTGCGCTCGGCTCCTCCGCCGGCCGGCCGCGTTGTCGCGCCACCGCCCTGCTCGTACCGCCACCCAGTCCCGACGCGCCTTCACTCCGCTGGCGTACGCGTACCTGTGCCTCGTCCTCGCAGCGCTCGAGGGGCTCGGCGAGCAGACGACGATCACCCAGCTGGCCGACGAGGTGGCCCGCGTCCGTGCCGGCGACGACGCGCTTCCGCTCGACCTCACCTCGCACGGGCACCGGCGCGTGTTCGTCGATGCCGTCGCCTGGTTGGAACGCCGCGGCGTGCTCGCACTGCTCGACGGCGACACCGAGACATTCCTCGCTGCCAGCGGCGATGCCCTTTACGACGTCGACCGCGATGCGGCCAGCCGCCTGCTCGTGTCGCCGCCCAGCGTCCTTGCCGGCCTGACCTCTCCTGAGGACTTCCTCGAGGAGCCGTACCCCCCGACCCCCGAAGGGGCGCAGAGTCGAGCACGACATCGTGTCCATCGCCGGCTTCTCACCGAGGCGGTCCTCTACTACGATGAGCTCCCCGGCGACGAGCGCGACTACGCACGGCAGCGGCGGACGCGTACCCGCGAGGAGCTCGAGCGGCTGACCGGATGCACCCTCGAGTGCCGGGACGAGGGGCAGGCCCTGATCGGGCTGCCCGCGGCCGAGCCCTTCCCCGCGGGCGGGGCTGTGGCGCAGGCAGCGTTGCTCTTCGGTGGCGAGCTCGCGGCGATCGCATCGAAGGAGGCCGGGGGCGGTATGGAGCGGCTCGTCAGCGCGACGGAGGCGGATGCCGCCTGGCGCCGTGTGGTCGTCGCCTACGCCGGCCGCCTCACCGCCGAGTACCGGGCCGAGCCCGAGCGACTTCGCACAGAAGCGATCGCGCGGCTCGAGCGCCTCGGTCTCCTCGCGGCGGACGCCGACGGCGACGTCGCGGTCTTCGCGGCGCTGGCCCGGTACCGCGCCGCGGTTCGGTTTCCGGAGACGCTCGATGCCTGACGTCGCGCGGACCGAGCCGACTGGACGCTGGCGGCCGGCTCGCGCCGGGATACGCAACATCTGGGAGTACGACGACCAGGTCTTCACCTTCGCCGACGGCCGGCTCGTCCTTCGTGGCCCGAATGGGTCCGGGAAGTCGAACGCCCTCGCGCTCCTCGTCCCGTTCCTGCTCGACGGCGTCATGGCCGCCAGCCGGATGGACAGCCTGAGCGGCGGCCGGTCGATGAAGACGCTGCTGCTGTGCCTGGCCGAGGACGAGCAGAGCCGTCGTTTCCGGCACGAGCAGCGCACCGGGTACGTCTGGCTCGAGTTCGAGCGCGGCGACGACCACGTGACGATCGGCTGCGGCGCTCGGGCCTCGACACAGCGGGACGCCGAGGCCTGGTTCTTCGTCACTCCGCGGCGTCCGGGGATCGACCTCGACCTGGCGCCTGGCGGTGTGCCGCTCTCGAGGGGCGCGCTCGCGGATGCCATCGGCACGGCCGCGGTCCACGACTCCGCCGAGTCGCATCGCGCTGCGGTCGACCGAGCGCTGTTCGGGCTCGGCCCCCACCGCTACCGGAACCTTCTCGAGCTGCTGTTGGTACTGCGCCGCCCGCATCTCGCGGGCAAGCTGAACGTCGAGCATCTCTCCAAGGTCCTGAGCGACGGCCTCCCTGCCCTCGACGACCAGCTCGTCGCCGACGTCGCAGCGAGCTTCGACGATCTCGAGGCAGTGCAGCGGGACCTGCGACGGATGCAGGAAGCACACCGCACGGTGCAGGCCTTCCTGCCCGTCTACCACCGCCACCTGCGCGCCGTCGCCCGCGCTCGCGCCGTCGCCGCGACCGAGGCGGCGCGGGCGCTCCGGGCGGCGAGGCACCAGGTCGCCGAGGCGGCGAGGGCCGTCACGTACGCCGACGAGGAGGTCGAGCGCGTGCGACTCGCCCGGCTCGCATGCGGCGAGAGCAGAGAGATCGCAGAGCAACGCCAGCGAGCTGTGCTCGAGTCGTCGGCGTACCTCGACGCGACGGGCCTCGTCGAGGTGGAGGCTCGGGCCTCCGACGCCGAGCGCGGGCTGGAGCTGTCCGAGCAGCGGTTGGCGTCGGCCGAAGAGGGACGGCGGGCAGCGGTCGTAGAGCTCGCCGGAGCGGACAACGCCCTCATGCAGGCCTCTACTGGGACCGACCGCGCGTTCACGACCGCGGCCGAGGCTGCCGACCTGGCCGGAGTCTCCTGGTCACTCGGCCGCGACGAGGTCGGCTCGACGACCTTGGCAAAGGCGGTGCGAAGCCTGGGCGTGCGCCGGCGCCAGGACATCGCCGATGTCCGCCTTGCGCTCGGTGAAGCCGACAGCGCATCCGCCCACGCCGAGGCGACGCTCGAGGCGGCGACCCTCGCGTCCGATGATGCAGAGCGCGCCGAGGACGGGCGGAAGGCGGCGGCCGACGCGCTGGACCGGGCGCGTTCGGAGCTCGCAGACGAGCTACGGAGCTGGCTGGCGGCGGGCGCGGTCGTAGAGCTCGCGTCCGTCGTCGAGGCCGCCGACGCAGTCGGCGAGCCTGGCGCACCCTCGCTCACCGACATCGTCGCGGATGCCCTGCGGCCGCGCCGCGAGGACCTGGCGGCCCGCGACGTGCGGGCCGAGGACCTCGCCGCGTTGCTCTCCCGGGAGCACGCCGATCTCGTCGGCGAGCGACAGCGGGTGGCCGACGATCCCGTCCCCTCGCCCGAGCGCCTGCCCACCCGGCCCGCAGATCGCTCGCAACGGCGGGGTGCGCCGCTGTTCGCGTGTTGCGATTTCGCCGAGGAGGTCCCGACCGGCGACCGTGCCGGGCTCGAAGCAGCGATCGAGGCGGCAGGCCTGCTCGACGCGTGGATCGGCGAGGCGTCGGCCGACCTCGACGCCTGGCTCCACCCTGTCTCGCCAGCCGCGGGGCCGTCGCTCGCGGACGTGCTCGTCCCCACGCCCCCCGCGGGCAACCAGCTCACCGCTGCGACGATCGGAGACGTCCTCGCCTCGATAGCGCTCGCCGAGGCCGGCGTCGCCGTGCTCGCGGACGGGCGCTTCCAGCTGGGCCCGCTCAGCGGGAGGTTCGCCAAGGCCGAGCCCGAGTTCATCGGCGCCACCGCCCGGGAGCAGCGACGCCAGCGGCTGTTGGCCGAGCTCGACGAGCGCATCGCTGCGGTTGCTGCTCGGCTCGCTGGCGTTCTGGAGGACCGGGCACGCATCGCCGCCGAGCAGCACCGCCTCGACGAGGTCAGTGCCTCGCTGCCGTCGTCGGCGGCGGTGCTGGCCGCCCGCGAGGTGTTGGTCAGCGCGATCGCCGCAGCGAGGACGACTCGGGAGTTGGCGGCGCGTGCGGACTCCGTGGCGCGACTGGCTCGGCAAGCCGCTGAGGAGAAGGTCGACCGTCTTCGAGCTGTCGCTGCCGAGCGAAGCTTGCCGGTGGTCGCCGATGCCCTGAACCAGGCGGACGGTCTCGTGTACGCCTACGAGCGGCAGGCCGACGAGCTCGTCCATGCGGTCCGTCAGCTCGCCGAACGACGCGCCGAGCGGGAGCGCGTGGCGGTGCGCGTGGCGCGCTCGGAGGAGGAGTGGGCGGCACGGAGCAGAGAGCACGAGGACCAACGCCGCCACGTGGCCGGTCTCCGGGCTCGCGTCGAGCAGCTCCGATCGCAGCTTGGTGCCGACGCGCAGGCCCCGCTCCGTGAACTGGCGGCCATCGAGGACGAGCTGCGCAGCTTGCGCACGGAGCTCGATCGCTTGAGCACCGAGGCCACCGAGGTCGCCGAGCGCCGAGGTCGCACGGCGACCGAGCACGAGACCGCGGTCGCGGCGGTCGCGGAGAACGAGTCGTCAGTGGCCGCCGCCGCGGCACAGCTCGACGTCCTGCGTCGCAGCGACGTGTGGTCGGTCGTCGCGACCGAGCCGGCGCCACCTGTAGACGCGATCGAACTCGCGTCGGCGATCGCGGCGGCCACCGCCGACGTCGGTGCCGAGGCGGACGACAACGCTCTGCAACGAGCCTACCGCCAGCTCCTCGACGAGCTCGGCCGTGGCTACGACCCGAGCCTTTCGTACGCCGATCACGTCGCCGTCGTCGAGGTCACTTCCGATGCCGGCACGTTCTCCGTGCTGTGGCTCGCGCAAGAGCTCGGCAACCAGGTCGCGCGCCAGCAAGAGCTGCTCACCGAACGTGATCGCGAGATATTCGAGCGTCATCTGCTAACTCGCGTGTCCGAGGCGCTCCGCGAGCTCCTGAACGACGCGGCCGAGCTGGTCGGGCGCATCAACAGCTTGCTCGCGGACCGGCCGACCGCGAGCGGCAAGAGCATCCAGCTGCGCTGGGAGCCCGACAGCGCGGACCCGGCGGTCCGTGGCGGGCTGGGACTGCTGCGGAAGACACCCGAGCTGCTTGGCCCGGACGAGCGCGAGCAGCTGCGCCGGTTCTTCTCGACCGCCATCGCGCAGCGGCGGGCCGAAGAGGCCGCGTCGGGCTACGCCGAGATCCTCCGCCATGTCCTCGACTACCGCTCCTGGCACGCATTCGTGCTCCACGTGCGCTCCGCCGGCGGCGGGGTCCAGCGGTTGACGAGAACGCTGTTCCGGAGCCTGTCCGGCGGCGAGCAGGCCGTCGTCCTTCACCTCCCCCTCTTCGCCGCTGCCGCAGCCCACTACGACGCCGCGGGCGACGGGTCGCCGCGCCTCATCGCGCTCGACGAGGCGTTCGCCGGGATCGACGAAGGCATGCGAGCCGAGCTGATGGGACTCCTCGTCCGCTTCGATCTCGACATCCTGCTCACCGGCCACGAGCTCTGGGGCGCGTACGAAGAGGTGCCGGCGCTGATGGTCTATGACCTCCTCCGTCAACCGCCGCTCGAGGGCGTCTCGGCGTTCGCCGTCAGGTGGGACGGTGCGACGATGGCCGAGGTCTGACCCCGTGGAGCTGCTCGACCGACCCGCGTACCAGCCGCTCTGGGCGGCTGCTCGGCGGAGGGTGGAGACCAACGGGCTGTCGCTCGAAGGCACCCCGCTCACGCTGAATGGCCTGACCCCTGAAGAGGCGGACGCGATCGCAGGGCTGCTCGGCGTCCGCCGGCCGGCCGGCGGCTCGCTTCGCGTGCCGCTCGGCGCTCTCGACCGAGCTCTACGATCGTCCATCGTCGGTCGAGGCTTGCTGGACACTCTCTCCGTCCTCGGCGGACCGCCGGTCGACCGCCGAGCGAGGAAGGTGCGGAGCGACGCGGACAGGGCGCAGCTGTGGGCGCAGCTCGCAGCCCACTCCGCCGTCGGCGACGACTCGGGGCTCACCGGTTGGCTCGACCACCTACGCGCGAGCGGCGTCGCTCGCCGGCTCGCGGGCGACGACGAGAGAGAGGTGGTGTCGACCGCGCTCGACGTGCTTGCTGCTCTGCGCGGCAGGGACGGTGGTCACCGACTCGCCGTCTTGGCCGCCGAGGTGACCGGCGACGCCCACGGGCTCGATCGGGGCAAGCCCACCGGGACGCTCGTGGTTCAAGCGCTGTCCTGGCTCGCGGCGCAGCCATTTCCCCGCGACGCTGCGGACTGGCGGCGCACGTGGTCGGAGGCTGGCGTGGCATGCGACGACTTGTCGTGCGACGTCCTCGTCCTCAACCTCCCGGGCTGGTCCGCCGAGCCTCTTCGCCTGACGCTCCGGCAGGCGTTGTCGTGGCGTCCGTCTGCGATCATCGGCAACACCGTCTACGTGAGCGAGAACCCGGCTGTCGTCGCGGCAGCGGCGGACCAGCTGGACAATCGCTCGCCGACGATGGTGTGCCTCGACGGGATGCCCTCGACCGCGGCGCTCGTGGTCCTGGACGGCCTCGTTGCCGCTGGCTGGGGGGTGCGGTACCACGGTGACTTCGACTGGCGCGGCCTCGCCATCGCCTCCGTGCTCGCCCGCAAGATCCCGATCGCGGCACCATGGCGGTTCGGAGCTGTGGACTATCGACGGGCGGTGGAGCGTGACCTCGGGACGATCGCCCTGTCGGGCCGTGCCTTCGCGTCGCCTTGGGACGAGGGACTGCGGCCGTCCATGGAAGACGCAGGTGTGGCGGTCTACGAGGAACAGGTCCTTGACGACCTCCTCGACGATCTCGCCCGGTGCGGCCCGGGGTCGCCGCCAGCGATCGCCGCAGCGATGCCGAAGGACCCGAGGTATAACGCTTGCTGTCCATAACGCATCGCGTTATGTTTCGTAGGTGCTCCGGTCGTTCCGGGACAAAGATACGGAACGGGTCTGGCTGCGACAGCGCTCGCGACGGCTGGACGAGCCCACGCAGCGGGCGGCGCTGCGCAAGCTGCTCATCCTCGACGCGGCCGACGCGCTGAGCGACCTGACAGTTCCTCCGGGCAACCGGCTCGAGAAGCTCCGGGGTGATCGAGCCGGCGAGCACGGCATCCGGGTCAACCAGCAGTGGCGCATCTGCTTCCGCTGGACCGCCGCCGGTCCCGAAGACGTCGAGATCGTCGACTACCACTGAGGAGGAGGACATCGTGGCTCCGACTACGACCATGGCGCCGATCCATCCAGGAGAGGTCCTACTCGAGGAGTACCTCGTGCCCCTAGGGATCACCCAGCACCGGTTGGCGGTCGCGATCGACGTCCCCCCGCGCCGGATCAACGAGATCGTCCACGGCAAGCGCGGCATCAGCGCCGACACGGCGCTGCGGCTGGCGAGGTACTTCGGCACCACCGAGCGGTTCTGGCTGAACCTCCAGGGCCGCTACGACCTCGAAGTCGAGCGGGACCGCCTGGCCGAGAGGCTCGAACGGATCCAACCGCTCCGGAGCGCCTGAGCAGGTCCCTGCCGCAACCCGAGCATCAGGCGGCTGCTCCTCTGCTCGGCGCCACGCAATCGTCACAAGGTAGTTTGCAGAATATGGTGCCCCCGGCAGGAATCGGTCCAGTCCTCCGCAGGATAGTCCGGCTGGAGCAGCGGCTGGCCATGCCAGCAGGACCGCGACCTTCTGGCCGCCGGTCAGACAACCTCGGGTAGTCGCCCCCACCGACGTCCGTCCTGTGACCGACGACCTGGACGATCGCGTCAGGAGGGGCGGATGCGGTGGACGTCGAGCCCGTCGACGCCTGCGTAGATACCGTCGCCAGCGACGAGCTCCAACCCCAGGAGCAGCGCGGTGGCCGCTACCCAGCGGTCCGCTTCGTGGATCTTCTGTGCCAGGGGATGCCCGTCGTGGTTCGCACGGCGGCGCAGCTCGGCGCAGCGGTCAATCAGTGGCATATCGGTCTGAACGAACTCGAAGTCGGCAAGCGATCGTTCCAGCCGGCGGAGGCGGAACTCGCCCCACCCGGCCCGCAACGCTCCGTAGCGGAGCTCGGTCACGGTGACGAACGACAGCAACCGTGTACGCCGGCCGATGACTCGCCGAATCGCTTCCGCCCGCTGCGAGGCCGGAGCCGCCAGAATCCAGCTCGTGACGTCGGTGTCGAGGACGACGTGGGTGTCCCGTTGGGGCTCGATCACGCCTCTTTGAGCGCGGCGAAGAAGGCGTCCCGCTCCTCGTCGGTCAGGTCGGGGATGGCAATCTCCTCGAAGCTGAGCTGGGACCGGAACTCCCACAAGCGCGGGTCCTCCGAAGTGAAGGAGTTGCGACGAGGCTCTTCTGGCTGCTCGGGAAGGGACACGACGCCATTCTACGGCCGGCACCGTTCTCGGGCGACGACAGCGGGTGTCGATCCACGCTACGCGCTCGCTACGTCGATGTATGCGGCTCCGGGCGCGCTGGCGCTGGCGCGCGGAGGGAGCACGCGTTCGGACGGGTCGCTCATCTGTGATCGCGTCGAAGGACCACCCAGGTGAACGGTTGGACGACACCGGCGGGGGTCACGTGCTCCTCGCGCATCTCTTTGACGAAGGCGAACGATGACGAGAAGATGCGCGTCAGCGCTTCGGCGCTGTAGCGGGTGACCGGCAGCCCGGCGCACCGGGACGGGCCGTTCTCGGCGAAGGTCGCAAGCACGAGTGACCCGCCGATTCGGACGCCACTTGTTGCGACCTCGAGGTACTGGTCGCGAGCGGCGTCGTCGGTGAGGAAGTGGAAGACGGCTCGGTCGTGCCACACCTCGTAGTGACGAGAGGGCTCCCAGGTCACGACGTCGTGCCCCACGAAGTCGACGTCGTCCGCGCGCTCGCCGAGGCGCATGCGCACCTCCTCGAGGGCGTGACGGGAGAGGTCGAGCAGCGTGACGTCGGAGAACCCGTCAGACAGGAGCTGGTCGCCGAGCTGCGACGCTCCGGAACCGATGTCGATCACAGGGGCGGTCGAGGCCGAGGCGAGCTCCTTGACGGGCGCGAGCGAGATCGTCGGCAGCGGCTCGTACCAGCTCAGGTTCGTAGCGGCGTTGTTCGTGTAGACGCCGTCCCAGTGCGATGTGGGTTCAGTCACCCCTGCAGCGCGCCTCACCGAAAGCCCGCCGAACGGCAAGGGCACCGGCAGCAAACCGGAATCGGCGCTCGCGGTCAGCCGGCGGCGCGCACCCGGTCGGCCTCTCGCTGCGCGCCGGGGGTCAACGGCCCCCGCCCTGCCGCGACCTTGTGCGCGAGGTGGGTCGCCACGTCGATCGGTCCGTAGAAGGAGGTCCCGTCCTCGGCCAGGCAGGAGGGGAGCGTCTCGATCAACGCGTCGAAATTCCCGTCCTGGAAGAACGCCGCTGACCGGCGTCGTGCGATCTTGCCGTCGACGACCGGGGGGATCACGCGGTGCACTGTGGACAGCCACCGGTCGTTCGTCCAACGGGCCATCAGGTCACCGAGGTTGACGAGCAGCGCGCCGGGCGCGGGGAGGACGTCGTGCCACTCGCCGTCGACCCCGAGGACTTGGAGCCCAGGGACCCGGTCGGCCCAGAGCACGGTCACGATGCCGAAGTCGGTGTGCTCGCCCATGCCGCGCTGGCCCGGCGCCGGCGGCGGAGAGCCGGGCGGGAGGTCGTAGTGGACCATCCGGAGCATCTCGACAGGATGATCGATGTGCGGAACGAAGAAGCCCGCCGGCAGGTCGAGCGCGTCGGCGTAGATGTCGACGAGCACGCGGGTGACCCGGGCCGCCTCCGACCGGTAGGTGTCGGCGCGCTCGCGCCAGCCACCGATCGCCGGCCACACGTTGCGCGAGTAGGGCGGCACGGGAAGCTCGAGGCCGGGGAAGTCGTCGGTCGACGTGCCGACGTTGAAGGCCTCGAAGTAGTCGTTGCCGCCGTAGGTCTGCTGGATCCCGATGGTCCGGGCAAGCGAGCTCGACTGGGGCGCGAAGTAGCCGCGATTCTCCTTCGGCGGCGCGCAGAGTGACGTCTTCTCCCCCAGCGGGAGTGCGAAGACCTCGTCGATCGCCCCGATGAGGCCGGCGATCGCCGCGTCGGGGACGCCGTGCCCGACGACCTGCAGGAAGCCCACGGTGCGATTCGCCTCGTCGACGGCCCGAGCGACAGCTGCACGTGCCTCGGCGTCGCCGCCGGAGACGTACGAGGAGATGTCGACGACCGGTACGGACCACGCGTGTGTCATGGCCCGACGCTAGGTTCTCGGTGTTTCCGGGGAATGACTCGCCTGTGAACGCTCGAGGCGCGTCGAACGGGTGTCCCTGACGACCGTGTCCGAGCTCACGATGCCACCACCGGCAGCGAGAGCGCTGCAGCGTGCACGCGCACCGTCCGCACGGCGAGCTCGCCTCGGCGTGCGGACCCCGCCAGTTCCGGGGTCGCCTGCGGGTTGACCGCGTAGAGCGGGCTCGCCGTGCAGGACAGGTCCAGGCGCACCGCGTGGCCGGGTGCGAGATCCCAGCCGACCGGCCCGAGCGTGATCGTCACCGTCGTGGGCTCCTCGCCACGGACGCCGTCGAGGCGCGCCACCCCGTGGGCGACGCGCGTCGCCGACGTCGGGGTGACGACGACGAGCGCCGCGACGATGTCGACACTCGGGCCGTCGG
>Ga0307372_10009857_pt1 | contig 13059 bp, 11 predicted proteins | sample OX1MG_FD_202533 | JGI IMG/M metagenome (GOLD analysis project Ga0307372, IMG submission 202533) | Soil microbial communities from Risofladan, Vaasa, Finland - OX-1 | ecosystem: Environmental > Terrestrial > Soil > Coastal area > Acid sulfate soil | place: Finland: Risofladan, Vaasa | collected...
CGACACTGAATTGTGTGTCGCGGGTCCGTCATGATGAAAATCCCGCGACGGACAAACCACCGTCGCGGCTACCAGCTTGCGACTGACCGCACACATCGCAAGAACCGCGATGTATGCGCCACCCGCGTGCAGCGCAGACCGCCGTCGTTGCGGTTTGCGGCGGTCGGTTTGGTCAGGGTCGGAAAAGCCGCGGACCTCAAAACCGGAGGACCGCGCTACCGCCTTTTCGGCCCTGCGGGTCGTGAGCCGATTCATGGCAAAAGCCGCAACGTTGAACCACGAACGTTGCGGTACAAGTCTTCGATTTCAAATTGCGAATCACAGATTTCCACTCAACGAACCGGCGGTGAGGACACCGCCGCTACAGGAAGGCGCGTGAATTACGGATCAGGAATCAGGAGGCGTGGACGGTTTTGTGCGCGGAAGCTTTTTTCGGGACGCGGACGGTTAGCATCAGGGCGCAGCCTACAACGGAGGCCACCATCAGCGTGACCATCATGCCGGTGTCCGCGGAAACGTGGGAGAAAAGTCCGGCGATGGAGCCGCCGACGAAGCTGCCCAGGAACTGCATGCTGTTATAAACGCCGAGCGCGCTGCCCTGGGCCGTTTCCGGGCCGGAGCGGCTGACCAGGCTGGGAAGAATCGGTTCCAGGCCGGTAAATCCGATATAGAAAAACGTTCCACCGGCCAGTACGGCGGCCAGATGCGTGGGGCTGAATCCGAGCAGCGAAGGCCGGAACAGCAAAACGGCGCTGGGCAGAAAGACGAGGAAGGCGATGGCTGCCAGCGGGCTCCCCAGGCCGCGGTCCGCGCCCCGCGTGAAGGCGAACATGGTGATGGCGCTGATAAAGATCATGGGCAGCAGGACTTCGTAATAGTGGGTCATCTTCATGTGATAGCGGCTGGTGACGATGAGCGGAAAGTAGAAGAAGAAGGTGCTCATGAAGAAGTTCATCAGAAAGCCGCCCGCGTCCAGAGCCAGCAGGGTTTTGATCCGCAGGATTTCACCGAGCGGGGTGGGGGCCGCTCCCGAAGGCGGAGTCTCCGGCAGGTAATGAGTCAGGAGCAGGTCGGTACAGATTCCCAGCACTCCGGTGATCCAGAAGAGCGATGCGGTCCCGAAAATTCCCGCCACGATGGGACCGGCAATCACTCCGATGATGAAAGCGGCTCCGATGGGGATGCCGAGCACCGCCATGGCGGTGGAACGGCGCTCCGCCGGGATATGATCGGCCACCGTGGCGAAGGCCACGGAAATGATGGCGCCGCCGCCCTGCACCAGCCGGCCCACGATCAGCACGCCGATCTGGATTCCGGAAGGGAACAGGTGCGGGACCGCGCAGATGAAAGACCCCAGGCTGAAAAGGGCCATGCCGAGGATCAAAACCTTGCGGCGGCCGATGCGGTCTGAAAGGCGGCCGAGCGGGATTTGCAGGATGGCCATGGTCAGGCCATAGCACCCAAAGGCGAATCCCACCAGGAAGCGCGAATGCGTAAATTTTAACCCGTAAAGAGTGAAGACCGGAAGGACCAGGAAGAGGCCGAGCATCCGCAGCCCGACCACGCTGGCCAGAGTCAGTAAGATTTTCTTTTGGAGACTGGTAAACGGAACGCGATCGGTTTTTGCTTTTCTCGCCATGTCAGAGCAGAAAAATCAACTGGCTGAACACCGCATCAACCTCGCAGGGCTTTGGCCGCCTGAACGGTCACCTTCATTTTTTCGATGGCTTCGTCCACGGACCGGGTCTTCAGCCCGCAGTCAGGATCGACCCAGACGTTCTCCTTGGGGATGACGGCCAGCGCCTCACGCAGGCGCTGCTCAACCACGGGTGCGTCTTCAATCACGTGCGAGTGGACGTCGACCACGCCGAAGCTGATGTCCTTGGTGTACTTGTCTTTCTTGAACAGGTCCAGCATGTCGAGCCCGCTGTTGGACATTTCCAGATCGAAATTGTCCACCGTGAACTTCAGCATCTGGGGATAGATGAATTCGAAGGCGCCGTAGCAGATGTGGGTAAGGAAATAGGCCTGAAGTCCGTCCGTAACCAGGCGCATGGCTTCAATGGCCATCGGCAATTCTTCCGGACGCACGGAGGTTGCAGGCTCGTCGATCTGGATGATTTTCGCGCCCGCTTCCACCAGGGCCTGGACTTCCTTGCGGATCTCGCCCGCCAGGGCAAAGCAGGCCGCTTTGCGGTCGGGATAGGCTTCATTGAAAGACCAATCCATGACCGTGTAGGGCCCCGTCAGCATTCCTTTGACGGGCCGCTTGGTCAGGCTCTGCGCGTACTTCCACCAGTCAACGGTGATGGGGCCTTCCCAGCGGACCTCGGAAGCAATGATGGGCTTGTGGTAGTAGCGGTTGCCATAGGAGCGTACCAGGCCGCCCTGCTCAAAGCCCGCGATGTGCTCCGAAAAATAGGCCACCATATCGCCGCGGTACATTTCACCGTCCACCAGCACGTCCACATCCAGCTCTTCCTGCTTCCGGATCCAGAACTCGGTGGCGCGCTTCTCGGTTTGTTCCAGCTCTTCGCGCGAGATTTTCCCTTTGGCGAATTCTGACCGCGCCTTCATCAGGTAATCCGGTTTGGGAAAACTCCCAACCGAAGTGGTTGGCAGAACGGGTAAGTCGATTCCAAGTTGTCGAAGTTTTTCTCGGCTCATGCGCCCTTTCCTAAAAAAGTGTTCTTAACGGTTTTCAGATGGTTCAATTTCAACTGCGCGCGGTCACGCGGAAGATATTCCAGCCCGCAAGACGACGTGAGATACGCGCTATCTGATTGGATGCCGGCAAGGATCTGTTCGATCTGCCGGGCCAGGGAATCAGCTTTCTCCAGGCGTGTGTTGCGACCGTCGATCAGCCCCAGCGCGAGGGTCTTGGAGGAACCTTCCGCCGCCACAACCTGCGGCAGTTTCACGCTGTAGGTGAAATCAAGGCACAGGGCATCGACGGGGAGCGCCTGGAGTTTGGAATAAAAAGGCGCAACGTCTCCAAAATAGAACGCCAGCATGAGCTGCGCGTTCTTCTTCTGGCCCGCCAGCGCCGCGGTGCTTGACGCAAACAAGGCAAAATCTTCCGGGTGTTTCAGGATGGCTGGCTCGTCCACCTGGATCAGCGTGGCGCCCGCATCGGCAAGCGCCGCGACTTCCGCGGCCAGCGCCCGGGTGTACGACTCGATCAGGCTGTTGAGTTGTGCGGCCCCGGCGTCCTTGGCCAGCGACAGCCGCGCCAGCGTGTAGGGGCCGGTCAGCACCGCTTTGACCGTCTTGGAGGTCTTGCCTCGGGCGAAGGTAAATTCGTCAACGACCATCGGGCCGGTGCGTTCAATCGCTCCCTCGACGATGGGCTGCCGGAAATAGCAATTGGTGTCGAAAAATCTGAGGAGCCCGTTGATGTGGATTCCGGTAAGCTTTCCGGCCAGGTGTGAAACGGGATCGTACCAGCGGATCAGGCCGTCCGTGACCACGTCCAGGCCCGCCTCAAGCTGCGCGGCGAGCGCCAGTTCGGTCATGCGGTCTTGCGCGGCGCGAAGGTCGGCGTCGGTTTTTTCTCCCTTTTCCCGCTGGGCAATCGTGCGGCGGAGCAGTTGTCCTTCGGGAGTGTCTCCGATGCGCGGATAACTGCTGTGGTTTGCAAGCTTCAGTTCCATTCAGGTATTTTCCTCTTTAAATTGGTGTCGTTCGGCGAAAAGCAAACCTTCCTCAGCCGGTCGAAAGGCCCCTCAGTGTTCTGCTGAATTGATGACCGATCACTGCCCCACGAACTCCGCCTTGACGGCCTGAGGGATGATCCCGGCCTGGAAGCCGCGGTCGAGCAAGGTTTGCACGGCCCGGCGCCCCTGTTCACCGTAATCGAGCGTCCATTGGTTTACATACATGGAAACGAAGTGTTCCGCCGTTGCCGGTTCAAGTCCCCGCGCAAAGTGCAACGCGTATTCCAGAGCTTCCTCGCGGTGGTCGAGCCCGTACGCGATACTGGCGTGAAGCAGTTCATCGGCCCGGCGAATGGTTTCCGGGTCCAGCGCCCGGCGGATGACGTTGCCTCCCAGCGGCAGCGGCAATCCGGTTTCGTTTCGCCACCAGACTCCCAGATCGGCCATCTTCGCAAGTCCGTAACTTCCGTAAGTCAGCTGGCCCTCGTGGATGACGACTCCGGCGTCCGCGTCGCCTTTGATCACCGTGTCCAGAATCTCGTCAAAGCGCACTTCCACGGTCTCAATGTCAGGCTCGTACAGGCAGAGCGCCAGGTAGGCGGTGGTTTTCTTTCCGGGTATGGCGACTCGCTTCCCTTTGAGTTCCTCACCTTGCAGGGAAGAGCGCGTGACCACAATGGGGCCGTAGCCGTCTCCGAAGCTTGCGCCGGAAGACATCAGGATGTAACGGTCCGCCAGTTCCGCATAGGCATGAAACGAAACGGCCGTGATGTCGTACACTTCCTCCAGCGCTTTTTGGTTCAGCGTTTCAATATCATCGAGCACGTGCATAAAGGCCAGATTCCCGGTGGGAATTTTCTTTGTGGCCAGCGCATAAAACATGAAGGCGTCATCGGAGTCGGGACTGTGCGCCAGGCGGAGTTGGACCAACTCCGGCGGCGTCCTGGGTTCCTGTTCAGCAGATATTGGAAGCATCGTATCTCTTAAGCCAGTTTGATATGAATTGAAAACGGCCATTCTATCACAATCATGGACTGCATCTCAATCGCGTGTTGAACATCGCGTGTCACATAAGGGTGACGACAACCTGCTTGTGGGTGACGTCAAGCTGCGTGTAGGTGATGTCAAGCCGCGTGTGTAAAACGTCGGAGGGTGAGATTTTTCCATTGCGACTTCGCGTTCATCGCGTTGAAGATAGCGTCGATGATGCGATCGGCGCTGGCCACGTTGACGAAGCAGACGCTGGGCCGGGTGCGACGCCACACTTCGACGAAGCAGCGCTCGATCACATGGGTTGTGCGCAACTTGCGCCACAGGTGTCGGGGGAATCTGAAGAACGTGAATTGTTCGGCCAAGTCGCGCTCCAGCCGCAGGTGCCGGTCCCGCAGCCGCGCCGATTCTTCTTACAGCGTCCGCTTCCATACCCTCCCCGTCAGACCATCCTTATCCGCATCCGCCTAAAGTTCTCCTTTACCTATTCCGCATCATGTTGAAATCACTAAGTTTATTGGCTTATTATTCCCACCGGGCTGTAAACCTCCTTCTTCTGAGGATTGGGTCTTTGCTGGCAGGCCAATGCAACTGATACCCACCCCTTTTACACACTCAAATTAGCGTTTCCTAATTCTTGGCGTTCCTGTTGCCTTTTTAACGCCCTCATGTTAAAGTACTTAGCTGACGAAAATGAGATGGAAGTCTGGTCATCAAGGGAACGCTTCAGATGGCCTTTGAAGGCGATTCCTCATTCGATAATGAATGGGAAAATGCACGAATCCATTTGTCGCCTCTTTGCATCTAATTGAGTAAGCGCCAGACCGGAAGAGGTTTGGGCGAATTTTTTGGACTAGGGTACTGACCTTCTGATCTATCATACTCCACCACCTCTATAGAGCGTTTATTGGCAGCCCGGAGTTGGAGTTTCGCTGGGGCGGGATGGCTTGCTGGCGGTTGCTGGGGTACGTCACCCTGAGAGGAAGAAGATATTATGTTGGATGTTAAGTTGAATTTCCGTGATCCGAGCCACGCCGATGTCGTGGATGACGAGGAGCGCGACCTTCTTTCGGAGGAGAGTCCCGACTTGCCGCTGCAGGAAGAGGCTGAGTGGGAAGAATCTGAAGAAGACAAGGAAATTGACCTGAGCCCGGGGCCGATCGAGGGTTCAATCGATCCGGTCCGGACATACCTGCGGGATATGGGAAGGGTACCGCTTTTGAACCGGAAGGGCGAGGTGCGTCTCGCCCAGCGCATTGAGCGGGGTCAGATGTTGGTTCGACGCGCGACATCGCGTTCGCCGCTTGTGCTGAAGGACCTCCTGGCCACCGGCAAAGCTCTGCGCGCAGGCAAACGCTCGATCATTGAAATCGTAAAGTTTGATGTCGAGGAACTGGCGGAGGCAAAACAGATTGCAGCGAAGACCCGCAAAGCATTGGAGGCGTTTGACCAGCTGGGAAAACTCTACCGGCTGGCCGTGAGACAGGCTGCCGCCCTGCAACGCGTTTCAAAATCCGGGAAACGCACCCAGCTGCATGCCAGGTATCGTCTGGCCCGGACGCGCGTCCGGATGTCGAAGCTGGTCCAGGCACTCGATCTCAACCCGCATGAAAGCAGCCGCCTGACGGACGAAGTTTGCAGTACCGGCCAGCGCATGCAGGAATTGCGGAAACAGATCGACGCTCTCAAGGCGCGAGCCGAGGCCAGCGGCCGAACGCCCGTGGGGGTTCGGAGTGAACTGAGGTTGCATCAACAGCGATTGAAAGCCCTCGAGTCGGATTCCGGCGTAAAAGTGCATGAGATGAAACGCACAACGGAGAATATCCAGCGGGCGCTCGCTCAATCCGAACAGGCCAGGAAAGAACTGACAGAGGCGAACCTTCGCCTTGTGGTTTCCATCGCCAAGAAATACGTCAAACGGGGGTTGCACCTCCTTGACCTGATCCAGGAAGGGAATCTTGGACTGATGAAAGCGGTGGAGAAGTTTGACTGGCGCCGTGGATACAAGTTCTCGACTTACGCCACGTGGTGGATCCGGCAGGCTATTACTCGTGGAATTGCGGACAAAGCCCGCACCATCCGTGTTCCCGTGCATGCGAACGACACGATCAATAAGCTGGCCCGCGCAAGAGGAGAACTGACCCGTGAACTGGGCCGCGAGCCCACCACCGGCGAGACGGCCAAGAGAGCGGGGATATCGGTTGTCAAAGCGCGCCAGGTGATGAAAGTTGCCCAGCAGCCGCTGTCCCTGCATACACCGATCGGTGACGATGGCGAGTCGCAACTGAGCGACTTTCTGGAGGACAAGCACACTCCATCTCCGTCCGATGCGGCCATCGGCGTTAACCTGAAGGAGCAGACCGCCTCAATGCTGAAGACGCTTACGCCGCGCGAGGAGCAGGTCCTGAAGCTGCGCTTCGGTCTGGACGATGATCATGCACGGACTCTTGAGGAGGTTGGCAACAGCCTCTCTCTGACCCGTGAGCGCATCCGCCAGATCGAAGGGAAGGCCCTGCGCAGCTTGCGCGCCCCGTGGCGTGGCGGAAGGCTCCGCTCCTTCCTTTCGGACAACTGACATTTAACCCTGATGCCGCTGCACACCGGAATCCCAACGTGATTCCCACTGCAGCGGCAAGCAGGGCCAATCGATCCCGCCTCTTCGAATTGCCATTCAGATGGCCCGGCAGACAAACTCAGACGCAAGCCGATCCGCCTCAATTCAATGTGATAAAGCGTTTGTTAATCGCCGAGCTTTGTGACGAAATACCGTCTGGCTGGCGGTATCTTGTCATATTTGCATAGTCAATTACCCCACATTGAAATCCAGCTTAACAAGCTAAAGGGTTTAGCAGCGCATCATGTGGAACCTTGATTGCACATATGCGAAACATCTAAGCACATAGGAGTGTTCGCCTATGAAACCTGGAAGCAGTGTCCTATTGGTGTCTGGGGGTGGAGGAACTCATCTGGCGCTCAGGAAGGTGCTTGATGAGGCAGGAATGCATGTGTGCCTGGCGGGGAGTTGCGCTGAGGTGCAGACTGCCCTGAAGGCTTTCAAGGCTCCTGCAGTGGTGTTTTCTGACGCGGCCCTGCCTGACGGAACGTGGTTGGATGTTCTGTCTTTGGCCAGGCAGACCCGGCGGCGGGTGCCTGTTATCGTCGTTTCCCGTGTGGTGGATATCAATCTCTATATCAGTGTTCTTGAGAACGGGGCCTCCGATTTCATCGTTCCACCCTTCTACCAGCAAGATATTTCGCACGTGCTCAGGTGCGCGGTGCAAATGGGTTCGGTAGCACAAACACTGGAGGCCGCCTGAAGTTGTTTTTGCTCATTTCCACGACGCTGACCGTTGCACCGGCACTGGGGTTATCCCCTGAGCTGCGACAAACACTTAACAGGCTGCTGAAAAAGCCCATCCGTCATGCTGAGCGAAGCGAAGCATCTGCTGTATCTTCTGGAAAACAAACAAAGCAGATCCTTCGCTTCGCTCAGGATGACGCCGCGCGAGGGTTTTTTCAGCAACCTGTTAAGGCGCAGTATGCCGATTGCTGGAGTTGCATTGGAGATGTCGATCCCGAAGCACAGCGAAGCGCAGATCATTGAGCCGTTGAAGCAAGGGGACGCCGGGCGAACGGCAGGCTTGCGAGCAATGGAGATTGCCATGTCGAGTTACCGTTGCCGATCGCATCGTCCGGCAAGCAAGGCTTTCGCGTGCTCAAATCTTAATAAAGATTCGTTTTTTGTAGAGCCAGTAGCAAACGTACCAGAGCATGAACCAGACGGCGATGCTGGTCGCGATTTCTCCCGTGAGCTGGCCGGCCCAGGCAAACGCCCCCATGGTGAACGGCTGGGCGATTCTGTGGAACCACTCTGCCCCGTAGCTGTTCGTCATCAGGTAAATGAAGATTGAATTCATTCCCACGATGTCGAAGAAGATCGCCCACTTCTTAAAGCCTTTCACGTCGATCATCCAGTAACAGAATGCCAGGGCCAGCAGGCAAAACCCGCCGCTGACGATCACGAAGGAAGCGGTGCAGATCCGCTTGATGATGGGGTCGATGGGATTCAGGGAGAATCCAACGATGACCCCGATGATGCCGGGGATGACCAGCGTCTTAATCTTTTTCATGGGCTCCCGGCTGCTCTTCAGAACTTGTCCGGCCAGCACTCCCCACATGGTGTGCGCCGTGGTTGGAATCGCGTTGAACGCGACCCAGTGCCCGGAGGAAAGCGCGGGCATGATCGCCAGGTCCACCCAGGATCCGAAATTGTGGTCCGGCACGAAGGGCTGGTTGAAGCCTGGAACCGCCCACGTTCGATACAATATTTCGGTGAGGATCAGCAGCAGGAAAGTAAAACCAATCTGCACTTTGCCCGACTTGCGCATCATCAGGAAAGCAACCAGGTAGGTAAAGGAGAGTTGGGCCAGCACGTCCCAAAGCTGAAACGTCAGGTGTCCCGGGCCGATGCAATAGAGCGCCCAGCCAAAGAACAGGAGCCATCCGGACCGGATGAGGACATGATGAAAGGTCTTTTCCCAGGAATCTCCCCGCGCCCATCGCTTGCCGATGGAAAATGGCATGGCCACTCCAACGATAAACATGAAGAAGGGCTGGACCAGGTCCCAGCAGTGGAGACCGTTCCAGGGGTGGTGATCCAACTGCCAGCCAATAAGTCCGAGCACTGTGCCATGCAGGGCTGGACTCCGGAGCAGTTCATAGAGCCCGGTTGATTCCCCGACAAGCATAAACATCGTCAGGCCGCGAAAAAAATCGAGTGATTCAAGCCGGCCCTCGATCACCGGAGTTCGTCCCGAATTCTTATCCACGTCTACCCTCCTCTTCAGTCCGTATTGCCTGAACTTATATCCTTGATTACGCGGTGCACTCATGGAACCTTGACGAAATCCGCGCCTGATCGCTGCTCAAGCAGCGGGATCGCGCAGGGAGTGGCTTCCGCTGTCTTTTCTTGCTGCGAGCATTTCAGCGGTTCGGATCCAACCTTCTCAAGACCGCACGAAACAGCCGGCCGGTCAGTTCTTCGCGGTTGGATATTTCGCAAAATTTAATCTGCGTCACCCTGGAGCATAAGCTTGCCTTAACTTACGGCTGACTTCAACACTTATTTACGGATAGGCGCTTAATTATTTCGATTGGCCGTAACGGCCGATTGTGCCAGAAAAGCATTACCCTGCCAGCGCCCGCTTTCCAAGGTGATCAGGGGGGCCGATTCAATCTGAGCCGCAAAATGCGCGCTGACGGAGGACATTTCTAAAGAGCTTTGGCAGGAAAAAAACACGTGTTGACATGGAAATGTTTGCAATAATGGAAGAGCGTCCAGTCCCGTTTTAGGACCCTTGTCGTAGGATTCTGCCATTTTGTGGCAGGATATTTTGAGCCAATAGCGTTTGAGCCTGCGTCTATGCGGCTTTGGACGACATTTTGAAAGTGTCCAACTATCCTGTTTGGTTCCGGCTATGCCGGGTTAGGGGCTTGGTCGCTGCGACCTGGTGATAAAGGGAGGCACGTTGCATGACAGCCAATCGAAAGAGCCCAAGAATCCATCGTCGCCATTTCCTTCAAGCCGCGGCAGCAACTACGGTTAGCCTTGGACTTTCCTCACCCTTCTCCGCCCAGGTCTGCGCCCCCAAAGCCGGCACGGTCCGCGACAAGCTATGGATATTTAGCAACCCCAGGAATGCCGATTATGGTCTTCTCCGCAAGCGCTCGGTGATGTCGCCCTTCGAGGCTGCGGTTTACATGGGGATTCCGAATATTTTCATGGTCCAGCAGTATCCGAGAAAAGGTGAAGAGTCATGGTATCAACCCTGGGAGCCGCCGTTCGAACAATATGCCTTACCCTTGACCTTATTGAAGCGAGTGGCCTGGTCCTTGGTGGGCGCCTCGGGTGCCACGAAAGACTCCGAGAGGAAGGCAGTCCTGGCCATGGCGTACAAGACTCCCAATGTCGTCGGGGTTTACCTGGATGATTTTTTCCATGACAAGCCGGGCGGGGCTGTAGCGAGCCTAAGCCCTGGCCAACTTAATGATATCCAGCAGCAGATCAAGAAGCCTGCTAAGAAGATGGACATGTATGTCACCTTTTACGCCCATCAGTTGAACCTTCCTCACGCCTCCGATTATCTGAAGTTCGTTGATGTGATCACTCTTTGGACTTGGAAGACCGAAGAGTTGGCAGACCTGGATTCGCATCTTACAAAGCTGGAAGAGCTAGCGCCAAGATCCCGGAAAATGTTGGGGGTGTATACGGTCGCCCTCGACGAAAAACATACTCCAGCGTGGACGGGCATGCCCATCCTGCTCATGCAAAAGCAGTGCGAGCAGGCCTTGGGGTGGCTTCGCAGCGGCCGGATCGAGGGGATCATTATCTACGGCGGTACAACGGTGGATCTGGGCTTTGCGGCTGTGGACTGGACTCGTCAGTGGATTCAGAAGGTCGCCGATATCAGACTGTCATAGTGTGCTCTCAGGCGACACCACCCGGTACTGCGCGAAGCAGAAATATGTAGAAGCATTGCCGGGGTGGCGAAGCATCATCAGAAGAACTTACTCCACACGTGAGCGCCGCGAGAGAAAAGTTCTTGTGCACCAGCACGAGTAATGTTATTTGTGGCATTCCTTGAGCAAGACAAGTGCCTCCTTCACGATTCTCTCCCCTCCTCCTGGTGCGAACACCGCACTCGTTGGCTCATATCCCCCCTGCCCAAAAGCCTCCTTCGTCGGTATGTAGCCGATATCCTGGTTGGCGAGTTCCAGAATGTATGTATGGGGGAAAGGTGAGCTCTCGATGATTTGCTTCCCAAGTTCCACGAATAACTCACCTGGAACCCCAACGAACGCCAGCGGGCCAAGGGTCAGGACTTGCACTTCGGCACTAATGGTCGACTGCTTGCTGTCACGAATTTTTATCACCTTCGTCGCCCATACACGGTCGAGCGTAAAATCAACGTCAGGCGGTGGCGGGACCGAAAGAATTTTCTCAGCTTTTTTAATGTCGCCGTCAGTTATATTTTGATAAGGAAGCGCCAGTTCCGATGACTTGGCCCGAATTTGATCTGAATCTACCGGGTGCAAATGGGTGTACGCCTTGAGCACATCTGCTCCCAGAACCTCTCCAAGCCGTTTGGCCGTACCAAATCCCCGTTGGGGACCCGGCTGATCGAAATTCCAATGGTTGATGTTTCCCGCAGCGCCTATGGTGAAGATCGACGTCATATCTGGCCCTTCGAAAACAGAAAGCAGTCTTTCCAGATAATAGGAGTAGTCTGCGGAAATCAAATCGCCTCCCACTGTATCCTGATGCATCGAGTAGTTAACCCAGGTTAGGATCCGGCGCCCTTGCGGAGTTGTCGCTGTCAGGACCGGGAGGCGGGGATCGATCGGTCCGACAGGCCTTACAATATTGGGATTAAGAAAGCCTGGGTTGGTAACTACTTTTCCGTCTTTCATTAGATAGCGCCGGTTATGGGGCAGGGAAGGTTCTTCTTCCACTGCTTCACGGAGCGTTGCCGGTTGCTTGTTATGCTCGGCCATCTCAACGCTGTCGGCAATCCAATGTCCGAGCTTCTGCACGTACTCCGGCACCATCTGTGGGCCGGTATGAGAATGCGTGGCAGTAATCAGAACGTGGTCAGGCGGAATCCCAAACATCTTCTGAATTCGTTGGCGCGCATTCTCGACCGCCGCACGAGGCAGTTCCACAAGGTCACATGCCACCAATACAATCTGATCGTGACCGTTGTCCAAAACGAGCGCCTTGGCATGAAGATCATCGTGGATTCCCACGGGCATCCGTGGGTAGTAGTAGCCAGCGAGGGGCACATCTAGAAATGGATTGATGACCGTAATACCGATGCCGACCTTTAGGCCTTGCCCTGCATCCTTACCGGCCCAGCTCGTCAATGGAAGAAAAATGAAACTCATGCTGAACAACACAACGAGAACCCATCCTCTCATAATTACCGCTTCTCCTAATCTGACCGGCCGGCATCCGGGCGAGATCCTACCCATGCCTCGGCGGTCTACCTCATTGGAACCTATCCTTTATGTGTATGCAGGCACATCCTCTGGGTGGGTTGGCTCGGTTCCGGGCACGGGATGTCCTTTTCCAGATCTTTATTTATAAGCATTGCAGGTATATCCCGTATTCGTACTCTTATGCAGCACCCATTCTCTTTCATTACTGAAGCCTGCGTCAAGCAATCCGGATTTGTTCATGATTGCTGAGCATTACGCTTTCTCTGGCAGGACCATTCCGAGGTCCGTCCCCACAAAATCATTTGCTGCTACCTCTACTTCCGGAAGGTACTGTGTATCCCCACGGCGAGATCTCTGCAATAGCTCGGCGAACATCTTTTCGAATTTTTCCAAGTTCTCATGAGCGCGGGTCTCA
>Ga0307372_10009861_pt1 | contig 13056 bp, 12 predicted proteins | sample OX1MG_FD_202533 | JGI IMG/M metagenome (GOLD analysis project Ga0307372, IMG submission 202533) | Soil microbial communities from Risofladan, Vaasa, Finland - OX-1 | ecosystem: Environmental > Terrestrial > Soil > Coastal area > Acid sulfate soil | place: Finland: Risofladan, Vaasa | collected...
CAGGTATCCTTGCGCGGAAAGCGCTGCTCCTTGGCGGCGAAGCCGAGCTGAGCGCGCAGCTCATCGAGCAGGTCGGCCGAATCGGCGCGATCGATCACCGTGAACGCCGGATCGAGCCGCAGCTGGCGCGCGTAGTGACGCAGCAGCCGGTTGCCGATCGAATGAAAGGTACCGGCCCACTGCAGGCGCTGCAGCACCATCTGCGCCTTGCTGCCGAGGGTGTCACTCATCGCCTCGCGCACGATCTCGTGTGCGCGGCGGCGCATCTCGGCGGCCGCGCGGCGCGTGAAGGTCAGCAGCAGCAGCCGCGCCGGGTCCGCCCCGTTCAGTATCAGCTGCGCGACCCGATGGGCGATGGCGCTGGTCTTGCCGGTGCCGGCCCCGGCCACGATCAACAGCGGGCCGGCGCGCCAGCCGCTCTCGCCGGCGGACTCGCCATAGGTAGCGGCCTTTTTCTGCGCGGAGTTGAGGCTGTCGAGGTGCGAGGCTGCGCTCATCAGCGCTCAATATTAACGCAGGCCGGGCACCCACGCCGATAAACAAGTACGCTTTGCGCACCATGAGCATTCTCGAAACACGCACTGTGTTCCGTGGGCGAATCCTCACCGTCAACGTCGAGACGGTACGACTGCCCAATGGGCACGTCGCCGACCTTGAAATCATCCATCATCCCGGCGGCGCGGCCGTCGTCGCGCTCGACGCGCAGCGGCAGGTATGTCTGCTGCGGCAGTACCGCCATGCGGTCGCCGATTGGGTCTGGGAGCTGCCGGCCGGCAAGCTCGAGCAGGACGAGCCACCGCTGCACAGTGCGCGCCGGGAGCTGGTCGAAGAGGCGGGTATCAGGGCACGGTCCTGGCAGCCGCTCGGAGATTATGTCAGTTCGCCGGGGGTTTTTACCGAAATAGTGCGGTTGTTCATGGCACAGGAGCTCGATCCGGTGAAGATGGCGCACGAGCCCGGAGAACTGATCGAGGTGCACTGGCTCGAGCTGGAGGAGGCATGCGCACGCGCCGAGGACGGACGGATCAGCGACGGTAAGACCGCGCTGGGACTGCTGCGCGCCCGCCGCGCGCTGCTGCGCCCTTGACGGCAATCCAGGCCCATGAGCAAGCAGCGCAGCCAACCGCCGCACAGCGCCGCCGCATCGCCGGCCAAGGGCGACTCCCGCCTGTCACTGGAGGACGGCAACGGGGTGCCGCCGGCGCCGCAAGGCCGCCCTGCCGGCGGCTACGATCCCTATGATGTATCCCCGCACGCACTGGCCGCCGCGGCCCGCGGGGTCGAACCGCGCTCCCGGGCCAAGGACCTGCGCAAGCTGTCGGAGTGGATACGCCTGCGGCACCAGGTCGAGGCGTTGAAGCAGGACGAGGCGCCCGAGAAGGACCGCCCGGCGTCGAAGTAGCGCTTCAGCCGTGACGCTGGATGTGAACCATCTTGCGCTCGCGGCCGAGCCGATAGAAGCGCCGCAGCTCCGAGAGCGCCTCGCGCTGCGCGGGGGCACTGCCAGCCGACAGCTGGCGCTGCAGCCGGCGGCAGAAGCGCGCGGCGTATTGATTGGCTTCGCGGTAGAGATCGCAGCGCTGCGCGGCCAGACCCTGATCGATGCGGGTGCGCTCGAACAGCAGCCGATGCAGCTGTGAGGGGTAGCGCTGCGGGTCCTGTTCGCGCAGCAGCCACCAGCTGCTCACGTACTTGTCGATCTCGGCCTGCAGTTCCAACTCCAGCAGGCACACCGGTCGGTCGTGCCCCACGTTCCATGCCAGGTAGAGAAAGTGGCTCACGCCCTCGAGCGCGGTCCAGTAATCGGCGATGTTGGCGGCCGTGAGGGCCTGGAGCGGATTGGACGCGGCCAGGCGCCCGAGCAGCTGCGCATCCAGGAACACACCGACCGAAGCGATCTCGCCCTCGTCGAGCACCAGCACCTGCTCATCGGTGCAGGTATCGCGCACCGACGCCGGCAGGCGCTCACGATCGGTGAACAGGAAGTCGCACACGTCGTAGCGTTGCGGCAGATCGTAGATGCCGCTGAGCAGTCCCTGCAGTTGCTGCAGAACCATGGTGTGCGCGTTCAGTTGGCCCGCAGCGCGACCGGTGTGGCTTCCACGCCCAGCGCGCGCAGCAGCGCGCGCGCGCGCGCGCTGCCGGTCTTCAGCCAGATCTCGTACAGCCGCAGGATGTCCGCCTGCGTGTACTGCCGCGCGCTGTCGGCGATATCCCCGAGCGCATCGACCAGCGGCACGAACTTGATCGCCAGCTCGCCGAACACCTCGCTCAGTACCCGGCGGCGGCCGCGCGCGAGGCCCTGTGCCAGCGTGCCGTAGGCGCGGCCGCCCATGGCGACGTGGTAGTCGATATCGATCAGCTTGCGCGCGAAGCTGTGGGCAAAGAAGCCGGCGATGAACAGCGATACGTCGCCGAGGCGCTGCAGGCCGCGCTCGCGCTCCTGCGCGTTCGGGGCCTCCAATGCCTCCGACAGCATCTGCACCAGCGGCTTGAGCCGCACGCCGTCGGGGGTGCGCTCGAACAACTGCTCGGAGCGGGCGAATAGCGTCAACAGGTTGACGACGTAATGCTCGGTCTGGTCGGCGACTGCAACATTCTGTCGCGCCAGCGCCCCCTGCAGCTCATCGTGAAAATATTCGCGCAGGTTCGCGACGGCCAGGACAGCGGGATTGTGTTCACTTTGCTGCATAGATTGACCCTCGGCGAGATTTCACCCGATCTCCTGCGGCCCCACATGCTCACTGCGGCACGAAAGCTCCACAGTATTGGATACCGCGATCACGGATTTGTTCTGCACAATTTCGGCCGGCCTGGCAGCAGGCTCGTCCGAGTGCTGACAGGAAGCGAGCGCTGCGTCGGGCCCGCGGTCAGCGCGCGGGCGAATCGGCCGGAGCGGATGCGGTACGCTCGAGCAGCAGTGACAGTGGGGCACCTGCACTGACCAGCGCGCCATCGGAGCCCACCCGCCGTTCGGTCAGCGTAAGCTGTGCGCCGGATAGGCGTGCGCCCCGCTGCATCCACAGCCCAGCGGCCTGCGAGCCGGGCCGGCAGGTCCGGGGGGCGGTGGCCGCGCCGACGAATCCGCCGGCAGCGCCCTGCGACCACGTCACGTCGCAGCCGGGCAGCGGCTGCAGATCCTGCGGCAGCATCGACAGCAGCCGGTCCGGATGCGCCGCCGCGCCGATCCAGCGACGCGGATCCTTCAGCAGGTAGATGTGCTGGACGACGCCGGCGGACTTAGGCTCGAGCGTCAGCGTCCACACGCCCTGCCACAGCACCAGCTGTGAATTGGCGGCAGCCGCCTCGCGTACGAAGAACACCGTCTTGCCGATCAGTTGCGCGGTCGCAGGTACGATCGACAGCGTAACCGGCAGCACACCCGAGGCGGCCCCCGCCGATTGCGCGCTGCTGTCGTAGGTACCCGGCAGCGCGTGCCCGAGCTGCCCCAATGCGGCCTGCCCGCGCCGCGCCTGGCTGGCGCAAGCGCACAGCAGCGCTGCCGTGACCGCGGCGAGAACCAGCGGTAGCAGTGGCGGCTTGCGCCGCCCGTCAGGCGGCGTAGTCACGCCATTCCACACGGTATTTGCATCCGAGCATCATGATCCGTTCCAGCAGCTGCTGATAGTTCATGCGGGCGGCGCGCGCCGATTCGGCAAAATCCTCCTCACGCGTGAGGTTGGGATTGGGGTTGGCTTCCAGCATGAACACGCTGCCGTCCGCGCGCACGCGAAAATCGATGCGCGCATAGCCCGACAGGTGCAACGCACGATAGATGCGGCGGGACAGGCGGTCCAGGGTCTGCATCACAGCCGGGGCCAGTTCGGTGGCCGCGCAGGTGCTGATCTGGTAGCGCTGTTGATAGGAACGGTCCCACTTGACCTTGCGGGTCGCGATCGCGGGCAGCGATTCCGGCAGTGAGCCGAAGCGCATCTCCCAGATCGGCAGACGCGTGAGCCGGTCATTGCCCAGCACCCCGACATACAGCTCGCGCCCCTCGATGTATTCCTCCACCAGCGCGTCCGAGCCGATCTGCTCGTGTATGAACTGCACCCGCTCGCGCAGCCGCGACACATCCTCCACCACCGAGGCCTGAGCGATGCCGAGGGAGGCGTCCTCGGTGGCCGATTTCACGAACAGCGGCGGTCGCAGCCGTCCCGGCAGCGTGAAGCGCTGGCCGCGGCGAAATACTGCGAACTGCGGGGTCGGGATGCGATGAAAGGCCAGCAGCTGCTTGCACAGCACCTTGTCACGCGACAGCAGCAAACCGCGTGGATTGCAGCCGGTGTACGGCGCGCGCATCAGCTCCAGGAATGCGACCACGTGCTGGTCATAGGTCACGATGCCGTTGAATTCCTCGAGCAGATTGAAAACCACTTCCGGCTTCCACTCCAGCAGTGCCACGCGCAGCTCGGTGAGCGAGTCGAGCACCCCGAGGATCTGGGTCTCGTGGCCGGCAGCACGCAGGGCCGAGATCACGTCATATTCGGTACGCCACTCGTCGATCTGCTTCTCGGAATAGCCCTCCAGGCTCTCCGGCGGGACCAGGCTCGAATGCACCACGATGAGCGTGCGCAGTGGCCTCATGCGCGCAGCCGCAATCCCTGGCTGCGCAGGTACCGCCGCACCAGTCGCCGCAACAACGCGCGCGTGGCGGCCAGCGCCTCGCGCTGTGGGCCGCGCACATACAGGCCGAGCTGCTCGCAGCGATCGATCACGGTGCGCAGCACCTGGTGGGCGACGTAGCGATCAGCGCCGCTCGAGCGCGTCATCCAGGCCAGCAGCCGCGGCTTGTGTGCCCGCAGCAGCGCCGCCGCGGTGCGTGTGCCCGCCATCGCTTCCGTGGTGAAGGCGCGGCCGAGCAGCCGGTCGACCAGCACCGCGCGGTGCGGCCGCGCCAGCAGGCGCTTGCCGCGGAAATATTGCTCGAGGGTGCGCTGGTCCACCTGCAGTGGCTCGACGCGGGTACGGCAGCGCACCGGCGCCGGGTGCGCGCCGACTTCGCCGGCCAGCTGCTGCACGAACCGCAGCTTGCGCAGCGCGGGCCAGGCCGCGTAGCGGCGCTGCCAGCCGGAGCGCGGCGCGAGCCAAACCGCGAATGTCTCGGCGAAGTCCTCGGTGGGATGGCTCTGCGCATACCAGTCGCCCAGGTGCTGCACGTGGCGGCGGCTCGCCGGCCGCACCCGGTAGCCGGAGCGGTACGGTCTGGATGCCGGTCCGAACAGCGCGCGCCAGTGTGCGCGGCGACGCAGCCGGTAGGCCGAATCGATCGCGTGCCCGGCCTCGTGGCGCAGGATGCGCATCAGCCAGTTGACATTGCTGCCCTCGACCTCGCGTGACATCTTGCGGGCCAGGCGCACCAGCCGGGGATGCGCCAGATAGAACGGCACGGCAATACCGGGCACCCCATCGGGCGAGAACCAGTCATCGGACAGCCACACGTGCGGCCGGAAGCGGATACCGCGGCCATCGAGTTCCTCGTACAGCCGCTCGATGTGCCGCCGCAGCGGTGAGCGTTGCAGATCGAGCCGCAGGTCGCACATGCGCAGCCGCAGCAGCTGCTCATCGGGCAGGCGCGTCCAATCGCAGCGGCGCGAGGGCAGCGAGGTGCGGCGGCGCGGGATCGGGTTGGTCACGCTCATCGGAACGGCTCGTCAGCCCAGCGCCAGCAGGTCGTTCATCGCCATCGCAGGCGCCATCGCCGGCGCCGCCGTCAGGCCCGCGAAATCGAACAGCGCGCGGTCGGCCAGCGTGCCGGGCTCGACCTGGCACAGGGCCGTGAAGATCGTCTCCACGCGCCCTGGATGCTCGCGCTCCCAGGCCGCGAGCATCGCCTTGATGGCGTTGCGCTGCAGGTTCGGCTGCGAGCCGCACAGGCGGCAGGGGATCAGCGGGAAGCGCATGGCGCGCGCGAAGCGTGCGATGTCGCGCTCGGCTATGTAGGCCAGCGGCCGGATGATGATGTGCCGGCCGTCGCGCGAGCGCAGCTTCGGCGCCATCGCCTTGAGACGGCCGCCGTGAAACAGGTTCAGGAACAGCGTCTCGACGATGTCGTCGCGATGATGGCCGAGCGCAATCTTGTTGATGCCGTGCTCGGCGGCGAACCGGTACAGCGCGCCGCGCCTCAGCCGCGAGCACAGCGAGCACATCGTTTGCCCGGGGGCAATGACGCGCTTGACGACGCGATAGGTGTCCTGCTCGATGATGTGATAGGGCACCGCGATCGAATCGAGGTACGCGGGCAGCACCTGCGCTGGGAAGCCGGGCTGCTTCTGGTCGAGATTCACGGCGATCAGCTCGAAGGACACCGGGGCACTGCGTTGCAGCGAGCGCAGCAGCGAGAGCAGCGTGTACGAATCCTTGCCGCCCGAGAGGCAGACCATGACCCGGTCGCCCTGCTCGATCATGCGATAGTGCTCGATGGCCTTGCCCGCTAGCCCCCGCAGCCGCGCGCCCAGCTTGCGCACCGTCGCGGATGTGTGTGGGCGCAGCGCGGGGTCGGACCGCGGCGCGGGGTCGGACTGCAGCGATAGATCGGGCCGTGCCGATGGCTCGGAGCGCAGCGCGGCGCCGCTCATGCGGTGCTCTCCAGGTACTTCCCCTCCAGGTAGCGCAGCAGCGCATGGGCCGAGAGGGGCTGGCCGGTGGCGAGCTTCATGAGGTCCTTGACGGTGACCTTGGCGCCGAGGCTGTGCAGGTGCTCGCGCAGCCAGCTGAACAGGCCGGCGAATTCCCCCCGCTCGATCTGCTGGTCGAGCTGCGGATTGTGAATGCGCAGGCTCTCCCATAACTGCGCGGCGATCACCGCACCGAGCATGTACGATGGGAAATAGCCGAAAGAGCCCAGTGCCCAATGAATGTCCTGCAGGCAGCCGTCGCTGGCGCCGGTGGGGCGCACCTCCAGCCGCTGTTCCATGCCGGTGTTCCACGCTTCGGGCAGCTCGCGGACCGACAGTTCCCCGGACAGCAGTTTTTTCTCCAGCTCGTAGCGCAGCAGGATGTGGATCGGGTAGGTCAGCTCATCGGCATCGACGCGGATCAGGCTGCGTTGCACGTGCGTGAGCCGGCGGTACAGGTTTTCCACCTCCCACTCCGGACCGGTGACACCGAAATGCTTCTCGAGCAGCGGGCGCAGATAGCGTACGAAGGGACGGCTGCGTCCCACCACCATTTCCAGCAGCAGCGACTGGCTCTCCTCCAGGGCCATGCCGCGGTCGCGGCCGACCGGCTGGTCGCGCCAGGCCTGCGGCAGGCCCAGGTCGTACATGGCATGACCGGTCTCGTGCATCGCGCCCAGCAGGCCGCTGAACACGTCGCCGCTATCGAAACGCGTGGTAACGCGGATGTCGCCGGGCACCCCCTCGGTGAAGGGATGCTCGCTCTCATCGAGGCGGCCGCGATCGAACGGAAAGCCGATCGCGCGCATGACCTCCACCACCAGCGAACGCTGCTTGCTCACCGGGAACCTGCCGCTGACCGGTAGCGGCGCGCGCGGCGCCTGCAGCGCGACCGCCTCGCGGATTAGGCCGGGCAGCCGGCGCGACAAGGCCTTGAAGATGGCGTCGATGTCGGCCGTGGACAGCCCCGGCGAGAACTCGTCCACCAGGGCATAGTAGGGCGGCAGGCCCAGGGCCTGCCCGAGTAGCGCGGCCTTGTCGCGCACCAGGTGCAGGACCTCCTCCAGGTGCGGTGCGAACAAGGCGAAGTCATTCTGCCGCCGCGCCTCCGCCCAGAACGCCTCGGCGCGCGAGGTCGCCCGCGCCAGCCGCGAGATCAGCGACACCGGTGTGGCGATTGCATGGTCGCGCTGGCGACGCATTTCACGCAGGTTCGCAAGCTGCCAGTCCTCCAGTCCCTGCGCATTGGCCTGGGCACGGTCGAGCAGCCGGGTAATGCGCGGGGCCGTGAGCAGCACATGGTGTTCGGTCTCGAGCGCGGCGAGCTGCTCGCCCCGCACCTCGGCGCTGCCGCGCGGCATCATCACGGCCGCGTCCCAGCGCAGCAGCGCCAGCGCACCATGAAAGGCGTGCAAGCGCCGCCACTCCTGCTCGAGCTGTGCGTAGGGACTCGCCGGCATGATGAGAATTCTTGGCTAACCGCGCCGCAGTTTAACACCGCCCCGCCGCCGCCCCGGCGGGCCGGCGGCATGGGTCGGCCATTGGGGGCTACACCAATGGACGCGGGTGCACCACCGGGGCCAGTCGGAGGCGAGGAAACCGGCGCCGACCGACACCAGCAGCAGGCCCAACAGTGTCAGGTAGACGGCAAGCGCACGCATCCTGCGCATCATAGTGATAACGATAACGTCAAACGAGGCCGGTCCGGGAGCCACCCCCCTGGGAGCCACCGGCCAAGCCGGGCGCCTGTTGCCGGCCGCGCGTGCCGACCGCGCTGCAGTAAACTGCCCCGATGCCGCTGCGAATATGCCTGGTTGCCGCCGAAATGGCCCCGCTGGCGAAGGCTGGCGGCCTGGCCGATGTGGCCGGGGCCCTGGTTAAGTACCTGCACGCCGATGGTCATGATGTGCGTCTGTTCATGCCGGGCTATGCCCTGATCCGGCGCGAGGCGCTGGAGTGCTACCCGGTCGATTTTCTGCAGGACCTGTCGGTGCAGCTGGGGTCCTACCGCTATGAGTTTTCCGTCTCGACCGCCCGGCTGCCGGGCTCGAGTGCCTTCGTCTACCTGGTCGATTGTCCTGCCTGCTTTGCGCGACCCGGCATCTACAGCGCCGATCCCGATGAACACCGCCGCTTCCTGCTGCTCACTCATGCGGCGTTTCTGTGCTGCCAGCGCATGGCTTTCGCACCCCAGATCATGCATTTCAATGATTGGCACAGTGCTGCAGGCCCCCTGCTGCTGCGGTGGACCTATGCCTGGGACCGGCTGTTCGCGGCGTCCCGCAGCGTGCTGACGATACATAATGTCGGTTACCAGGGCGTCATCGGCAGCGACGCCTTGCCCGAGGTCCTGCCGGGCGGCGCGGCAATGTTCGATCCGGGCGAACTGCGCGCCGGTCACATCGGTCTGTTGCGCACCGGGATCCGCTATGCCGACCTGATCACCACCGTCAGCCCGACCTATGCACGCGAGATCCAGACGCCCGCCTACGGCATGGGGCTGGACGGCGAATTGCGCGCACGCGCCGAGGCGTTGGTCGGTGTACTCAACGGCGTCGATTACGACGACTGGGACCCTCGCCACGACCTAGTGCTGCCCCTTCACTATGACCCCGGGCACCTCGGCAACAAGGCAGCGCTGAAGCAGCAGCTGATGCAGCGGCTCGCGCTCGGGCCGGCGGGTGAAGCGCCGCTGATCGGCATCGTGAGCCGCCTGGTGGCTCAGAAGGGCTTCGACCTGCTGTTCGATCCACTGCCGCTGCTGCTACAGCGGCACTCGTTCGCGCTGGTGGTGCTCGGCAGCGGCGAGCCGCCGTACGAGGACTTCTTCGCCGCGCTCGCACGCGAGTATCCCACGCGCGTCCATTTTCATCGCGGCTACAGCGATGAGCTGGCGCACTGGATCGAGGCGGCCAGCGACATGTTCCTGATGCCGTCGCGCTACGAGCCGTGCGGATTGAACCAGATGTACAGCCTGCGCTACGGCAGCGTGCCGATCGTGCGTCGCACCGGCGGGCTGGCCGACTCGGTGATACCGTTCGCTGCGCGCACCGGCATCGGCACCGGCATCGTCTTCGATGATTACAGCGCCGCGGCGGCGGCCGCGGCGATCGAGCAAGCCCTGGAGCTGCATCTTCAGCGCGACGCCTGGGACAGGCTGGTACGCAACGGCATGGCGCAGGACTTCTCGTGGGGCCGCCAGATCGGGCGCTACGTGCAGTTGTACCAGCGCCTGGCGGCCGTTTAAGGCAGAGCCGCTCGACGCTACAGCCGCACGCGACCGGTCTGGTTGAAGTGCAGGTTGCGCACCAGCCCCTGCACCAGGCCCTTCTGCAGATGTATCTCGCCATAGACGCGGTAGTCGACCAACCGGTGGCTCATGCGGGCGGCGAGAACCACCAGCGCGTTGGCGAGGTTGGTGGTCACGTCGAGCACGAAGTCGGTCTGCCCGAGCGCGGGTAGCGTAAACGCGGCGTCGCTGGTGCCGCTGGCGAACGCCATGCCTGCCAGATCGAGGTTGACCGTCAGGCCGCGCACGGCAATCGTGCGGTTGTTCGGATTGACCACGTGCAGGGTCAGCTGGATCTGCTGTTGCCGCAGGTTGCCGTGCTGCAGGCGCACGCCGACGACCTGCAGCTGCGGCGGGGCGAGCCGGGGCATCAGCGACGCGCAGCCGCCGAGCCACGCGGTGAGGCCCGCCACCAGCAATACGGCCGCTGCAACGCCGAACCGTCGCGGTTGTCTCATGCGTTCTCGCCTGCGCGCAGGCGGCCGAAGATCTCATTCCAGCTTCGATAATGCGCCGCGAGCGCTGCCGTGAGGCTGCCGTCCGGCAGCCGCCAGGTCCAATTGTGCTCCGATGCAGTACCGGGCGTATTGAAGCGCGCCGAGGAATCCAGCAGCAGCAGGTCCTGCAACGGGATGATTGCCAGCTGCGCGACCGAGCCCAGGCAGGCGCGCATCATCTGCCGCGGGATGCCCGCGGCGCCACCGGCGCCGTTGGCGTCGTCCGCGCCAAGGTACAGCTTTGCCCGCGCGGCATGCTCGCGATCGAGCTGCCGGCTCCACCCCACGGTCGTGTCGTTGTCATGCGTGCCGGTGTAGGCGACCACGTCACAAGAATAGTTATGTGGCAGATGGGGGTTGTCCGCCGAACCATCGAATCCGAACTGCAATACGCGCATGCCGGGCAGCCCAAAGCGGCGACGCAGCTCATCGACGTCGGCGGTGATGACCCCGAGATCTTCGGCGACCACCGGCAGGTCGGGAAAATCCGCCTGCAGCGCGCCGAACAGCGCCTGTCCTGGCGCCGGGCACCAGCGACCCGCGCGCGCGGTCTTCGAGCCGGCCGGTATGGCCCAGTAGGCCACCAGCCCGCGAAAATGATCGATGCGCACCAGCTCGAAGCGCTGCAGCTGATGCCGCAGCCGCGCGCGCCAGAAGGCAAACTGGTCACGCTCGGCCTGCCGCCAGTCGTACAGCGGGTTGCCCCACAGCTGGCCATCGGCGCAGAAGTAATCGGGAGGCACGCCGGCCAGCAGTGACGGCCTGCCGTCGGCGTCGAGCTGAAACTGCTCGCGATGCGCCCAGGCCGCCACCGAGTCGGGTGCCACGTAAATCGGCAGGTCGCCGAACAGATGCACCCCGCGCGCCGCCGCGTACTGGCGCAGCGCGCGCCACTGCCAGTCGAAGTACCACTGCTCGATGCGCCGGTGTTCGAGCGCCTCGCGCTCATCGAGCGCAAAGCGTGCTATGGCGTCCGGGTCACGCGTGCGCAGCGCCAGCGGCCACTCCCACCACGGCGGCTGAAAGCGCTCGGCCAGCGCATCGAACAGTACATAGTCTTCGAGCCAGTCGAGGTTGGTGTGGCAGAACTGCTCGTAGTCGTCACGCTCGTGCGCAAGGTCGGGCAATTCGGCGCGATCGATCAGCGAGGGCTGCCCGGCGAAATCCGAGCGCGCCCAGTACGGTGAGCCCGTCATGCCCGGCGAGCCCAGCGGCAGCACCTGCCAGATCGAAAAGCCGGCGTCGGCGAGCCAATCGACAAAACTGCGGGCAGTCGCGCCGATCGCGCCGCGCAGCGGCCCCAGGCTCTCTCCGCGCAATGCCGTGGGATGCAGCAGCACGCCGGCGCGCCGCCGCTCCAGCAGCCGCGGTCCGGCCGTCGCAGAGGGTCCTGCCGCCGCTGCCGCGGCGGCGCTCATGCCCCGCCGATCGCCAGCCGGGCGAGCATGTCCGCCGTCACCAGCACGACGCCGTTATCGGTGAGGTAGAACCGGGCCGCATCCTGGTCGCGATCGACACCGATGCGCATGCCATCGGGTATCTCGCAGCCCTCATCGAGCACCGCGTGCTCGATGGTGCAACCCGGGCCTATCTTGACGTTGGGCAGCACCACGGCGCGGTTCACGCTGGCGTGCTCCTCGACCCGCACGTTCGAGAACAGCAGCGATTCGTGCACGTAGGCGCCGGAGATGATGCAGCCGCCCGAGACCATCGAGTTGACCGCGATGCCGCGCCGATCGTCCTCGTCGAGCACGAACTTGGCCGGTGGCTGGTGCGGCTGGTAGGTCCAGATTGGCCACTCCTCGTCGTACAGGTTCAGCTCGGGGGCGACGTTCACCAGCTCGATATTGGCCTCGTAGTACGCATCCACCGTGCCAACATCACGCCAGTAGTTCTGTGCGCGGGTCCTGACATCGGTGAACGGATAGGCGATCACCTGCAGCATGTGGATCGCGCTGGGAATCACGTTGCGGCCGAAATCGTGATCGGAACGCTCGTCGGCGGCATCGGCGATCAGCAGCTTCTCGAGCAGCCGGGCGTTGAAGATGTAGATGCCCATCGACGCCAGCGTCACATCGGCGCGCCCGGGGATCGGGTCCGGCGCACGCGGCTTTTCATGGAAATCGGTCACCCGATTGTTCTCGGTGACCGACAGCACGCCGAAGTCACGCGCGCGCTCGAGCGGTACTTCCACCACACCGACCGTGATGTCGGCGCCTTTTTCCACGTGATAGGCCACCATCGGACCATAGTCCATCTTGTAGATATGGTCGCCGGCGAGCACCAGCACGTGCTTGGGCCGCAACGCGCGGATCAGCTCGAGGTTCTGATACACACAGTCCGCGGTGCCGCGGTACCACTCCTTGCCGATCTGCTGCTGCGCCGGCACCACGTCGATGAATTCGCCGAACTCGCCCCGCAGGTAGCTCCAGCCGCGCTGTACGTGCTGGATCAGCGACTGGCTCTTGTACTGGGTCATCAGATAAATCTGACGGATGCCGGAATTGACGCAGTTGGATAGTACGAAGTCGATGATGCGGAACTTGCCGCCGAAGGGGGTGGCCGGCTTGCAGCGATGCAGGGTCAGGTCGCGCAGGCGCTCGCCGCGGCCTCCTGCCATGACCACGGCCAGCGTCCCACTGGTCAGGCGGCT
>Ga0307372_10009863_pt1 | contig 13054 bp, 5 predicted proteins | sample OX1MG_FD_202533 | JGI IMG/M metagenome (GOLD analysis project Ga0307372, IMG submission 202533) | Soil microbial communities from Risofladan, Vaasa, Finland - OX-1 | ecosystem: Environmental > Terrestrial > Soil > Coastal area > Acid sulfate soil | place: Finland: Risofladan, Vaasa | collected...
ACTGGCACCGGCGGCGAGAGGTTCGTTCGCTGCTCCAGCTGCCGATCCTGGCGCTCGCGCTGGTGCTGGCCCAGGCCGGCCTCGGCGCCGTCGCCGTGCTGCAAGATCTGAGCCCGTGGGTCGTCGCGGCCCACCTCGGGATGGCCGAGGCCTACCTCGGCTGCGTCGTGGTGCTGGGGGTCGCGCTGGTGGCGCAACGCCGGACGTCGACGCCGGCAGGTCGCGAACTGGGGGCGCTCGCGCCGGTTGCGGCGGCCGCCGTCTACCTGGTCACACTGACCGGGGCCTACACGGCGGCCAGTGGTGCGAGCCTGGCCTGCGGCTGGCCGCTCTGCGGGGATCGTGTCGTCCCGACCGGCTGGACCCCGGTAGACGTGCAGCTGACTCACCGTTGGGCGGCCCTGGCGGCAATCGTCGCGGTCGTCGCGCTGGCACTCCGGGCGCGGCGGGTCCGGCCGGACCGGCCCCGGCTGGCGCAGGCCACGACGGTGGCGGCGGTGACCATTGCCGTCCAGGCGCTGATCGGTGCCGCCAACGTCTGGCTTGGCCTGGCGCCCTGGGTCCGGGAGCTCCATCTGGCGGTCGCGGTCGTCATCTGGGCCATGCTCGTCGGAGTCGCGGCGGCGGACCGGCTGCTAGGAGCTCCAGCACACGGCCAGTCGACCGCGCCGCGACCGTCGACGCTGGCCGGGGTGACCTCCAGACGCTGACACGTGCGGAGGGGGCGACATGTGGCACGGCCTGCGTGGTCGGATAGGGCTGATGCTGGCAGTCACCGCGGCGCTGATCGCCCTGCTCGCCGCGGCCGCCTGGGTGCGCGCCGCGGCGCTGCCAGAACTGGCGAACCATTACGAGTTCGCGCTGCCCGGCTCCGCCGGCCTGCCGTTCCGCGTGTCCTATGCCGGGCGCCACTACGAGAACACCGCGACCTGCGCGGGCGCCGGCTGGTGCCGGCAGGCACGGGCGAACCGCCAGACCTGCTGGTCCGCCGGGGAGCTGTCCGCGCTCGGCCGGCTGCCGGCGCCGCGGGCCGACTCGATCCCGACTCTGCTCGGCGCCTCGCACGCGCTGCTCGCGGACCCCGTCGCGGACGGACGGGTGCCGACCGGCGTGGTCGTGACGAACGGCGACGACTGCTACGTGCCGTACACCCTGGAGGGCGGGCCATAAGGGCGGCCGCTCGTCGGCGCACGTCCTCGGCCGGAGCGCAGTGATCAGCGTGGCGGCGTTGTCCTTCGTCGCGTCGGCCGTTGGCTCACGCTGGTCGACACGGTCGCGAACCTCGCGCTGCCGGTGGCCACGGTTGGATTCATCCGTATCGAACCCGATCGCAGCCGGCGCCGCCCTTCCCCGATCTTCACACGACTCGGGTCCCCCGGGTTCTGACGTGCCGCCTCACGGTCGCTGCCGGGCACCAGGAGGTGCGTGGACGCCGACCCACGAGGCACCTATCCGGCGGCACTGCTCGATGGTCCGAGGCTACGCCAGCGCAAACCCTTCGACGATGTATTCGGCGTCGCCGAGGCCGAACTTGAGCCAGCCTTTGTCGCTCGGGTCCTTGACCTTGGCGGCCGTGGCGATGATGCTGGCGACGGCCTGAGCACTGGATTGCAGGACGTCCACGCTGATCGAGCTACCGAACTTGGTCGCGACGCTCGACATACCCAGTTTCTGGCCGAGGACGTCCGGCCAGCCGCCACCGTCCCCTTTGAGGGCCAGGGTCAGATTCGCCCCGCCGAGGACGCCACCGACCACCGCGCCGACGAGCGCGCCCTGCCACACCTTGCTCCCGATGTCGCTCAACGACCCCTGGCCGCCGGCGAAGCCGGTCGTGAAGCCGCTGGCGGCTCCGCTGACGGTGCCGTTGACCACGCCGCTGATCAGACCCCCAACGGGCGTGCTCGCGCTCAGCCCGAAGGCACCCGCCGCCGCGCTGCCGGCGAACATCCCGCCGAACGCCGCCCAGCCGCCGACCGCAGCCCCGACCAGCGCGCCGTTCAGCACGCTCCAGAAGTCGCCGCCCTTCTGGGCGGCCGCCATGCCGCCGATCAGTCCGCCGGCCAGCACGCCGATGCCCACCACCAGAAACGGTGTCAATGTGCCGAAGGACACGACGGAGAGGACCGCCAGCCCGACCAGCGCCGCCACCGCGGCCACGGATTCCCAGAAGCGCGGGTCGGTCAGCACCCCTTCGATCGCCTGACCGACGCCGGTGCCCTCGAAAGCGTTCCCTAGCGCGGATCCGGCGGCATACCCCGCCACCGCGCCGGCGACGGCACCCGCGGGGCCGGCGACGAAGAAGCCGCCTACCGCTCCGGCGACCGCGCCAACGGCGCCAAACACGTCGCCCCAGAAGCTGTGGCCGCTCGGATCGGTGTAGCTGGTGGGGTTGTTGCCGCAATAGGCGAACGGCGCCCAGTCGATCGGCGCATAGGGCCGCTGAACGGTCGTGTCCGGACTGACGAAGCGCCCGATCGCCGGCTGGTAGTAGCGTGCGCTGTAGAGCAGCAGCCCGGTCCAGTCTTGCGTGATTCCGCCGGCAAAGCCGATCGGTACGGTGGGCCCGGCACCGGGAACGGCCAGCGGCTGGCCGTAGGGGTCGTAGCGCCGCGTGTCGATCACCGCGCCGGCCTGATCGGTTACCGCCAGCACGCTGCCCAGGTGATCGACGTGCACGAAGGCCAGCGATCCATCGACGGCGCGGCGGGCGGCCAGGACCTGACCGTCGGTGAGGTTGAGGATGAGGTTCCCCTGCTCGATGCTGAAGAGCGGATCGGGCGTGAGACGCTCCCAGGCGGCGCTCCCGCTGCGCGCGGCGGCCGCGCACCAGCCGCCGATCGTGTAGGTGAAGTGCAGCGCGTCCGCCCCACGCGTCACGCTCGTCAGGCGGCCCCGGTCGTTGAATTCCTGGGTCCCCCAGGGCGTCTGGGCCATGTCGCCCGATGGCGAATAGGTGAAGGCCTGGCCGCCCGCGGTCGTCAGACAGGTGGGGGAAGCCCCGCCCTCGCCATAGTGATAGTCGCCCACGTCGGAGCGGTGCACGATGTTGCCGGCGTCGTCGTATCGGTAGTCGCGGGCCAGCCCGTCGCCGCTGGTCGCGCCGATCAGGCGGTAGAGGTCGTCGTAGGAGTAGGTCCAGGCGCGCGTCGGGTCAGCGCTGCCGATCTGCACCACGTTGCCGACTCGATCGAAGGTGTAGGCCAGCGCGAACAGCCCGGCGCCGCCCGACTGCACCCCGAGGTTCGTCAGCCTGTGGGTCAGAGCATCGTAGCTGCGCGTCTCGACGGCACCATTGGCGTAGCGCGTCTGCGTGCGCCGGCCGGTCAGGTCGTGGTCGATGCCGGTGACCACGTCGGACACGGCCGTGACCAGCCCGCGCGCGTCGTAGGTGTAGCGCAGCGTGTACCGGCCGCCGCCGCCGTCGGGGTAGGTGATGCTGGCGGGCTGCCCGTCCGCGCGGAAACTGATGTCCAAATCGTAGGTCTGCCCGGCTCCGGCCGGGCGGTAGCGCTTGGTGGCCGGCAGGCCGCGCGCGTCGTAATCGAAGGTCACGGTGCCGCCCTCGTCGTCCAGGCGCACCAGGCGTCCCCCCTGGGTGTGCGCCCCGGCGTCGGGTGGTGCCGGCCTGCCGGCATCCTGGTACTGCAGTTGGGCCGTGGGCGGCGCGGCGGCGCTACCCTCGCGCACGGCCGTCAGGCGGCTGTTGTCGTCGAAGCTGTAGAAGACGGACGCGCCGCCGTCGACCCGCGCTTCCACCACGTTGTTGGTGGCGTCGAGCACGCTGGTGGTCTTGCGCTCCGGCCGCTCCACTCGCAGGGTTCGGCCCAGCAGGTCGTACACGAAGCGCGTGACGTTGCCGAGCGCGTCGGTGTGGCTGAGCATCTTCCCCTTGATGTCGTAGGTGTAGCTGCTGCGCAGCCAGCGCCCGCCGAGATTCTCCTCGATCGCCTCTACCTGGCCGAGCGGCGTCAGCCAGTGGCGGGTCGGCGTGTTGGCGTGCGGCGCGCCGGCATCGGTGCGACTGTCCTCCTCGTCGGCCACGGTCACCTGCAGCGGGCCATAGGTCAGGGAGCGAGCGCTGCCGTCCGCCTGCTGCTGGCGCGTCAGGCGGCCGAGGGCGTCGTAGCTCATCGTCGCGTGCGGCTGCGCCGGATCGGGTGGCGCGTAGTCCACCGCCGCCGCCCGGAACGGCAACCAGGAACGCGCGACCCGCCCGCGGGCGTTGTAGGCCTGGGCCAGTGTCACGATCTCCCCGGCATCATCGCGGACGCGCTGCTCGATCTGGCGCTGCCCGCCGTCGAAGCGGTCACGCTGGTCGATCGTGCCGGTCTGCTCGCTCTCGGCTCGCCGGTGGAGCAGCCGCTCCACCGGTTGCCGGTCGGTGTGATACTCGAAGCTCTGCGTGGGCAAGGCGTCGCTGTCGCCCGGTTCGACAATGGCGACGGTGCGCGCCAGCGGATCGTAACGGGCATGGCGCGTAGCGCCGCTCGGCTCGGTCAAGGTGCTCACCTGGCACGCGCGGTAGTCGTAGGTCGTGACGGTGGTGTTGCCGTAGGCGTCGCCCACCCGCACGGGATAGGTCTTGTTGTCGTCGAAGACGAAGGTGATGGCGCCGCCCAGCGGCCCCTGAGCACTGCCGCGCAGGCCGGCAGCGTCGTCGACGCGCGTATAGGTCGCCTGATCGATCCACCAGCCGGGCTGATCGGGGCGGCGGTGGTAGCCCAGGCTGGCGAAGTCCGGCGGGGCTGCACCGTACACCGCCGTCACCTGCGCGTCGGTCAGTGCCAGCGACGACCGTCGAGTTACCAGCCCTTGCGCGTCGACCGTCCCCTCGGCGGCGTGATCGTACTCCACGATGGTATCCGCCAGGAGCTGGCCGGCGCCGTCGCGCTGCGTCGTGCGCCAGGGGAGAGCGACGAAGCGCCCCGCCGGGTCGACGGCGTAGACGACCGCGGTCTGCAAGGACTGGGTCTGGGTGGGATCGCCCGTCGTCACCGTCTGTTGATTGCTAGTGATATTGCCGAAGCCGTCCCAGGTCAGATTGGTCGTGGTCACGACGGACGCCGGCGCGGCGGCGCGTTCGAAAAGGGTGTCGGTCTTGGCCTGCTGGCGCGGCACGGCCACCGGTCCGGCGGTGGTGTTCTCCGTCGTGACCTGCCAGGCGAATTCGGTGCGGTCGTAGGGCCGGGGTTGGGCCGGCGATCCATCCAGCCCGTAGCGTTCCTGGCGATAGATGCGCCCGCGGATCGCCCGCAGCCGGTGCCGTTCCTCGAGCGTGCCCGGTTCGACCGGGTTGGCCGGATCGACACCGTTGTGGAGGTCCGTGACGGTGCTGAGTGTTGGGATGCTGTCGTCGCCGAGGTCTTGCCGTTGCACCCGCCCGAAGCCGGCAAACTCGCGCAAGGCGCCGTCGAAGCGCCCGTCGTGGTAGTGGAACACGCTCGTGCTGATCACGCCGGTCGCGACATCGGTGGTGGTAACGCGCTTGACCACCGGCAGGGCGACGGGCAAGGGCGTGGGCCAGGGGTTGCCGGCCGCGGTGTCCTCGGCCGCTTCCATGGCCGAGCCGGCGTAGGCGACGGCGATCCGCTGACCGACGCCATTGTCGTAGCCGGTCAGCAAGCGCGGCCAGGCATCGCCGAGAGGCTCCAGGTAGAAGTAGGCCGGATCATAGCTGCTCAGGCCCGGCGTCGACCAGAGGATGCCGGAGGTGCCGCTGCCGCGCATGGCCGCCACGCGCAGGTCCGCCGGCTGGGCGGCCAGTGAGAAGGCCACGCGCGTCGCCGCCGACCAGGCATTGCCGGTCTGGTTGAGCCAGAGGTAGACGCCGTCGTCGCCAAGGTAGAGCAGGTCGGCGCAGCCGTCGCCGTCGAGGTCGGCCAGCAGGAGCCGTTCCGGCCGCAGGTCATAGGGGAAGTGCGGCGGGGCGGCCATCGCCACCGGCGTGTCCCACACGCCGTTGCCGAGATATGGCCAGTAGGTAACACCGCCGCCGTCCACGCGCACCAGATCGGCGGCCCCGTCGCCCTTCATGCCGGCGACGAACACGTGCGGATCGGCGAGGTTCGCCACCGGTGCCGGCGGCCGGACGACCTGCGGCGGCGTGAGCCACCCCTCCGGGTCGCGGCGGTAGTGCAGCTCGAACTGCTCCGCCCGGGAGACCAGGAGATCGACCAGTCCGTCGCCGTCGAGATCCACCAGGCGTGCGTTGGTAGTCAGCGGGGCGGCGGCGGGCGCGCGCCGCCAGGCGACGGGTTGCGCCCAGCCGTGCTGGCTCGCGCGGGGAATGAACTGGCCAAGCGGCACGTCGGCGCGCACCAGGTCCGCCAGTCCGTCCCCGTTCATGTCCAGCAGCGCCACGGCCGCCTGGGGACTGGCGAACAGCGGGATGACGCCGGCCGGCTGCGGACGGTCCCAGGTCAGGTTGCCGGCATTGGGCCACACCCGCGCCTGCCCGCCGCCGGCAATCTCCAGCAGGTCGGGCAGGCCGTCACTGTTCCAGTCGATGAGCTCGACGCGGCGGTCGGCGCGCCGGAGCGGACCGGGCCGGGCGCCGGCGTCACGGCTACCAAAGCGCGACAGCGCGGGCGGCTGGGTTACGGCATAGCTGAATTGCAGCGCCGGCGCCGTCAATGTCGCGCTGTCGGCGCCGCTGCCGGTCAGCGCGACCGAGGCGAGCAACGACGCGCCATTGGCCGGGTCGGCGGTATAGCTGAGGTCCCAGCGCCGGACCAACGAGTTGGCGTCGGTGGTCAGGTGTAGCTCGATCGACCGGCAGCGCAGCCCGGTGGTGACGAGGAATCCGGCGCGGCCCGCCCGGATGACGTCGGGCCGCGGCTCGTAGACGAAGCGCACCTGGTAGACCCCGTAGGTGACGCTGGCGAGATACAGGCGCCGCGCGTCGCGCGTCCACGCGAAGACGGCGGCGTTGCCAAGCGCGTCGTCGATCCGCTCCAGCCGCCAGTCGAAGATCCGTTGCCCCGCCACCAGGGCCGGGTCGTCGACGGTGCATGAGGCGACGGTCGAGCCCAGCGTGTAGCGCAGGCCGGCACGGTCGGTCACCAGGAAGCCCTCCCCGTGACCGGCAACCCGCCAGCTGCCGTCGTCGACGCGGGGACGGTAGGCGCCACCGCCGAGGTCCAGCAGCTCGCCGCAGCCTTCCAGGAGCAGGGTATCGCTCCCGTCGTAGCGCGGGTAGCCATGAGCGGTGTCGCGGCTCAGCGCCGGCAGCGGGAGCTGCCAGCCGAGGCCGAACGGCCCGTTGCCCGCGCCTGAGCTATACGCCAGGCGCAGCTGGGGGGCGATGTTGTTGGGACCGTTGGGCAGATCGAGCGGCACGGTCATCGCGGCGGCGCCCGTCGCCAGATCCGGCTGAAAGGTGACCCCGATCCCCTGCGTGCTGCTGCCGCCCGGCGGCAAGGCCGGGGTCTGGGCGTTGAAGCCGACGTCCAGTGCGATGGCCCACCTCCTCTAGCCGCGCGGGGTGAAGCTGTAGCCAAGCAGGAGGACGACGTTGGTCACCGCCTGGAACGGTGGAGCCGGCTTCACGAGGTGCGGGTTGGCGGCCGGATCGATGACGAGCTGATAGGCACCCAGCGCCGTGCCTGCGGCCAGCGGTCCCCAGGCACTGCCGGCCGTGCTGGAAACGAGGCTGCCATCCGCGCCGAGCGCGGCGGAGATGCCGGCATGCGACGGCGTGGCCAGGCTCACGGTCGCGCCCGCGGCCGGAACCGAACCGTCGGTCGCGAGCAGCAGGCCGAGCGAGGTGATGGTGGGCTTCGTCTGGTTGACGGGAAAGTCCGAGGGCGTGAGCGTCAGGTCGAGCTGGCCGGTCGCCTGGAAGCGGAAGAAAGCGTCGGGATAGAGCCAGCGCAGCGGAATCGCCCGCTGCCGGGCGTTCAGGTCGGGATGGGTCTGCAGTTGCTGCAGCACCTGCGTGCGCAGCTGCGGATCGAAGCGGGCGCGGTACGAAAACGTGAGGCGCACGTCCGTCAGCGCGCCGTAGTCCAGATCGTTGATCGCTTTCGGCAACTCCAGCCGCCAGCTGGCCACGACGCCGCAGCCCTGGAAGATGCGCATCAGGCGCGGGTCGTCGGTGCGCAGAGCCGCGTCGGCGCGGGGCGAGTAGTCGGAGAGTACGAGCGTCTCCGCGGGTTGGACCCGGTACTTGAGGCCGCTGGGGTTGGTGGCGAGGATCCAGCCGGCCGACGGCAAGCGATAGGCAGAGATGCCGCTGGTGGTGAGCGTGCCGGAGATGCCGGTAGGCGGCACGATACCGTCGACCTCCACCTCGACGTAGTCGATGCGCCCGGCGTAGGTCCCGGGGTAGGCCATGTCGAAGTCGTCGATCCGCGTTTCGAACTCCATGACACCGGTGGTGCGGAGTTGCGTCTCGAAGAGGTACGGGTAGCGGCCGGCCAGGGAGATGGTCTGGCGGATCGGCTGAGTCTTGCTTTTCTCGGTGGTGATGAGGTTGTAGGTGAAGCCCTGAATATCAGCCAGCAGGTTATCGGCACCGAGCAGGCCGTGGGCCAGCGCGGTCGTGTAGTCGCCCTTGATCACGTGCAGGTTCTGGTCCGTCTCGAAGTTGTAGGCCAGCTGCATCAGGCGCGCGACGCGGATCGCCATGAAGAGGTAGCGATCGTAGAGCTGCTCCATGGCATCGCCCATGGCGTGCCAGACGCCGGGCGTGAACGTCTGATCGTCGAACGCCTGAAGGTCCTGCTGCGCCGCATAGGCCCGGATACTCGCCGCCGTGGCGCTCGCCTGGGCGGCGGTCGCCGCCGCCTGGGCGGCGGAAACCTCATCTCGCGCCTGCTGCTGGGCGGTCTGCAACTCGGCGGCGCTGCGGTTCATGGCGTCGACTTCGTACGCCTGGCTGGCCTTGGCGGCGGCGAGTTGGGCCGCCGCGGCCTCGGTGCCCCGGCTGCCGGACGTCCCGGCCGTGTTCTGCACGATGATATCGGCCAGTTGATTGAGTTGATCGGGATTGCCGCTGTCTCCACCCGCGATCTGGGCCGACTCGGCCTGCAAGGTGTTGGCCCAGGATGACTGCGCCGCGTACTCGGTGGCGTTGTGCTGCGCGTCGGCGGCGCGCTGCGCCGCCAGCGCCAGCCCGTCGCTGAAGGTCGTCACGGCGGCGTTGGCGGCGTCGGCCTGAAGTTGCGCCGCCGTCACCTCGGCGTTGGCCTGGGCCAGTTGCCCTTCCATCTCCTGCCGCGTGAGCGTCGCCTGGTCGGCGTGGTCCCAGAAGCTGATCATCTGCTGCTCGGCGGAGATCGCCAGCTGGGCGAACGTGCTGGCAACGCCCTGCAGGTAGTCAAACGTCCAGATCGGCACGGTCTGCACCGGAAAACCCCAGAAATCGAGGCCGGCGTTGAGCTTGGCGATCTGGGCGTGGACGTCGCAGATGATCGCCGCCAGGCGCGGGTTGACGTTCAGGCTTTGAATCGTCACCGACCCGGCCAGCAGCTCGGTGAGATGGGTGATGATCGTCTGCGCCGCCTGCGTGCCGGGCTGCAGGGCGGCGGTGGTGTAGAGGGGACCGGTCGTCGGCGCCGTCCCATCGGCAGCGAGCACGCGCGTGTAGATCGGCAACGCCGCCCCCGGCTGGTCGGCGCGGAACAGGGAGTTGCCCCAATCGCGGTAGAGCGAGGCCAGCCGCAGCCAGAGGAACGACGCTTCGATCGCCTGATTGAGGTACTGGTATGCAGCCGCCTGCAGGTAATTGCTCTCGGCGTTGGCGTAGTCGCCCAGCTGGTGCTGGCTATCGGCGATTCCCAGCGGGATGACGTAGTAGTAGTCGTGCGGCAGTCCAACGGCAACCTCGGACAGCTGCAGCGGCGGGGCAACGAGCGCCGTCAGGTTGGCAAGGGAGATGCGCGCCTGATACACCGTGCTCTTCGCCTGCTCGAGCGGCGGCCCGTCGCCCGCCGTCCAGGTGAGCGGCGTGAGCGTGCCGTTCATCAGCACGCCGATGGAGCGTTGGGGCGCGACGGGCGCCGGCGCCGGCGGAGCCGGTGCCTGAGGAGGAAGGGAAACAGAGATATGCGCGGCCGCCGCGGCCGCCGCCCCGCTCCTCCAGAACGTCGCCGCCTCGATGTTGCCGGTGGCGGTGAGCCGGCTACCCAGGGTCTGGCGGACGGCGGCGAGGCGATCCGCCGCCGTGGCGTGCGCCTGGTCGTTCAGCGCCGTGTTGTCGATGGTCGCGATCGACTGCAACAGCTGCGCCGGGACCGGCACGCGGGAGGTGACCGGCGTCTGCGCCTGGCTGACCGGTAGCAGGTTGAGCCACTCCAGCGACGAGCTGAGGAGGGGGTCGAACAGGGCCGGGTCCCGCGACAGGTGCACGCCGGGCGGAATGCCGATCAGCGGATAGCCCGGATCGAGCTGGCTATAGATGAGCGCGGCCGCGCGATGGTACAGGTCGATCGCTTGCTGGTACTGACGCGCGGTATAGGCGGCGCCCGCCGCGGCCAGCGTGTCGTTGATCTTCTGCAGCTGCGCCGCCTCAGCCGATGGCTGCGGGATCGGGAAGACCACGTACGGCCGCTGATAGGCGTAGAAGTTCTCGAGGAAAGCTGCGGGAGCCAACGTCCCACCTCCTCAACGAGCACCGGCGATAAGCGTACGATTTGGATAACAGTCCGCCGGCTGCTTGTCAATTGGACCTATGGGCTGGGCCGGCTCCGACGCTGGCGGGATTGCCGCCGAGATCACGCGCTTCGTCGAGGGAACGGCGCTCCCCCGTGCGGCGAGCGGCCGGCGAACCCGGCATCCAGAGCAGCCCAATCTCTCCGGCCTTCTCCGGGCTTGGTGCGGCTACCGCGCTCCCTCCGCGCGCAGCGCCGCCGCGACCTCCTCCGCCGCGTCGGCGGCCGCCTCGAGCGTCGCCTGGACCTCGGCCTCGCCGTGGGCGGTCGAGAGGAACCAGCGCTCCAGGTGATAGGGGTGGAAGTAGACGCCGCGCGCGAGCATCGCCTCGTGGAAGCGGTCGAACGTCCCGACGCTGGTGTAGGCCAGCGCCTCCCGGTAGTTGCGGATCCGCGTCAGGTCCGGCGCGTCGGGCTTGGCGAAGAAGATATGCCAGATGGGGCCGACGCCCTGGACGACGTTGCGCAGTCCCGCCTCGCGGCAGGCGTCGCCCAGGCCGCGGCAGAGGCGCTCGCCGTATCCGTTGAGCCGGTCCCAGATCTCGATCTCGTGCGCGCGCATCTCGCCGAGCACGGCGTCGGCCGCGGCCAGCGCGACCAGATTGGCGGTGTAGGTGCCGCCGTGCATTACCTCGTTGCGGGCCTCCAGTCCCATCACCTCGCGCGAGCCGCCGAAGGCCGCGATCGGGAAGCCGCCGCCGAGCGCCTTGGCCAGCGTGGTGATGTCGGGGGTCACGTCGTAGAGCGCCTGGGCGCCGCCCGGAGCTACGCGGAAGCCGGTGATGACCTCGTCGAAGATCAGCAGCGCGCCGTGGCGCGATGTGAGTTCGCGCAGGAACTCGAGATAGCCCGGCTCGGGTGGGATCACGCCGCTGTTGGCCTGGATCGGCTCGACCAGCACGGCGGCGATGTCGTCGCCGTGGCGCGCGAAGAGCGCCTCCAGGTTCTCGCGGTCGTTGAACTGGCCAATCAGGAGCGCCTCCCCGTAGCCGGCCGGGATGCCGCGGGAGGCCGGCTGGGGCTGAGCCGTAAAGGATCGGGGCTCGGCGGCGTACACGTCCGGGTGGCTGCTCCAGTAGTGGGTGTCGGCGAAGCCGTGGTAGCCGCCTTCCATCTGGACGATCTTCGTCCGCCCGGTGTAGGCGCGCGCCAGCCGGGCCGCCGCCATCGTCGCCTCGGTCCCCGAGTTGGCGAAGCGGATCAGGTCGACCCCCGGCACCATCGCGCGGATCTGCTCGCCCACGGCGGCGTCCAGGTCGTACGGGAAGGTGGCGACGCTGCCGCGCTCGGTGATCGCCTTGACGACCGCGGCGGTCACGGCGGGCGGGTTGTGGCCGAAGATCAGCGGCCCGTAGCCCAGGCTGTAGTCGATGTAGCGGTTGCCGTCGACGTCCCAGAAGTACGGTCCCTCGCCCCGCTCGAAGCAGAGCTCCAGGCCCTTCTTCAGCCGCGCGTAGGAGCTCTCGCCACCGGCGATCGACTCGGCGATGCGCGCGAAGAGCGCGCGGCTGCGGTCGTGTGATAGCGACAGGTGCTCGCTCACCGGCCATCCCTCCCAACATACTCCGTGTGCTCTGGCCGCGCCCACCGCGATCCCACGACGTCGTGCGACACGACTGTCCAGCACGTGATCTGCTGGTCTTCTGTAGGTTATTGCCCACTCCAGCCGGCATTAGCCGACTCTCCGCTTTGGGCGCGGAGCTTCAGTTCCGCGCCCGTGCTCCGCGTGCTCCAAGCCGGGCAAGGCCGCTCCGATTGGAGATCCGCGCGCTGCCGAGCGACTACGCGTCGAGGGGCAGGCGACCGGCGAAGCCGGCGTCGAGTTCGTGCCAAAACGCAACGGTGGGCTCGTCGGCGCGCCAGCAGAGGTAGACGACGCGTCCGTCGCGCAGGCTGGGGAAGTCGACCAGTCCGCTCTCGAGATCCTTCACCTCGATGCCGAGGGCGCCGATCTGGCGCAGCTTGGACCGGATCGCCGCCGTCAGCTCGGCGACGCGCTCCTCGTGGCGGCGGGCGTCCGCGCCGTGCCCGTTGCTGCGCATGGCCGGCGCGATGGCCTGGAGCGCCTGCGCCGCCGCGGCGAGCTGGCGCCGCTCCACCTGCAGCGCGGTGAGGAGGCCCCGCAGGCGGGGCACCAGCGCGCGCGCCTCGTCGAGCGTGAAGTAGTGAGTCGGTCGGGACGGTGGCATGGCGCGCCTCCCTCCCGGCGGGAACGCCCCGCCCGCGCTACCAGTCGAGCGCGTCCGGCCCGAGGACACCCCGGGCGACGATCCGTGCGTCGCCCACGAGCCAGAGCGCGCCGTCGATCGCCTCGACCCGCAGGCGCCCGCCGTCTACCTCGAGCTCGATCGGCCAGGCGCGGTCGTGGAGCGCGCGGGCGACGAAGGCCGTGGCGGTCGAGC
>Ga0307372_10009865_pt1 | contig 13053 bp, 11 predicted proteins | sample OX1MG_FD_202533 | JGI IMG/M metagenome (GOLD analysis project Ga0307372, IMG submission 202533) | Soil microbial communities from Risofladan, Vaasa, Finland - OX-1 | ecosystem: Environmental > Terrestrial > Soil > Coastal area > Acid sulfate soil | place: Finland: Risofladan, Vaasa | collected...
AGCTTCGAGCGCAGTGCGCGGATCGTGGCGGCATAGTGGCCTGCGCCCCGGTCATCGACGTCGTCGCGGTCGACGGACGTGACGACGACGTGCTTCAGGCCCATCTGCTTCGCCGTCTGCGCGAGGCGGAGCGGCTCGAGCGGGTCGACGGGCTCGCTCGGCTTGCCCGAGTGGACGTAGCAGTAGCGGCAGGCGCGGGTGCAGGTCTCGCCGAGGATCTGGAAGGTTGCGGTGCCGTGACCCCAGCATTCGGCGATGTTCGGGCAGCGCGCTTCCTCGCAGATCGTGTTCAGCTGCGCGCCGTGAATCAGCTTCTTCACGTCGAAGTAGCTGCCGTTGGACGACGGTGCGCGCACCTTCATCCAGTCGGGCCTGCGCGGGCGGCCGGCTACGGGAAGCGAACCCTGCATCTTCGGGCAATCTAGCGGCATGAACCGGGTCTGCGTCTTTTGCGGCGCCTCGAGCGGACGCGTGCCCGCCTACGCCGTCGCGGCACGCGCCTTTGGCGCGGCGGTCGCGGCCCGGGGGCTCGGTCTGGTTTACGGTGGCGGCCGCGTGGGGCTGATGGGGGCAGTCGCCGACGGAGCGCTCGCGGGGGGTGGCGAGGTGATCGGCGTGATCCCGCAAGAGCTCGTCGACCGCGAGCTCGCGCACGGCGGCCTCTCGGAGCTTCATGTCGTGCGGTCGCTGCACGATCGCAAGGCGCTGATGGCCGAGCTCGGCGACGCGTTCGCCGCGCTGCCAGGCGGTTTCGGGACGCTCGACGAGCTGCTCGAGCAGTTGACCTGGTCGCAGCTCGGCCTGCACCGAAAGCCGGTCGGGCTGCTCGACGTGGAGGGTTACTGGCGGCCGCTCGTCGGGCTTGCCCGGCACGCGACGGCCGAGGGCTTCGTGCGCGAGGCCGATCTCGCCCAGATCGCCGTTTCGGACGACCCGGACGGGCTGCTCGACCGCCTGGAGCGGCTGGCGCGCGCGCCACGTCCACGGGCGAAATGGGCGCCCCCGCCCGAGCCGTAGCGCGGGCTCTAGATCGATCCGAACAGGAGGCCGACGGCGAGCGCCGTTGCGACCGAGGCCGCTGCGACCACTCCTGCCCAGGCGAGCAGGCGAAGTGTTGCCTCCATGGCCGAAATGATCGGTATCCGGTCGGACGGATCGGGCCACCCCTTTGTGACATCCCACCGGACATGGCCCGCGTGCTGTGCGTCGTCCACAGCCGCTTGGCCCAACCGGCCGGCAATCCCGCCAGTAACCGACCCCAAAGTGCCCCCCGGACCTGGCCCACCTGTGGATGGTCCGCGACGGTGTCTGACACCGGACGGGTCTCGCAGCGGCAGGTCCGGAAAGTGAGCTTTGTGACGCCGGCGGGTCGGCGGTTGGCGGGTTGGCGGATCAGACGGTTGCGCTGAGCGCGGGGACGTCGTCGAACACGAGGTCGAACACGTCGGCCAGGGCCTGCACCGCCGCCGGGCGCACCTCGTTCACCGACAGCGGCCGGTCGAGCTCGCGGGTCATCGACGTGAACGCGTAGCCGTCGAGGCCGCACGCGGTGATCCACTCGGTGAACGGCGCCGGGTCGAGGTCGACGTTCAGGGCGTAGCCGTGGGTCGAGACCCACTTCGTCAGGTGGATCCCGATCGATGCGATCTTCCGCGGCGGGCTCTCGAGCCACACACCGGTCAGTCCATCGATCCGCGTGCCCTCGAGCCCGAAGACTGCGAGCGTTCGGGCCAGTGCCTCCTCAAGGTCGCGGCAGTAGCGCTTCACGTCCTGCCCGTGCCGGGTCAGGTCGAGAATCGGATAGCAGACGAGCTGGCCCGGCCCGTGGTAGGTGGACTTGCCGCCACGGTCGACCTCGATGACCTCGACGTGGGCGCCCTCGGGCACGTGCACCTCCCCGTCCTCCGTGCGCCGGCCGAGCGTGATCGTCGGCGGGTGCTCCAGGAGGAGGACCGTGTCCGGTAGAGAGCCGTCGGCAACTCCGGCCGCCGTCGTCCGCTGCAGTTCGAGCGCCTCGCGGTAGTCGACGGTGCCGAGATTGAGCAGGTGCGCGCCGCGAACCATCGACGGAAGGTTAGCCGCCGAGCGGAGAGTCGACGCCGGGCCCATGGACGAGTAGCGCAACCCCGATGCCGTCCCCGGGGTCAGCCAGCGCCGGAATCGGGCGCAGGTCGTAGGTGCCGAAGCCGAGCGTGACCTGCTGCTCCCGGCGAAGTTGCAGCGGCAGCTCCCCGATGAAGTACGCGGGACGGAGCCCGGCGCCCTCAGCTGTGGCGGGTCCGGCGTCGGCGGGCATGAACCGATACGGATACGCCGGCGTCCAGGCGATGAATTGGTGGACGAGGCCAAACCAGCGGGTGTCGGGAGTCGGCTCCGCGTAGCTGTCGGAGAGTGCAATCTCACCCGGTTTGAGCAACTGGTGCGCGAGGCGGGCAAATACGCGAGACCGAATCTCTTGGCTCGCGGCGTTCTGCGCGGGCGCATGTAGGTGCGCGAAGAACGGGTTCAGCACAACGGCGAGGAGGGCCGCCGTGGCGAGCGCGCCGACGGCCGGCGGGCGAAGCGTTCGGAGGAGCCAGAGAACCGCCGGAATGCTCAAGACGTATGCGGGCTCGAAATAATGAAGCGTTCCGAGCCGCGCGAGCGCCATCACGCCGGTAACGAGTGAGCCTGTGAACCAGAGCACGGGAAACGGATCGCGCCGGATCACTCCGAGTGCCGCGGCGACGGCTGCGATGGAGACCAGTGCAAGCGTGGAGTCGAACGGGTAATGAAGGAGCTCGGAGAGCGGCGTGGTGAACGGCCTGATGCCGTTGTTGACGCCGCTTCCGGTCAGCCCGCCGACGATCTTGTTGAGCATTTCCGGCAGGTCGTTCAGGAAGAGTGTCCCCGGCAACAGGATCCCGACCGCGAGAGCCGAGGCCAGCACTGCGCCGAACGGACTGAAAGGCCCTCGACGGCGCAGTTTCAGCCATGCGAACAACCCGACCACCAAGAGGTAGTCCCCGAAGGCGGCCGCCAGCTCGAGCACGGCCACGCGCTCCTCGTGGGTGAGGATGATCGGTGCGCGCTCACTGTTGAAAGCGACGGCGAAGGCGATCCAGACTGCCGCGAAGACTCCAAGGGCGATGCGGTATCGCCTTAACCAGCGTCGTGCACCTGCGACGAATGAGGTCCGCCAGCCGGGGCCCGGGGGGCGCCATGCGAGTGCGATCGCGAATGGCAGGAAGAGCCCCGCCGCATGAATCTTCACCGTGATTGTCAGGCCGAGAAGCAATGCTGCGAGGGCGTATGTCCACGCACTTCGCCGTTCCGCGGCTCGCACGATCAGGGCTCCGCACGCGACCACCAGTCCGGCGAGCAGGCCGTCGGGCCGGAACTGGATCGACATGTTTGCGAGGTCGGGTGCCGTGAGCCACAGGAGCGCCCCCGCCGCCCCCCAAAGCGGATTGACAAAGAGCGCCGACAGCGCGAAGAAGGTGACGAAGGCGCCGAAGCTGAAGAACGCAATCGCCCATCCTCGAAAGTACGGGCGCGAGTCGTCGAGGTTGACCAGGCGCTGGGCGGCGTACTGGTGCGGCGAAGCGTTGCCGCCGTTCAGGTTATGCAGCACGCGGCGCGACTCGACGGTGATCGCCATCAAGTCTTCGAGCGGCATTCCGGGATGGTCGAGGTAGAACGTGTGCTCGCCCGCGGCGAGCTCGATGCCGGAGGCGGTGTACGCGGCGTCCGCGTCGGCGTTGATCCACCAGGGAGCGCGGAACGGCTGCACCAAGACGGTGACAAGCGTGACTGTTGCTACGACCCCGAGTGCGACGGGAAGTCGCATCCGGGTCAGGAGTGCAATGTACTGCGTGCTTCGAGCGGAGATGGCCTAGTAATCGCTCTCGCCCCACGTCTGCAGGCGCTCGCGCAAATCGCGTAGGAAGCGGCCTGCATACGCGCCGTCGACCAGGCGGTGGTCGTACGTGAGCGTCAGGTTCATCATCGAGCGGATCGCGATCGCGTCGGCGCCGTTCTCGTCGGTGATCACCCACGGCCGCTTGACGATCGCATATGTGCCGAGGATGCCGGCCTGCGGCTGGCTGATTACCGGCGTGCCGTGGAACGTGCCGTAGCCGCCGGGGTTCGTGATCGTGAAGGAGCCGCCGGTGACGTCGTCGGGCGTCAGCTGCTTCTCCCGCGCACGCTTGGCGATGTCCGCGATGCTTTTTGCCATGCCGAGCAGGTTCAGGGTCTCCGCGTTCTTGACCACCGGCACGATCAGCCCCTTGCCGTCGGCCAGCTCGACCGCGAATCCGAGGTTGACGAAGTTCTTCGTGACGAGCTTGTCGCCCCGGATCTCGCCGTTCACCCACGGGTAGTCGCGGAGAGTCTCCACCGCAGCCCGGGCGATGAACGCGAGGTACGTCGGGTTGACGCCGTAGGCGGCCTGGTACTCCTGCTTGAGCTTCTCGCGGATCGCGGCGACCTTCGACATGTCGACCTCGATCGCGCTCGTGACGTGCGCCGAGGTGTCGAGCGAGCGGCGCATGTGGTCGGCGATCCCGCGGCGCATCACCGACATCGGCTCGAGCGTCTCGCCCAGGCCAGGAGCCTGCGGCTCCTGGCTAGGAGGACTTGCAGACGCCGGCGCCGGGGGAGGCGGTGCGACGGTTTGACTAGCCTCCGTCGAGGCCGGTGAACCGGACTCGACGAAGGCCTGGATGTCGCGCTTGGTGACGCGCCCGCCTGAACCGGTGCCGGGAACCTTGGTCGGGTCGATGCCGTGTTCGGCGGCGATGCGCGCGACCACCGGCGAGACGAACGCCTTGCCGTTCTCGTGCGCAACCGGCGCTGCCGGTTGCGCTAGTGGCTCGGCAACTTCGGTCGCCGCAGGCTCGGGCTGCGGCCCGGCGGCAGGAGCGGCTGCTCCCGCCTCGCCGCCGATGCGGGCGAGCACGGTCCCGACGGCGACTGTCTCGCCCTCGGAGACGAGGATCTCGCTGACGACGCCGGAGGCCGGCGAGGGCACTTCGGTGTCGACCTTGTCGGTCGAGATCTCGAGCAGTGTCTCGTCCGCTTCGATCGAGTCGCCGACCTGCTTCGCCCACTTCGTGACCGTGCCCTCCGACACGGAGACACCCATCTGCGGCATGACGACGTCGACTGCGGTTCCAGTTGTCATCAGTAGGAAATCAACTCCTTGAGCTCACGGACGACGTCGTCGACCTGCGGGATGAACGCCTTCTCGAGCACGGGCGAGAAGGGGACGGGTGTGTCGGGCGCGGCGAGCCGCTTCACGGGCGCGTCGAGGTCCTCGAACGCCTCTTCGGCGATCGTCGCGGCGATCTCCGCGCCGAAGCCGCCGGTGCGCGTGTCCTCGTGCAGGACGAGCACCTTCGACGTCTTACGCACCGACTCGAGCACAGCCTCCTTGTCCCACGGCATGATCGTGCGCAGGTCGACGATCTCGACCGATGCGTCGACCTCCTTGGCGGCTTCTTCCGCCGTGTAGACCATGGCGCCCCAGGTGATGACGGTCACGTCGTCGCCCTCGGTGTGGATGCGCGCTTTCCCGATCGGTGTCACGTAGCGCTCGTCGGGCACTTCGCCCTTGATCCGCCGGTACAGGTGCTTGTGCTCGAAGAAGAGCACCGGATTCGGGTCTTCGATCGCGGCGACGATCAGTCCTTTTGCGTCCTCGGGGGTCGCGGGGCAGACGCACTTGAGCCCGGGGATGTGCGCGAACGACGACTCGGGGTTCTGGGAGTGGAACGGCCCGCCCGAGAAGCCGCCGCCCGAAGGCAGCCGCAGCACCATCGGCACCGGTACGCCTGCGCGCCAGCGCTGCTTCGACGCGACCGTGACGAGGTGATCCCACGCACACGAGACGAAATCGGCGAACTGCATCTCGGCGACAGGGCGTAGCCCCATCATCGCGGCACCGGTCGCGCCGGCGACGATCGCCGTCTCCGACAGCGGCGCGTCGATCACCCGCCACGGGCCGAACTCCTCCTGGAAGCCGAGCGTCACCTTGAACGCACCTCCGTAGACACCCACGTCCTCTCCGAGCACGAACACGCGGTGGTCGCGATGCATCTCCTGGCGGAGACCGTCGCTGATCGCTTGCAGATAGGTCTTTTCGGCCATTAGCGGTCCACCTACTTGTGGTGGGGGGTCTCGAGCTCTTCGGGCGTCGCGTAGACGCCCTCGAGCAGGGACCCCGGGTCAGGCTGCGGCGATTCCTCCGCACGCTGTAGCGAGTCGTTCAGCAGCTTCTTGACGTAGTCGGTGATTTCGTGCTCCTCGTCGTCGGTCATGTCGAGGTTCGTGTGCAGCCAGGAGCGGAAGCGCTCGATCGGGTCGCGCTCGGCCCACCGCTCGAAGAGCTCCTTCGGCACGTAGAAGGCGTCGTCGTGCACGGCGTGGCCCTCCATGCGGAGCGTCTGGCACTCAATCAGCGTCGGCCCGCCCCCGTCGCGCGCCTTCTCGATCGCCCGCTTCGCCTCGCGGTAGACCGCGAGCACGTCGGTGCCGTCGACCACGACTCCCTCGAAACCGTACGCGGCGGCGCGGTCGGCCAGGTGTTCGACGGCGTATTCGAGATGCGCCGGCGTGGAGTAGGCCCACTGGTTGTTGTCGCAGATGAACACGACGGGTAGCCGGCGCACGCCGGCGAAGTTCATGCCCTCGTGCGCGTCGCCGCGCGCCATCGCGCCCTCGCCCGACCAGGCGACCGCGACGCGCTTCTCCTCGCGGATGCGAAATGCGAGGCCGCAGCCGACGGCGACCGGCAGCATGGCCGGCAGGTGGCTCACCATCGCGAGCAGGCCGAGGTTCATGTCCGCCATGTGCACGTTTCCGTCGCGCCCGTGCGCAGGCCCGTCCTGGCGACCCATGTACTGCGCGAAGATCCGCCACGGCTCGACGCCGCGCGTGATGTGCACGCCCATGTCGCGGTGCAACGGGGTGCCGACGTCGTCGACACCCATCGCAGTCGCCACGCCGACGGCGGAGGCTTCGTTGCCCCGGCCGGTATAGAACGAGCCCGGGATCTTCCCCTGCCGGTAGAGGATGTGCCCGCGCTCCTCGACCCCGCGGGTGATCAGCATGTTGCGGTAGATCTGGAACAGGTCCTCGCGGTCGAGGCCCGATTCCTTCACTTCCTGAAGCGAGCCGCTCGGCTCGGCTAGGCGCGCAATCGCCACTGCTCTCCTCATGGTGAACGTTGGAAGGTCGGATCGAATCGTAACGGCGCCGGTAGTGTGGCAGGGTGGGCAAGGCATCCGATTGGCTGCGGGAGGAGCGGCGGAACGTGCTCGGGCACTGGACGGCCTTCTGCCTCGATTGTGGCGCCGCGCGCCGTTTCTTCGAGGACGACGAGGACGAGGTGCCTGAGCTGTGCACCTGCGGCGGGAAGATGCTCCGCCGCTGCCCGGCCTGCAACGCCCCCTTCTCGTCGACCTTTGCAGTCGAGTGCGAAGAGTGCGAGGCCCCGCTGCGCCGGCCGGAGCTGCTGGGCATGCGCATCCGCAAGCCCGGTAAGTAAGTCCGACGCTACTTCCCCGAGCGTCAGATCTGGCTTGATTGAGCTACTGGACGTGCTGAGGGCCGGTGACCGTGTTGTCGCCGACGTCGATCGCGCCACTGTCGGGTGGCGGCAGGGATCCGTTGTTGCCGAGAACTTCGAGGGGTCCAGAGATGTGGTTGTTGGAGACTCGGGCACCATCGGCATTGTCATCGACTTTTACGGGACCGCGCAGTGCGTTCCCGGCGCAGCCGCCGTCGGCGTCACCGACCGTGACCAATCCGGTGCTCGCGGTTACCGACACAGGACCGTCGACGGTCGAGCCGCAGATGCGGATCGACGCGGCACCGGTGCTCGTCACGGGACCATTGACGGTGGCAGCGTCCACGTGGAGGGAGCCGCCTGCCTTCACCGTGACCGGACCCGATTGATCGGCGCCGGGAGCGAGACAGACCGCTTGGCCGGCCGCAACGACAAGCGGTCCGTGCAGCGCACCCGAAAGGGTACGGCACGGGGGTGGAAGGATCGTGAAGCTCTGCTGGACCTGTGGCGCAACTGCGTAGACCTCGACCGAGTCGCCGCCCGGATCGGAGCCATATTCGGCCGCTTGGTTGGCGTCGATGACGCACGGGCCGACTCCAGTGAAGAGCACCGTCGGGCCGGAGATCGAACAGGCCCCGGCGCCAGACGAATCATCGACGCTGAACGTGATCGGGTTCTGAGCGACGCCGCCGCCCGACGAGACGATGCCCTCATCGACGATCGAGGTCGCTGAGAGGAGATAGCTGCCGCCAACCGTCGGCTGGTTCGGAGGTGTGGAGCCGAACTCGATCGTCTGCGACGCCGGGGCGATATTCGGGTAGCTGTAGCTCACCTCCGCCGTGGCGGGGAGGTAATCGGCGTTGCCCGGCAGGTAAGCGTCGACCTCGCAGTAGCCCAGATTCGTGATCGACAGCTCTTGGCCGGAGAGCACGCACGAGTCCGAACTCGCGTTGAGGCTGATCGTGTCCTGATTGCCCGACGGATCGTTTCCTCCGATCGAGAAGTTGTAGACCCCGAGGTACGTAACAGCTTTCGGCAAGCCGAGCGTGATCGACTGAGGAGCCTGACCGACGTAGATGTCCTTGTATGCCGGGTTCGTGACGTAATCGGCGCTATACGTCGATGGCTGCGTCGCCTCGATGTCGCAGTAGCCAATGCCGTCGAAATAGACCGAGCCGTCGCCGGCCAGATAGCAGACGCCCGATGACGACGGCTCGATGCTGAAGAGCACGTAGCCGCCATCGCTCGCGGTGGCCGCCGGAACGTAACTACTGCCGTACCACGGCTCGTTCGGGTACCCCGACGTAAACGTGATCGTGTCCAAGGCCGGGTTCACGTTGAACGTCTCGTAGGCCTGCGGAGCGGGGTCGTAGGGGCCGCTCCCTGCCTGGTTGACGTCGATCTCACAGCCTCCGAGGCCGACGAAGCTGAGGATCGTGCCGGAGAGCGAGCACACGAAAGCTTGCGAGGACGGGTCGATTGCGAAGGTGAGCGGATTGCCAGAACCACCGCCAGTGGCGGTCGTAGCGAGATTGATCGACGTCCCGTAGGTCTGGTTGTAGCTGTACGAGGTGGTGATCGCCTGGGGGTAGGAGATCACGACCTCGCCGCCGCCGAGCCCGACGATCGCTCCCTGCCCGAGGCCGACGACTCCGGTGTTGTTGCGATCACCGCCCGGAATGTTGTTCTGATTCGCGCCGGCATTGAACGAGCCGCCGCCACCGCCGCCGTCGCAGGTCGTGAACGAGACGCCGCCGCCGCCGCCACCGCTGTATCCGCCGCCGCCGCCACCGTTCCCCCAAGCGGCGCCGCCCCCGCCGCCGAAGCCGCCAGGCTCGTCCAAGAGGACGTTCGCCCCGCCTTGGCCGCCGAGGCGGATCGCCTCGCCTCCGCCGCCTGGCGCGCCGTAGTTGTCTCCAATGCTTCCCGCCTGCCCGTCACCGCCGCTCGTCAGCAGTCCGGCGCCTCCGCCACCACCGCCGAGGGAGCCGGTGTTGAAGGGATTGCTGGGGTTGACGATCGGGTCATCGATGCTCGCCGAACCGCCGGAGCCGCCGGCCCCAGCGCTCCCTCCCAGGACACCCAAGGCGCTCGCGGTTCCGGTCGGGCCCACTCCGGCGTTCTGACCGTCTTGTCCACATGAGCTGTCGCCGCCACCACCGCCCGCCGCAAGCAGCAGATTGGACGCCGTCGCTGCGCCCGTACCCGTCCAGACAGACGACCCGCCGCCGCCACCCCCCGCGGCTCGACCGCTCGGCTGGCCTCCCACGAGGATCGTCAGGACATCACCCGATGCGACGGTGAAGTCGCCCTGCACGGCCGCCCCGTCGCCTGCGTAGGCAGAGTTTCCACCACCGGCGCCCTCGGCGCCGACAGCGGCGATCCTCAGGTCGGTCACGCCGGAGGGCACCGTGAAGGTCTGCAGTCCGCCGGTCGAAGAGAAAGTGATCGGCTCCGTTGTCCCCGCGGCCGCTCCCCCGGACAGAGCGAGCGCGCCAAGCGCGAACACTGCGGGCGCGATCAACAGACCCCGAACCCGATGGACAGCCCGAGCAAGCTCCGCTTGCCAACGCACGGACCGCTGACTCACTGTCCTCCCGTTCCTGGGTAGGACCGCACTGACCCCGTAGCCCACATCCACCCCTATCACACACGCGCCGATGGCTCTCGTCAAGCCCCCACTGCCGCTCGCCCACCCCACTGAACCTGGTTCTCGCCGCAGGCGAAACCAGGTTCACGTCCGAGACCTTCGCCGTAGCGCTTCAGACTCGATCCTGGTTCCGGCAACCAGGATCGACCAGCCCTCGGGGGACGGTCGCTCGCGCATGCCGGCTGGCTTACGCCCATGCTTCGTCTACGGGGGCCGCGCCCCCGACCGCTTCGGGGACGTTCTCGAACTCAACGCTGGCGCAGGCGACTGTTGCCACACCGGCCTCCGGTGGGCTAGAAGCCGTAGCTCGGCTTGATCGCCGAGAAACGGATCACGGTCACCGTGTCGTCTTCGGATACGTCCCGGTTGTAGAGCTGGCCCAGCCAGCGGCACAGCTCGTCGGTGTGCCTGATCTCCGGGTTGTCGTGCTCGATCTCGTTGGGCGAGAGCTCGGCGACCGTCTTCACGTCCACCTTGTCGATCACCGCGTCGAAGATGTGCTGCCGCGGGCCGAAGCGGGCCCCTGCGAGCACCGAGACGATCATCCCCTTTTGGTACTTCCGCGACTTGTCGCCGAGGCGGATCGTCGCGGTCTTGCGGTGCGACCTGAGCTGCGCCTCGACGATCGGCGAGTAGAAGTTGAGCGCGAACGACGGCACCGGGCGCCGATCATACGCACTCGGCGAACAGCCGGGCCCAGCCCCTCCCGCCCATCTGCCCGCCTTCCGTTCAGCTTGCGCCGCTGGCACTCTTACCGCTAGAGTGCCAATGGTAAGCACAAGCCTGTTACAAGGTTGGAGGTCTTCAGATGAATCTACAGCCGCTTGGCGATCGCCTGATCGTTGAGGTCCTCGAGGAAGAGGAGACGACGGTCAGCGGCATCGTCCTGCCGGACACGGCGAAGGAGAAGCCGCAGCGCGGCACCGTCCTCGCCGTCGGCCCGGGCGCCCGCGACGAGAACGGCGAGCACGTTGCCATGGACGTCGAAGAGGGCGACGAGGTCATTTTCAGCAAGTACGGCGGCACCGAGATCAAGGTCGGCGCCGACGATGTCCTGATCCTCCGCGAGTCGGACGTGTTGGCGAAGGTCGTTGGCGACCGCGCCGCCGTCTAACTGCGTCTAGGAAAGACGAAGGAGAAACGAAACCCCATGGCTCACAAGGAGCTCAAGTTCAGTGAGGATGCCCGCCGTTCGCTTCAGCGCGGCGTCGACATCCTGGCCGACGCGGTCAAGGTGACGCTCGGCCCGAAGGGTCGCTACGTCGTGCTCGACAAGAAGTTCGGCGCACCGACCATCACCAACGACGGCGTCACGATCGCGCGTGAGATCGAGGTCGAAGACGTCTTCGAGAACCAGGGCGCTCAGCTCGTGCGCGAGGTCGCCACCGCGACGAACGACGTTGCGGGCGACGGCACCACCACCGCGACCGTGCTCGCGCAGGCGATCGTTCGCGAGGGCCTGAAGAACGTCTCGGCCGGTGCGAACCCGATGGCGCTCAAGCGCGGCATCGAGCAGGCCGTCGAGGCGGTCGTCGAGAACCTGAAGTCGCAGTCGACCGAGATCTCGGGCAAGGAAGACATCGCGCGTGTCGCGACCGTCTCCTCGCGCTCGTCCGAGATCGGCGAGGTCCTGTCCGAGGCGATCGAGAAGGTCGGCAAGGACGGCGTCGTGAACGTCGAGGAGGGCCAGACCTTCGGCCTCGAGCTCGAGTTCACGGAGGGCATGCAGTTCGACAAGGGCTACCTGTCGCCCTACATGATCACCGATCCCGAGCGGATGGAGGCGGTGCTCGACGACCCGTACATCCTGGTCGCGAACCAGAAGATCGGGGCCGTCAAGGACCTCCTGCCGGTGCTCGAGCAGGTCATCCAGGCGGGTCGCCCGCTGCTGATCGTGGCCGAGGACGTCGAGGGCGAGTCGCTCGCGACGATCGTGGTCAACAAGCTGCGCGGCACCTTCCAGGCCGTCGCCGTCAAGGCGCCGGGCTTCGGCGATCGCCGCAAGCGCATGCTCGAGGACATCGCGATCCTCTCGGGCGGCGAAGTGATCACCGAGGAGATGGGCCTCAAGCTCGAGAACACGAAGCTCTCGCAGCTCGGGCATGCCCGCAAGGTCGTCGTCGACAAGGACTCGACCACCATCATCGACGGTGCCGGCGAGGGCGACGCGATCAAGGGCCGCATCAAGCAGTTGAAGGGCGAGATCGAGAACACCGACTCGGACTTCGACCGCGAGAAGCTCCAGGAGCGCCTCGCCAAGCTCTCCGGCGGCGTCGCGGTCGTCAAGGTCGGCGCCGCCACCGAGACGGAGATGAAGGAGACCAAGCACCGCGTCGAAGACGCGCTGCAGGCTGCCCGCGCCGCCCTCGAGGAGGGCGTCGTGCCGGGTGGCGGTGTCGCGCTGCTGAACGCCGCGGACGCGGTCAAGGAGAAGCTGCTCGCGTCGGTCGAGGGTGACGAGCGCACGGGTGCGCAGATCATCATCAAGTCGCTCGAGGAGCCCCTTCGCCAGCTGGCGACGAACGCGGGCCTCGAAGGCTCGGTCGTCGTGCAGCAGGTTCGCTCGTCGAAGCCCGGCGAGGGCCTGAACGTCGACACCGGCGAGGTGACCGACCTCGTGAAGGCCGGCATCACCGACCCGACGATGGTCACCCGCTCGGCGCTGCAGAACGCCGCGTCGATCGCGAAGAACATCCTGACCACCGAGGCGATCGTCGCCGAGGCGCCCGAGAAGCCGGGCTCGCACTCCGGCGCCGGCATGCCGGACATGGGCGGGATGATGTAGGCACTTCGCCTCCGGCGAAGTGCTAGTGAAACGCGGAAACGCGGTAGGGGGGCCGCGTTGGCGCCC
>Ga0307372_10009866_pt1 | contig 13051 bp, 9 predicted proteins | sample OX1MG_FD_202533 | JGI IMG/M metagenome (GOLD analysis project Ga0307372, IMG submission 202533) | Soil microbial communities from Risofladan, Vaasa, Finland - OX-1 | ecosystem: Environmental > Terrestrial > Soil > Coastal area > Acid sulfate soil | place: Finland: Risofladan, Vaasa | collected...
ATCACCAACGGCAAATTTGTTTTTTCGGCGAGCGAGGCCTACCTGATCGAAGACGGCGAGGTGACGCGTCCGGTCAAGGGCGCGACGCTCATCGGTAATGGCCCCGACGTGATGACGCGGGTCTCGATGGTTGGCAACGACCTCGAGCTCGACCCGGGTGTCGGCACCTGCGGCAAGGACGGCCAATCGGTGCCGGTCGGCGTCGGGCTGCCGACGATCCGGATCGACGGAATCACGGTCGGCGGCACACGCGCATAATTGCGCCAAGGAGTGGTAATGGCACAGGTTGACGCGGCGCTGGCCGAATGGGCGCTGGATGAGGCGCGGCGCTCGGGCGCCACGGCGGCGGAGGTTTTGTGCGTGAGCGCGGAGTCGCTGGCGGCGGGCGTGCGGCTGGGCGAAGTCGAAAAGCTCAAGAGTTCGCGCGAACGGCGGCTGGGGATCCGGGTGTTCGTCGGACAATCGTCGGCGACCGCTTCGACGGCCGAGATCGAGCGCGACGGGCTCAAGGATTTCATCGCCCATTCGGTGACGCTCGCGCGGCTGACGGCGGCCGATCCGTGGGCCGGATTGCCCGACCCCGCGTTGCATCCGGCGCACGTGCCCGATCTCGATCTGGCCGACCGCGCGCAGGGTATCGTCGACGCCGACACGGCGCTCAAGATAGCGCGCACGGCTGAGCAGGCGGCGCTCAAGGCCGACCCGCGGATCAAGAATAGCGAGGGCGCGGAGTTCGATTCCGGCCGCTACCAGATAATGTTTGCCAACAGCCAGGGCTTCGCCGCCGAATACGCGGGCACCTCGTTCAACCTGGGCGTCGCGCCAATCGCGCAGGACGACCAGGGCGCGATGCAGCAGGGCTACTGGTTCACCGCCAACCGGCATTTCAGCAAGCTCGAAGATCCCGCGGAGGTCGGCGCGATCGCGGCCCAACGGGCGCTGCGGCGGCTCGGCTCGCGCAAGATCAAGACGATGCGCGCGCCGATCGTTTTCGATCCCGACATGGCGGCGAGCCTGCTGCGCGCATTGGCCGGCGCGGCTTCGGGTCCGTCGCTCTACAAGGGGGCGTCGTTCCTGGTGGGCAAGCTGGGCGAGCCGATCGCGTCGCCCAACGTGACGATCTGCGACGATGGCACGATCGTCGCCGGGATGGGATCGAAGCCGTTCGACGGCGACGGCCTGGCCACCAATCGCAAGCACCTGGTCGATGGCGGCGTGCTCAAGACCTATCTGCTCGATACCTATTCGGCGCGCAAGCTCAAGCTCGAACCAACCGGCAACGCGGCGCGATCGGTCGGCGATTCGCCGACCGTGAGTCCGACCAACCTGTATCTCGAGCCGGGTAGCCATTCGGCGGAGGCGATTATCGGATCGGTCAAGCGCGGACTTTACGTCACCGAGCTGATCGGGTTTGGCGTCAACGGCGTGACCGGCGACTACTCGCGCGGGGCCGGCGGGATGTGGATCGAGGATGGCGAGCTGGCGTTTCCGGTGCAGGAGATCACGATCGCGGGCAATCTGCGCGAGATGTTCAAGTCGATCGAGATGATCGGCAGCGACCTGCGCTGGCGATCGCCGGTGGTCTCACCGACGATCAAGATCGCGGAGATGATGATCGCGGGCGAATAGCGCGGCGTTTCTTTAATAGTCACTGGCTTGAATCAGCAGTCATTGTTGCGCGACGGCGGATTCTGCATAGGTCCACGCGCCGCGCACCTCGATCGTAGCCGCCGGCCGCGCCGGCCGGGCGGCGCGATCGCGGGGTCCGCGTGGCCCATAATCACGCGCCCACTCCGGCGGGATTGTCGTCTTTACAATTAGTAGATTAACACTTCTATCTGATCGCCATGCGGTACTGCGCCCAAGAATGCGCAGTATAGGTAATGCCAATCGACATTCAGTGGCTATTCACTTGGACCGTAAGTGCAATGCTGCTCTAATGGCGGGAATGGACCAGGGAATCGCGCCACGAGCGGTTACGCAGGGGCAGGATCGCCTGTCCGCGCGTCTCGAACAATACGGCTTGCCGCGGGCGGCGATCGAAGTGCTGCTGAGCCGCCATACGCTGGTGCGCTATCCCAAGGGTGCGTCGCTCTTTGGCAAGGGATCGCCGGCCGACGTGGTCTTTGCGGTGATGAGCGGGATGATCAAGATTTTCTGCAGCGCCGGCCCCGATCGTATCCTGATCGATCTGGCGGGTCCGGGCGATCTGGCCGGCTACGCCGACTTCAGCGAGATTGGCGGCGTGCGATCGCAGATTTTCGAAGCCGAGGCGCTGACCACAACCTGCGTGGCGCTGTTTACGCGCGATCATATTCTGCGCGTATTGCGCGGACTCGAGAGCGGGTCGCTGCTGGCGGTGACCGAGAGCATCAATTCGCTGTGGGCTTCAGTGGTCTATCGATGTGCGGGGTTTCTCGCGATGCCGCTGCGGGCGCGGCTCGAGTCGGTCCTGGTCGATCTGGCCCGACGCTTTGGCGCCAACGACGCGCGCGGCGTGATGCTGACGCCGGAACTCGGGCAGGAGTCGCTGGCCGAAATGATCGGCGGCTCGCGGCCGATGGTCAGCCGGCTTTTGATGGAGATGACCGAGGAGGGGCTGATCGTCCGCGACGGCCGCCGCTATATCCTGTTGCGCGCGAAATGGCCGGGAATGGAAAACGCGGGTGCGTCGCCGGCGAGCAACGCATTTCCGCCGCTGGCCGCCGCGCGTAACGGACGCCGGCTCGATGGCAAGCCGCGCGGCGCATCGGCGCGGGCGTCGGCCTAGGGGATATCTGCCCAAGGCCCATTGTGTCATTCCGAGCGCGGCGCAGAATCCCGGGATTCCTCACGTCGCGGACTCCGTTCAGAATGACAACCTGAGTTGTGCGGAGATTCCCTGGGGGAAAGGCGCGCGATATATTGCAGCCCCGCTAATAGCCAGAAAAACAGAGACCCCGCCGCGCGCCCGAAGTGAGCGTTTGGCGGGGTCCGAGGTTAGCGATCGTCGCCTGAAAGGCGCCGACGATTAGAACGTGCCGACGACCGCGGGATCGTCGATTATGTCTGGATAATTGTCCTGAAGCGACGATGATGTGCTGATGATGCGGGCTTGGCCGCCGACCGCGTACAGGTTGAAGGTGATCGAATTGCCCGTGCCCATCGCGCAGGTGGCGCTGTCAGCGCTGCTCACGGTCAGCGTCAGCGTGCCGACACCCTTGGTCAGGCTGTAGGACAGATCGGCCGGATTGGTCAGTTCGCAAGCTAGACCTTCGTCGTTGCTGTCCTGGTATGAAAGGGTCACGTCGAGGCCGTTGGCGCCGCCTCCGGTGTTAAGCACGGCCAGACCGGCGATGCCCATGTGGCCGCTCTCGCCGGAGTCGTCGGTGGTGCCGCCGACCGCGTTGAACAGATGCGATCCGCTGAGGACGTTGAGCTGTCCGCCCGAGGCCGCCTGGACCGTGCCGGCCACCGCGACTGGCGAACCCAGCGTGTCACCACCCTCGTTCTGTAGAGTGGTGGCTGTTCCCACCATGCTGCCACTGCCATTGCGCGCATACAGGGTGAAGGTGACGGAATTGCCGGTGTTGCCGACCGAATAGCTGGGGTCATTGGTTTCCCAGCAGGAATCCAAAGCGTTCACGGTCAGCGTCATCGTGCCAGCCGAATTGAGGCCGTTGGGAAAGCTGTAGCTGAGGTCGCCAGGCTGCGTGAGCGAGCAAGTGGTGCCTTCGTCTTCGTTGTCGCTGTCCTGAATCCCGATCGTGACATTGAGGGCCGTCGCGCCGCCCTGATTCGTGAGCACGGTGGAACCGGCTATGACCAAATGGCCACCTTCGCCTTCACTGGCTTCATCAATGCCGCCGAAAGCGCTGATCATCTTCGGCCCGGCCATTTGCGCGTGCGCGACACCCATCGACATGAGTGCGACAGCGGGCAGAATCGCCGCCATTTTGAACAACATCCGTTTTAACTTCATACTTTCTCCTCCCGATTACAAAGTTGCGAGTACGCCGAGTTTTGTAGCACTAGGCATTGTCATAAAGCAAATGATCAATTGATGACATATTTCGGGATGTAACGTGCCCCAATGCCGGGACATCAGGGCCAGTGGCAAGATACGATTGGTTTTGCTTGACCCACGGTCGTGTCGGGATAATTGCCGTATGATGCGACTCGATGACGCTGGCCGTCGGTTCAACCTGCGCGGGGCTGAGGGTTGGTGTGCGGTGTAATCAGGCGCTCAGACGTTGCGCCGGAAGAGTGAGCGGATCACATTGAGCATGTAGCGCCAGAAATTGATGAAGAAGCCCTGGCGCGCGACCTTGCCAGCGGCGTCGGCCTTGAGTTCCGCCTCGGCGGCGGCGAAGAATTGCCCAAGCAGCATCTTGGCCGCGCTGTCGATGACGCGCTGCCCCACCTGCATCAGCGGACCGCCGACCTGGACGTCGCCCGCATACTTGACCAGCGTATGGCGTGGGTTGGCCGTGGCCGGTTCGAGGTCGAGCGTGCCGAAGCCGCGCATGAAACCCTGCTTGCCCTTGCCATCGACCAGCATCTTGTAGTGATCGGGCGGGCGGATTTCGTCGAGCTTGAGTTTGCCGGCGTAGACGCCCTTGACCGCGGCGATGCCGACGATGATGGTGCCGGTAAATTCGTCGGGCGCGAGCTGTTCGAGCTTTTCGCATCCGGGGATGAGGCGCGCGAGGCGCCGCGGATCGTTGAAGAGCTCCCACACCTGCTGGCGCGCCGCGGGCATGACCTGTTCGCCGGTTATTTTCATCGCGCAGGCGCCGCCGGCACGCTCGCCGCAAGCGGGGAAATCGATGGCCTAATCATAGGATGCAAATAATCAACTCCAACCAGGGAAGCTCTGCACAAGGTCTATTCGGTCATTTTGAGCGCAGCGAAAGATCCCGGGATTCTTCACGTCGCAGACTCCGTTCAGAATGACAACCTGAGTTGTGCGGAGGTCTCCTATGCCTTGGTGCGCGCGACGGCGGCCTGCAACGCGCGGCGCGCGTAAACTCGCGCCAGTTCGGCGCGGAACTCGGCGCCCGCGTGGATATCGACGAGCGCGTCGATGCCGTCGGCGGTATGCGCCGCGGCCGCCGTGATCGTCGCGGCGTCGGCGGGCTTGCCGGTGAGTGCGGTCTCGATCGCGCGGGCGCGAAACGCCTTGGCGCCGAGGCCGGTGACGCCGACTCGCGCCTGGGCGAAGTTGCCCTTGCGATCGAGCGTGATCAGCGCCGCGACCCCGACCATCGCGAAGCCCGAGGCCGGCTGGCGATGCTTGAGGTACGCGAAACCGGCGCCCGCCGCAATCGGCGCGAAGCTCGCCTGGGTCAGAATCTCGCTCGGCCGCAGCGCGGTGGTCATGATGTCGAGGAAAAAATCCTCGGCCTTGACGGTGCGCGCGCCGGCCTCGCTCTCGAGGTGGAACTCGCCTTCGAGCGCGAGCACGGCCGCCGGATAATCCGCGGCCGGGTCGGCGTGCGAGAGGCTGCCGCCGATCGTGCCGCGGTTGCGCACCTGGACGTCGGCGATCGCCGCGGCGCATTCGGCGAGCAGTCCGAGCCGGTTGCGCAGCAGTTCGGACGACGCCACCTGGCTGTGCGTGGCCGCGGCGCCGACGATGATCTTGCCGCCCTGCTCGGCGATCTGGCCGAGCCCGGCAATCTTTGCGATATCGACGAGATGGGCCGGCTGAGCGAGGCGGAGCTTCATCATCGGGATGAGGCTGTGGCCGCCGGAGAGCAGCTTGGCGTCGTCGCCGAATTGTTTGAGCAGGTCCAGCGCCTCTTTGACCGACGCGGCCCGATGATATTCGAAGGTTCCTGGATACATTGCGCTTAAGCCTTCTTCGCTTCGTGGATCGCGCGCCAGAGCTTTTCGGGCCTGAGCGGCATATCGATATGCCGGATGCCGAGCGGCTTCAGCGCGTCCATCACGGCGTTGACCACGCACGGCGTCGAACCGATAGTGCCGGCTTCGCCGACACCCTTGACGCCCATCGGATTGAGCGGCGACGGCGTGACCGTGTTGCCGAGTTCGTAATGCGGCAGCATGTTGGCGCGCGGCACCGCATAGTCCATCAGAGTGGCCGTGACCAACTGGCCGCCCTCGTCGTAGACCACCTCTTCATAGAGCGCCTGCGCGATACCCTGCGCGATGCCGCCGTGGACCTGGCCCTCGACCAGCAGGGGGCTGAGGATATTGCCGCAATCGTCAACCGCGACGTAGCGCAGGAATTTGACCAGGCCGGTATCGGGATCGATCTCGACCACGGCGATATGGGTACCGAACGGAAAGGTGCATCCGGGCGGCTCGAAGAAGCTGGTCGCGTCGAGTCCGGGCTCCATGCCGGGAATCGGAATCTTCCAGCCGTAGGCGGCGTCGACGACGCTTTTGAGCGGAATCGATTTGCTCAGATCGCTGGCCAGCGCGACCGTGCGATTGGTGAAGGCGAGTTGTTCGGGTGGCGCCTCCATCATGGTCGAGGCGATCTTGCGCAGTTTGTCCTGGAGCTTGCCGACCGACATCATCAGGGCGGCGCCGCCGACCGAAAGGCCGCGGCTGCCGAAAGTGCCGACACCGTACTGCACGATGCCGGTGTCGCCGTGGACCACGGTAATGTCATCGATATCGATGCCGAACGCGTCGGCGGTCATCTGCGCGAAAGTGGTTTCCTGACCCTGGCCGTGCGGCGAGATGCCGGTGAGCACGGTGACGTGGCCGTCGGGCTCGATGCGCACGGTCGAGCTTTCCCATCCGGGCACGCCCGGCGGGAGCATCGCGGAGGGGCCGATGCCGCAAATTTCGACGTAGGAGGCGACGCCGATGCCGACGTAGCGGCCGTGCTTGCGCGCCTCGGCCTGCTCGGCGCGGGCCTTGGGGTAGTCGACCATGGCCAGCGCCTTGTCCAGCGCGCGTTCGTAATCGCCCGAATCGTAGACCAGGCCGGCGCAGGTGGCGAAGGGAAAGGCGTCCTTGGGAATGAAATTGCGCCGCCGCACCGCGACCGGATCGAGGCCGAGTTCCGCCGCGACCAGGTCCATGGTGCGTTCGGCGATATAGGCGGCCTCGGGCCGTCCGGCGCCGCGATAGGCGTCGGTCGCCATCTTGTTGGTGAAGACCATCACCTGTTCAAAGGCGATCGCCGGAATCTTGTAGCATCCGGTCATCATCAGGCCGGAGAAGCCGGGGATCGCGGGCGTGAGCAATTGCAGGTAGGCACCCATGTCGCAGATGAATTTGGCCTTGATGGCGAGGACGGTGCCGTCATTTTTGATTGGCACTTCGAGATAGGTGATCTGGTCGCGGCCGTGGGTGGTGGTGGCAAAATTCTCGCGCCGCCGCTCGATCCATTTGACGGGCCGCCCAAGCGTCATCGAGAGATGCGCGGTGAGCGCCTCCTCGCGATAGAAATTCAGCTTGCAGCCGAAGCCGCCGCCGACCTCCGGCGCGATCACACGCACGCGGTGCTCACCCAGTCCGAGCACCCCGGCGAGCGCCGAGCGCAGCAGATGGGGAATCTGCGTGGAGGTCCAGACGATGAGCTGTTCGGTGCCGGGATTCCATTGCGCGACCACGCCGCGGCCTTCCATCGGAATCGGCGCGAGGCGCTGATTGACGACGCGGAACTTGATCACACGGTCGGCCTTGGCGAGCGCTTCGTCGACCGCCGGATTTGGCACCAGTGCGCGGGTGACCAGATTGTTGCCGAATTCCTCGTGGAGGATCGGCGCGCCGTCGGCCAGCGCCTGCTCGGGATCGACCACCGCGTCGAGCGGATCGTAATCGACATCGATCAGATCGACGGCGTCTTGCGCGAGATACGGATTGGCGGCGACGGCGACCGCGACCGCCTCGCCCACGTAGCGGACCTTGCCCTGCGCGAGCACCGGATGAAACGGGATATGTTCGGCGGGCGCGACGCACGGGATGCTGCCGAGCTTGCCTTTGAGGTCGGCGCCGGTCAGAACGGCGACCACGCCGGGCAGCTTGCGCGCGGCTTCGACATCGATCGAATTGATTTTGGCGTGCGCATGGGGGCTGCGCAGGATTATCGCCGAGAGCATGCCGGGGAGCCGCACGTCATCGACGTAGGTGGCGGTTCCGGTAATCAGGCGTGGATCCTCGCGCCGTTTGATTCGTTCGCCGACAAATTTCGGTACGACCGCCATCATTGCCTCCTTGCCTTAGCCGAGCACCGGAATTTCCGGCCCGCGCCGTGCGTCCACGCCCCGTAAACGAAGATCGATCATGCGTGCGAACGGTTCAGCCGCGGCTCGCCGAGCGCATCTTTTCCGCCGCGTTCTGGACCGCCTTGATGATGTGCTGGTAGCCGGTGCAGCGGCACAGATTACCCTCGATCGCGTGGCGAATATCGGCGTCGCTGGGGCTGGTGTTGCGGCTCAGCAGATCCGCCGCCGCCATCATCATGCCCGGCGTGCAATAGCCGCATTGCAGGCCGTGCTCCTCCCAGAAGCCATCCTGAATCGGATGCAGCTTGCCGTCATGCGCGAGCCCTTCGACCGTGGTAATCGTGGCGCCGTCAGCCTGGGCGGCCAGCACGGTACACGATTTCACGGCGCGGCCGTCGAGCAGCACGGTGCACGCGCCACATAGCGTGCTCTCGCAACCGACGTGGGTGCCGGTCAAGCCGGCGACCTCGCGCAGGTAATGCACAAGGAGCATGCGCGGCTCGATTTCGTCGCCGCGCGGATGTCCGTTGATTGTCAGATTAACGCGCATCGATTGGTCTCCCGTTCAACTGGACTGGTTTAGCAAATCGCCGCGCGCGCCGCTAACGGGAATCGCTGCTACGTGCGGATGGCCGCGCATTGGGGATAAACGCTTGCCGCGCAAGCATTAGTGGTTATTTTTTAGTCACGAGGAAGCGAAAAAACCATTATGAATGCTAACCGCCTGACCGAAAAACTCCAGGAAGCGCTGAGTCGTGCGCAGAACGCCGCGGTCGCCGCGCATCATCAGGCCGTCGATGTCGAGCATCTGGCGTCGGCGCTATTCGATGACAGCGAGGGGTTGGCCGTCTCGATCCTGAAACTGGCGGGTGCCGACCTGGCGGCGGTGCGCGGCAAACTCGCCGACGAATTGCGCAAGCTGCCCGCGATTACCGGTAGCGGCGCCGACGGCGGACAGGTCTACGTCACGCAGCGGCTCAACCGCCTGCTGGCCGGCGCCGAGCAGGAAGCCGGCAAGCTCAAGGACGACTACGTATCGATCGAGCACGTGATTATCGCGATGCTGGCGGAGCCGGGCGGGGCCGCGCGGATTTTGCGCGAGGCCGGCGTCACCCACGACAAGCTGATGACGGTGCTCAAGCAGGTGCGCGGCAACCAGCGCGTGACCTCGAGCAATCCCGAGGCGACCTACCAGTCGCTCGAACGCTATGGGCGCGATCTGACCAAGCTGGCTGCGGCGGGCAAGGTTGACCCGGTAATCGGCCGGGACGAAGAGATTCGCCGCGTAATCCAGGTGCTCTCGCGGCGCACCAAAAACAATCCCGTCCTGATCGGCGAGCCGGGCGTGGGCAAGACCGCGATCGCCGAGGGGCTGGCCCAGCGAATCGTCTCGGGCGACGTGCCCGAGGGGCTCAAGAACCGCCGGCTGGTCGCGCTCGACATGGGCGCGCTGGTGGCGGGGGCCAAGTTTCGCGGCGAATTCGAAGAGCGTCTGAAGGCGGTGCTCAAGGAAGTGCAGGAGGCCGACGGCGAGGTCATCCTGTTCATCGACGAACTGCATACGGTGGTCGGCGCGGGCGCGGCCGAGGGCGCGATGGACGCGTCGAATCTGCTCAAGCCGATGCTGGCGCGCGGCGAGCTGCATTGTATCGGCGCGACCACGCTCAACGAGTACCGCAAATATATCGAGAAGGATGCGGCGCTCGAGCGGCGCTTTCAGCCGGTCAAGGTTGACGAGCCGAGCGTCGAGGACACCATCTCGATCCTGCGCGGGCTCAAGGAGCGCTACGAGGTCCATCACGGCATTCGCATCAAGGACTCCGCGCTGGTCAGCGCCGCGATGCTTTCCAATCGCTACATCGCCGACCGCTTCATGCCGGACAAGGCGATCGATCTGGTCGACGAGGCGGCGGCCAAGCTGCGCACGGAAAAGGAATCGATGCCGGTCGAGCTCGACGAGGCCAATCGGCGCGTGATGCAGCTCGAGATTGAGCGCGAGGCGCTCAAGCGCGAGACCGACGCCGCGTCGAAAGAGCGGCTGGGCAAGCTCGAAAAGGAACTGGCCGAGGCCCACGAGCGGCGCACGGCGCTACAGGCGCAATGGCAAAAGGAAAAAGGCGGTATCGAGCAGCTCGCCAAATTCAAGAGCGCGATCGAGCAGACCCGCCACGAGATCGACAAGGCCAAGCGCGACTACGATCTCAACAGGGTCGCCGAGCTTCAATATGGCAAGCTCGCGAGCCTCGAAAAAGAGCTCGCCGCGGCCGAGCAGGCGGCCGACAACGGCACGGGTTCGCGGCTAATCAAGGAAGAGGTCGACGAGGAGGATATCGCCGAGGTGGTCGCGCGCTGGACCGGTATCCCGGTGTCGCGCCTGATGGAGGGCGAGGTGCAGAAGCTCGCGCATCTCGAGGAGCATCTGCACAAGCGCGTGATCGGACAGGATGAAGCGGTCTCGGCGGTGGCCGACGCGGTGGTGCGCGCGCGGGCGGGCCTGCAGGATCCCAATCGTCCGATCGGGTCGTTCATCTTTCTCGGACCGACGGGGGTGGGCAAGACCGAACTGGCGCGGGCGCTGGCCGAGTTCCTGTTCGACGACGAGTCCGCGATGATCCGCATCGACATGTCGGAGTACATGGAAAAGCATTCGGTGTCGCGGCTGATCGGCGCGCCTCCGGGCTACGTCGGCTATGACGAGGGCGGCCAGTTGACCGAAGCGGTGCGGCGGCGGCCATACGCGGTGATCCTGTTCGACGAGATCGAAAAGGCGCACGCCGACGTCTTCAATGTCCTGTTGCAACTGCTCGACGACGGCCGTTTGACGGACGGGCAGGGACGCACGGTCGATTTCAAGAACGCGGTGGTGATCATGACGTCGAATATCGCGAGCCAGACCATCCTGGGCTACAAGGGCCGCGACTACGAGAAGATGAAGACCGAATGTCTGGCCGTACTGCGCCAGAGTTTCCGGCCCGAGTTTCTCAACCGCGTCGACGAGATCGTGGTGTTCCATCCGCTGTCGAAGGAGCAGTTGCGCCAGATCGTCGATATCCAGCTCGAGCGGCTGCGCAAGCGGCTGGCCGATCGCAAGATCGAGCTCGAGCTGACCGACCAGGCGCGCGACTACTTCGCCGAGCACGGTTACGATCCGGTGTACGGCGCGCGGCCGCTGCGGCGCATGATCCAGCGCGAACTGGAGACCGCGCTCGGCCGCAAGCTCCTGCTGGGCGAGATTCGCGACGGCTCGCGGGTCACGGTCGGGGCAAACGCGCGTGGCCTGGAGCTGACCTCGCAGTTGATCGAGCACGCCGCCGCGTAAGCGCGACGGCGTGGTGGCGGGGCCGCGGACCGCCCACCATCGATTGCTATCGCGGCACTGGTAATCGATGCGCCCGGCCGCGCGGCCGGGCGCTCTCGCGGGCGCGCGCGGAATCGTCTTAAGATAGAAGCTAAGCTACATTAACGGCAGTTGACGAATTACACTGGCTAACAGTATTCTGGATCTCGCAGATGGACCCGCGCGCCACGATCAGGTGGTGGCCGGCCCGCGATTGATTAGTCAATGGAGGTTGTTTAGCGAGCCCTCGCTGGGGTATTAGCCCTAAGTAGGCGGCGCGAAAAGTTAAAGCGATGGATAAGAGTTTAGCTGATTTCCCGACGAGCACGGGTGGCCGCCCGACGCGCAAGGCGATTTGGATGAAGCGTGTGGCGCTGGCCGGCGTGAGCCTGGGGTTGGCGGTTGCGATGAGTGCCACGGCGGCCGTGGCCGCGCCGGCGCTGGTTATCAAGATGACCGACAAGCCGCCGATGTACGAGCCGACCAAGGCTAGTGTAAAGGTTGGCGACACCGTCGAATGGGTCAACGACGCCAAGACGCTGCATTCGGTGACCGCGGATCCCGACAGCGCGCAGAAGCCGGGCGATGTCTCGCTGCCGCCGGGCGCGCAGCCGTTTGATTCGGGCTTCATGCAGCCCGGCGCGACTTTCGACCACACCTTTAAGGTGGCCGGGACCTACAAGTATCTCTGCCTGCCGCACGAAAAGGACGGCATGATCGGATACGTCACGGTGACCAAGTGACCCGGCCGCAGGGTGCGGGTTCGCGCTGATCGCGCGCGACGGCGCCAACGGCGAATGGAGATCGCCGCGCATGCCGCGCAAAGCGATGGCGGGATTTGATCGCGGCGCGGCCGGCAGGATATGGTGCCTGTCGCGCCGCAGGTAAGCGAAGTCACGAAGAGGCGGACGGACCTTAACGCGGGTCGCAGCGGATCGGCGCAAAAAGCTGGAGCGGGAGCGGAATACGGATTCAAATGAAGCGCAGCTCAAAGATTTTTCCTGATACGCGCGGATCGCGCAGCAATCGCGCCAGCGCGTGCGGCGCACTCGCGGCCGGCGCATTTGCGCTCGCCGCGTCGATCGTGGCCGGCGTCGCACCGGCTCAAGCCTTCCCGTGGAGCATCGATATGTTCCGCGGCGCGGCGGTGCAGCCGCTCTCGGTCCCGCCGCGGGTGATGCCCGCGGGCGTGCTACCGGTAGACGGTATTCACTACGACATCCATCCGGGGCAGCCCGCCAATCTGCCCGGCATCAATGAGCAGGCGTTGCCCGAGATGAAGCTCGAGACCATGACGGTCAAGCTGCACAATCCGCTGCAGCCAACGCCGCCCAATCTCGCGCACGGCCGCGAATTGTTCCTGAGCAACTGCTCGCCGTGCCACGGCGTGAGCGGCGAAGGTAACGGACCGGTGGTGCATCTGCTGGCGCATAAGCCGGCCAACCTGATGACCGGGGTGAGCAAGAATCTGCCCGACGGCTATATCTATGGATATATCCGCAACGGCGGCATCTGGATGCCTTCG
>Ga0307372_10009869_pt1 | contig 13046 bp, 14 predicted proteins | sample OX1MG_FD_202533 | JGI IMG/M metagenome (GOLD analysis project Ga0307372, IMG submission 202533) | Soil microbial communities from Risofladan, Vaasa, Finland - OX-1 | ecosystem: Environmental > Terrestrial > Soil > Coastal area > Acid sulfate soil | place: Finland: Risofladan, Vaasa | collected...
AGGTCGAAGTGGTGTCGGTGGCCGGCCTCTTCGGGGAGGCCATCCGCCGCATCGCCTCGCGCGAAAGCATCAGCGTCCTGTTCGAGTAAGCAGTACCGGCCATGCCCGACTTCTCCTTCACCGAACTCCTCCCCATCGACCACGCCCACACCGGGACGCCCTGGAGGCTCGTCACCGCCGACGGGATCAGCACCGTCGAGGCCGTCGGGCGGCGCTTCCTCCTGGTCGAGCCCGAGGTGCTGACCGCCCTGTCCCGGGCTGCCTTCCGGGACATCGCCCATCTCCTCCGGCCCGGACACCTGGCCCAGCTCCGGGCCATCCTGGATGATCCGGAGGCGTCGGCCAACGATCGCTTCGTCGCCCTGGATCTGCTCAAGAACGCGTGCGTGGCCGCCGGCGGCGTTCTGCCCATGTGCCAGGACACGGGCACGGCCATCGTCAGCGCCCGCAAGGGCGAGTTGGTCCTGACCGGCGGCGGGGATGAGGAGGCCCTCAGCCGGGGGGTCTTCGACGCTTACACCCAGCTCAACCTGCGCTACTCCCAGATGGCGCCCATCACCACCTGGGAGGAGGTGAACACCGGCTCCAACCTGCCGGCCCAGATCGAGATCTACGCCACCGGCGGCGCCGAGTACGACCTGTTGTTCATGGCCAAAGGCGGCGGGTCGGCCAACAAGAGCCTGCTGTTCCAGGAGACCCGGGCCCTGCTCAGCCCGGCCAAGCTCCTCGACTGGCTGGACGAGAAGCTGCGCACCCTGGGAACAGCCGCCTGTCCGCCGTACCACCTGGCCCTGGTCATCGGCGGCACATCGGCGGAGTTCGCCCTCAAGACGGCCAAGTACGCCTCTGCCCGTTACCTCGACTCCCTCCCCACTGCCGGTACCCCCTCGGGCCACGGCATCCGGGATGTGGAGCTAGAGGCCGAGGTCCTGGCTCTGACCCAGCGCTTCGGCATCGGGGCCCAGTTTGGCGGCAAGTACTTCTGCCACGACGTCCGGGTCATCCGCCTGCCCCGCCACGGCGCTTCGGTGCCCGTGGCCCTGGCGGTGTCGTGTTCCGCCGACCGCCAGGCCCTGGCCCGCATCACCGAGGAGGGTGCCTTCCTCGAGCAGTTGGAGAGCGACCCGGCCCACTACCTGCCCGAGCCGGAGGTCACCGAGCTGGGATCGGATGTGGTTCGCATCGATCTGGGCCGGCCTATGGACGAGATCAGGGCCGAGCTGAGCCGCTATCCGGTCAAAACGCGCCTCTCACTCAGCGGTCCCATGGTGGTGGCCCGGGACATCGCCCACGCCAAGATTTCCGAGCGGCTCGACGCCGGTGAGGCCATGCCCTCGTACCTGCGCGACCACTGCGTGTATTACGCCGGGCCGGCCAAGACTCCCGAGGGTTACGTGTCGGGCTCCTTCGGGCCGACCACAGCTGGGCGCATGGATTCCTACGTGGAGCGGTTCCAGGCCGCCGGTGGCTCCTACATCATGCTGGCCAAGGGAAACCGGTCCAAGGCCGTCACCGACGCCTGCGCCACCCACGGCGGCTTCTATCTCGGCTCAATCGGCGGCCCGGCCGCCCGCCTGGCCCAGGACTGCATCCGGAAGGTCGACGTGCTCGAATACCCGGAGCTGGGAATGGAGGCGGTGTGGAAGATCGAGGTGGAGAACTTCCCCGCCTTCATCGTGGTGGATGACAAGGGGAATGACTTCTTCCAGGACGTGAGCGCCCCGGTGCGCATGCGAAGCCGGTCACCCAGGGGACCCAACGACTAGAGCAAGTAACGCCGCCCGGGGTTGGGCCCCCGGGCACAGCGGCGGGCGTGGTCCGAAGGACCCGGGTGCCCGCCGCCATGTCAGAGCTGGCCGAGGGCTCTGCGGGCCGCTTCGGCCTGGTGGATGACGGCCTGGGCGAATCCGGCCGCTGCGCTGGTATCTCCGCCCATGGCCCCGGCGGCGTAACGGGCATATACGCCTTCGATGATGCAGGCCAGACGCCAGTGGGCGAAGGCGGTGTAGTAGGGCAGGTCGGAGATCTCGCGGCCCGACGTGGCCGCATAGCGGGCCGACAGCTCATCTCTGGTGGGGAAGCCGGGTAGGGCGGTGACAGGGACCACGGGCAGTCCGGCGCTCTCGCTCCGGTCTGCCCAGTAGACGTGGAGAGTCCCGACGTCGGCCAGCGGGTCACCCAGGGTGCACAACTCCCAGTCGAGCACGGCCCGGACCTTTCCCTCCTCGCCCACCATGGTGTTGTCCAGGCGGTAGTCCCCGTGCACCAGAGTGCCCTCTCGCTGGGGCGGGATACGGGCCATCAGGGCCTCGTGGACCTCGTCCACTATCGGGGCGGGCCGGCCGAAGCCGCCCTCCTCCTCCTGGGCCTGGGACTGCTTGAACTGTCCGTACCAGCGTTTGAGTTGGCGCGCGATGTAGCTCTCCCGCCGACCGAGGTCTCCCAAACCGACGGAGTCGACGTCCACGGCGTGGATGCCGGCCAGCACATCGACGAGGTCGTTGCCCATGACCCGGCGGGTGGCCTCGTCCATGAGCTTCGCGGTCTGGCCGCTGTCACGGAGGATGTGGCCCTCGACAAAGTCCATGACGTAGAAGGGACGTTCGTTAACCGACTCGTCCCCACACAAGCCCAGCGCGATCGGGACCGGAACCGGCGTGTCATGTAATGACGAGATGATCCGGTGCTCCCGGCCCATGTCATGGGCCGAGGCCAGCACGTGACTGATGGGCGGCCGGCGCAGGACCATGCGCCGGCGTTTGACATCGGTGACCTTGAAGGTGAGGTTGGATCGCCCTCCGGCTATGAGCTCGAAGCTCAGCGGTCCAACCACACCGTCGATGCTGGCTTCCATCCACTTGGTCACCGAGTCAGCCGCTATCCCGGCCGGCGCGGCACCCTCTTTCGTGACGTCGCTGGACACGCTCATCTCCCGAAGCTCGCTATCTGGGCCTGGGACCGGCGCATCCCCTTCAACCACCTCTCCCGGTCCCCCGCCCGGCGCTGCTCGTAAGTTGCCACCTGAGGGTGGGGCAGGATCAGGAACCGCTCATCGGCGATGGCCTCGATGACCAGGTCGGCCACCTCCTCGGGCCGGACGATGCCGTCGCCCGTGGCCGTTCCCTTGGTGGCCGCCAGTGCCTCGGGCAGATCCGAGTCGCCACCTTTGGGTGCTCCCGCCATCCCCGTCCACACCGCCTGGGGACACAGGCAGGAAACCCGTATGCCCTGGTCCCCGTAGGTGATGGAGAGCCACTCGGCCAGGGCCACGGCCGCGTGCTTGGTCACGCTGTAGGGAGCCGAGCCGAGTTGGGTCAACAAGCCGGCAGCGGAGGCGGTGTGGACGAGATAACCCTCGCCCCTCTCCAACATGGACGGCAGCACCGCCCGAGCGGCATAGATATGGCTCTTGACATTCACCGCCCAGATCCGGTCCCAATCCTGGTCGGACACCTCCACCCCGCCGATGGTGATGATGCCGGCGTTGGCGCAGAAGATGTCCACCGGACCGAAGGTCTCGGTGGCCGTCGCCACCAGTGCAGCCACGTCCTCCGAGTCGGCGACGTCGGTACGGACAGCCAGAGCCTTGGCTCCCCGTGCCGTGATCTCATCGGCCACCGCTTCGGCACCCGGCCCGTCCAGGTCGGACACCACCACCGCCGCCGCGCCCCTTTGGGCAAAGGTTCGACACAGGGCCCGGCCGATACCGCTCGCCCCCCCGGTTACGACCGCGACGCGATCCTTGACCTCCACCTTGCCTGCCTCGACCTAGTGCCGGCCGGACCGTTGCATGCCCTGGGCGTACTTCAACAGGTCCGGGTCCTTAGCGAACAGGTCGGCGTACTTCTTCTGGGCCGCCTCCCGCTTGGCCGGGTAGTACTCGGTGGGCCACAGTCCCTCATGGGGACGGTAGTCCTTGAGCACATTGCGAGCCACCGTCACCTTGTGCACCTCGTCCACCCCGTCCATCACGCCCATGGTCGGGGATCCCGCCCACATCGCCTGTAGCGGAGTGAGATCGGTGGCGCCCAGTGAACCGAAGATGTGGATGGCCCGATAGGCCACCTCGCGCAGCACCTTGGCGGCGGTGTACTTGCACGCCGCGATCTGGGTACGCGACGCCTGGGTGCTTGAGTTGTCGATGGTCCAGGCCGTCCAGAGCACCATGAGGCGCAACATGTTGATCTCCGCGTAGGAGTCGGCGATGGCCTGCTGCACCATTTGGTGCTCGGCTATGAGCTTGCCGTGGGACTCCCGGGACAGCGCCCGCTCGCACATCATGTCGAAGGCCCGCTTGCACTGGGCGATGGCCCGCATGGCGTGGTGAATCCGTCCCCCGCCCAGGCGGCGCTGGGCCAGTACCCGGGCACCGTCCTCGGGTCCGAGCAGGTGGTCGAGGGGAACGCGCACCTCGTTGTAGCGGATGTGGTTGTGGGTACTCGGGAACTCCATGAACTCCACTCCCGGTGTCTCCCGGGGAACGATGAAGATGCCGTTGGTGCACATCACGAAGAGCAGGTCGGCGGCCCGGCCGGCGCTGGTGAACCACTTCTCCCCGTTGATGACCCACTCGCTGCCGTCCTTGACCGCCACCGTCTTGAACATGCTCGGGTCCGATCCACCGTGGGGCTCGGTCATCGAATAGGCGGAGAAAATCTCCTGGTTCATGAGGGGCTGGAGCCAACGCTCCTTCTGCTCCTCGGTGCCATAAGCGGCCAGGATCTCCATGTTCCCGGTGTCAGGGGCCTGACAGCCGAACATGGCCGGGGCCAGGCCATAGCGGCCCAGGATCTCGTTGAGCAGGGCGAGCTTGAGCTGCCCAAAGCCGGGACCACCCAACTCCTTGTCCAGGAACACGGCCCACAGACCACGGTCCTTGATCTGCCGCTGCAGGGGATCGACCAAGGCCGCCATCTTCGGGTCCCTGGCCCGCAGGCGCACGGCCCAGGGGAAGACGAGCTCCAGAGGTTCGATCTCGTCCCGGCAGAACTGCGCCACCCAGTCCAGCTGCTCCTGGAACTCCGGATCGGTAGAGAAATCCCAAGCCACTTCGGCCTCCCATGCCAACTAATGCTCTCGCATCAAATAATGTGAGGGCACCGTAGCGCCGCCGATAGGAGACGGTCCAGTGGCCCGCAGCTCCGAGCCGACCCGAGCAGCACTGGTGTCCGCCGCCGAGCGCCTCTTCGCGTCCGAGGGCATTGACCGGGTCAGCCTGCGCGAGATCAACCGGGCCTCCGGGGCCAGGAATGCCGTGGCCCTGCAGTACCACTTCGAGGACCGTGGCGGCATCGTGCGGGCCGTGGTGCGCAAGCACTATCCGCAGGTGGACGCCGAGCGGCACCGACTCCTTGACGGCTACGAGGCGGCGGGGGAACGGGACGTACGCCGGCTGGGAGAGGCCTTGGTTCTGCCCTCGGCGGCCAAGCTGTCCGACGCCGACGGGGGACCCGAGTACCTGCAGATCAGCGCCGAGCTGGTCAACCGGCCCCGGACTCCGGAGTCAGGAGCGCCGACGGAAGGGGCTTCGGAGGAAGCCACGGACTCCATCCACCGTTGGCGGGCCATGGTCGAGCCCTACCTGGGACATGACGCCACCCGGCTACACCGGCGCTTCACCGCCATCCGGTTCTCGGCCATGGAGCTGGGCCGGCGGGCCGCTTCGGGCCCGCACCGGGACGACCGGCTCTTCATCAGCCAACTGGTCGACCTGGTGGTGGCCCTCCTTCTCGCCCCCGTCTCCCCGACTACGGCCGCCCTGGCCGATGACCGGGACCTGGCCCGCCGACCGTGAGCACCGAGGGCTCCGAGGAAGCACCCGGGACCGGGCTGGCCACCAGGTCGGCGGGGCCGGCGGACGTCACCGCCCTGGTGGAGATGGTGCAGAGCGCCTACCGGGGCGAGGGAGGTCCTGGTCGCTGGACGACTGAGGCCCACCTGGTGAGGGGCCGGCGCACTTCGCCCGCAGAGGTACTGGAGGCCATCAACGCCGGGCGCTCAACGGTCCTGGTGGCCGAGGACGAGCGGGGTCTGCTGGTCAGCTGCCACGTGCGGGACATAGGGGGTGGGGGCGCCTATCTGGGCATGTTCGCGGTGCGGCCCGGTCAGCAGGGCCGTGGGGTGGGTCGGGCCATGATGGCGGCGGCCGAGGCCTGGGTCGCAGGCCGCTGGGGCTGCCGCCAGGTTGAGATGCACGTGATAGCCGGGCGGGACGAGCTGCTGGCCTGGTACGACCGGCTCGGCTACCGACCCACCGGCCGGACTATCGCCTTTCCCTACGACCGGGACGACGACGTACCCCTGCGCCCCGGCCTCCACTTCGTCGTCCTGGAGAAGACGCTTATTCCTTGACGGCCACCTGGTTGGGCACCACGTTCATCTTGGGCTCGTAGGCCGGTACCTCAATCGAACGGGCCGCACCGCCCAGCGTGGCCCGCAGTTCGGTCCGGCAATCCTCGCAGGGTCCGTAGGTGAACTCCGAGGCCGGCCGGGAACAACGGGGGCAAACGAAGTCCAGCGGGTTGGAGTCGGAGGCCGGACGGGCCTCGGCTTCGGTCAGGGCGGACTGGTCGGACGACATGGACTCGATGCTGCCACCGCCGGCCTGGACGCGGGTCGATCCCGCCTCGGACGCGAAACGATCACGCCCTAGACGCGGGTCGATCCCGGCCCGGACAGGGACGGGATCGACCGCGAAGATCTGACCGAAGATCGGGTCCACAAGAGATCGGACCGGAAAGACCTCAGGCGGCGGGCTGCTCCTTGACCGCTGACACATCCAGTTCCAGGGTTACCTTCTCCCCAACCAGGACTCCGCCGGCCTCCAGGGCCACGTTCCAACCGATGCCCCAGTCCTTGCGGTTGACGGTGGTGCGGCCCTCGAATCCGATGCGGGTGTTGCCCCAAGGATCCTTGGCCGCCCCGCTGTGCTCGAAGTCGATGCTGATCGGCTTGGTGGTGTCCTTGATGGTGAGGTCCCCGGTAATCCGGTAGGTGTCCTCGCCCACCTTCTCGGCCGACGTGGACTTGAAGGTCCACGTCGGATAGTTGGGCACATCGAAGAAGTCATTGGTACGCAGGTGGTTGTCCCGGTCCTCGTTGCCCGTGGTCACGCTGGCCACGTCGATGCTGACCTCGGCGGTGGACTTGGACGGGTCCTCGACGTCGATGTTGAGGACTCCGCTGAACTGGTTGAACTGGCCCCGGACCTTGGTCACCATGGCGTGACGGGCCACAAAGCCCAGACGGGTGTGAGTCGGGTCCAGCTTGTAGGTGCCGGTGAGGCCCTCCTCGACCGTGCTCCTGGTTTCGACATCTGTTACGGACATAGTCTCTCGCTCTCGCTATTTGCTTGTACAACAAACAATACTCCTACTTAGTTGTTGTGTCAAACAACATTCCAGGAGTACAATGCCGGCAATGATGGAAGCTCGCACCGCTCCCGACCGTGGTGAGCTACCTCTCAACCGGGACCCACCCCTCAACCCCGAGGAGGAGGCGGCCTGGCGAGCACTGGCTCGGGCCATCATCGTCGTCCCCAAGGTCCTGGGGGCGGCCCTGGAGGCCGAACACAACCTGACCATGGCCGAGTACTTCGTCCTCATGAACCTCTCCGAAGAGCCTGAAGGGGCATTACGGATGAGCGAGCTGGCCTCCCGGGGATCCCTGTCAGTCAGCGGGATGACCCGGGTGGTCGATCGTCTGGTTCGCAACGGCCAGGTGGAAAGGGTCCGCTGCCCCTCGGACGCCCGCGGTTATCTGGCCGTTCTCACGCCCATCGGCGCCTCTCGCCTGGCCGCGGCCTATCCCACCCACCTGCGCACGGTCCGCGAAAACGTGATCGACCACCTCGTCGGCATGGACCTGCCGGCTCTGGCCGAACGGATCGGTCGCTTTGCCGAGGCGGAACCGGGGCCCAACCTGGCCCCTCCCGAACCCGCCGAGGACTCCGGGCTCCCCGGCTGAACACGGCCTCCGGGGCGGAGCGGGGCCGGAATGCCCGAATGACGGGCATTGCTACCCTCGAGCGGTGGATTCGAGGTTGTCCTTCGAGATCATCTGCGAGATCCAGCCGCCCACCCAGCCCGACCTCATGCGGGTCCGCCACCAGATCGGGGTCATGAGCCGGATGGCTTCCGGCTTCCTCATCCCCGACAACCACATCGGCCGGGCGACCATCTCGAGCGTGGCCGTGGCCCACGAGGTGGACCAGATGGGCGGGCGCTCCATCGCCTGTCTCAACGCCCGGGACCGCAACCTGCTGGGCCTCCGCCGGGACCTGCTCACGGCCGCCGCCTACCGGGTGGACGAGTTTCTCCTGGTCTACGGGGACGAGCCGACCGTGGGTCAGCGCTCGACGGAGCTGACCGTCCGGTCGATGATCGATGAGGTCCGCCGGGCCAGTGACGACGCCGTGGCGACGGGAGGTCGACCTTTCCGGGCCGGGGTCACCAGCCGTCTGGGCGCCCTACCGGCCTGGAAGGCGACGGCCGACTTCATCTTCGTCCAGGTCTGCTTCGATCTGGCCGCCTTGCTGAGTTGGAGGGAGCACCTCGACTTTTCGGGCCGGGTCTACGCCGGGGTAATGGTCCCGCCCAGCGCCGCCCGGGCCCGGAAGTGGGCGACCGAGCTGCCCCAGATCTCCGTGCCGGAGGAGTGGATCACCGCCATCGAAGCCGATCCGGCTCAGGGTGTGGAGCGGGCCTGCGACCTGGTGGACGCCATCCGCGCCAGCGGTGCCTTCGACGGAGTGCACCTGGTCCCGGGAGTGCGCTACCGGGAGGTCGCCCACGTCCTGGAGGGGCGCCGCTAGCGGCTAGCCGCCGGGCGAGGACTCGGGCATATGCGGGTCGGCGGCCGAACGGCGGGCGCGCCAAAGCCCGGACGCTCACGTCCGGGCTTCTCGGCCGCGTCAAGGACGACGGCTACAACCGGTGGAACCGGTCCCCCTCCGACCGATATGGCAGGTGCCGCCAGAGGCGGCGACTAACTCAGCCGGTTATGACCACTTCCGAGGCCTGAAGGCCCTTGGGGCCCTGAACCGTCTCGAACTGGACCTTCTGATTCTCCTCCAGGTTCCGATATCCGGCGCCCTGGATTGCGCTGAAGTGGACAAAGACGTCGGGTCCCCCGCCGTCCTGGGTGATAAAGCCGTAGCCCTTCTCACCGTTAAACCACTTCACCGTGCCTGTTGCCATTGCTTGTTCTCCCTAAAGCGGTCGGGCCTCCGTCAGGGGCACCTTGCCCCCGGCTCGAGTGGCCCGGCCAATTCCGTGATGGTACCCCAGCGGCCCGGTTGGGGGAAGCCTGGACCGGCCGGGTCCGACGTTCGGATCCCGGCCGGTCGGCTCGATCAACTCAGAAGGTGCTCGGCGGAGCCGGTTGCGTCCCCGAGTAGGTGGTCACCGGAGTCCCTGAGGAGTCAGTGGTGCGGTAGACGGGCCCTGACATGTTGAAGGCCCCATTCTCGACCACGCCGATCTGCTCACCGACGTAGCCGTTGTGGTGGGTGGTGGAGTATCCCAAGGGAACCAGACCCGGGCCTGTGAAGGAGCCGCCGTCGGTCTCCAGTGCCTTCACCACGTCCGCCCGGGTCGGATTGCGCCCGGCCGCATGCATGGTCTGGACGAAGGTGTAAGCGACCGCCATGCCGAAAACGGTGTTGCCGTCCCAGGGCTCGCTGGCGTCGTACTGATCGTGGATCGACTTGAACAGGGTGATCCACGGGTTGGTGGTGTCGCTGAAGGAAGGCAGGTAGGAGGCGCTGATCACGCCGTTCTCCAGCGAAGCTCCGGCCTTGCCCTTGGAGATGCTGGACAGGAGCCCGGCCAGGGTGGGCGGATCCCCACCCACTGAGGAGACGATCCAGACCGGGCTGTAGCCGATCTCGGCCGCGGCCAGGAGGGTGAGGGCGGTGGCGACGGGGATGGTGTCGAGCATGACCACCTTGGCCCCGGCCGCCTTGATGGCCGAGACCTGATTGCCCAGGCCGTTGGCCAGGCCGGCGGCGGTGGCGTCATAGCTCTGGCGGGACACCACGTCCGAGCTCGGGATCTCCTGGTCGAAGCCCTTCACTCCTCCCTGGCCGAAGTCATCGTTCTGGAAGAGGTAGCCGACCTTCTCGCCCTTGTAGTGAGCCTGCTCGTAGCTGGCCAGGACCTTGGCCTCGATGGTGTAGTCGGTCTGGAACCCGAAGGTCTCCGGGTCCTGGGTCGGGTTGTCCCAGCAGTCACAACCAGAAGCGACGAAGAGATCCGGCACCTTCTCGGTCTGCAGGAAGCTGAGCACGGCCTCGTGGGTCGGCGTACCGAGTCCGTCGAAGATGGCGAAGACGTTGTCCTGGAGGACCAGCTTGCGCACCACCGTGGCCGTGTTGGCCGGGTTGTAGCCGTCGTCCTCGTAGATGTAGTTGATGCTGCGGCCGTACACGCCTCCGTGGGCATTGACGTACTTGAACATGGCCGTGGACGCCGGAGCGATCTCGGAATAGCCCGGAGCCGCCGGACCGGTGAGGGGCTGGTGGCTGCCGATGGTGATGGTGGTGGCGGTGATACCCGGAGCCGACGCGGTGTTGGTGCCGCTGGTGTTGGCGGTCGAGCTGCTGGTGGACTTGGACGACGAGCCACCGCACGCCGCCGCCACCAGGCCGATCACCGCCACGACGGCAGCTACGCGCCAGGCACTGCGATTGGGACGAATATTCAAGTTGTTCCCCCTGGTTGTCAGAGCCGGACCCATCTGCCCTTCGGGCACCCGACTCGTGGGGCATCGTAGCCACGCAGGCTGGCGATTACGAGGTTTCTCCTCCGGCCCCCTGGGCGACCGGCGCCGTCCCGGCCGGCACGCCGGCGCCAGCGGAACCGGCGCCGCCCGGTCCGGACATGAAACGGGACCGCAAGGCTCGGCCGGCCTGGCGCACCCCGCCCTGCAGGCCGGCGGGGAAGGCGAGGATCACCACGATCAGGACCACGCCGTAGAGCCCGAGGGAAAGGTTGGAACTGATGGCCTTGTTCAGTTTGAGGCCATTGGACAGCGACTCGGCCCACCGGGGCAGATAGACGAGGAGGATCCCCCCCCAGACCGCTCCGCCCAGGGTGCCCAGCCCGCCGATGACGGCGCCGGTGAGAATGGCGATGGACAGGACCAGGGTGAAACCGGCCGGGTTCACGATTCCGGTGGCCAGGGCGTAGATGGCACCCCCCAGCCCGGCGCAGGCGGCGCTGACCACGAAGGCCAGCACCTGGTTGCCGGCGACGCGGATGCCGGAGAGGGAGGCGGCAACCTCGTCGTCGCGAACGGCGCGGAAGGCCCGGCCGAACCGGCTGGTCACCAGATTGGCCAGCAATACCATGGTCACGGCCACGCAGACGATCGATACCCAGGCCAGGTAGCGGTTCGGGTCGAATGACGCCCCCAGGAAGGAAACCGGCGGGGGCGGGTTGACAGGCAGACCGGATTCCCCGCCAAGAGTCGAGGTGAATTTGATGGTGAGCTCGGGCAGGCCGACGGCCAGGGCCAGGGTGGCGCCGGCCAGGTAGGGGCCTCGTAGGCGAGCCGCCCCCAGGCCGGTGACCAGGCCGGCCACGGCCGCGGTCACGGCCGACAGGGCCAGCACCAGGGCCAGGGGCCAGTGCTGGTGTGTCTCCAGCAGGGCGGTGGTGTAGGCGCCCACGGCCATGAAAGCGCCGTGGCCCAGGGATATCTGGCCGTTCAACCCCGTCAACAGGCTGAGCCCGGCCACGGCTATCACGTAGGCGGCGATGAGAGCGACCTGGAAGTTGTTGTAGCTGGACAGCGTCCCGCTGACGAGGAACAGCACAACGATCAGGACGAGGGCGACCACCAGGTGACGGACGAGGGGGCGACGCAAGGGTCCGGCGCTGAGCATCAGACCCTCCTCGGGGTGGTGGTGGTGAACAGGCCCTCGGGGCGGATCATCAGGACCACGATGAGGATGACAAAGGCTCCTACGGTCTCCAGGCTGTAGCCGAGGTAGCCCCCGACATAGCTGAGGGAGAGGCCCATGCCCACCCCGCCCACCAGCGCCCCCACCGGGCTGTCCAGACCGCCGACGATGGCGGCGGTGAAGGCATAGACGAGGACGTCGTCCATGTTGTTGGGATCGAGGAACACCTTGGGGGCCACCAGGACGCCGGCCAGGGAGCCCACCACGGCGGCCAGGGCCCACCCGAGGGTGAGCATCCGGCCCACCCGGACCCCGAGGAGCCGGGCCACCTCGGGCTCAAAGGCGGAAGCCCGCATGCGCAGGCCCAGGCTGGTGGCCCGGAACAGAATCACCAGGCCGGCCATGACCACCAGAACAGCTCCGATGATGTAGAGGTCGAACGGGGACAGTGCCACCCGCTGGCTACCCAACTTGAGCCCGGTCTGGGAAAACCGGGCCGGGTAGGAGCGCACGGAGTCCCCCCAGATCATGGCCGCCGCCGACTCCACCAGGATCAGCAGACCGAGGGTCACGATCACGGCGTTGAGGGGCGGCTTGGACTCGACCGGTCGAACCAGGACCCGCTCGACCACGGCTCCGGCGACGAAGCCGAAGGCGAGGGCTACCACCAGCGCCTCCCAGTAATTTCCACCGCGGTCTATCACGCTCACGGCCACGTAGGTCGAGAACATGGCCATGGCCCCCTGGGCGAAGTTCACTACCCGGGTGGCCCTCCAGATGAGCACCAGGGCCATGGCCATGGCGGCATAGACCATGCCGTAGGTCACCCCGTTGAGAGTCGTGTCGATGAACCTGGTCAGAAATCCCCCCTAGAACCCGAGATAGTGGTGCCTCAGCTCCTCATCGGCGGCGATGTCGGCCGCCGTCCCTTCCACCACCACCTTGCCCAGCGACAGCACCACCGCCCGCGTGGAGATGGACAGGGCGGCCCGGGCGTTCTGCTCGACCAGCAGGACGGTGAGGCCGGTGTCCCTCGAGAGGCGGGCCACCAACTCCATGATCTGGGCCACGATGATCGGGGCCAGTCCCAGCGACGGCTCGTCCAGCAGCAACAACTCGGGTCGGGCCATGAGGGCCCGGC
>Ga0307372_10009870_pt1 | contig 13046 bp, 13 predicted proteins | sample OX1MG_FD_202533 | JGI IMG/M metagenome (GOLD analysis project Ga0307372, IMG submission 202533) | Soil microbial communities from Risofladan, Vaasa, Finland - OX-1 | ecosystem: Environmental > Terrestrial > Soil > Coastal area > Acid sulfate soil | place: Finland: Risofladan, Vaasa | collected...
GATGCTGCTCCCGAACACGCGGGCCGTCCATACGGTCTTCATGCGGTTCCCGGTCGACGTGGCCTACGTGAGCGACGATCTCACGGTGCTGGCCACCGCACGGATGGCCCGGTGGCGGGTGGGGCTTCCCCGGCGGGGCTGCCACGGCGTGCTGGAGGCTTCGGCCGGGTCGTTCGAGCGCTGGGGCCTGGGCGTCGGGGACCGCCTCGAGATCCGCGACGTCACGTGACCCGCCAACCCGGACAACCCGGACAACCCGGACAACCCGGACAACCCGGACAACCCGGACAACCCGGACAGCTCGTGCTGGTCGCCACCCCGATCGGCAATCTCGGAGACCTGTCGCCCCGGGCGGCGTCGACGCTGGCCGGGGCCGGTTTCATCTGCTGCGAGGACACCCGCCGCACGAGGGCGCTGCTGTCGGCGGCCGGGCTGCCGGCGGGGACCCGACGCCTGGTCTCCTTGCACCGGCACAACGAGGCCGCACGGGTGGACCAGGTCGTGGCGTGGGTGGAGGAGGGTCGAACGGTCGCGGTCGTGAGCGATGCCGGCATGCCGGGGATCTCGGACCCCGGGGAGCGCCTGGTCGCAGCGGCGCGCGCCCGGGGGGTGCCCGTCACCGTGGTCCCGGGCCCCTCGGCCGTCCTGGCGGCCCTGGTGGTCAGCGGGCTCCCGACCGATCGGTTCTGCATGGAGGGCTTCCTCCCCCGCAAGGGCCCCGACCGCCGGCGACGGCTGGCGGCTCTGGCGGACGAGCCCCGGACGGCGGTGGTGCTCGAGGCCGCGAGCCGCCTGGCTGCCACCCTCGACGACCTGGCTCGGACGTGCGGGGACCGCCCGGTCGCCGTGGCCCGCGAGCTCACCAAGGTGCACGAGGAGGTCTGGCGGGGAACCCTGGTCGGCGCGGCGGGGGAGTTCGCCGCCCGCGCCGTCCGGGGGGAGGTGGTGATCGTCGTCGGCGGGGCCGAGCCGGGCCCCGGGGCCGACGACGGTACCGTCCGCGCAGCGGTTCAGGCGCGCCTCGCCCAGGGGGACGGCACCCGGCAGGCGGCAGACGCCGTCGCCGAGGAGCTCGGCGTCCCCCGGCGGCGCGCCTACGGGCTGGCCCTCGCGTTGCGCGACGGCGCCCACCCGTCATGAGCGGGGGTCGCGCCGGACGGGTGTCGGAGCCGGGGGGCCGGAGGCCGCCGGTACGCTACGCACGGTGTCGCGCTTCTACCTGACCACGCCGATCTACTACGTGAACGACGCGCCGCACGTCGGGCACGCCTACGCCACGGTGAACGCCGACGCCCTGGCCCGCTGGCACCGCCTGATCGGCGACGAGGTCTTCTTCCTGACCGGGACCGACGAGCACGGACTGAAGGTGGCCCAGGCGGCCGAGGCCCACGGCGTCTCGCCGAAGGAGTGGACCGATCGCACGGCGCAACGGTTCGTCGACGCGTGGCGCGGGCTCGACATCTCCAACGACGACTCCATCCGGACCACCGAGCCCCGGCACCATGCCGCGGTGCAGCAATTCCTCCAGCGCATATACGACAACGGCTACATCGAGCTCGGGGTGTTCCGCGGCCTGTACTGCGTCAGCTGCGAGGCGTACTACACCGAGGCCGAGCTGATCGACGGGTCGCGCTGCCCGATCCACTCCGTCCCCGTCGTTGAGATGGAGGAGGAGAACTACTTCTTCCGGTTGAGCGCGTTCGAGCAGCGTCTCATCGACTGGTACGAGGCCAATCCCGGGGCGGTGCGGCCGGAGGGCAAGCGCAACGAGGCCCTCGGGTTCATCCGGAGCGGCCTCCGGGACATCTCGATCACCCGGACCTCGTTGAGCTGGGGTGTGACGGTGCCCTGGGACAAGGGCCATGTGTTTTACGTCTGGTACGACGCGCTGATCAACTACCTCACCGCCATCGGGTACGGCACCGACGAGGAGCGGTTCGCCAAGTGGTGGCCGGCGGTCCACCACCTGATCGGCAAGGAGATCCTGCGCTTCCACTGCGTCTGGTGGCCCGCGATGTGCATGGCCGCCGGCATCGACCCCCCGGCCGAGGTGTTCGTGCACGGCTGGCTGCTGGTCGGCGGCGAGAAGCTGTCGAAGACCCTGCTGCGCCGGGCCGCCGAGGAGGAGGGGGAGGCGAACGCCGCCCTCGCGGACGTGAAGCTCACCGACATCGCGCCCGAGGCGTTGACCGCCGACTTCGGCGTCGACGCGGTCCGGTACCACCTGCTCCGGGAGATCTCGCTGGGCGCCGACGGCGACTTCTCCTACGAGGGGATCGTCTCCCGCTACAACGCCGACCTGGCCAACAACCTCGGCAACCTGGTGCAGCGGGTGGCGACCGTGGTCGGCTCCAAATGCGGGGGGGTCGGGCCGGCGCCCTCGCCCGGCAGCCCGCTGGCCGCCGCCTCGGCCGACACCTTGGATCGGGCGGGGCGCGCCTGGGAGCGCTTCGCACCTCACGACGCGCTCGAGGCGACGTGGCGGCTGATCGGCGCGGCGAACGCCGAGCTCGAGTCCACCGAGCCATGGAAGATGTCCCCCGGGGCCGAGGTGGAGGGGGTGCTCGGCAGCGCGCTCGAAGTCCTCCGGATCGTGGCGATGCTGATCGTGCCCGCCATGCCGAGCACGGCCGCGGAGATCTGGCGCCGCATCGGCCTTCCCGGCTCACCGGCCGGGGCGCGCCTGCCTGCGGATGCGGCCTGGGGCGGCTACCCCGGTGGGGTCCCGGTGGAGAAGGGCTCGCCGCTGTTCCCGCGGCGCGCGTCCTAGGCCCGGCGATCGGCGGGACCGGTGGTGGAGCCACCCGAGGGACCCGAGGGTGCGGAGGACCCGGTGTGGTTCGACTCGCACTGCCACCTGCAGGACGAGTACCTGCACCCGCCCGGGGCTCCGGGGAACGGAGAGGCCGGGCCGGGCCACGCGGCGGCTCTGGCGGCGGCTCTGGCGCGGGCCCGTGCGGCCGGGGTCGGTCGCCTGGTCTGCGTGGGGACCGACGCGGCGACCTCCGCCCAGGCACTGGGGGTGGCCCGATCGGCGGGCGATCCGGCCGGCAGCGGGGCGACCCCGGCGATCTGGGGCACCATCGGCCTCCATCCACACGAGGCCTCGGCCGGGACCGGCGAGATCGGGCGGATGGTGGAGGCGGCAATGGCCGGAGGGGATCCCTCGGTGGTTGCCGTGGGTGAGTGCGGGCTCGACTACCACTACGAGCATTCGCCGCGCCCAGCCCAGAGGGAGGCGTTCGCCGAGCAGATCGCGCTGGCCCATCGCCACGGTCTGGCACTCGTCGTCCACGCCCGGGAGGCCTGGGACGACCTGTTCGACGTGCTCGGCGCCGAGGGGGTCCCCGATCGGACCGTGCTGCACTGCTTCACCGGCGGTCCGGACGAGGCGCGTCGGTGCCTGCGGGCCGGGATGTTCCTGTCGTTCAGCGGCATCGTGACGTTCAGGAACGCCGCCGAGGTGCGTGAGGCGGCCGCCCTCTGCCCACCCGAGCGCCTGCTCGTCGAGACCGACAGCCCTTTTCTCGCCCCGGTGCCCCATCGGGGACGGCCCAACGAGCCCGCGTACGTGCCGTTGGTCGGCCAGGCGATCGCCACGGTGAAGGGTCTCGGGCTGGGCGAGGTCGCCCGTTCGACCGCTGCCGCCGCCGCGGCCGCCTTCGGTCTGGGGCCCGAATCCCTCCCGGCGGAGGAATTTTTCCGCGCAGGGGGTTGACCTGGTTCTTTGGCGATCTCGTTCGTCCGAAAATGGCGTTCAACAGGGTATTCGCGGAGCCAGGCTCAAAAAGCGGTCCTGGCCAGGGGGAATGGGCCGTTACACCATGGACGCCGGCCAATCACACTTGCAGAATCCCCGGAGCTTTCCTACGGTGACGGCTTCCCCCGAGCCGGCTTTGCCGGCGAGGTGGTGCCATGTCCCCGGAGAAGGGTGGAGCCCTGCGGACGACAAGCACCGGGGGGAGGCGCATCATGCTCGCGACCTTGTCGGGTGGGGCGATGCTCGGAGCTCCTCTTCTCCTGCTACAGAGTGGGCCGTCAGCGGTGGCAAGCGCCTCCGGTGGCGGCGGACACCGGAGGCCCGCGGGTGCGGCGTCCGCTGCCCGGCTGTCCGGCTGGCAGCTGGCCAATTACGACCGCACCCGCTCGACGACCACGACGTCGCCGCCGGTGACGACGACCACCGCGACCACGTCACCGCCCGCGACCACCACGTCGGGCCCCCCGGCGCCGGTGACCGCCCCGCATGTCTCGGTCGCCACGACGCCGCCCACGGCCCCTCCCAGGGCGGTGCAGGTCGCGGCCCCCATGCCGGCGGCCAACGCCGCGGTGGGCGTGGCCACCTGGTACTCGCAGGCCCCACCCGGCTACTGCGCGAGCCCGTGGCTGCCGTTCGGGACGGTCCTGTCGATCACCAACCCCTCGACCGGCGCCCGGACCACCTGCACGGTCGACGACCGCGAGGCGGACAACCCGGGCCGGATCGTCGACCTGTCGCCGTGGGGGTTCTCGCAGATCGCCACCCTGGGCACGGGGGTCGTCACCGTTTCGGTCACCTGGTGACCCGGTGGCCCGGTGGCCCGGTGACCTGTTGAGCCGGTGGCCCGGTGACCTGTTGAGCCGGTGAAGGGGCTCGCCTCGGCGCCGCCCCGAGCCGGCGACCGGCGCCGAGTGGTTCGCCCAGGTGACACAGTGACCCGGTGACCCTGACCCGAGCCGACATTCAGCGGCTGCTGGACGGGCACGGGCTGCGCCCCAGCCGGGCCCTCGGGCAGAACTTCGTGGCCGACCCCAACACGGTGCGCCGGATCGTCCGATTGGCCGGGGTCGCTCCCGGAGCACGGGTCGTCGAGATCGGAGCCGGCCTGGGCTCCCTCACCCTCGCCCTCGCCGAGGCCGGCGCCGAGGTGCTGGCGGTGGAGATGGACGTCCGCCTGGTGCCCATCCTCCGCCAGGTCGTCCAAGGTCGACCGGTCACCGTCGTACAGGCCGACGCGCTCCGGCTCGACTGGGAGACCCTGCTCGCGCCGAACGGAGCCGGAGCCGGCCCGGCCCCCCCGTGGAGCCTCGTCGCCAACCTCCCCTACAACGTGGCCACCCCGCTGGTCATCGGCGTGCTCGAGTCCGCACCGCGGATCGGATCGATGCTCGTGATGGTGCAGCGGGAGGTCGGGGAGCGAATGGCCGCGAAGGCCGGGGACGCCGCGTACGGGGCCGTGTCGGTGAAGATCGCCTATTGGGCCACCGCGTCGGTGGTCGGGCGGGTCCCCTCCACCGTGTTCGTGCCGCGACCGCGTGTCGAATCGGTGCTGGTGCGGATCGAGCGGCGGGCCGAACCCGCGGTCAGCGTCGACCTCGTCCCGCCGGACCGGCTCTTCGCGGTGGTCCGCGCCGGGTTCGCGCACCGCCGCAAGATGCTGCGTCGCTCGCTCGCCGGGTTGGTCGACCCCGAGGCCTTCGCGCGAGCCGGTGTGGAGCCGGAGGCGAGAGCGGAGGAGCTCTCCGTCGAGGACTGGGGCAGACTGGCGGCATGGCGGACGAGTCAGGGGTAAGGGGCGTGGTCCGGCGCGTCATCGCTCCGGCCAAGCTCACCGTCACGTTGCGGGTGCAGGGCGTGCGGCCGGACGGCTACCACCTCCTGGCGGCCGAGATGGTCTCGCTCGACCTGGCCGACGAGCTCAGGATCGACCCGGGGGGGAGCGGGCTGCGGATCTCCGCCGAGGCGGGCACCCGGGCGGATGACCTCTCGGCCGGTCCCGACAACCTGGTCCGGCAGGCTCTGACCCTTGCGGGCCGTTCCGCCGGCGTGGAGCTCACCAAGAGGATCCCCGTCCGGGGGGGCCTCGGCGGCGGGTCCGCGGACGCGGGCGCCGTGCTCCGGTGGGCCGGCTTGGACGACCCGGCGGCGGCGGCCTCGCTCGGAGCGGACGTGCCCTTCTGCGTGCGGGGCGGGAGGGCGCTGGTGGGCGGGATCGGCGAGCAGGTCGAGCCCCTTCCCTTCGAGCCCCGCTCGTTCGTGCTGCTCGTCCCGCCGCTGGGTGTCGACACCGGCGCGGTCTACCGGGCGTGGGACCGGCTGTCGTCCCAGCTCGGGCGGCCTTGGCACGAACCCCCGAACGACCTGACCCGGGCCGCCATCGCCGTGGAGCCGCGGCTGGCCGACTGGCGTCGGATCTTCGCCGGAGCGACTGGACGCGACCCGGTGCTCGCCGGGAGCGGGTCGACGTGGTTCGTCGAGGGCGACGCCGCGGATCTCAGGATGGACGGGCGTCGAGCCCTGGCCTACCGGGACCAAGAGGCGAGGGTCGTGGTGGCCCACGCCGTGCCCGAGCATTGGGGGGGGCCCGACGAGGCACTCGAGACGAGCACCGACCGCCGGGACTGACCTCGCTGCGGCTACTTCCCCGCCCGCCGCTGCCAGCGCGTGGCCTTCAGCATCTTCTTGTGCTTCTTCTTGCGCATGCGCTTACGGCGCTTTTTGATCAGGGAACCCATGTCGTGCGGCAGGCTAGCGGCCGGCGGACCCACACGCCAGATGAGCGTGGCCCCGACGGCCCTCTGCCGGCCTCCCCGCCGGCCGTGGGGGGCTCATTCCTCCTCCGGGGCGCCCGGTACCGCGACGGGGGCGGCGATCTCGGGAACGCGGAGGGTGAAGACGGAGCCGCCCTCCGGGGCGTTCTCGGCCGTGACGGAGCCCTGCTCGGCTTCGACCACCTGGGCGACGATGGCCAGCCCGAGACCCGACCCGGGCAGGCCCCGCGAGCCGGGGGCACGATAGAAGCGGTCGAAGATGTGGGGGAGGTCACCGGGGTCGAGCCCGGGCCCGTGGTCGCGGACGGTCACCGCCCCCCCCGAGCAGGCGACCTCCACCACCGCCGAGTCGGGGCTCCACTTGAGCGCGTTGTCGAGGAGGTTCCCCACGGCCCGCACCAGCCGCTCCCGGTTCCCCCTCACCCAGGTGGGGCTCGACGTGAGCACGAACTGCACCCCCCGGGGGCGGCCGTGGGTCCGGGCCACGGCCACCGCGTCCTCGGTCAGCCGGTCGAGCCGGAGCGGTACCACCTGCTGGGGATGGTGCTCGCCTCGGGCCAGCTCGGCCAGGTCGCCGACCAGGACGGTGAGCTCCTCCATCTGGGTCAGGACGTCGTCCACCAACAGCTCGCGGTCGGTGGCCGGCAGCTCGTCGAGCCGGCGGATGACCTCGAGGTTGGTGCGCAGGCTGGTGAGCGGGGTCCGCAGCTCGTGGGCGGCATCGAGCACCAGCTGCCGCTGGGCCTCGCGGGACCGGTCGAGGGCGCCCAGCAGGCGGTTGAAGGCCCGGCGCAGCCGGCTGAGCTCGTCGGTCCCGCCCGGGTCGAGACGCTCGGACACGTCGGTGTTCTGGGCGAGGACCTCGAGCCGGGCGGTGAGGGAGTTGAGGGGTCCGACCGCCGCGCGGGCCACCAGCCAGCCGAGGATGACGGCCATCGCCACCGCGGCGACGGCCACCAGTGCCAGGGCCAGGCCGAGGTTGCCCAGCTGCGAGTTCACGCCGGTCAGCGGGGTGGCCAGCTGCAGGGCGGCACCCTGGGGCAACAGGGTGCCGTCGACCACCACGGGACCGGGCAGCCGGGTGATGTACTCGCGCAGCTCGGTGCCGCCCACCTGCACGTCGGTGAAGAACTGGTCCGACTGTCCCGAGGCCACGGCCTTCACCGCGTCGCTGACGGGGAGCGACGAGTAGGTGGGCAGCCCGTTCGACGCCACGACCTGACCGCCCGACGCCGTCACCTGCACGGCCACCCCGGTGAAGGAGGTCGGGTCGAGCCTGCCGGCGGCCAACCCCCGCTGGGCGGTCACGACCAGGGAGTCGTCGACCGAGTTCAGCAGGGAGTGCCGCGAGGCGAGGTACGACCCGATGGAGGAGAACAGCACTGCGAGCACGGCGGCAACGGTCGCCGCCAGGACGAGACGGGCCCTGAAGGTCACGGCTCCCTCAGGGCGTAGCCCACACCCCGGACCGTGTGGATGTAGCGGTCCTCTCCATCGGCCTCGGTCTTGCGCCGGAGATAGCCGATGTAGACCGCCAGCGAGTTGGTGCCCGAGTCGAAGTCGTAGCCACACACCCGCTCCAGGATGATCTCGCGGGTCAGCACCTGGCGCGGGTGCCGGAGGAACAGCTCGAGCAGGTCGAACTCGATGCGGGTGAGGGTGAAGGCCCGGTCACCCCGCCGGGCCTCCCGGGTGCCCGGGTCGAGCGAGAGGTCGCCGAAGCGGAGGGTCTCGCCGTCACCGTCGCTCCGGCGACGGAGCAGCGCCCGCAACCGGGCCAGCAGCTCGGCCAGCGCGAACGGCTTCACCAGGTAGTCGTCGGCCCCTGCGTCGAGACCCTGCACCCGGTCGTCGATCGCGTCCCGCGCCGTCAGCATGAGGATCGGGGTGTCGTCGCCCACGGCGCGGAGCCGGCGGCAGACCTCCAACCCGTCGATATCGGGCAGCTGAAGGTCGAGGACGACGGCGTCGGGCGCCGAGATGGCGAGCGTCTCCAACGCCCGCTGGCCGGTTCCTGCGGTCTCGACGTCGTACGCGTCGAGCCGGAGTGCGCGGTCGATGGATGCGCACACGGCCGGGTCGTCGTCCACCACGAGGATTCGCATGACACCCACCGCCTCCTTCCGGCGGGCCCTCCCGGGTCCGCACGCGGCGCCTGGGCTGGCCCGATCGGTCCGGGCGCCAAGCCGCGCGGAGCATACCGGCGCCGGGTCGTCGTCGACCGCCAGGGTGTCGCCCACCCTGCCCATCCTCGTGGGGGCGGGTGAGAGGACGGTGAGGACCGCCTAAGAGGCGGCGAAGAAGTGCAGGCCGCAGGGGCCGGTGATCGTGCCGGGAGAGCGGTCGGCGGTCGCTCGACCCTGCCCTGGTGCGCGAAGCTGCCATCGCGGCGGCTCGCAGGTCAGGGCATCGCAGCTCGGTGCGCGAAGCTGCCCACCAGGCCACCCGACCCTTCCGGGGTAGTTCAATCGGCAGAACGCCGGCCTTTGGAGCCGGATGTTGGAGGTTCGAGCCCTCCCCCCGGAGCAGTGCCTTCAACAGGGAAGATGACGCCCCGGCCGGTCCGCGTCGGGAACCCGGGAGAACCAGGACTTTGGACCCTGTCCGGCGGAATCGCCCGGAAGTAAAGTGTGGGTTGCCGGTCGAGTATCGACAGTCGAGCACCCCCCGCGCGACGGTCGAATGATCGATAGGCATGGGGACAACCCCGTCGGCTCGCGCCGGCGGGGTTGCTCGCGTCCGGGAGGATGGGTGCGCCACGGGGACGCCCGGGACTCCTGACTTCCGTGGCGGCGACGGGTACGGTTGCCCATCCGTTACCAGAGGGGGTTCTCCGTGGCGACTTCCCGTAGGTTCCTTGTTGTCCTGTTGGGACTCGTCGGCCTTGTGCTCATCGCCATCGGCATCGTCTACTTCGTCGTAAAGGCAGGGTCGTTGCCTTCCTTCATCCCCGGGCACATCGCCGGTTCGAGCTCCCACCGGACCAAGCGCGGACTGGTCGCCCTCGTCGTGGGCGCGGTGGTGCTGTTGGTCGCCGTGATCGGCGCGGCTGTCGGCCGGCGGCGTTAGATACGACTTCCTGGCCGGAGGCGGTGCCCGGGGGCGTAGGCCAGATCAGGGACCCACACGGAGAAGGCCCGGCGTGCCCTTGCGCCGCGGTGGCAAGCTGTCGCCGTGTGCGGCCGGTTCTCGATGTACGAGGACAAGCGCCGGTTGGCCGACCGCTTCCACGTCGACGAGGTGGTGCCCGACGACATCCCGGCCCGCTGGAACGTGGCCCCGACCCAGCCGGTCGTCACCATCGCCTCGTCCCGGGACGGGAAGACCCGACGCCTGGGGGAGATGCGGTGGGGCCTCGTGCCGCTCTGGGCCAAGGACCCCACCATCGGCAACCGGATGATCAACGCGCGCGCCGAGACGCTCAGCTCGAGCCGGGCGTTCCACAAGGCGTTTGAGACCCGGCGCTGCATCGTCCCGGCCAGCGGGTTCTACGAGTGGCAGAAGGTCGAGGCCGGACCTGGTCACCGGGCCACGCCGAGGCCCTTCCACATCCGCACGCAGGGCGGAGAGCCGCTCGCCCTGGCCGGGCTCTGGGAGGTCTGGTACGACGCCGAGGACAGGCCGTTGCGCACCTGCACCGTCATCACCACCGAGCCGAACGCGCTCTTGGCGCCCATTCACGACCGGATGCCGGTCGTCTTGTCCGAAGGGTCCTGGGACCGCTGGCTCGCCCCCGAGCCGCTCACCGGCGAGGAGCAGGCCGCGATGCTCGGACCGGCTCCGGACGGGCTGTTGGTGCTCACCGAGGTCGGCACCCGGGTCAACAGCCCGAAGAACGAGGGGCCCGAGCTGATCGAGCCCGCTGACGGGGACAGGGCGTCGTAGCCCGCATCCACTCCGACGGCGCGGCGGTGTCGGCCAACCTCCATGGCGAGCCGCCCGGTAGGTTCGGTGGCATGGACGTCTTTGAGGCCATGGGTACGGCAGTGTCGATGCGCTGGTTGAAGCCCGATCCGGTTCCCGACGAGCTGGTCCGAAAGGTGGTCTGGGCGGCCACCAGAGCATCCAATCCGGGCAACGTGCAGCCGTGGGACTTCGTCGTGGTGCGGGACGAGGTGACCCGGCGGGAGGTCGGAGAGGTCATCACCGGGCACTTGGGCGGGATCCGCCGGGTGGCGGCCGCGCCTGCGCCCGATGATCCCACGCAACGTCGGATGCTTCAGGGCGTCGGCTATCTCGTGGAGCATCTGGTCGACGCCCCGGTGCTCATCTTCGTGTGCGGGAACAACGTCTACCCGCCGAAGGCGCCGCAGGAGCACATGATGTACTCGGCCGCGTTCGGTGCCGCCCAGAACCTCCTGGTGGCAGCCCGCGCTCTTGGGCTCGGGGCGGCATATACGACGTTTCACCTGGCGAGCGAGGTGGAGATCAAAGAGCGTCTCGGGATCCCGGAGGAGACGAAGATCTGCGTGACCGTCCCACTCGGGTGGCCTGGCAGGCGGTTCGGCCCCCTCACCCGCAAGCCGATGGAGGACGTGGTCCACTACGACCACTGGTGAGGACCGGCCGGAGTGCCGACTGCGCCGTCGGCGCCTGATCCCCTGAGCCTTCCTCGGCATCCTCGCGGTGGCGGCTCGTCTCGGATCGGGGATGGGTCCGGCGAGCACACCAGCCACGGGAAGGGATCCCGCCCGGCTCACCAGTGCTTCCGCCGGCCGCTGGTGTGCAGCTGTGCCAGGTACCGGTTGTAGGCGGCCAGCTCCTCGTCCTCACGCCGGCCCTCGTCCTCGCCGGCACCGCCGGTCCCCCGGTCCCGGTTCCCGGTCCCACCTTCGCTCCCGACTTCAGCCACGACCCCGACCTCGCTCCCGACTCCGACCTCGCCTCCGACCCCGACCTCGCTCCCGACTCCGACCTCGCCTCCGACCCCGACCTCGCCTCCGACCTCGGCAGGCTCGGGAAGATCGTGCACGAGCTTCCACCACATGTAGACGGCGTACCCGGCGAAGAACGGCCATTCGAAGGCGTAGGCCCAGCTGAGGCTGTTCCCGCCCACCGCCCGGCGGACCTGCCAGTCGCACAGCCACAGGAAGGTCGGGATGACCACGGCCACCGTGACGTGAAGGGCGATCGCCCGTCGTGAGAACCACCTGACGGCCACGGGTCGAACGCTACCGACTCGGGACCGGGTCCCGGGAGGCCCCGGTCCCGGGACCCGCGGGCCACGGAGGCGCCGTCGCCGGGGCGGAGGGGGAAGAATGGCACTCGTGACCAACCGCCCTCTGTCAGCGATCGTCCTCGCGGCGGGCGAGGGGACCCGGATGCGCTCCGCCCGCCCCAAGCCCCTCCACCAGCTCTGCGGGCGACCGATGGTGCTCCACGTGCTCGACGCGCTGGCCGAGCTCGAGGTCGATCGGGTCGTGGTGGTGGTCGGGCACCGGGGCGAATGGGTCACCAAGACGTTGACCGACCACGCCCCGAGGTCGCTCGACATCGAGTTCGTGGAGCAGACGGCCCAGCGCGGCACCGGGGACGCCCTGGCGGTCGGGCTCACCGGGCTCGCCCACGACGACGCCGGGGAGGGCGACGTCGTGGTGCTCCCGGGCGACACCCCGCTGCTGCGCCCGCAGACCTTGGCCGCGCTGGTGCGGGTCCATCGCCAGAACGACGCGGGAGCCACCCTCCTCACCGCCGAGGTGGGGGACGCGACCGGCTACGGGCGCGTGGTCCGGGGTCGTGACGGCATGGTCGCCAAGGTGGTGGAGGAAGGCGACGCCACCGAGGAGGAACGGGCCGTGACCGAGGTCAACACGTCCATCTACTGCTTCCGCCGGAGCCTGCTGGCCCCTTCCCTGCGGCGGTTGAGCCCGTCCAACGCCCAGGGCGAGTACTACCTGACCGACGTGATCGGCGTGCTGTACGGGGCCGGGTACCTGGTGCAGTCGACCCTGGCCCCCGACCCGATGGAAGCGGCCGGGGTGAACGACCGGGCCCAGCTGGCGGTGGCCGAGGCGGAGCTGCGGGACCGGATCAACGAGCGGTGGATGCGGAGGGGGGTGACCATGTGGGACCCCGAGCGGACCTACGTGGACGCCGAGGTGCAGCTCGCCCCCGACGTGGCGCTCCTCCCCGGGGTCATCCTGAAGGGCCGGTGCGTCATCGGCGAGGGTGCCGAGATCGGTCCCGACACCATGCTCGTCGACACCGAGGTCGGCGAGCGGGCCGAGGTCCGCCACTGCGTGGCCACCCAGGTCACCATCGGTCGGGGGGCCCGGGTGGGGCCCTTCGTCACGATCGGGCGCGGCGGCGCCGTGGCGGAGGGGGAGACCGTCCCACCCTTCACGGCGCTGAGCTGAAACGCCTCCGGGGCCGATGGGGTAGCGTCGTTGCGTGGAGCTCAACCCACGCCGGCGACTCCAGCTGGTATCCGGGCGTGCCCACCCCGCTCTGGCCGAGGCGATCGCCCGGCACCTCGGCGTCGGCCTCGGCGGGGCCGACCTGCGCGAGTTCGCGAA
>Ga0307372_10009871_pt1 | contig 13046 bp, 15 predicted proteins | sample OX1MG_FD_202533 | JGI IMG/M metagenome (GOLD analysis project Ga0307372, IMG submission 202533) | Soil microbial communities from Risofladan, Vaasa, Finland - OX-1 | ecosystem: Environmental > Terrestrial > Soil > Coastal area > Acid sulfate soil | place: Finland: Risofladan, Vaasa | collected...
CCTGGTTCATCCAGCTGGCGCTGGTGGGAGTGAAGTGGAGGTGAAAGCGAGGATGGCGGTGCAGCCATTCCTGCACTTCGGGATGTTTGTGGGTGGCGTAGTTGTCCAGCACCAAGTGGATCTGGCCACGGGGATAGCGGCGTGCCACCAGCCGCAGAAAGCGCAGGAACTCCTCATGGCGGTGGCGGGCATAGCAACGTCCGGTCACCTCCCCGGTGGCCACGTCCAGCGCCGCAAACAGGGTGGTGGTGCCATGGCGCACGTAGTCGTGGGTGCGCCGCTCCACCTGCCCCGGGCGCATGGGCAAGAGCGGCTGGGTGCGGTCCAGGGCTTGGATCTGGCTCTTCTCATCCACCGCCAGAACCACTGCTTTTTCTGGCGGGTGCAGGTAGATGCCCACCACGTCGGTCACCTTGGCCGCCAGTTGGGGATCCTGGCTGAACTTGAAGGTGCGGGAGCGGTGCGGCTGCAGCCGGTGCTGGCGCCAAATCGTCCGCACCGTGGTCGCGCTTACCCCGCAGACATTGGCCACCTGCCGGCTGCTCCAGTGGGTGTACCCCGGCGGTGGCGGACTCATGGTGGTGCTCAGCACCCGTTGGCTGAGATCCCCACCGTGAACCGGCGGCCTTCCTCGCCCGGGAGCGTCCTCCAGCCCTTCCAGACCAAGGCTCACAAACCGCTGCCGCCAAAGCAGGACCGTGGGCTTGGAGCACCCCACCTCGCGCCCGATCACAGTATTGGGCTGCCCCTCCGCAGCCAGCAGAATCACCCGGGCCCGCTGCACCTGCCGCTGGGGCAAAGTTCGGCTCCGGGCCCACAGTTCCAATCGAGATTGTTGATCAGTCGTCAGGCGCAGGGCAGGAGCGGGTGCATGAGACATGCTCCCAGGATCGTACGCTCACCCTCAATAGTCAACCTATTTACCGCTCGGTGTACTAGCAAGGCACGAGTGGACTGCCCGTATGGCACTGGACGCCGCTTCGGAATGCCGCACGAATCGAGAACTGGTGACTGCTGGCTGCCCACTCGAGCAGGCAACCAGCAGCCCACCGACTACAAGTACGGGTCCGAGCTGCTGCCAGCGGCTACCAGATGAAACCTTCGCCACCCAGTAGCTCTTCCATGTTGGCAAGCGAATACCACGAGTGCGCTGGAACCGCCCAGCCGCCACCAAACTGATTCATGTACGTTGCTGAGTCAGCATAGTACACCTCATCGTCGTTCCAGTTGTATCCGCCCACTGCCGCCCAGTGCTGGATGGTGTCCTGAAACGGATGCCCGACCAAGTGCGGGTACAGGCTCTGGTCGGCGGGGTAGTAAGGGTCACCTACCTCGTAGACACCGGCCGCGACCGGCGTTCCAATGTTCACGTCCCAGTCGAGGTCCTGTTGAAACTCGTCCTCTTGCGTTGTAGTTGGATTCCAACTCACACTCACAAAGGCGTAGGCCTCGGACGGTCCAAAGTCAGGATCTCCGACGTAGTAGTTCAGCCCATTCAACTCCTGGCTGGGGTTGGTGCCTGAGCTGTTGGTTCCCATGTATGCCGCTACGGTGTACTGGCTAAGCCCGGTGGGACTGGGGCCATACACAGATGCCGACATCTCGGACACCACTGCCGGTCCGCAGTAGTAGGTGGTGTCTTGCGCATACTGAACAAGCGTAGTGGTGGCCTCTCGCGAGAACTGTCCGCAACAGACGATACCTGGCATGAGCTGCTCGTAATGCTCGGTAAGCGGCTCGTAGCCCTTGAGATCGCCATCCTTGAAGGCTGCGGTCTTGGCGGCGTTGGCCGCCGTTTCTGTCGCGCCGAACGCACTGTTCTGAGCGACCTGTGCCGCGATCGAACTCGGTGGGCCCCCGGTGAAACTGGCGGCGCTTACTGGGACGGACAGCAGCCCTGCCATCAGGGCGCAAATCCCGAGTGTCACTGGTAGTGCCGCGATGCGAACGATCCTCATGACGTTCCTCCCCCTGAAGACCCGGCGGCAGGCCGGCGACTATCAGCCCGACATCTCGCCGGGAACTGGCGGGAGTGTGCAGTGGGGAACAGAGCATGTCAAGTGGAGGAGCGCGGTCTTTCCCTGTAGTTTTTACCTGCTCCGGTATAACGCTATCAGCTGCAAAGCTCTCTTGCCTCCGAGGACTACAGGGATGTGTAGTTCTATATGCATTGCACGTGGATGCAAGTCGCAAGGGGTTGGAGTTTCAGCAAGTAGCATTTACTTAGAGGAGACGATCCTGGGTCGACGGCGTATCAAGGAGGCTGTATACGCTGAGTCGCGCTCTTGTGCAGTGCGGAGGTGGTTGGAGCGATCTCCAGCCTACCGCGCCTCTGAGCGTGTCGGGTCAGCTTCAGTCTCTCGGCATTTTGCTTCGGAGACGCTCTAGGGAAGCATGCCATCTGTCCAGAAAAGCATCTGCGTCTTTGTTCCACTGTGTCTTGCGCCTGGTTGTACCCGTGGACCAGGACAGGGCGATCGCCAGTCCTGCTGGGAAACTAACCCCCACGGACCAGCTGTCTGCGCCGAGGCTCACGGCTGCGTGCTCGAGTTCGCTACCTAAGCGGCCGGCTAAACCGCGGAGTTTCTTGACCGCACTAGCTCGCCACCCCGCCCGCCCGCCCCACCAAGGACTCTCCGGACCATATGTGCGTACCACCGCATACGAAGCGAGGGGGGCCCAAGCGTCAATCCGCGCGATTGTCTCATCGGGTTCGACCGTGCGGCCTCCGTCGAGCGCCCTTGTCAGTTCCTCCCCGATGACGTCGAGAATGCGCTCCAACCCGTCTTCAAGCGCTGCGTCTACGACGAGGCCGTTTGAGGCGCGCGTGCCTCGGAGTTGCTCGCACTGGCGTTGAACTTCCCTCCGGAGGCTGTCGCTGGGACCGTTCATGTCGACCTACCCTATCTGAGAAAGAGCCAACCCGCGTTCCTAATCGGCGTGGCGACGAAGTGGCCCGTCCTCGTCGAAGGCCGACTATCGCATATGATGCGGCGCTTTGGTCGCTTACGTTACCTCTCACGGTCACCAGCAGTTGCCCGGGAAGCGCTGCGACCGGGACTTAGCTACAAACTCTTGTAGTGGCTGGCAAGTGGACCAGCAACCGCAACATAGGTGGATTCTGGATAAACGTCGCGGATTCGGCGATCATATGTCCGTGATTGAGACATTGATCGGCAGTGGCACGACTTTGATCGGAGTGGTGGTTGGCTGGCTATTACAACTCGGAAGCACGAGAGCCGATCGCCGGCGGAGAGCTGCCGGGCGCCTGGGCCGAATACGACGCGAGCTTACCGACAACTCGGCGACCCTCAAGGTGATCCCTAGTGCTCCAGCCAATTCGTCCTTTCGCCTCGCCGAAGGAGCCTGTGACGGCTCCAAACAGGGGTCGGCAATAATGCCATTTTAGTTATAGCTGATCTTCCAGTCTTGGTTGCGCACAAAGATCCCATACAGGCTGGCGATGACCGCTCCAGTGGCGCCAAACCACACTACCCCTGCTGGGATACGCCCTAGCTCAAGCGGCACGCGCGAGTGGATCCATGGAACCGTGAAGTAGGCGACGAACAGGCCGATTAGAACGACTAAGTACGCCCAGTCAGTTCAGTCAGTCCCATCCTTCCATCGAGCCATTTGCGACTTTCTGCAAGCCCCAGCCCATGGGCCTATGCTGCCGCGGCCTGGACCACTTTTCCCGCCCCCCTTCCGGATTTTTCCAGAAATTGATCTCAGGCGCCGTTCCGTCTGAGATGGGGGCCTGCTTACCGACGCGAACAGACGGGTCACGCCCGTTACGAGCCTGCGGCGGGAGACCTACTCCTGATCGGTGACCGTCGCTCTAGCTGGCAGACCATCACGACCGACGGATCGCTCCAGCCCTTGGTGCTCCGCTGGAACGGTTTGAGGTGGAGTCGGCTGATCGGGAAGTAGGAACTGGTCCTTGCTGGCTGCGACTTTATATCCGGGGTGCCGATTGAGGTCCGAAGCTAGCGCTCAGCTTCTGAATTCAGCGGGCCTTCAGGGGACGACCACCGCGGTCACTTGCACAGGTTGGGATGTTTTGCTGGGTAACTCGACCGGGGCGGACAACGACTGCTACGAAGGGGGCATAGACGGCTAAGCCGCCATACGTGACCGGCAGAAGGTGAGCGCCCTTTGCGAGGATGAAACGCTACCTCTGGTTTTTGGCGACTGTGCTGGAGGCCACTTGCTCCGGAGGGCCACTGCTTGGTGGTGCCAGTGCCGCTTGGACCCCGTAGAGATTCATCGACTTGCCTCCCGGAGATCGGCCTGTAGGCCATCAACGGGACCTCTGAAGCCACCTCTTCGTCTATGCTGTGTCGGCCCGTTTTGGCTTCCACGCAGCACCGCCGGGGTCTCCGAGTTCGCTGCCATTAGGGGCAAGCCTAGAACCACTAGTGCCGACTTAAGGCTGACAGCTGGCTTAATGTATCGCCCGGGCTCATCCCCCAATTTCTGGGTTTGTCTCCCCAGTGGGCTTGGGGCTAGAATCGGAGCCTCGCCTCCCGTCCTGGTTGAGCGCTTGAATGGCATCCTGTCAGAGCTCCGGTCTAGGAGAGCAGTAGGTGGCTGGTAGTGACCTCGGCTGCCGACAATCGGCGTTGCGCCCACCGCGTCCATGACCAGAGCCGCGACGGAACACCGCGGTCGGGCTTGGACGCAAGGAGCTCGGATCATCCTATCAACGGAGCAACGGAGCTATTGCCACGATCGGAGGGTGCGACAGCCTGCTGGGAGGCAAAGTGGCCCACGTGACCCTGAAGCCTGGACAGTCGGTCGTTTTTTGGGTACTTCAGAGGCCGGGGCTGGGTGCGATCAGCGTCGTAAACGAAAGTGCAACTCTACTTCAGCCTATAACCTCACCGGGCAGCGTGGCGGCATTTATCGCAGTGCGACGAGGAACGGACAAATTGTTTGCCCGCTCCCCGGCCTGTCCAGCTGACGTCGGGCGCAAGAGCGTTGCCAGCTGCCTGATCGCGGTTGTACGAGTAACTTAACCGAGGCTAAGGCTCAGCGCCAGGAGAAGGCTTGTACGGCAGACTGAGGGTCAATTCCAGGGTGTGACCAGTCAACTCTTGGTCCGGTTTCGGATTCTGTCCAGTGACTGTGAACTCAGGGAACCCCTTGGCTTCGACCAGGCGGGTTCGAAGCTTTAAGTGGTGTCGGTAGGCGACCCAACGGGCCTGATGGAGAGTGAGGTTTAGCATGTCGGGCGCGCGTCCTGATCTGACCCGACTTAGCGTCTGCAACTGGCTCGACTGCACTGCACCGAGCACCCCTAAGGGCACCTTCTTCTTCCAGATGAATTCAAGGAAAGAGGACCGACCCGGCGCGATTCTAACGGACGTTACGACCAGAAGAATCGGGCCGAATCGATGACAGTCCAAACATCGGAAGTGGCCGTGTATCTCCCCGACATCGCATGTTTGGCACGGAGGCGCAAAGATGGAGGGTAAGTCCTCAATGCTGACCCAGGAGTTAACCTTGGCCCGGGAACTTCTGACCCACTTGATGGTAGCCGGGGTAAATGCGTTCCCCCAATCAAATACTGTCTCCAAGGCCACAGTGGCCAGTAGCTTCGGTGCTGCTTCCCGGTTCGGCGAAGCGGTGCAACCTGTAACTAGCTGGCCGCAGAGCAACATAGCCGCTAGGAGGGCAAGCGCACGTACTCCCTTCATCCGTGGCAGGGACGCAATCAACTGCGCCTCTTGGTCTGCGGTGAGGTGAGTCATCGGGACACGTCATGCCGTTCTCAATTCGTCTAACCGCAGGGAGATGCCTGATCAAGCATCGCCATACGTACGCCGTTGGCATAGCTGTTGCCAGTTTCTGTGAATGCCCACGACCCATTGCAAACGTTGGGCAGGTGCTTCCAGGTGACATCAGAATAGGCATATGGATCGGAGTGGATCACTTGCTGCTCTTCCTCGGTTGTGCCATCGTACACTGCGTTGGCAAACCAGTCAGCACTAAGGTGGGCATAGTCGTTGCAGGAAGCACCGCCGCCGAAGCCTTCGTAGGCGTTACCTGACGCCGTATAGATGTACGTATAGGGATAGCATGACAGGGATGGCCCCCCAGGGGAACTAGGAGGTACGGCATAGTTCGGGGTGATGCCGCTGGCCCGAGCCACGTCTGACAGGCCTGCTCCGGCGCCGATGAGTACTGTGGCAGATAGGACGATCGCAATTGATACTCTGGTCCAAAAAGCGTGCAGTCGCACGGTGGAGTCCTCCTCGTTTCAAGTCGGTATTCACAGAGTCGCTCGCCATGTCGCGGATACTTTAGGCAGTCTGGAGGTGCGCGGCAACACCTAAACGTAGAAGCTAACTCTCCGCGATCGGAGATCAACACCGCACTAGCCCTCCCCCAAGACATCGTTGGCAGCCGAGTAGCGGTCCTCTGCGGACTAAGTGGCACGAAGGCTAGTCTCGTCATAGCCTGGTGTCAACTACCCGCCTATGAAGAGCACTCATGGCTTGTAGCGTCAGCAAAGGCCAGGGTGTGCGTCCTCCTGATCTCGCCGGCGATCAACACTCGGGATGTCAAGCAGCCGTCTGAGGCTAACTCCTGAGAGGTGCGCAGTTCCGGCGCTGTCCAATAAATACAGGACCCTGTAGTTGCGAATGTGGGTCATGGAGGTAGAGCTAATGTCGGGGGTGACCCGACCTTGCGCGCGGCCGCCCGGCCCGTCGCGGTGGTTCGGAGTACCCACTCCGCTAGGGCATCCTAGGTGGTCGTGCGGGGTTTGGTATCCCGGTCGCTGTTTAGTCGGACATCGGCTGTTGATAGGAAAACGCAAGCCGGTGGGCTCTCACCTCGCTGACGCCCGGGATGGGCTCGGTTACGGCTGCGGGTAGACTCGCCAGCGCCCATCGGTGAGAGCGGGCAGCCTTTCTATTGGTGGGGAATCAAGCGCCAGTGATGTTTCATTGCTGGGTCGCGCTCGAATCGGCCGTCTCGGCTCAACGCCTTCAATAGGGTTGCCTGGGCACCAGAGGAATCGCGCAGCTTCCCCACGGCTTGGAGTTCGATGACCAGCTGAGCTAGAGCCATTCGCCCTCCGTGTTTGGTCATGATGATTTGCGCCGCAGCGGCGATCGTGCTCGCCTGGATCTTGGCAAGCTCGCTGGCTGCTTCGGGGTCGCCGGTCTCCTCGAGAAGCCGGAGGTGGTTCCTCAGCGACTTGATTTCACCTCCGATCCGGCGTACAGCTTGTCGAGGGTCACGGAGCCTGAGATTGAGGGTGGCGATCTCCTCTTGGCGCTGGGCGCGCTCTTCTTCCAACTCAACGATCTGCCTTCTGAGTTGCTCGGCGACGTCGCCTATCACGCGCGCGAGTGTACTGGCAACACCCATTCAAGGCTACTTGGCAGCAGTAGTCCTGTCATGCCATACTGTCCAGTGCCAACAAGTCAAGGAGGTGCCTCGCATCGCACCGAGAATCGGAGATCTGTTCTCCCTCAGGCCGCCTTCGGAGCGCGATGTTGCCCGGGCCTGGGATGGATTCCGAGGAGCGGCTGGCTCTGCCGAGATCGCTCCGAGCCGAGACCACTCGGCTGAGGAGACGGAAGTGACCACGGACTCAGGCCGTGGCGCGGCCGGCGTCTTTCCCGGGATCCTGGTTGATGAGGCGGTCCTCCCTGGCGAGGACCACTTCGTCCACGGGAACTGGGATCAGGAGGCCGCGGCCTTAGCCGAGCTCCCCGAAGGGGGAGGCGAGTAGGTCCTCATTCCCAGATCCCGTTTCCATTCAAGTGGCCCCTCGCCAATTACAACGCTGGCGGCCGTCGACGGCTTGAGCCGGGACGACCTTGGCCAGATCCGCCGAGCCCGCTCCTGTGGCCTGCGACGGGTGCGAGTCACTCGGGTGGTTCGCAAGCGCCCGGCTCTGCTGGTGGAGGTAGAGGAGATCGCCCTGCCGGCGGTCGCGACCGAAGCTGACCTCATGAGGCTGCACCGGATCGTGGCCCGAGTCCGTGCCAAAGGTAGGGGCTCGCGGTCGCGAACTACGGGCTCAGACGTTAGCCACCTTCCCCCGGATGAGCTTGCCGACAGGCTCGTTGCCGACCTGGAGCCCGATGAGTACGCCCGCCTGGCACTGCTGAACACCGCTTGCTGGCCTGACCGGCTGCCGATCCTTGAGAGGCTCGCCCGGAGATATACCACCAGGCGTACCAGGGAGCGAGACCTCGGTCCGTCTACCAGCCCGGCGAGACGGATCAAGGCGGCGGGCTTGCCCAAGGAAGTGAAGCGCGCCGTGGAGCGCGATCTGGGTCAGTCGTCGGGCTCTCACGGGGCCGGGAATCGGGAGGCGGCCGAGATCGTTCTGGACCTGGTTTGGAAGGCTCCGCCCGTCCCGGCCATCGACCTGGTGAAGGCTCGGGAGTTCCTTGATGGTGGCCACTACGGCTTGGAGGAGGCCAAGCGAGCTCTCATGGACTTTCTGGTCACCGCAGAGTGGCAGAGACGACGCGGCCAGCCAGCTGCGACTGGGCGCACTCTCTGCCTGGTGGGGCCGCCTGGCACGGGCAAGTCCAGCCTTCTGTACTCGGTGGCTGGGGCCATGGGCCGGCGCCTGGAAGTCCTGCCCCTGGGCGGTGCTGATGACATCAACTTGGTGGGAGCGGAGCGGACCTACATGAGGTCGCGACCTGGCGGTGTGGTCCGCAGGCTTCGTGCCTCCCACGCTCACCCCAGCCAGATCGTCTTCCTGCTGGACGAGCTCGACAAGGTCAGCCGCGACTCCCACCGGTCCCCGGTGCCGGTGCTCCTGGCCCTGCTCGACCCGACTCAGAACTCAGCCTTCCAGGACCACTTTCTCGGCGAGATCCGGATCGACCTCTCGGCGGCCGTCTTCGTGGCCACCGCCAACGAGCGGGCAGCGATCCCCCTGACGCTCCAGGACCGCCTCCAGTTCGTGGAAGTCCCCGGGTACAGTCAGAAGGAGCAGCTGGCGATCGCGGAGTCGTACCTGCTTCCGAAGCTCCTCGCCAGTCTGGGGATTCAGGGCGAGCTCACCGTGGACGGCGGGGCGCTTCGGTCGCTCGTCTTCGACCACCAACACTCGCCTGGTTGCCGGCGGCTGGAGCAGCGGCTGCAGCTCGCGGTCAGCCGCGGTCTTGGTCGGTACATGGATGAAGGGAGACCGGTAGTCGTCGACGCCGACTTGGCGCGTTTGTGGATCCCGCCTGCGGCACCCAGTCAGATCGGATTTCACACGACCTCGTCGCCTCACTCGATGGTGGACGGCCCGTCTAGCTCGGACCGACTCGGGCTCAGGGAAGCGCGGTGAGCGAGTCCCGGACGGGGTCGCCCGGCGGTCGTCGGCTGTCCCGGAGCCCTGTGACGATTTTGTTACATCGTCGATTCTCGAACTGGTCGCCGGGATGGGTCGAAGTCGATGCCCACCCGGTGGCGTCGGGGAGGATTTGACGACGCAATTCTTAAATGACAGCCTAGGGTGGCCATGCAGACCCAGGCTAGAGACCCAAGATTCGGCAGCATTCGCTGCCGTGGCGAGTTCGTGCTCCCACTTGGGGACGCTGAGGACGTCCTTGGCGGTGGAGTCAGCCACCAAGCGGGAGGGGCTTGCCGGGCATAGCCCAGCGATCCTCGCCAGACGGTCGGCGACCCGCGGGGGGCGGTTTGATGCCTGAGCTGGCGGTCAGCCCCTCGTTGGGCCCAGTCAGGAGCTCACGGCCTGCCGCTTGTCCGGTAGCTCGTGAGGCTGAGGGGAGGCTCATGAGCCTTCCGGTTGGACACCCGTTCCGGGCGTTCTTTGAAGGACACATCCAGACCCGAGGACGCGTTCCGCGGGCGATCGAGCTGTTAGCGCGGGCCTTTGTCTTGGACGTCATGGTCGCCGACCTGCGGAGCGGCCACTCCTCGAGCCCTTATCTGAAGAACGACTGCCACGCCCTGGTCCGCTGCGCTCTCTGGACCGCCCAATTTGCCGCCGAGCAGCTCCAGCCGACCCTCTTCTTTGACGAGGCGCACCTGCAGCGGTATGCGCTTCTGGGCACGGGCCGGACCTCGCACAGATCGCGGGTCGCTCTGCTGTCCAGCCTCCGCCAATTCTGCAGCGGCTACCCCAAGCTGTTTCCCTCGTCACGCTTGGAGGCGGAACCCGCGCCTCTGGAAGCCATCACCGACGACGAGTTCGACTACGCGTTGGAGCGAGCCGAAACCTTTCGAAGCGATTCGACTCGGCGCTTCGTCAAGGGCTGGCTCTTGCTCAGCCGAGCCGCAGGTCTCGATGGCGCTGATATGCGCTACGTCGCCGGAACCGACGTCGTCAAGCGGCGCCGAGCGGGGGTTTGGGTGATCGTTCGGCGACCCGGCCACGAGCGGGAGGTACCCGTCATAGAGGATTGGGCTGAGCCCCTCATTGAGCTGGCGGAGATGGCGGGAGCCTTCTCGATGATCTCGCGGTCGATGCCACCGGCGACGGTCAACCGCTCCAACGAGTTGACCTCGATGCTGGCACGGCACCTGGGCACGACCTACCCGAGCCTCAAGGTGACTCCGGACCGTACGCGCAGTGCCTGGCTTGCCGAGCAACTGAGGCGGGACGTGCCGCTTCGCACCCTGCTCCAGGCGGCCGGGCTGAAGTCCCTGCGGTCGATCGAGCGGCTCGTTGCCGAACTGCCACCACCCGCTCGGAGCGCCCGGCAGTTCGCCCACGAGTTGGGCGGAGTCGATGAGCTGTACGACGGTCGACTGGCCGCCCCCAATGGAGGAGTGGCTTGAACCGGCGCCGGTTGTTCGAGATCAAGCGCGACTTTCTCCAGCCCCAGCGCGAGATGTTGGAGAAGATCGATGTCGCGCTCCGGGGCGAGAGAGGTCCAGCCCGCCTGTCATCTCGGGCATTCCTCGCCGGGATGCTCTACCTGCTCCGGGATGGCCAGCAGCCCACCATGACGCGGCTCTTCCGGCTCTTCACTGATGAGTCCACGCGCAAGGAGCTGGCGGCATTCGGGCTGAGAAAGTGCCCGGCCTACACCCAACTGCGCTGGGCGTTGCGAGGCTACGCGACCTACCTCGATGTGGCGGCGAGCCGAACACTGCCGCAGGTAGTGCGCCTCCAGGCCGTGCTCGGCGTTCCTGGTCAAACGCTCATGGAGTCGTTCCTGGATTGGCTCGTGGCCTCCACCCTAAAGGGAGAGGCCCGTTTACCTATGAGGACCGTGGACGGCAGCTACATGGACGCCCACTGCCGTCCCATGAAGGCGACGTTGATCCCCTTGGCCCTCCAGGCCGAGGCGAAACGGCTGGCCGCGAACAAGAGGATACGGGTCGACAACCACGGGCGTCCCAAGAATGACCGCCTGAAGCTCCTGGACCGGGGAGAGGAGACCGTGGCGCCGCCCGCCGACCCAGATGCCTGGCCCCGGACCATCTCGCGGCCCATGGGTGGCACCCGCCACTACATGGGGTACGTCGTGACGACTCAGAGGAGGGTCGGGCCCGACGACGAGCTCATCGAGAAGCTCCGCGTCGGCTCGGCCAAGGACCACGAGTACGACCACGGGTTGATCATGCTGCGGCGGTCGCTGGCCGAGGGAGTCGCCATCGACTATTTCCTGGCGGACCGCGGTTTCTCGCAGAACCCGCACTTCCGCGAGGGCGTGCGCGACATGGGAATCGACCTGGTGTTTGACCTCAAAGCAGACCAGCGCGGCCCCGACGGCACGTGGCATGGCTGCCTTGTGATCGACGGCTGGCCCTACCTGCCCTCGCTTCCCGAGGACCTACGCGACGTCAAGGGGCTGTCCATGGCCGCCACCCGCTCCCAGAAGGAGGAGTGGCGGGCCAAGATGAAGCTCCGGGGCAGGTACGCGCTTGTCATCAAAGAGCGCGTTGATGCCCGCCACGTCCGCGTCACCTCACCGGCGTTGCGCACGCCCGGAGGCAAGGGCGAGCGCGGGCCAGGCTGCCGCCATCCCCAGCTGCGCCACACCATGCGCTGGGCCGACCCGTTGCTGGAGACGTGTGCCGGCAAACATGCGGTGGACGAGGCCTGCGGCATGAAAAATTCCACATGGTCGGCCACTTTCTCGGAGAGGACCAACCGCAATTTCTCCGCCGTCCCGTTTGGCTCCAAGGCCTGGCAACAGCTGTATGCCGGCCGCTCGGCCAGCGAGCGCGGATTCAACATATTCAAAAACTCGGACATGATCGGTTTGTTGAAAGGTCGGATCCGCTGGCGTGGCACCGCCAGGGTCAGCATTCTTTTCGGCCTCGCGGCTGCCGCTCACAACATCTGGCTGACCAACCTGCCCCCTGAGGCGGCATCGCCACCGCGGCGACACCCGGTCATCCTGCCTCTGGCAGCCTGACCAAGGCCCCAAACAAGCGGCGGAAAAGACATGCAGTGGACGAAGCTCGTCCATGTGTGTATTTAAAGGCTGTCTGAGGCTTATTAGACCACCTGTTTAGGTCCCGCAGAACAGCCTTTCGGCACTGAGTAAAGAAGAGCCGCCCCAGACCCCTGAGGCGGCTCGTTGAACTGAAACTTAGCGGCGTTTTTGCTGATACTTAACGGAGGCTCACACTGAGCCTTTTGCGAGTTTCTGGAAGGCCCAGCAGATGGGCATATTTTACGACGACCAGGAGCACTTTTCCAGTCCGCTTTCGGGATTTTTCCAGAATTTGATCTCAGGCGCGCTTGCGGTCGAGATCAGCCCTCACCTAACTCGGTGGGCAGTGAGGGTGATGGGGAGCCTCTTCCCGGCCTGACGCCTGAGTTGACCAGGCCCAAACTAGAGAAGCCCCCAATCGCCCTCCTCACAAGTTGAGTACCAGCTGGAGACCACGCCCGATAGCAGCGCGCTGGGCGGGAGTGCATTGGTCTGGGCGGGGAGGTCGAGGTGGCGTCTGCTCCAGCCGCGCCGTTGGGATGAGCTGGATGTCGCCGACGATTGCCGGTCCCCCGGTCAAAGGCACCTCCCACCTCTGTCGCAGTTCCTTTCTCTTGCTGGTGAGCCTGAGGCCGATGACAAATGGCTGGGTAGCGTTCCAGC